>Ga0157369_10001239_pt1 | contig 31838 bp, 35 predicted proteins | sample C25metaG_FD_113461 | JGI IMG/M metagenome (GOLD analysis project Ga0157369, IMG submission 113461) | Corn rhizosphere microbial communities from Kellogg Biological Station, Michigan, USA - C2-5 metaG | ecosystem: Host-associated > Plants > Roots > Rhizosphere > Soil | place: USA: Michigan... | reverse complement strand
GAACGACTGCGGCTCCGGCGGCGCGAACGACTGCTGCGGCTCCGGGGCGGGCGGAGCCGGCGGCGGGGGCACCGGGGCGCCTCCTCCCTGGACCGACTGGACCGCGGCCTGCTCGGCTTCGACGGCGCGGCGCTCGGCCTCGCGGGCGCGCTCTTCGGCTTCGGCGACGCTGCGACGCATCTCCTCGAGGCGCTGGTCTTTGGCGGCCTCTTCGGCCCGCCGCTGCTCCAGTCGTTTAGCTTCCGCGGCGCGCTCTTCGGCGGCTCGGGTCCGCTCTTCGATCTGGCGCAGGCGCTCCTCGGCTTCTTTCATCTCGCGCTCGCGGCCGGCGCGTTCTTCCTCGAGCCTCTGCTCTGCCGTGCGCAGGTCGACCGGCGGCGCCGGGACTGCCTGCGGCGCGGCGGGAGGCGCGCCTTGGATCGGCTGCGGCTGCTCGCCACCGGCGGGGATGCCGCCGTGCTGCTGAAGCTGGTCGGCGGCCTGGAGGCGGCGGTCGGCCTCGGCGCCGATCCGTTGCTGCTCGGCCCGCACTTCGGCGACCTTGTCGCGCACCCGCTGTTCGGCCGCGGCGGGGTCGTATTCGCCGGGCGCGGGGGTGCCGCCGGGAATCGGGGGCGGCGGTACCGAGGGCACCGCGGCAAGCTCTCCGGTCGGCGGTTGCACGCTCGTCGCCTGCTCCTCCCAGGCGGGAAGCTGTCCCGAGGGCGGCACCTGACCGCCGGCCTGAGCTTCGGCGAGGGCGCGTTCGTTCGCCGCCCGGGCCTCGGCCAGCCGCTGTTCGGCCTGCGCCGTCTCGCGCTTCTTCTTGCCGCCGAGCTTGATGCCGAACAGGCTCATCTCGGTGAACTTGGCCTTGCTCGCGGGGTGCTCCCCAGTCGCGCTGGGCGCGGCACCCGGTACGGGGGCGCCTGCAGCAGGCGGTTGACCGGGCGCAGCGGCCGGGGGCAGCGGCTGTCCCTTCTTCTGCGCCTTGCGGCGGGCCTTCTCGTCCTTGCGGCGCTGCAGCTCGGCTTTCCGTGCCTCGCGCATCTGGGCGCGTTTCGCCCGCTGTTCCTCGCGCTGGCGGCGCTTGCGGTCTTTCGAAGACTCGTTTGCCGGAGCGGGACCGAAAGCCGGCAGCGGCGGCGGCGAAGCGCCGGGCGGCGGCACCGACTGACCAGGAGGCGGTGCCGATTGGCCGGGGGCGATCCCTGGAGGCGTGGCTGCCGGCGGCCCGCCAACGGGGACGGCGGCGAGCTCGGCGGTCTGCGCGGGTGCTCCGGGTTGGGCGGCTGCCGGCTGGGCGCCGGGGGCCGGAGCTCCGGGAGCAGGCGCGGCAACGGGCGGCGGGGTAGCCGGGCCGGCGGCCTGCGCCGCCTGTTTGCGTTCCTTCTCCTTCGCGCGTCGCTGGGTGATCCTCACGATCAACAGCAGGACCAGGATCGCCACCAGGAGGGCGGCGACGAAATAACCGGTGTGGTCGCTCACGTAATCACTCGCCTTGTCGGGAAAAGATTCTGCGTTGGCCTCCGCCGGAGCGGCCATCACGAGTGCGATGGTCCCAGCCACGGCGGCGGCTGAAGTCTTCATCGGCCGCATCGGCCCCAATCCTCGCATCTGGTCCTTCAGTTTCAACCTCAACGCATCCTTCCCTTGAACTCGCGCTCGACCTCTCGGCGGACGTCGCGGTCGGCGATCTCCCGACGCCGGTCACGACCCTCCTTGTTTCGCGCCAGAGCCAGCTCCACCTTTGCCCGCGGCCCTTTGAAATAGATCCTGGTCGGAATCAGGGTCAGCCCTTTCTGCGCAGTTTTCCCGACCAGCCGCTCGATCTCCTCCTTGTGCAAGAGCAGCTTCCGCGGCCGCTCGGCCGCGTGAGCGTCGACGGCGGAGTACTCGTAAGGGGGGATATGCAGCTTGCGGAGCCAAACCTCGCCCCCGTCGACGACTGCGTAGGCATCGGTCATCTGGGCTTTGCCACTCCTCAGGGCCTTCACCTCCGAGCCTTGGAGGACGATCCCCGCCTCCATCTTCTCCACCCACTCGAATTTGTGGCGGGCGCGGCGGTTGGTGACAACGTCGCCGGAGGCCGGCTCGCGTTTCTTCTTCGCCTTCTTGCTCATTTGGACTCCTCCCCGGCGAGGTCGAGCTCGGCCCGTCCGCGCGGCGCGTCGACTCCGGCCACCCGGACGGATATCGGATCGCCGAGGCGCACCCGCGCCCCCGACTCGCGCCCGACCAGCGCCACCTCGGCCTGGTCGAGCTGGAAGTACTCGCCGGGCAGCCGCCGCGCCGGCAGCATCCCCTCGTAGACGTCGCCGAGCTCGCCGCGGAAGGCGACGAAGGCAGCGGAGCGGATCACCCCGGAGACCTCACCCTCGAAAACCGCGTCGAGGCCGCGCTCGCCGAGCTCGCGTTCGAGCAGGTAGGCGGCGCAGACGTCGTCGGCGTGGCGCTCGATCTGGGCCGACTCGCGCTCGCGGGCTGAGCAGTCGGCGGCGGCGTCGCGCGCCTGCGCCAGGGTCGGCGCCTCCTCCCCCTCCCCCAGGTGCGCCAGTAGCGCCCGGTGGCAGACGAGGTCGGGATAGCGGCGAATCGGCGAGGTGAAGTGGCAGTAGGCAGAGCTGCCGAGGCCGGCGTGGCCGAGGTTCCGCTCGCTGTAATAGGCCTGCTTGAGGGACCGAAGCACGAGCGAGGTATACGCCTCGCGGCCGTGCCCGCGTCGGCTGGCCTCCTGCCGCGCCAGCCGGCTCGCTTCCGCCGCCACCCGCCCGGCCTCGCGCGGCGCCAGCCCCTGCCGCAGCGGCGGCGTCGGCACCCCGAGCGCCGCCAGCTGCTCGAGTAGGCGCTCGATCCGCGCCGCGTCGGGCTGAGCGTGGACGCGGTAGACCGCCGGCACCCGCTCGCGCTCGAGCAGCTGGGCGACCTGCTCGTTGTTGAGGATCATCAGCCGCTCGATCAGCCGGTGGGCCTCGGTCTGAGCGACGCCGTGGGCGCGGACCACGTTGCCCTCGAGGTCGAACTCGAACTCGGGCTCGAAGGATTCGACGTCGAGGCTGGTGGCGCCGCGCTGCTCGCCGAGGCCGGCGGCGACCTCGCGGGCGGCGGCGAGCGGTTCGGCGACCTCGGTCGGCGGCGTCCGGCGACCAGCGAAGATCTCATCGAGCTGGTCGTAGTTAAGGCGGACGTCGGAGCGGATGCGGCTGCGGTAGAAGCGCGCCTTCCGCGGCTCCATCGCGGCGTCAAGCTCGATCTCCGTCGTCACCGCCAGCCGCTCGACCCCGGGGGCGAGGCTGCAGGATTCCGAGGAGAGCGCGTGCGGCAGCATCGGCTCGACTGCGCCCGGAACGTAGGTGCTGTTGCCGCGCCGCCGCGCCTCCTGGTCGAGCAGCGAGCCTGGTTTGACGTGGGCGGCGACGTCGGCGATATGGATCCAGACGCGGGCGCCGCTGCCCTCGCGCTGGGCGGAGACGGCGTCGTCGAAGTCGCGGGCGGTGGCCGGGTCGACGGTGAAGGTGGCGAGCGCGGTGAGATCGCGGCGGGGCCCGCTTTCGCGCTCGGCCCACTTTGCCGCTTCCCGCGCTTCGCCCTCGATCGTCGGCCGGAAGCCACGGTAGCCCAGCTCCTCGCGCAGCAGCTCGGCGACCGTCTCCCGCGCCGGCCGCTGCGCCTCACGTTCGCGGGCGCGCCGCTCCGAGCGCGCCACTCCGCCGCTGCGGCTGCGTCGCCGCGGCGCCTCGGCGCGGCTGCGCTCACGACGGCCCCTACCGCGGCCGGGCATCAGTCGACCTGACCGGCGAGGACGCCGAACGCGCGCTGCTTGGCCTCGTCGGCCGGAGTCTTGAGGTCGTCCTTCGCTTTCACGTCCGGGTGGATGCCATGGCTCGTTGCCAGGTTTACCCCTTTCGGGGTGAAGAACGCCCCCACCGAGAGCTTCAGGGCGCCGCCGTTGGAGAGCGCCTGCTCCTCCTGGAAGAGACCCTTGCCGTAGGAGCGGGTACCGACCGTGGTCGCGCCCTCGTCGTCGGCGAGGGCGGCGGCAAGGATCTCGGCGGCCGAGGCGGTGCCGCCGTCGATTAGCACCACCACCGGCAGGTCGGTGACCCGCCCGGCCGAGGTCTTGTGGACGCTTTCTCCCTGGGTCCGCGATTTGGTGATCACCACGGTTTCGTCCTCGGGGAGGAAGAGGCTGGCGCAGAGGACCGCCTCGTCGAGCAGGCCGCCGGGGTTGTGGCGGAGGTCGAGAACGATCCCTTCCGCCCCTTCCTTCTCCACCTTCTTCACCGCCTTGGCGAGCAGGGCGTGGGCGCCTTCGCTGAAGGAGAGCAGTCGCACGTAGCCGAGCTTCTTGCCGTCGACGGTCTTGACGCTACCGCTGACGTTCGGCAGCGAGACCTCGGCGCGGACGATCGTCAGCTCCCGCACCTTGCCGCTCTTGGCGTCGCGGACGCCGATCGTCACCTTCGTCCCTTCCGGCCCCTTGATCTTCTTCGTCGCCTCGGTGCTGCTCTGGCCGGCGATCGACTCGCCTTCGACCGAGACGATCGTGTCGCCGGGTTCGATTCCCGCCGCATCCGCCGGCGAGTGCTTGAAGACCTGCGCCACCCGCAGCCCCTGCTTGACCCCGATCACCGAGAGCCCGATCCCGGAGAAGCGCCCTTCGATCTCCTGGTTGAAGCTTTCGAGCTTTTCCTCGGAGAAGTATTCCGAGTAGCGATCCTCCTTGTTGCTTTTGCGCAGCTGCCTGACCATCCCCTGCAAAGACGAATTGCCGAGCTCCTCAGGACCGACGTTGCGGTAGTAGTTGCCTTCGATCGCTTCGGCGGCTTCGGCGACGAGGCCGCTCGGTTCGGCGACGAAGACGTCGCGCAGCGGTTCCGGCAGGTCCCGCGGGTGCCCGCCCAGGTAGAGGCCGGCGGCGAGGAAGGCGAACAAGGCGACCGCGAAGGCCACAGCCCCGCGTCCGCTCACGCGGGCCTCAGACCTTGAGGAAGCGGCGCAGGGTGACGCCGGAGCCGATCGTCGAGACGAGGATCGAGGCGGCGAAGAGGATCGCGATCAGCGCCGGGAAGCCGAGGGTCGAGTTGCTCTGCGCCGAGAGGACGCTGACCGAGCTGCTCAGCGGGTCGACGATCGTGATCTTTCCGAGCCACAGGATCAGTATGGCCAGTAGCCCGCCGACGAAGCCGACGACGACGCCCTCGATCATGAACGGCCAGCGGATGAACCAGCGGGTGGCGCCGACCAGGCGCATCACCTCGACCTCGCGGCGGCGGGTGTAGATCGAGAGCCGGATCGTGTTGCCGATCAGCATCAGCGAGGCGAGGACCAGCAGCGCCGTGATCACGGTGAGGATGATCTTCAGCGCGCTCGTCACCTGCTCGACCTTCTTCTGGCCGAAGGTGCGGTCGAATTCGTTGTTGATGATCGAGGTGATCGGCTGCCCCTTGGGGCCGTCCGGGAAGACCGCTTGCTGGATCGACGGCAGGTTGGCGGCGTCGTCCGGTTTGACTTCAAAGCTGTTCGGCAGCGGGTTGAATTTCAGCTCTTCGACGATCCGCTTGTCCTCGAGTTCGGATTCGAGCGTCTTCAGCGCCTGGGTTTTGGAGACGAAGGTCACTTCGGCGACGTGCGGGATCGCTTCCAGCTTCCGCTTCGTCGCCGCGATTTCGGCTTTCGTCGCATCCGGGTAGAGCGCGTACTGGACGCTCAGCTGGTCGCGGACTTCTTCTGACTTGCCCTGGGCGGTCTGGAAGATCGGGATCAGCATCCCGAGCAGGACGACGGTGACGACGGTGGTGACGATCGCCGCCAGGCTGGGGGCGCCGTTGCGCTTCAGCGCGCGCAGGGCCTCCTGGAAGAAAAAGACGATGCGACCCATGCCCTAGCTCAGCTCGTCGTGGTGGGAGTGGCCGTTGGTCAGCTTCTCGCCCGCGGCACCGACGCCCATCTCGGCGCGCATCCGTAAGCCGAATTCGGAGGTCGACTCCTCGGTGTAGCCGCCGGAGACCTCGTCGCGGACGACGCGGCCCTCGAAGAGCTCGACCACGCGCCGCTGCATGTTGTCCACCATCTCGCGATCGTGGGTGACGACGACGACGGTCGTGCCGGCCTTGTTGATCCGGTAGAGCAGCTGCATGATCCCGATCGAGGTGACCGGGTCGAGGTTTCCGCTCGGCTCGTCGGCCAGCAGCAGCGGCGGGTGGTTGACGAAGGCGCGGGCGACGGAGACGCGCTGCTGCTCGCCGCCGGAGAGCTGGTCGGGATAGCTGTGCAGCTTGGTCGAGAGGCCGACCAGGCGCAGCGTCTGCGGCACCTGCTCGCGGATTTCGGCGCGGCTGGCGCCGATCACCTGCAGCGCGTAGGCGACGTTGTCGTAGACGGTGCGGTCGGGAAGGAGCTTGAAGTCCTGGAAGACGGTGCCGATGTTGCGGCGCAGCTGCGGGATCTTCTTCTCCGGCAGCTTGCCGATGTCCCGGCCGGCGATCTTCACCGTGCCTTCGGTGGCGGTGAGCTCGCGGATCAGCATCTTGATCAGCGTCGACTTGCCGCAACCGGTCGGACCGACGAGGAAGACAAACTCGCCGCGGCCGATCCCCAGGGAGATCCGGTCAAGCGCCATGTGGCCCCCCGGATAGACCTTGGTGACCTGGTTTAGCTCGATGATCGGCGCGCGACGCCCGCGGGGACGCCGCGGCTCGTCACTGCCGCGATTGTTCTTCTTCGATCTACGCATGCGTGGGTGCCTTCTGTGAGGACAGGGTGGCTCCTTTGCTCCCCCGACCCTGCAAGAAAGCGCCCACGCAGGCGATCTTTCAGGTCGCTCCTACTCGACCGTGTTCGGGACCGGCAGGCCGGCGTTGTCAGTCGTCAGTGTGGTCGTGCCGGTGTATTCACCGTTGTTGAAGAAACCGACAACCGGGCAGCCGGCGTCGAGTTCGTATTCAAGCCCGAGGACGTTGAAGTCGACATCAACGTCTTTGACCAGTGTGCGGTCTGTGTAGGTGATCGACGCCAGAGCGAACTGTTCCGGGATTGTGATCCGGCAGATCATCGGAAACGATGTGATTTCGATGTTGATCCGTTTGCCGGCCGGGCATTTCACGTCCATGAAGCCACCGACCACATCTGGGACCCCTGTCGCGCCGGCGTGCAACTGGTAATCGCAGCCGTTCGGGATGAAGTGGACGACGTTGCCGCCGATGCCGCAGCTTGTGCCGTAGAGCAGCGACAGTGTGATTTCAGGTGAGGCCGCGGCCTGTTCGCCGTGGAACTTCGGTTCGCAGCCCATCACGCCGAGTTCGGTCGTCAGCGTGTGCGGGCCGCCCACCGTCTGGCCTGTGAGTGTGGCCGGGTAGGCACCGGCTGTGAAGACGCCCGCTTGGGCGCCTGCGGCGCCAATGGCACCGCCCGCGATAACCGCAAGCAGGCTCAAGCCGAGCCTGAGGCGACGAGACATAGTCATTAGTTGCTCCCTCTTAGTTGGAGTTCTCCCCGCCTCCAAGCTCTACGCATACAGCATCCAGGGTTATTGATCAAGAATTTTCGAGCAAGGTTCCCCGGGCGGAGGTGCGGTGGCGCTCGCGGACCGCGCGCTGGCGGCGTTCGCCGGCGCGGCGACTGGCGCCGAGGCGATAGACGAAGAGGACCGCGATCGGGACCGCAGTGACGGCGGCGAAGACGAGGAAGGGGAGCGAGCCGGTGTCGGTGCCGGCGCCGAGGGCGTGGAAGAGGCCAAGGACGTAGACGACGATCGTCGCCCGGTGGGCCGTGCGCCAGCGCTTGGCGCCGATATGGCGGCGCAGGTAGAAGCTGAGGCCGAGGAGGAAGGCGAGGTAGGCGGCGATCACGCCGATGCCGTTCCAGAAGCGGTTGAGGCCGAGCACGAAGGGGATCGCGACTCCGGCCACGCCCGGCTTCAGCCAGGGATCGGCGAGGACGGCGACGACGTGGATGCCGATCGCGACCAGGGCGGCGAGCGCGGTCTGCTCGTGCAGTGCCCGCATCATCTTCGTGAACTGCGGGTCGCGCAGCGGCTTGGCGGCCATCGTCAGGCCGAGGAAGACGGAGGCGGTCACCAGGACGAAGGCGACCATCGCCGAGCTGCGGCTGACGATCCACCAGCCCTGGGTCGAGAGGGTGTGAGGAATCGCTTCGATCACGAGCTCGAGGTGACAACCGGCGGCACTTCTTCGACTTCGGGTTCGACGTATTCGACTTCGGCTTCCGGTTCGGTGTATTCGGCTTCCGGTTCGGCGTATTCGCCAGACCCTTCTTCCGGTTCGGCGTATTCGCTCGCCGCTTCTTCCGGTTCGGTCGCATCGGTCTTCGTTTCAGTCGTCGCCGGCCTCGCCTTCCGCGTCGCCTGCGACTTCCCGGCCGACGTGCTCGCGCTGGCGCTGAGCTCGAAGGTGAGGACGACGAAAAGGACGACGAACAGAGACAGGGAGCCGATCACGACTGCGCGGGGGCGCGGGGTGGTCATGTTTCGAGGATTCGCCAGGTCCCTAAATCTCCCCTGAAGCGCGGCGAGGTTTTGCCAAGGCTTTACCTGGGTGCCTTGCACGGTGCTTTATCCCCGCATAGCGAGGAAAAGGCACCCCACTCAGGGGAACACGGTCTCGCCGGTCTCGTGGTCGACGACCGAGATCGCGACGGCGGGGCAGGCTTCGGCGGCCTTCATGATCAGGTCGTCCGGGCCGACGCCGATTACGACCGCGGTGTCGTCGAGGCGGAACACCTGCGGGGCGATCTCGACGCAGTCGCCGTGGGCGCTGCACTCGTCGGGATCCACTACTGGCACGTAGGTCATGCCGGCACCTCCTCTTCGCGGGCAGCCTGGTGGCCGGCCTCGATTCGCTTGCGCAAGGCTGGGATCGATCGCGGGCGCCCGACCGTCAGGCCGGCGACCGGCCGTCCCCCGCGGACGAAGACGGCTTCGAAATCGCGCGCCGCGGGATCGCCCTCGATCAGGACCGAGTCGCCGAGGTGCGGATGGCCCACCGACTGGATGCGGACCCCGTGCTGGTCGCTCCAGAAGCTCGGCAGTGGCGGCACCCTCGCTTCCTCGCCGAGCATCGCGTGGGCCGCGGCGGCGCCCTGCCAGGCGGCGGCGTCCCGGTGCTCGGTTCGGGCGTGGACGCGGAAGCGATGGTCGAAGGGGACAGAGGCGTCGCCGGCGGCGAAGACACCGGGCAACGCCGTCCGCCCGCTCGCGTCGACCTCGACGCCCCGCTCCCCGAGGCCACTGCCGGAGAGCCAGCCCGTCGCCGGCACCGTGCCGATCCCGACGACGACGACATCGCAATCGACCCGCGTGCCGTCGGCGAGCCGCAGTCGCTCGACCCGGCGGCTGCCGTCGGCGCCCTCGAGCAGCGCCCCGGTCAACAGCCGCACCCCCTCTTCCCGGTGCAGCTCCGCGAACCAGCGGCCGAGCTCGGCGCCGAGGATCGGTGCCAGCGGCACCTCCATGGCCTCAATCATGGTCACCTCAGCGCCGAGCCCGAGCGCGGTCGCCGCCACCTCCTGGCCGATGAACCCGGCGCCGACGATCGCCAGCCTGGCTCCTGGAGCCAAGCCCGTCCTCAGGCGGCGGGCGTCGGCGAGGGTGCGGAGGTAGTGGACGTTCTCGAAGCCCTCGAGGAAGGGAAGCCGCCGTGGCTCGCCGCCGCTGGCGATCAGCAGCTGGGCATAAGGCACAGGCTCGCCGTCGGCGAGGAAGACCAGCCGCGCTCCCGGCTCCAGGCCGGCGGCCGGGCTCCCGAGCAGCAACTCGACCCCGTTCTCCTCGTACCAAGCGGCGGGACGGAAGCCGACGCTCTCCTCCCCGACGCTGCCCGCGAGGAAGCCCTTTGACAGCGGCGGCCGGTCGTACGGCGGCTCCTCCTCGGCACAGAGCATCCGCACCTGTCCCTCGTAGCCGCGCCGCCGCAAGGTCTCGGCACATCGCTGCCCGGCGAGCCCGCCGCCGACGATCAGGACACCGGGATCGCTCTGCTTCCTGCTCATCACGCCTCCTCGAGGACTGGGGTTGGAACGTTCGAGCGCCGTTCGGCGGGCAGAGCCCGTTGCGGCCGCTGCCGCGCCGCCCGAGCCTGCTTCTTGGCCCGAGCGGCTATGACGCGGTAGACGAAGAGGCCGCCGATCACCGGCGTGGTCAGCAGCACCCACCAGCGGAACCAGACCGCGGAGGCGTCGCTGCCGGCGCCGAGGGCGTGGACCAGGCCGAGCAGCCAGACAACGATCGTCGCCCGGTGCGCCTTGCGCCAGAGCTTGGCGCCGATGCGGCGGCGGACGTAGTAGCTGAGGCCGAGCAGCGCCGCCAGGTAACTGCCGATTACGCCGAGCCCGGTGAAGGCGGTCTTGAAGCCGAGCGCGAACGGCACCGCGACGCCGGCGACGCCCGGGTGCAGCCAGGGGTCGCCGAGCAGGGCGATGCCGTGGACGGCGATCGCGACCAGACCCGCCAGGGCGGTCTGCTCGTGCACCGCCAAGAGCTTCATCGAGAGACCTGGCCGGCGCATCACCTTGCCGGCCATCGCCAGGCCGAGGAAGACCGAGATCGTCACCAGGACGAGCGCGACCAGACCCGAGGCGCGACTCGCCAACCACCAGCCGTGGCTCTGGATCACTTCGGCGGCGGAGGCGGCGCCGCTGGAGGAGGTGACGACCGCGGCGCTCATCGCGACACCTCCGGCAGGCGGATCCGCGGGGCGACCGCCAGCGGGCCGACCAGCTCGGCCCGGCCGCTGTCGTGGATCAGCAGGCCGCCGCGCTCGGCGAGAATCTCGCGCCCGCGCTCAGACCCCGAGAGCAGCGCCGCCTTCGAGAGCGTCTCCGCTTCGAGGGCGGTGTCGCCGAGCGCGGTGGCGCCGACGAGCCCGGTCCAGGCCGGCTCGCCCGTCGCTGGATCGAGCAGGTGGTGCGCGTAGCGCCCGTCCTCGCCGCGCCAGATCCGCACGTTGATGCCCGAGGTGGCGACGCCGCCGGTGCCGAGCCGCAGCACGTGGGCGCGGTCGCCGCTGATCGGGTGTTCGACGAAGACCTCGTAGGGATGGGCCAGGGCATCGGCGCCGCCGATGCGGATGTCGCCGCCGCAGTCGACGATGAAGCGCGAGTAGCCGCGCAGGCTGGCGGCGAGCATGTCAGCCGCGAGGCCCTTGCCGGTGCCGCCGGTGTCGAAGCGCAGGCCGGGCGGGCGCACCACCTCCCCAGTCTCGTCGTCGACCCCGAAGCCGCGCCAGCGTTGCTCGGGCCGCGGGTTCGCCGGCCGGCGCGCGGGCGCGTCGGCGAGAGCCTCGCCCAGGGGCAGCCCGGTCATCCCGGCGCGCGAGGCGACGTAGCCCGCCTGCTCGATATCCCCCACCAGAGTGGGATCGACCAGCCCGCCGCTGCGCTCGGCGGCGAAGAGCCCCGCCTCGACCGCCCGGCGCATCAGCTCCGAAGCGGGAACCCGCTCCCGCGGGTCGGCATTGAGGTGGCAGAGCTCGCTATCGGGCTTGAAGCGGGAGAGGGTGGCGTCGAAGTCTTCGACAAAGCGCCGCCCCTGCCCGGCGGCAGCGGTCGCCGGCGCCATCCCCGGCCCCGGCTCGCCGATCAGCATCCGCACATGGCTGCCCATCGCGTCAAAGGTGAGGTCGTGCTCGGCCATCAGGACGCCCCCGTCACCACCGGTTCGGCGCCGGCGGAGTAGGAGGAGCTGCTGATCGGGCCGCTGCTGACGGTGTTCTGCCCGGGCGAGGGGACGATCGTCGTCACCACCCGCCGCTTGATCACCTTGCGGACCTGCACCGGCTGCGCGGTCGGCTGCGCGGTCTGCTGTTCCAGCGAGAAGCGGTAGACGAGCAGGGCGAAGAGCGCCGCAAAGAGGAGGATCGAGCCCCAGAAAACGCGACTGGCGCGTGGGCGGCCGGGGCGGCGTGCCTCAGTCATCGGCGCCACCGCCTCCGCCACCCTCGCTCTCGTGCTCGATCTCGCCTCCGCCGCCGCCGCCACTAGATCCGGTCGACACCGGCGCGGTTTCTGCCCTGGTCCCGCTCGAGCCGGTGGTGACGGCTTCGGTTTCGGTCCCGGCGCTACTGGAGCCGGTGGAGACGGGCGTGAGTTCGCTCCCTTCGGCCGCTCCGCTGCTGCCGGTGGTGACCGGAGCGCTCGCGGTGCTCGCAATGCCGGCAGGTTCGACCGGCGCCGCGGCCGGCGGCTGCTTCGGCTGCGCGTGCTTAGTGACGTGGACGGTGCGCCGGATGACCTTGGTGTGGACGATCGGCTTGTCGGCTATCGGCGCGCTCGGAGCCTTCCCACCCTGGCTAAGGGCCAGTCCGGTCAGACCCCCGAGGGCGATCACGGTGGCCCCGGCTGCGACTTTGGCTTTGACGTTCTTCACGGCGTTCCCCCTCTTGGCAGCTTGCGATCGCAGTCTGCGCGCCGGGCCTGCAAGGGCCGGAAAGCCGCGGGTAAAGCCCTGGCAAAACCTGACCTGTGCTGCCGGAAATGCCCGCGGGGGGCCGTACAGTGGACTCATGCCACCCCAGTCCCCAGGCGGCCGCATCCTCGTCGTCGAGGACGAGGAGTCGATCTCGCAGCCGTTCGCGGAGGCGCTGCGGCGAGCCGGCTTCGAGGCCGTTGTCACCGGCACCGCCGCCGGGGCGATCGAGCTCGCCGGCTCCGAGGAACCCGACCTGGTGATGCTCGACCTCGCCCTCCCCGACGGCGACGGGCGCGACGTCTGCCGCGAGCTGCGCCGCCGCTCCGACGTGCCGATCGTGATGCTGACCGCGCGGGGAACCGAGATGGACAAGATCGTCGGCCTCGAGCTCGGCGCCGACGACTACGTCGTCAAGCCGTTCAGCGCCGCCGAGGTGATCTCCCGCATCCGCGCCGTCCTCCGCCGCAGCGCCCCGCGCGAGAACGGCGCCGGAGAGAAAGGACAGCCGGCCCGGGTCGGCGAGGTGGAGCTCGACCCGGCGGCGCGGATCGCCCGCTTCCGCGGCGAGGCGCTGGAGCTCTCGCGCAAGGAGTTCGACCTGCTGGCGATGCTGATGCGCCACGCCGGTCGCGTCGTCACCCGCGAGGACCTGATGTCGGAAGTCTGGGACACCAACTGGTTCGGCTCGACGAAGACGCTCGACGTCCACATCGGCTGGTTGCGGCGCAAGCTCGACGACGACCCCGCCGACCCGACCTACATCGAGACCGTCCGGGGCGTCGGCTTCCGCTTCGCCGCCGCGGCGGATGAGGACCCGGGCCGCTGAGCCTTCGCGCGACCCTCCTGCTGGCACTGGCCTATGTCCTGATGCTGGCGCTGATCGCCTTCGGCGTGCCGCTGGCACTGAGCCTGCGCGACCGCGTCGACAGCGAGGTCAAGGGACAGGCGCGCAGCCAGGCCGAGGTGGTCGCGACCAGTGCCGCCGAGTTCGTCGACCCTCCCCAGCCGCTACCGCTGCGGCGGATCGCCGAGAAATCGGCCGAGAGCGTTCGCGGCCGGGTGATCGTCGTCGACCGCGGCGGCCGCCTCCTGGCCGACTCCGCCGGGGCGCCTCTCGGGCGCAGCTACGACGATCGCCCCGAGGTGGAAGCGGCGCTGCACGGGAGCGGCGAGCAGATCACCCGCGACAGCGAAACCCTCGGCGAAGAGATCCTCGCCACCTCGGTTCCGATCCTCGACCATGGGCGGCCGTCGGGAGCGGTACGGATCACCCAGAGCATCGACGCCGTCCACCGGGCGGTGAAGACCTCGATCCTTGACATCGCCGCCCTCGCCGGGGTCGTGCTCCTCCTCGGCCTCGTCGCCGGCGCCCTGATCGCCCAGCAGATCGCGCGGCCGATCCGCCGCCTCGATGACGCCGCCCGCAACGTCGCCGACGGCGACCTCGACACCACCGTCGCGGTCGAGGGCAGTACCGAGCAGCGCTCGCTCGCCCGCGCCTTCAACGAGATGACCCAGCGGATCAAGCGGCTGCTGCGGGTGCAGCAGGACTTCGTCGCCGACGCCTCCCACCAGCTGCGGACGCCGCTGACGGGGCTGCGCCTGCGCCTCGAGGGCCTGGCCGAACGTTTTCGCGGCGACGACCCGGTCGAGCGCGAGCTCGGCGCGGCGATGGGCGAGATCGACCGCCTGGCGCTGATCGTCGACGAGCTGTTGATCCTCAGCCGCGCCGGCGAGCACGAACTGCCGGGCGAGCGAATCGATCTGGAGGCGACGGTGGAGCGGGCGGGCGGGCGGTGGCGGGCGGCGGCGGCCGAGCGCGGAATCGAGCTCAAGGTCGCCGCCGGGGACGGCGGCGAGGGCTGGTGCGCGGGCCCCGATCTCGAGCGCGCGCTCGACTCCCTGATCGAGAACGCCCTCACCTACTCCCCCGCCGGCTCTTCGGTTCTGCTCGAAGCCGGCCCGGGACGGATCGCGGTCCTCGACCAGGGGCCGGGACTGGCGGCCGACGAGGAGGAGGCGGTCTTCGAACGCTTCAGCCGTGGCAGCGCCGGTCGCCAGGGAGCGAAGGGGACCGGCCTCGGCCTCGCGATCGCCCGCGAGCTGACGCGCCAGTGGGGCGGCGAGGTCCGGCTCCGCAACCGCGAGGGCGGCGGCCTGGCGGCCACGATCGAGCTCGAGTCGGCGCAGGTGCGCGCATGAGCCTCTCGGCACCGGCGAAGTGGGTGCTGCTGGCGCTGGCCGGGCTGGCCGTCGCGATCGCGATCGCGATCGCCGCCGCCAACCTGACGAGTCAGCAGATCGGCATCGCCTCCGAATCGGTTTCCGCTGGCGACGCCCTGGCGCCGGCCCTGCAGGCGCCCCAACACCCCGGTGGGCGCGGCGATGGGCGGCCGCCCAAGGTGGCTCCGACTGAGCCGACGACGACCGCGCCCGAAACCACGACGGCGCCGGAAGAAACCACCGACTCCGACGACCAGGGCGGCGGCTCCGACGATTGAGCCTCAGCCGCCGCCGCGGGGCGGCGGGTCGGTCGCGTAGAGGTGGGTGATCGCCGCCACCAGCTTCTTCTGCTCGCTGCTGGAGAGCTTGGCCGAGCGGTGGATCAGGGTGTACTGGAGGGGCGGCATCTCGCCGCTTTCGATCACCCCGATCAGCTCTCCGAGGTCGGGCTGCGGCTTGTCCCATTCGGAGAAGTTGAGGGCGCCGCGGCCGTCTTCGACGTCGTGCTGGACCAGCCAGGAGATCGGGGCCACGTTCGAGTACCAGCGCCAGTCGGTGAAGTTGCTGTGGCAGTCGTAGCAGCCCGCTTCAGCGATCTGCTGGCCCGGTCCCGCGGGCCAATGCGCCGCCCGCGTGACCGGCGGGTTGCTGTGGGCGTGGCCGTAGGGGACAAGCTGGACCAGCAGCAGCAAGGCGACGCCGGCGAGCACGCCCAGCTTCAGCGTCCGCCGCGACAGCTGCCACCACTTCCGCTCGGTCCCCGGCTCAGGCACGGGCGGGAGCCTGCCCGACGCTTGGCAAAGAGAATGTAAAGCCGCTCACAAAAAGCTGAAAAGGCTAGGCGGCGACGGCTTCCGCGGCAGGCGCCGTCTGCGGCTGCGAATCCGCCGTCACCTGAACGACCGGGAGGTCGATCGCCCGCCGCAGCCGCGCCGGCAGCCCCAGCGCCAGCCAGCGGGAGATCGCCCGCGGCAACACCGAAACGATCACCTCGTCGAACTCGCGCGCGTGCAGAGCGTCGCCAACCGCGGCGAACGGATCGGGATCGCCGACGATCGTCTCCTCCAGCTCCAGTCCCTCCCGCTCGATCCGCACCGCGGCGCGCTCGGCCCGGGCAACGGCATCCGCCCAGCCCGCCTTCATGTCGGCGGCCCAGGCGAGCCCGTGCGGCACCGCCGGCACCAGCAGCGTCAGGGCCACGGGAGAGCCGGCGCTGCGGCGACGTAGGGCATCGATCAGCTCCGGCGAGTCGGCGGTCTTGTCGGCAACTACGAGAACTCTCTTCTTGGACTGCATCGAGATCACTTCCTTTCCATCCGGGGGTACGCACACACCCTGCTCCGGGTTCGGCAAAGGAAGCGAAAAGCGACCTAAAAGCTAGGTGAAAACTGCAGGCTGGTCAGTTGAGCACAGCATGGTGTGCTCAACTGACCGCTAGCCGATCGCGACCATGCGCTCGATCGGGATGCGGGCGCGTTCGGCGATCTCGGGGGTGACGCTGACCTCGAACTTGAGGTCGCGCAGGGAGTCGCGGAGCTTCGGCAGGGTGATCATCTTCATGTATTTGCAGGTGGCCATCCGGTTGGCCTCGATCAGGTGGGCGCGCGGCGCAGCCTGCTGCAGCGGGTAGAGCATGCCGTTCTCGGTGGCGACGATGAACTCGCCGTCGGGGTGCGCTTCGACGTGCTTCTGCATCCCCGAGGTGGAAAGCATGTGGACGCCCTCGGCGTCGATGTCGCCGGCGGCGACGTACTCCATCGCCTGGGTGCTGCAGCCGCACTCGGGGTGGATCAGGAACTCCGCGTTGGGGTGTTCCTCGCGGGTGCGGACGATGTCGAGCGGCTTGATCCCGGCGTGGACGTGGCACTCGCCGTCCCAGATGTGGAAGCGGCCGCGGCGCTCGGGTTCTTCGACCAGGCCGGTCTCGCGCTCGACGAAGGCGCCGAGCCACATGTCGGGACCGAAGAGGATCTCCTGCTCGGGCCCGTGCTCGGCCCAGATGTGCTTGACGACCTGGACCGCGTTCGAGGAGGTGACGCAGTAGTCGGTCTCCGCCTTTACCTCCGCGGAGGTGTTGACGTACATGACCACGAGCGCCCCGGGATGTTCGGCCTTCCAGGCGCGCAGCTGGTCGGCGGTGATCGAGTCGGCGAGCGAACAGCCGGCGTCGAGGTCGGGGATGAGGACGGTCTTCTGTGGCGAGAGGATCGAGGCGGTCTCGGCCATGAAGTGGACACCGCAGAAAGCGATCACCTCGGCGTCGGTCTCGGCCGCCTGGCGGGAGAGGCCGAGCGAGTCGCCGAGGTAGTGGGCGACGTCCTGGATCTCGGGCAGCTCGTAGTTGTGGGCGAGGATGACAGCGTTGCGCTGCGCCGCGAGCGCACGGACTTCCTCGCTGATCTCAGCGATCTCCTCCGGGCTCAGCTCCGGTCCGAAAGTGGGTTGGATCGTCGGGAGCTCCTGCATGAGCCCTCTCTTTCCTGATGTTCGCCGGCGGGACGGAGTCCGGACCGGTCGAATGAACGTCCCTGAAGTCTAGACGACAGAAGCGCCCGTCTAGCCTTCTTCGCGATGCCCGAGCTGCCCGAGGTCGAGATCGTCGCCCGCCGCCTCGAGAGCGCCCTTGCCGGCGCCGAGGTGGAATCGGCGCTGGCGCCGGGGATGAACGTGATGAAGACCTTCGATCCGCCACTGGAAGCGCTGGTCGGGCGCGAGCTGACGGGGGTGCGGCGGGTCGGCAAGATGCCGGTAGTCGAGTTCGGCGACTTGGCACTCTTGATCCACCTGATGTCGGCGGGGCGGCTGCGGGTCTTCGACAAACGCGCCTCGCTGAAAGACAAAGCCTCGCGGGTCTTGATCCGGCTCACCGACGGGCGCGAGCTGCGGCTGCGCGAGTACGGGACCAAGCAGCGCGCCTGGGCGAAGCTGCTGCCGGTCGAGGCGGTGGCAGAGGACGAGATGGTCGCCAGCCTGGGGCCGGAAGCCTGGCCGCCGCCGCCGCTCGACGAGTTCGCCGCGGCGATCGACAAGCCGCGCCACCTGCACCCCCTCCTGCGCCACCAGAAAGACATCGCCGGGATCGGCCGCTCCTGGGTCGACGAGATCCTCTGGGAGGCGCGCCTCTCCCCCTTCAAGAAAGGCTCGGAACTGGACACCGAGGAGGTAGAGCGCCTGCACGCCGCCCTCCACGTCCTCGGCGACGCGATCGACCACTACGAGGCGACGATCGGCCCCGAGGTCCCCGACAAAGTCCCGATGCCGCTCCAGGTCCATAAACGCGAGGGCGAGCCCTGCCCCCGCTGCGGCACCACGATCGAGGCGGTGTTTTTCTCCGAGCACCAGATGAACTACTGCCCGGAGGAACAAACGGGTGGGCGAATTCTCAAAGACCGCCGGCTGTCGAAACTGTTGAAGTAGCCGCTCGGCTAGCTCAGCTCGAGCAGCATGCTGAAGTCGAGCGTCGGCGCCGAATGGGTGAGGGCGCCGACGGAGATGAACTCGACCCCGGTCTCGGCGATCTCGCGCACGTTGTCGAGGGTGACGCCGCCGGAGGCCTCGAGCGAGACGCCGGCCTCGCCGGCAGTCTGGTCGCGCAGCGCCACGGCTTCCTTCAGCGACTGCGTGCTCATGTTGTCGAGGAGGAGGCGGTCGACGCCGGTGCCGAGCGCGTAGGCGGCTTCGTCGAGGTCGCGGACCTCGACCTCGATCGCCATCTCCGGCTGGGCGCCGCGGGCGGCGTGCACGGCTTTCGCCAGCCCTCCGGCGGCGGCGATGTGGTTCTCCTTGATCAGGATCGCGTCGTAGAGGCCCATCCGGTGGTTGAGGCCGCCGGCGGCGGCGACCGCCGCCTTCTCCAGCCGCCGCAGCCCCGGCGTCGTCTTGCGGGTGTCGAGGATCGTGGCGCCGGTCCCGACCACCGCCTCCGCGTAGCGAGCGGTGATCGTCGCCACTCCGGAGAGGTGGCCGAGGAAGTTGATCGCCGTCCGCTCGGCGGCCAGCAGCGCCCGCGCCGAGCCACTCGCCAGCAGGACGTCGGCCGGCACCTCCTCTCGCCATTGCCCCTCGACGACGAGGTTGTCGACGTGCTCGACCCCGCACTGGCGCATCGTCTCGGCAACCAGCGCCAGCCCGAAGACGACGCCCGGCTCTTTCTGCACGATCCGCGCCCTCGCCTGGGTCTCGGCGGGGACCGTCGCCTCGCCGGTGACGTCCCCCTCCCCCAGGTCCTCGGCCAGCGCCCGCGCGACCAGCTCCTCGACTTCGGCCATCAACTCGGTCATCGCGCCACCCTATTTCCTCGTCGATCTCACGTTTCGCCTGCCCGCCGCGTTTAATCCCACAGAGTGACCGCGCTGCCGCCGTTTCAAACCGTTCTCGACGACCATGCCACCGCCGTGATGGCGATCTTGCACGGCGCGGTGGGCCGCGACGGGGCCGAGGACTGCTTCCAGGAGACCTTCCTGGCGGCGCTGCGCGCCTACCCGAACCTGAAGGACGACCGCAACCTGCGCGGCTGGCTGCTGACGATCGCCCACCGCAAGGCGATCGACCACCACCGGGCGCGCGGGCGGGCACCGGTCCCGGTCGCCGAACCGGCCGAGCTTGCGGCAAGCGACGGGATGCCCGAGCCCGACGACGGGCTCTGGGCGGCGGTCGGCGCCCTGCCGCCGAAGCAGCGGGCGGCGGTGGCGCTGCGCTACGGCAGCGACCTCCCGCACAGCGAGATCGCCGCCGCGCTCGGCTGCTCGACGGAGGCGGCACGGCGCAACCTGCACGAGGGACTGAAGCGACTGCGAAAGGAGCTGGCATGAGCACGGCAACCGCCAAAGCGATCGAGGGCCTGAAGGCGCGCGCCGCCGACGAGGGCCTCCTCGACGTCGCCTACACGACCACCGATTCCCCCTTCGGGCCGCTACTGCTGGCGCAGACGCGGCGCGGCCTGGTCCGCGTCGGCCTGCCGAACCAGGACTCCGACGAGCTCCTCGTCGACCTCGCCGAGCGGGTCTCGCCGCGGGTGCTGGAGGCGCCGCAGGAGCTCGACGAGGTCCGCCGCGAGCTTGACCTCTACTTCGCCGGCAAGCTCGATAGCTTCGACCTGCCGCTCGACTGGCAGCTCAGCGGCGGCTTCCGCCAGCGGGTCCTGCGGGCAATCAACCGCATCCCTTACGGCCAGACCCGCAGCTACACCGAGATGGCGCGCAAAGCCGGCAACGAGCGCGCGGTCCGCGCCGCCGGCACCGCCTGCGGCAGCAACCCGATCCCGCTCGTCGTCCCCTGCCATCGCGTTCTGCGCACCGGCGGCGCTCTCGGCGGCTACGGCGGCGGCCTGCCGATGAAGGAAGCCTTGCTGCAGCTGGAGGGCGTACTGGACGAAAGTCCAGCTTCCTAACAAGGTCCGCGTCTAGGTCCGATGAGGGAGCGATGCGCAAACTCCCGATCTTGCTGGTTCTGTTGCTCGCTTCGCTACTGCTGCTCGCCGCGGCTGCCTCGGCGCATGCCGCCGTCCTGCGCCCGACGGATGCGGCGTCCCTCGCCCTCGCCACCGGTGACGACGAAGCCGAAGCGGACGACAGCGAGAGCGACGAAGCCGAAGACGAATCCGACTCGGCCGAAGAAGCCGAAGACGAAAGTGACGGCTGCGAGGCCGAAGACGCCGAAGACGAAGAACTCTGCAAGGAAATCGAAGCCGAAGAAGCGGCTGAACGGCGTCAGGCTCAGCAGCAGGCCAAAGCCCGTCGCCACAAGAGCCAATCCCGTCATCGCCAGCACCGCGGCTCGCGGCACCACCGCGCTACCCGAGTACGTCACCAAGCCAAGTAGCCGCGTCGCGCAGGTGCGCCGGGTCGATCTGGTGGCCTAGCTCCGACTCGCGGTAGGTGAGATCCAGCCCTCCTGCCTCGACCAGCTCGCGGGCGCGGTGGGCGAACTCGATCCCAATCACCGGATCGTTGCGGCCGTGGCTGATAAAGACGCGGGTGCCGGTGCGGTCGGCGAAGCTCGGCTGCCAACCCTCGACGGTGGGAACGAAGCCGCTGAAGGCGAGAATCCCGGCCGGCGCCGGCCGCTCGGCGCTGAGACCGGTCGCGTAGCTCATCACCGCCCCCATCGAGAAGCCGCCGAGCACGGTCCGCTCGGGGCCGATCCCGCTCTCCTCCCAGAGCCGGTCGTGCAGCTCGGCCAGAGCCTGGCGGGCGGCCTCGAAGGTTTCCGGGTCGGGGTAGCCGACCCGCGGCACCAGGTACCAGTGGTAGCCGGGCGAGCCCGGCAGCTGCAGCGGCCCTCGCGGGGTTACCACCCGCAGCCGTCGCTCGGGGTCGAGGTAGTCGGCGAGGCCGATCAGGTCGCGCTCGTCAGTGCCGCGGCCGTGGTGGAGGACCAGCAGGCCCTCGGGGTCGCCGGCGGCGGCGCGTTCGAGCTGGAAGAGCGGCTCGGCCACGGCGCGCCCGCTAATTCGCCGAGGCCGAAGCGGCGGCGGTCTTGTTCAGGTAGTCGCGGACGAACTCGTCGAGGTCGCCGTCGAGCACCCGCTGTACGTCGCCGACCTCGTGCTCGGTGCGGTGGTCCTTGACCATCGTGTAGGGGTGCATCACGTAGCTGCGGATCTGCGATCCCCAGGCGACGTCTTTGACTTCGCCACGCTGCTTGGCCAGCTCTTCGGAGCGTTTGCGCTCCTCCAGCTCGATCAGCCGCGAACGCAGCAGCTGCATCGCCACGGCGCGGTTCTGCATCTGCGAGCGCTCGTTCTGGCACTGGACGACGACGCCGGTCGGCAGGTGGGTGATCCGCACCGCCGAGTCGGTCTTGTTGACGTGCTGGCCGCCGGCCCCGGAAGCGCGGTAGGTGTCGATGCGCAGGTCGCCCTCGTCGATCTCGACCTCGACGTCTTCTTCGACCACCGGCCCGACTTCCACCTGGGCGAAGCTGGTGTGGCGGCGGGCGGAGGAGTCGAAGGGCGAGATCCGAACCAGCCGGTGGACGCCGCGCTCGGCGGCAAAGAGCCCGTAGGCGTTCTCGCCGCGGGCGATGAAGGTGGCCGACTTCAGCCCCGCCTCCTCCCCCGCCGAGGCCTCGACCATCTCGACCTTGAAATCCCGCCGTTCGGCCCAACGCAGGTACATCCGCAGCAGGATCTCGGCCCAGTCCTGAGAATCGGTGCCGCCGGCGCCGGCGTGGACGGTGACCACCGCGTCGCCGGCGTCGTACTCGCCGCTGAACAGCCGCGCCTCCTCCAGCTCGGCCAACCTCTTCTCGACTGAGCGCAGCTGCGTGTCCAGCTCCGCCGCCATCTCCTCGTCCTCGGCGGCCATCTCCGCCAGGTCGGAGAGATCGGCGACGTCTGACTCGAGCCCGCGGAACATCTCCAAGCGCTTCTGCGCCCGGGCATGGGCGGCAGAGGTCTTCGCGGCCGCCTCCTGGTCGTCCCAGAACCCGGGACGCCCCATCTCCTCCTCGAGCGCGACGGCTTCCTTCTTTAGCCCAGCCGGGTCAAAGGTAGTCCGCGAGCAGGGTCAACTGCTCCCGGACAGCGGCCAGGCGAGGCGCAACAGGTTCGCTCTGCGCGGTATCGGCCATGGGGACAGGTTATTGGGCGGGAACGCGCGCAGTGATGATCCAGGTGGAGGCGGGGGCGTAGACGCCGTCGGGCTGCTCAAACTCGGCGATCGCGGCACGGATCTTGGCGGCGATCTCGGGGCGGATCTCGTCGACGCGGTCGCCCCAGAGGCGGAGGATCTCGCCGGCGGGGCCGAGCGCCATGCCGAACTCGACCGCCTGGTCGAGGTCGGCGCCGACTTTCATCGGCAGGTCGCAACGACGCAGGCCGATCTCCTCGAAGCCGGCGATCTTCAGCTGTTCGGAGACGGTGTCGGCGTTGGCCATCGAGAATGGTCCGGGACCGCAGGTCGGTTCCTCGGTCTCCTCGGGGTGCTCGAGGTAATCGTCGACGATCTCCTCCGCCCGCCGCACCCACTCGTTGTCGAGCTTGCGCCGCCAGACAACCGCGGTGAAGCGGCCGCCCGGCTTCAGCGCGGCGCGGATGTTGCGCAGGGCGGCGACCGGGTTGGCGAAGAACATGATCCCCATCCGCGAGAAGGCGTAGTCGAATTCCTGCGGCAGCTGCAGCGTCTGCACGTCGGCGATCTGGAACTCGACGTTGCCAGCGTCGGCTTCCTCCGCCTCCTTGCTGGCGGTCTCGATGAAGGGCGGCGAGACGTCGACGCCGAGCGCCGAGCCCTCGGACCCGACCAGCTCGGCCAAGCGGCGGGTGGTGTCGCCGAACCCGCAGCCGATGTCGATCGCCCGCTCTCCCGGCTGCGGCGGGTTCGAGCTCATCGCCACCTCGCCGTGGGCGCCGAGGCCGCCGGTGGTCAGGTCACGGTACTTGAGGAAGATCTCGAAGAGCGGGCCGCTCCAGGCCTCCGTGGCTTCGGCGTTGTCGGGGGCGACCGAGGACATGAAGCTCATCGTACGCCGAAGTGCCCGGCGCGCAAAGCCTCTTCACGATCGTCGTAGGGTCGCCAGCTGAGGACGCGGCGATCCCGGAGCTCGAACACCCAGGCCATCTCGTCGCTGCCCGCCTCGCTGCCGTCCTCTTCCCAGTGCCAGCGGCGCCGGATCAGCGCCACCGCCCGGCCGCCGCCACCCTCCAGCCCTTCCTCGTAGAGCTGCTCGAGCTCGATCGTCTGCTGCACCCCGCCCGGCTCCCGCGTCGCCCAGACCCGCGCCGCCTCAATCCCCTTCCGCAGCCCCCGCCCCGAGTGCAGCTCCACCTCAGGGTCGAGCACAGCCGCGAAGGCGTCGAGGTCGCGCTCGTTGAAGGCGCGGATGAACTCGCGGACGGGATCGGTCAAAGGCGCGCCCTCAGGCGCCGTGGCACTTCTTGTACTTTTTGCCAGACCCGCACCAACAAGGGTCATTGCGGCCGATGTTCTCTTTGTCGTCTTTGACCACGGTCTCGACCGTTTCGAAGCCGCCGCTGTTCGGTCCGGCGGCCTGGGCCGCGGCGACGTCGACGGCGCTAGCGCCGCTGGCGGCGGCGACCTCCTGCAGCGCCGAGGGCTGGTTCTCCAGCGTGCCGCCGGAGTAGGCGAGGGTCGAGGTCTCGCCGCCGCCGTTGGCGACGGCGACCGGGCCCGCCTCGTCGGGCTGGACTTCGATCTCGGCGCGGAAGATCAGCTTCGAGAACTCGTCCCAGATCGAGTGCAGCAGCTCTTCGAACATCTGGAAGCCCTCGTTTTTGTAGGCGACCAGGGGGTCGATCTGGGCGAAGCCGCGGAGGTGGATGCCTTCGCGCAGGTAGTCCATGTCGAAGAGGTGTTCGCGCCAGCGGTTGTCGATCACCTGCAGCAGGATCGAGCGCTCGAGGAAGCGCATCAGCTCCTCGCCAAGCTGCTCTTCGCGCTCGTCGTAGGCGGTCATCACGTCGTCGTCGAGGGCTTCTTTCAGCTGCATGCGGTCGACCGTCTCCGGCGCCACGCCGGCAACCTCGACGCCGACCGGCCAGATCTGGCGCAGCTGCGTCTCCAGCTCCTCCAGGTCCCAGTCCTCGAGCACGTCTGAGGCGGTGTACTCGTCGACCAGGCGCTCGACCACGCCCTCGAGTTCGTCGCGGGCGTTGTCGGAGATGTCGCGCCCTTCGAGGATCTCGCGGCGGTATTTGTAGATCACCCGCCGCTGCTCGTTCATCACGTCGTCGTACTCGAGCACCCGTTTGCGGATCAGGAAGTTCTGCTCCTCGACCTTCTTCTGGGCGTTCTCGACGGTTTTCGTCAGCATCTTCGCTTCCAGCGGAACTTCCTCGCCTTCGTCGCCGACGGGACCGAGTTTGTCGAGGATTTTGTAGATGCGGTCGCCGGCGAAGAGGCGGATCACGTCGTCTTCGGCGGAGAGGAAGAAGCGCGACTCACCCGGGTCCCCCTGGCGGCCGGAGCGGCCGCGCAGCTGGTTGTCGATGCGGCGGGACTCGTGGCGCTCGGTGCCACAGATGTAGAGGCCGCCGAGCTCGCGGACTTCTTCGGCCTCGGCCTTGCACTGCGGCTCGAGCTCGGTGGTCTTCGCCGCCAGCGCCTCCTCGTAGCCCTCGCTCTCGTGCGTGATCCCCTGTTTTTTCAGCTCCGCGATCGCCAGGTGTTCGGGGTCGCCGCCGAGCTTGATGTCGACGCCGCGGCCAGCCATGTTGGTGGCGATCATCACCGCGCCTTTGCGGCCGGCCTGGGCGATCAGCTCGCCCTCTCGTTCGGCGTGCTCGGGCTTCGCATTGAGGACCGCGTGTTTGATCCCCTCGCGTTTCAGCGCCCCGGAGATCATCTCCGAGACCTCGACCGAGACGGTTCCGACGAGGATCGGCTGGCCTTTTTCGTGGCGGCCGATGATCTCGGCCAGAACCGCGCCCCACTTGCCGTCTTTGGTTTTGAAGATCTGGTCGTTTTCGTCCTTGCGGACCATCGGTTTGTTGGTCGGGATCTCGACCACCGGCATCTCGTAGATCTTCATGAACTCGGTCGCCTCGGTGAGGGCGGTGCCGGTCATGCCCGCGAGCTTGTCGTAGAGGCGGAAGTAGTTCTGCAGGGTGATCGTCGCCAGGGTCTGGTTCTCCTCGCGGATCGCCACGCCCTCCTTCGCCTCGACCGCCTGATGGAGACCCTCCGACCAGCGCCGGCCCTCGAGGATGCGGCCGGTGAACTCGTCGATGATCATCACCTCGCCGTCGATCACCGCGTAGTCGTCGTCTTTCTTGTAGAGCGACTCCGCCTTCAGCGCCTGGCTGAGGTGGTTGACGAGGTTGCCGTGCTCACCGAGGTAGAGGTTGTCGACGCCGACGAATTCCTCGGCTTTTTTCACCCCGCGCTCGGTTGGGGCGACGGTCTTGTGCTTCTCGTCGTACTCGTAGTCGTAGTCGGCGTCGTGGGTCTCCTTGTTTTCGCCGAGCGATTTCAGTTTCTGTTTCGCCGGTACGCCGACCATCTGTTTGGCCAGGCGGGCGAAGGTGTAATACGTCTGCGCCGCCTGTTCGGGCTGGCCGGAGATGATCAGTGGCGTCCGCGCCTCATCGATGAGGATGTTGTCGACCTCGTCGACGATCGCGAAGTGGTGGCCGCGCTGGACGCAGTGCTCGAGCTGGTCGGCCATGTTGTCGCGCAGGTAGTCGAAGCCGAACTCCGAGTTGGTCCCGTAGGTGATGTCGAGCGCGTATTTGCGCTGGCGGGAGTCGTGGTCGTCGAAGTCCTGGACCGCGTCGACGGTGCAGCCGAGGGCGTCGTAGATCGGCTTCATCCATTCGGCGTCGCGGCGGGCCAGGTAGTCGTTGACGGTGACGACGTGGACGCTGTTGCCGGCAAGCGTGTTGAGGAAGACGGGCAGGGTCGCGGTCAGGGTCTTGCCCTCACCGGTCCGCATCTCGGCGATCGCGCCGTCGTGGAGGACCATGCCGCCGATCAGCTGGACGTCGTAATGGCGCTGGCCAGTCGACCGCTTCGAGGCCTCGCGGCAGAGGGCGAAGGCCTCCGGCAGCAGCTCGTCGAGCGACTCGCCGCCCCGAGCGCGCTCGCGCAGCTTGTCCGCCTCCTGGCGGATTTCGGCGTCGGAGAGCGCTTCCATCTCCGGCTCATAGCGGTTAATAGCCTCCGCGCGCTTCTGGTAGGCCTTGAATTTCCGCCCCTCTCCCGCGCGCAGCGCCTTCGTTACGAGGTCCATCGCTGGCATTGCTCAAGGGTAGCGGTGCGGGGTTAAGGGGGGCATGAGGCCCCCTTGTTTCGGGGTAAAGGGAGGTCTAAGCTCGTTGCACAACCCACAAGGAGGCGACTCATGCGGATTGAGATTCGGGGCAGGAACGTCGAGGTGACCGACGAGCTGCGTGAGACGGTGCGGAAACGCTTCGGGCGACTGGGGCGGCAGGTTTCCCCGGTTGCGACCTTGGAGGTGGTGCTCTCAGAGGAGCGCAATCCTCGGGTCGCCGACAGCCAGCTGGCTGAGGCGACGATCCACTTGAAGGGAGCCACGCTGCACGCGCGCGAGGCTTCTCCCGACATGAACCACTCTGTCCATGAGCTTGCCCTGGACATGAACCGCCAGGTGAAGAAGCACCGTGAACTGCGTCGCAAGCGGAGCCGTACGCGGCGGCTTGTCGACCAGATGCGGGGACGCCCGGCCGAGGCACGGCCGTAGGGCCGCGGAGAGCCAACTAGAGGCGCCGGGAGAAAGTCACCGCAACCACCCGAGACGACCCCGCGGCCCGCAACGCACGAGCGCAGGCCGTGAGGGTCGCCCCGGTGGTGAGGACGTCGTCGACCAGCAGAACGCTGCGGGGAGCGGCCCCGGTCGCGTGGATCCGCGGCGGATGCCCGACCCGCTCCGCCCGCCGCCGTCCCGCCTGCCTCCCCCGCCCCCGCCGCTCCAGGCAGCACTCGATCGGCGCATCGAGCCGCTCCGCCAAGGCGGCCGCGATCTCCCCCGCCGGATCGAACCCCCTCTTCCGCAGGCGCACAGGAGCCGGCGGCACCGGCACCACCGCCCCACTCAGCATGTGAGCGGGCGCTAGCCATTCGATCCGCTCCGCCATCAGATCGGCGACCGGCAACAGCCGCCGAAACTTCAGCGCCGCCACCAGATCCCGAGCCACTCCCTCATAAGGCGCCGAAGACCAAGCCTTATCCAACCCCGCCGGCCCCGAGCTCAAAAACGGCTCAGCCCGAGCCAACCGCCTCCCACACCGATTGCACAACACAGCTTCAGGCCGGCAAACCCGCCCACAAGCCGCACACAACGGCGGCACCAGAGCGATCGCGACAGCGTTGGCAAGCTCCATGCCCCGACCCTGCCGAGCCCCAACGCACGTGTGGCGCGCACAATTCAAATCTTCAGCGCCAACTTCGTGCCGAAGCTGAGACCTCGCACCTCCGATCCGCGAGACGTAAAAACCCCTCCTCAAGAAGGGTTTTTACGGTCTCGCGAGCAGCTAGCTGGAGCTTTGAAGCGCTTCCGGCTTTGACCACACCAGGGTGTGGCGAAAATCGACTGCGCTTCCACCGTGTCCACCGAGTCGCCGCTCGGTCCTTTGAGCGAGTCCGTGAAAAGTCGGCCTCAAGCCACCTTTTCACGGACTCGCGGAAGCAGCGTCAGGCGCGAGCGGCGGCGATGGCGCTAATCAGGACCTGGTTCGCGGGGATTTCGGCGCCGGGGAGGGCGATTACTTCTTTGAGGCGGGCGCCTTCGCCGACGCGGACGTTGTCGCCGATGATCGAGGGGCCGTCGATGCGGACGTCGTCGCCGATGTTGCAGCCGGGGCCGAGGAGGACGGGGCCGACGAGGGGGCCCTCGTCGCCGGGGTCGGTGCCGGAGCGGTAGCCGTCGACCCGCTCACCCTCCTTCTCGACCTCGACCGCGCCGGTGAGGGCGTCGACGTTGCCGTCGCGTAGCTCCTCGAGGTTGCCGATGTCGTTCCAGTAGGCGTCGATCTCGTGCGAGTAGAAGGGGATGTCGCCGTCGAGCAGGCGCGGGAAGACGTCCATCGCCCAGTCGGCGAAGCCCTCGGGGTCGCCCGGCCCGGCCGCCTTGCTCGTCCCCGGTTCGGGGAAGTAGTCGAAGATCTCCTTGCGGAACATGTAGATGCCGCAGTTGGCGAGGTCGGAGAGCGCTTCGGCGGGCTGTGGCTTCTCCTGGAAGCCCTGGATCCGCCCGTCAGAGCCGACGATCGCGACGCCGAACTGGCTCGTGTCCTGCACCCGCTTCATCGCCAGGGTGGCAATCCCGTCGTGGGACTCGTGGAACTCACGCATCGCGCTGAGGTCGATGTCGGTGAGGGCGTCGCCGGAGATGATCAGGAAGGAGTCGCCGAGGAAGCCGGCGGCGTTGCGGACCCCGCCGGAGGTCCCGAGCAGTTGCTCCTCATGGCTGTAGGTGAGCGAGACGCCCTGGCCCGAGCCATCGCCGAAGTAGCCCTCGATCACATCCGGGAACCAGTGCAGGTTGGCAATCGTCTCGGTGAAGTCGTGGCGGGCAAGCAGGCGCAGGATGTGCTCCATCACCGGCTTGTTGATCACCGGCACCATCGGCTTCGGCATCGCGTAGGTGATCGGCCGCAACCGCGTCCCCAGCCCCGCCGCCAGCACCATCGCCCTCACTCGGCCATCCCCTCCTTGACTCGGTCGAGCGCCTCGATCCGCTCCGGGTCGGCGCCAAGCTGTTTCGCGGTCTCCAGCGAGACCAGGTCGCCGAGCAGCGTCGCCCAGAGCAGGCGTTCGACCCGGGTCTCCCCCTGCGTCTCCACCCGCACCACGGCGGCCGCGCCTTCGGCGACGATCTCGGCGGTGAGGTCGAAGCGGCGGCGCTCGCGCGGGTGCTGGTCACAGTCTTCGAGGAACACGGCCGCCATCTTCGCGGCGCCGTCGCCGGTCCAGCCGCAGATCTCGTTGTGGTCGGCCTCCGGCAGCTCGGCGCAGAAGGCGGGCAGCTTCGCGTTCTCGTTGACCTGGGTCTTCCAGCGCTGGGCGATCGGCACGGTCAGGTCGGCACCGTAGATCACGGTCACCGCGCTGTCGAGCTGGGCGGCGATCTCGGCCGCGCGCGCCTGCAGCGCCTCCCGCTCGCGCTCGATGAAGGCCGCCGCCATGTCGATCTCGGTGTGGATGCTGGGCGCCGCGCCCGCCAGCGCCGCCGCCTCGGCAGCGGCGACGAACATGTAGGCGACGGCGACCCGCGGCTGGTAGATCCCGGGCGGGGCGATCACCGGGACGCCCGCCTCGCGGGCGCGCTCGACCAGGGCGCCGCCGGTACTGAGCACGATCCGCCGCGCCCCCAGCACCTCGGCCGCCTCGAAGCAGGCGAGCGTCTCCTCGGTGTTGCCCGAGTAGCTGGAGCAGAGCACGGTCCACTCCGGCGTCGCCCAGCTCGGCAGCTCGTAGCCGCGGATCGAGAGGACGGGCTTGGTCAGCCGGTCGCCGAGCGCGCCGGCTGCGAGCTCGCCGCCGATCGCCGAGCCGCCCATCCCGCAAACCATCAGGCCAGCCGATTCAGCCGGCTCCAGCCGCGCGGTTTCCAGCCGCCACATGGCGTCGCGCAGCTGGTCGGGCAGCGCGAGGACGTCGTCGAGGATCGGGCTCATCTCAGGCGGGGACTCTTTCATCTCGGCCGACGACGGTGTCAACGAGCTGTGCGCCCGCAGCGACCGTTGCCCCGGGCGCGAGGATCGAGCGCTCGACCCGAGCGCCGGCGCCAATCGTGCAGCCGTCGAGCAGGACCGCTTCACGCAGCTCCGCGCCGGCCTCGACGCGGCAGCCGGAGGAGACGACGGCCCGCTCGCCAAGCCGGGCCTCGGCGTCGATCTCGGCCCCCTCGGCGACCAGGGAACCGGGGCTGGTCGGCTCGACCTCGGTCTCGACCCGGCCCTCGAGGATGTCCCAGCTCGCCTGCAGGTAGCGCTCGGGGGTCCCGATGTCCATCCAGTAGCCATCGAGCAGCAGCCCACAGAGGCCGGCGCCGACCAGGCGGGGGAAGACCTCGCGCTCGATCGAGACGGCGCGGCCCGGGGGCACGAGATCGAGCACCGAGCGCTCGAGCACGTAGGCGCCGGCGTTGATCTCCCCCGGCACTGCCTCCCCGGTCTTCTCGAGAAACTCGAGCACCTGCCCCTCGGCGTCGCAGCGGACGAGGCCGTAGGCGGAGGAGTCCGGGACCGGATGCAGCCCGATCGTGGCGCTGGCGCCGCGCTCCTCGTGGGCCCGAAGGAGGGCGCTCAGATCGAGATCGGCGAGGACGTCACCGTTGAGGGCGAAGAAGCGCTCCTCGAGCCGGTCACCGAGCGCCTCGGCGGCAAAGCGGATCGCCCCGGCGGTGCCGAGCGGCTCCGGCTCGGCGACGTAGGTGATCCTCACCCCTGCGTGCCGCTCCTCGTCGCCGAGCGCATCGCGCAGGACGTCGGGCAGGAAGCCGCAGGCGAGGACGACCTCGGTTACCCCATGCGTCGCCAGCCACTCGATCGCGAAGGCAAGAAAGGGCCGGTCGACCAGCGTCACTGCCGGCTTCGGCACGTCGGCCGTCAGCGGCCGCAGGCGCGTGCCCTCGCCGCCAACGAGAACTATCGCCTGCACTAGCGATCCACTAGGAAGCGTTGGCGGTGGGCTGAGCGGTTACGGAACGGCCGATGCCCTCGTACTCGAACCCGGCGGAAGTCAGCGCCTCCGGGTCGAGGAAGTTGCGGCCGTCGACGACCAGGGGCCGGTTCATCCGCTCGGCAGCGGCGCTCCAGTCGAGGTCGGCGAACTCGCGCCACTCGGTGACGAGGACGGCGGCGTCGGCGCCGTCGAGGGCCTCCATCGCCGAGGTCGCCATCTCGACCGAGCCGAGCAGGTCGGCGGCCCGCTCGGAAGCGACCGGGTCGTAGGCGACGACCTCCGCCCCCTCGCCCTGCAGCCGCGCCGCCAGCACCAGGCTCGAGGCCTCGCGCATGTCGTCGGTGTCGGGCTTGAAGGCGAGGCCGAGCAGAGCGACGCGCTTGCCGATCAGCGAGCCGAGGTGCTTCTCCAGCTTGCCGACGACGCGGCGCTTCTGCAGCTCGTTCACCTCGATCACCGCGGTCAGCAGCTGGAAGTGGTAGCCGGTGTTGCCGGCCAGCATCTTCAGGGCGCTGACGTCCTTGGGGAAGCAGCTGCCGCCGTAGCCGATCCCGGCCCGCAGGAAGGAGCTGCCGATCCGCTCGTCGAGCCCCATCCCCTGGGCGACCTGGCCGACGTCGGCGCCGACCTCCTCGCAGACGTTGGCGATCTCGTTGATGAAGGAGATCTTCGTCGCCAGGAAGGCGTTGGAGGCGAGCTTGATCATCTCGGCGCTGGCGACATCGGTGCGGAGGATCTCGCCGCCGAGCGGCTTGTAGAGGGCTTCGACCGCGTCGGCCGCCGCCTCGTCGCCGGGGTCGGAGCCGACCACAACCCGGTCGGGGTGCATGAAGTCGGCGACCGCGGTGCCCTCCTTGAGGAACTCGGGGCAGGAGACGTAGGAGAGCTCGGGCATGTCGCGCCGGATCGACTCGCCGGTCCCCGCCGGCACCGTGCTCTTCATGATCAGCACGTGGTCTGAGTCCTCCGGCAGCTCCTGGACCACCGCCCGCACCCGCGAGAGATCGGCGTCGCCGGAGTAGGTCGGCGGCGTGTCGACGCAGACGAACATCAGCCGCGCACCCTCCAGCAGCTGGTTCATGTCGGTGGTGAAGGTGATCCGCTCG
>Ga0157369_10001238_pt1 | contig 31845 bp, 28 predicted proteins | sample C25metaG_FD_113461 | JGI IMG/M metagenome (GOLD analysis project Ga0157369, IMG submission 113461) | Corn rhizosphere microbial communities from Kellogg Biological Station, Michigan, USA - C2-5 metaG | ecosystem: Host-associated > Plants > Roots > Rhizosphere > Soil | place: USA: Michigan... | reverse complement strand
CCACCACTCGAAACGGACGATTCACTCCGGCAAGTGGCAATAGGATCTTACTGCCTGGCCCGACATTGTGCTTATTGGCGAAAGGCTCGCTGACCACGCATGTATCTCCCGTCTCAAGTTGCGCAAAAATAGAGGCGCGGTTTTCTCGCTGCAGGAATCGAATGCTCCTTGTATCGCCGCCGGCCAGCGTGGCCGGCAGTCCCTCGTAGGAAATAGCGTAGGCGCGCAACCGATCCACCGCTCGAACGCCGGGTAGCCGTTCAATCCGGTTGGCCACGTCGGCGCTCATCGTCGGGTGACGGTCGGCACCCGCTGGACCCGCGGGGCGTAGATAAAAGTCCGCCTGTAGTTGATTGTCCATCCACACCGCGACGGTCTCGCGAAAACTGCCGACCATAATTCCCACGCTGACCGTCATTGCGACCGCGGTCGAAAGAGCGGCTGTCAGTATGGATGTTCGCCCGAGTCCTGCACGCAGAGAGCCAAGAGCCAACAACGCTTCCGCGCCCAGCAGCTTCTCTATTGCCGGGGCGCTAAATCTCACAAATTGGGAAACGACAGAAGGAATCGCAAGAGCCGTTCCGGCGATCAACAACAGAACCGCGCAGTAAGCAAACAACGGTTGCCGCTTGACCGGCGGCAATTGTGAGAGGACGGCACTCGTGGCCAGCAGGAGTACTGCCCACCAGCGGGTTCGAGAGGAACGCTGTGCAGCCACGAACTCCTCCCGGCCGCGCGCCATCGCTTCGACCGGAGCCACACGTGCCGCCTCCGCTGCCGGAGCAAGCGCCGCCAGGACGGATACCGACAATCCAAGTGCGACACCAACTGCCACGGTCGTGAAAGTCAATTCAATCCCGCCCGGCTGGCTGCTCACGTAGAGCGCGTTCACCGTCGTGCCAATAAGCCGCACCGCGCCCACGGCCATCAGCCTTCCGATCGCCAAACCGAAGGCGCTGCCAATCATCGCGACCACCAGTGCCTCCGTCAGAAAGCCGCCGCCAATGAACGCTCGCGTCGCGCCCAATGCGCGTAAGACGCCAATTTCATTCCGCCGCCGCACCACAGAAACCGAGATGCTGTTATAAATCAGAAACGCGCCGACAATCAGCGCAATGTAACTGAGCACCTGCAGATTGGAACGAAATGCCGTGAGCATCTTGCGATTCGCCACACTGCGCGAGCCCTCTGGCGCGATACGGATCGATACCGGCAGATCACGCTCGAGGGTTTCTCGCCACCAGTCCGTCGATGCATCCGCCGGCAGGCGCACTTCGATGCTGTCCAGCTTCCCCACTTTGCCGGTAACGCGTTGCGCCATCCCGATGTCGGCAACAATAACGTTCTCTTCTGAATCCAAAATCCCGGCGACCGTATATTCACGCAGCGCGTCATTAATCAATAAGCGGACATGCTGTCCAGGTTCGAGATGCAGGCTGCGTACGACGAGGATCGGGTTTGCGAACGCGCCGCCGGCCTGCCATCTCATCCGCCCCGAACCGACCCAGTCTAAACCGATAAACGGAAGCGCCTCACCCTTGCCATCTAGGGAAGCGAAATCCTCTATGCGCGGGGAGAATTCGAGCGGATACGGCAATCGCGCCAGTTTGCCGAGTAGCCACTCGTCCACGCCGCCGGTCGCGGTAATCGTCAGCCCGCCGCGCCCGGCTAGCGATTCGAGCGAAGAATGAAAACTTCCTGTCGCCGCCTGACCGGCGAGATCGATTGCAACTACCACCCCGACGCCAAGCGCAACGGCGAAAACAGTCAAAGAAGTGCGAACCGGTTCACGTAGCAACGGAAGTAGAATCAACCGCTCAAAAAGCAGCCAGCGAGACTTCATTCGATTTTACCGTCGCGCAGCGAAATCACGCGATCCGCGACCGCCAAGCCTTCGCGGCTATGGGTGGCGAGCAGCACCGAGACTGCAAGTTCATCTACTATCCGGCGCAGCAGACGAAGTATGGTATTGGCTGTAGCCGTATCCAAATTCCCGGTGGGCTCGTCAGCTAATACCAAACGAGGATCTTGCGCGAGTGCGCGGGCGATTGCAATCCGCTGTTGCTGGCCGCCGGAAAGTTGATGTGGAAAACGATCCCCATAGCCTGCCATCTCGACCCACCCTAGACGCTCTTCCGCCACGCGGCGCGCATCTGCCCTGCGAGCGATCAACAGGGGAAGTTCCACGTTGGCGAGCGCGGTCAGAGTATGCAGCAGCTGGAAAGATTGAAAAACGAAGCCAATCTTTTCACGGCGTAGCCTCGTCAGAGCGGTGTCGGACAACTTGTTGGTGACCTGTCCATCGATCGAAACTTCGCCGGAAGTGGGGAAATCCATCGCACCGCAAAGGTTTAACAGCGTCGATTTTCCGCAGCCGCTCCGGCCAACCAGAGCCACAAATTCACCTGCGGCTACCGAAAGTGAGACATCCGCCAGGGCTGTAACCGGCGAACTTTGCGTACCGTAAACTTTGCCGGCGTTGCGAACTTCCAGTAACGCCATCCGAGGGTTATGTCCCTCAGACCGTCCGAACCATATGGTCCGCGCAACTGAGTTGCACTTGCTCAAGCAAACGTTGCGGCAGATCGAACCCGTGTTGTGCGAGGAACGGCAAGATGGAGTAGAAGCGCTCTTGCAAATGGCGATGTGGATAAATCAAATTTGTCAGATACGCTGCGTCTTTGGTGGCGCGCTCATCGCGTCGTAATGTTTCGCGCGCCGTTTTCCTGGAAAGCTTTGCCAACTGATAGTGCACCTTCGCAGCAGTCTTTTTCGCGGCGGCCTCGAGTGTTGGATCGAAGCGGTGCAAGTCGGATTGAAGCCGCGCCAATGCGTCGGATATTGCCGAATCGACGCCCGCCAGCTTTGCCGCTAAATTCTCTGGAACCAGTTTCACCGCCAAGCGGCTCTTGACCTTATCTTCGTAGTCGAGCAGATCGGGCACACGCAGCCCATGCCGCTCCAGCAACTTGGCCGCGCGCGCGTCCAGCAGGGTAAATCCGTTCCGCGGATAAATGACCGGCATCCGTCCGAGCAGGTTGTCATAAAGCACATCGCCCTGGGCGAAATACGCAATTTCCGCCGGTCCTCCCACGTAGGTCGCCGTCGGCAGCAAATAGTCCTGCATCACCGGGCGAAGCAGCGCGTTCGGTGAGAGCTGCGCTGCGAGCGCTTTCAAATCCGCCGGGCTATAGCTGCGGTCGCGCACTTGAAATTGTTCCCCACTCCATCGAATCGCCGTCCGCCGGCCTTGGTCGAGCAAAAACAGCAGCGACGAGTCCTTATCTACGAAAACCTGCGTGTGATACCCGGCAGCCTCTAATTCCGTGTTCCGCCGGTGCAATGCATCGAGCAATTCTGGAACCCGCTCGACCGTATCTCGCAAAAAGGGTGCGGCCAGTTCCCGAATGGCTGGCGCCAGAGGATCGAGGAATAACAATCCGCAACCGCGCAGAATATTTTCGATCAGATTACGGAACGCCGCTCCGAGCGTCTTGCCGGGTTGGTAGGCCGCTTTGACCGCTTCGATGGCTTCTTCTGCAAACGGCAGGCCGCCAAGCGCTGCCTTCAAATCGGCCAACGGTATTTCATTCAGCACCACATCGCCCACCGGGCCGCCGTTCACAACTGTATTCGCGATGCTGATCTTTGCCGGCGTAGCCTCGCTATTGAAAACCCAGGCGTGATCCACTTCTGCCAAATCGTGATCTTCCGTCGCCAGCCAGAAAATCGGTACGGCCGGAATACCCTGCTCCGTCAGATGGGCCGCAAGCTTGACCGCGGTCAGCGCCTTGAACACGGTATATGCCGGACCAGAAAGAAATCCGACCTGCTGGCCGGTTACGATTGCCACGGTGTCCGGCTGCGCTAGTTTCTCGAGCGCCGCCGAGTCGCCATTCTGTTCGCGTAATGCCGCGACTAACTGTTTGCGCCGCTCTTTCGGATATCGGACACCCCGGGCCGCGCCGAGTACATGTTCAGCATCCCACCCCTCACCTCCGTAAAACCTATCTACCCGATCGAAATTATAGAGATAGTCGAGAAAAAGCCTGCTCGTTCCCGGAATAGTGTTGTGACGGACACACGTAGGCTCCATGTAGTGACGCGCAGTTAGCAGATGAGCGCCTGCTGACTAAAGTTACCAAAGTTTCAGGATCGCGGTGGACAATGTAGGTAACCGGTCCATGGACGAACAAGAATTCAAGAACCGCGCGGCCGCATCCCTCGATTCCTTATACCGAAAGCTCTCCGCTTCGGCCGACCAATACGGCTTTGAACCTGATTTCAATTCCGGCGCCTTATCGATTGAATTTGAAGAGCCGAAAGCAAAATTCGTCGTGAGTCCAAATTCACCGGTACGCCAAATCTGGCTTTCCGCGCATTCGAAAAGCTTCAAATTGAGCTGGGACGCCGCTCGGAATACGTTTTCGCTGCCGGAAACGGGCGAGACGCTTCATCAGGTGGTGGCTTCCGCTATTGGCTTGCAACTCGGCGAAGAGATAAAGTTATAGCCCGTGGCTGGAGTATACATTTCCTATCCATTCTGCCGCCAGAAGTGTACTTTCTGTAACTTCGCGTCGGGTGTGGCCGGTCCGAACACAGTGTCCGGCTATGAGCGCGCCTTGTTGACGGAGCTTCGCGCGCAAAATTGGCCCTGGCGGCCCGAGACCGTATACCTCGGCGGCGGGACCCCCAGCCTCACCCCGCCTGATTTCCTTAGTGAAGTTATAGATGCTGTTCCGGGCCGTCCCTGGGCGGAAGCCACACTCGAATGCGCTCCCGGCACCGTGACGCCGGAGCGAGCCGCGAACTGGCGCGCGAGCGGCATCAACCGCGTCAGCCTGGGTGTCCAATCTTTCCTCACCGGCGAGTTGCGCCAGACCGGCCGCACCCACACCGCCGAACTAGTCGCAAGCGAAGTCGCGGTCCTACGCGAAGCCGGTCTGGCGAACATCAACGTCGACCTGATCGCTGGCTTGCCGGGTCAAACTGCCGAATCCTGGGAACAATCCCTCGACTGGGTCGCTCGCCTCGACCCCCCGCATGTTTCGGTTTATATCTTTGAAGTGGACGAAGACAGCCGGCTTGGCAACGAGATCCTGCTGCAGGGTGTCCGTTATGGAGCGGGTCGCGTGCCTTCCGATGATCTGGTTGCGCAGCTTTACGAAAGAGCCGTGGACCGTCTCGCGAAACTAGGTTGGAGACGCTACGAGATTTCAAACTTCGCGCGCCCCGGCGCAGAGTCTCGCCACAATCTGAAATATTGGCGGCTCGAACCCTATCTCGGCTTCGGCCTGGACGCGCACTCCTTTGATGGCCGACAACGCTGGAGCAACACGGATTCGCTCGAAAGCTACCTCGCCCAGCCGCTTAACCACGCCGCCCCAACCCCCAGCGATCCGTGCGAGGAACACTTTTTTGTCGGCTTGCGACTGGCCGAAGGAATCACGCCGGCTCCCGACGAATGGCAACGCTTTTCGCAGCCGATTGCGCGCTGGATCGAAGCGGGCATGCTGGAGAAGGACGGCGCGCGCCTCCGCCTGACACCCTCTGCGGTGCTCGTCTCAAACGAAATTTTTCAAGAGTTCCTATATGCCTGACTTAATCGACCTTCGGAGCGACACGGTGACCAAGCCCAGCCCCGCAATGCGGGCCGCCATGGCTGAAGCTGAAGTTGGTGACGACGTCTACGGCGAAGATCCCACCGTCAATCGCCTTGAACGGGAAGCCGCGCGCATTGCCGGCAAAGAAGCCGCCGTATTTGTGCCGAGCGGCACCATGGGGAACAACATCGCCATCAAGATGCACACGCGCCATGGCGATGAAATACTTTGCGAATCGCGTTCGCATATTTTCGATTGGGAGCTCTCCATGGTGGGTTGGTTCGCGGGCTGCCTTGCGCGTCCGGTCGCGACCGAAGACGGAATCCTTACCTGGAAAAAAACCGAACCCGCTGTGCGCATTGGCAGCCCGCACAACGCCGCCACCACGCTGGTCTGCCTTGAGAACACCCATAACATGGCGGGTGGCGCGGTCTATCCCCTCGACGTCATCGATGAAATCTGCGCTGAGGCTCACGAGCGCGGTGTCAAAGTCCACATGGATGGGGCTCGCGTTTTCAATGCTTCGGCTGCACTGAAAATTCCTGTGGCTCGCATTGTCCGAGATGCCGATTCCGTCATGTTCTGCTTATCCAAAGGCCTTGGCGCACCGGTCGGCTCGATGCTCGCCGGGGCGGCGGATGCCATCGAACAAGCACGCCTCTATCGCAAGCGCTTAGGTGGCGGCATGCGGCAGGCTGGTGTCCTGGCCGCGGCAGGTCTCATCGCCCTCCTTGAATCGCCGGCCCGTCTTGAAGAAGATCATGCCAATGCCCGTCTTCTGGCGGAGGCACTTGGAGAATTGCCTGATATCGGGATCGATCCCGCGCATGTCCGGACCAATATCGTGATCTTCGATGTGTCTGCGCTTGGCATCTCGGCGGCTGAGTTTGTATGCCAGCTCAAGTCGTACGGGGTGATAGCGGGTGTTGTCACTCCCAGGCGCGTACGCCTCGTGACCCATCAGGACGTGTCGCGAGCCGATTGTGTGCGCGCGGCTGAAGCTGTGACTGCCGTCGCCACCCGCCAAAGTACCGCAACTGTAACGGCCTAGCATTTCAGGTCACGGTTGAACTAGACTCAATAAGATCACTAACAGCTCAACACGAGCAGGAGAGTAAAGTTATGGCCTTTTGTCCGAACTGCGGGACCCAGGTCGCCGGCACCTTTTGTCAGAATTGCGGGACATCGATGGCCGGCGGGGCAACTCCATCCGGCGGATCTACTCCCGGATACGCCCCTCCGCAACCGCTAGCTGCCGCTTCCACGGGCATGAGCGAGAATGTTGCCGGCGCGCTATGCTATCTAGCCGGCTTCATCACCGGAATCATCTTCCTCGTCATCGCGCCGTACAACCAAAACAAATTCGTCCGTTTCCACGCTTTTCAGGCGATCTTCGGACACCTGGCGCTGGTGGTTCTCTGGATACTGTTTCTGATCGTCAACACGATGCTGGCATTTCTGACGCACGGACTGGCGTTCCTTTTGTACCCGCTCGTCATGATCGGGGTCGTCGTGCTTTGGCTCTACCTGATGTATTCGGCCTATAACAACAAACGGGTCAAATTACCGGTAATCGGCGATCTGGCTGAAAAACAAGCCTAAACGGGGTCGCCGCTCCCCACGTCTCATACTTAAGTCTGTGAGACCTTTCTGCCTGTTGGCCTTCGCCGTTTCTCTTGTGGCGGCGGCTGACAATATCACTCCGCGAATTGGCTTGATCGAAGTTTACGGAGATCACAAAGTCTCTGCGCAGAAGATTCGCGCCGCTCTGAACGCCAAGGTCGGCGACCCGTTGCCCTCCCGCCAGGAAGCGGAGATGCGTGTTGACAAAGTGCCCGGAGTGCTGGTCTCGCGCGTGGAAGCGGCTTGCTGCAGCGGGACCGGCATGATCCTGTATGTCGGCGTAGAAGAACGCGACTCCCCGCACGTCGAATATCACCAGGCCCCGACCGGCGCGATGACATTGCCAGCGGGCCTGCTCGATGGCTATCGGAAGCTCCTCGACAACGCTGCGGCCAGTCTCCGCGGCCGCAACGCCGATCAGGACTTAACCAACGGCTATTCCCTCATGGCCGATCCGGAAAGCCGCGATTTGCAGCTATCGTTTCTTCCCGCCGTAGCGGAAAATTTGGCGCTGCTCGATCAAGTGGTCCGGCAGTCCGCCGATAGCGAGCAGCGCGCCGCCGCCGCGTATCTTCTGCAATACGGCCCGCGTGGGCCCCGCACCAACAGGGTCATTGTGGATGCCCTGCAGTACGCGTTACGCGATCAGGAGGACGAAGTCCGCGAGAACGCCGTGCGCGCGCTCCAGGCCGTCGCCATCGGCGGCAAGCTTCATCCAGAACAGCAGATTCACATTGAGCCGACCTGGTTTGTTGAGCTCATGAATTCAGTCGTCTGGACCGATCGGCACGATGCCACGCTGGCGCTCGTCAACCTCACCGAAGCGCGTGATCCGGAAACCTTGCAACTCCTGCGGGATCGCGCTCTATCCTCTGTGGTCGAAATGGCGCGCTGGCACGATCTGCAGCACGCCTTGCCCGCCTTCATCTTGGCAGGCCGCCTGGCCGGTTTGGACGAGCAACAAATTAAGATAGCTTGGATCGGCGAAGATCGTGAGAGCGTTCTAAAACAGGCCTTGAACTCGAACCGCGCACATAAGTAGCTCCACGTCAGCAAGCAGTTAGTTCTGCTGCTGCGGCGTACCCGTTCTGCGCCGCAGTGGTCGATTGATCCGCCATACGCATTTCACACGTGCAGCAATCGCTGCAACGATGGCAGCGTTCACACAGATGATTTCCGCAAGCGTCTTTCGTGCAGTAAACGCAGATGGTCTCCGATGTGTCCCCACAAATCGAACAAACAAAGGTACTGGTGTCCATTTAATACTTTCTGGAGCGCTGGGCTGGCACCGGCTGCTTGCTGATCATACCCCGGCAGCGTTGCGCTTCTTCATCGGCCACCCGGAAATTCTGCTCCTGGGTCTTGGCTAAATCCTGAATATAGTCGCGAAACCTCTCTCTAGTCGTGAAGCTGCGCGCGACCAGCGTATTGAGTTGGTCGGCTGTGTGACGGTCTCCATAACGGCTCGCCCCTTCGCCGAGTGATCGTGCCGTGACCTCCAGCGCCTCCAGGCGGAAATAATTGTCGAGCGCCAGCGGAAGACTTTCTGTCTTCTGCGCCAGCAGCTTCGAAGAGATAATCACGTCGTTCAATTGCCGCTGCCCCGCCTGTAATTGCTGAACGTAGGTGCTAGGCGCGCCCTTCTTGGAATACCATTCCTGGGGATTGAGGGCTCCCAATACCGACCGCAGCTTTTCGTCGTCGGCCATCAGGTCGTCCAGGATTTTGCGCACGCCCCACGGAGCGTCCATGCCATTCGCCGCCGGCGCCGGTTGTTGCGCTAGACAAAAACTAGCGGCCAGATTGCCCGCCGAGAGTAGCAGTAACCGTGCTGCGATGCCCATCCGCCTTCATTGTAACGGCCTCGCCTGTGCCAGAAATTTGTTGCCCTCGATGGGGTCGCCGTCGTGCGAGGAGTGGCCCGGCGTCACCGCCGTCCATAGATCATGCAACGGCTTCACCGTGTAACGATAGAGCGAACCACGATCCACGCGCCGCGAAATTTGCTCGTCCCTCTGAACCAGGATCGCGTCGACTGCCCGCACGATCGTCGGCTCCCCGTGCGGCAGTTTGGTATGCCGGACACGTACTTCGCCTTCGAGTACATCGATCCGAACGGTGTCATCCTCGTCCACGGCAATCGAGAGTGTAGAGGTTTGCAGCGCCGTGACGATAGCCGAGGGCGTGAAAACCCTTTGCTGTAACTGCCCGGCCGATGGCACCAGGTGAATCCTCACGCGTCCGGACACAACGTCTAGCAGATCGCCGGCGCTGGCCACGTTTTGCCGGAAAATAACCCGCGAATTGCTGAACAGATCGAAGTTGCTGCCACCCGCCACGGCGAAATGCGCATAGCCGTCGCCTCCGGTCGAGATTACCTGCCGTACCGGAACACGCTCGCCGGAGCTCAATGCCCAGGGCTGCGTATCGCGGGTGCGCGTCACTGCTCCCGTTACCGACGTCGCGCGTGCGTCGTCTACGCTCGGTAGTTGCGCCTGCCCACCAAATGCCGAGGTCACCGCAGCCGTTAGTGCAACCAATGTCAACCGCATTTGAAGATCGGGCTCGCCTATTTATTGTTCCATGAGACGGATCGTCATTCTTGGGTGCGCCGGAAGCGGCAAGTCGACCTTGGCAAAGCACCTCGCAGAACGGCTCGGCACGCCCGTTATCCATTTGGATGCGCTCAATTGGGAGCCCGGCTGGAAGACGGTTACGATTGAGACGTTTCGCGCCCGTCTCAAAGAAGCGATTTCCGGGGACAGATGGATCACCGATGGAAATTTTGCGATTGCCAGTTTCGACTTACGAATGTCTCGCGCGGATCTCGTGATTTGGGTGGAACGGCCGTTTCTTGGATGCCTTTGGCGGGTCTTCCGGCGGGCATTGAAAAGCCATTTCAGCGCAAAGGAGGATCTGGCCGAGTGCAAGGAGAGATTCGATCGGCGATTCCTGGGTCGGCTGCAATTCATCGCGAACTTTAACCGCGTGAATCGTCCGCGCATTGAGCGGATGCGAGTGTCACACGGGCCGAAGGTTCCTGTGATCTACTGCGCGGCGATGTCGAGATCGCGAAGTTCCTCAATTCGGTTTAGGAGGGTCGCTTCACGAATGCTTCGCTCTTGATGACCCCCGCACCTTCCCGCACTGTGATCAACCGGCCCGCGGGCGCTTTCGCCACACGTTCCGTCGCTCCGTTGGGCCAGCGAATCTCCAGATCGACTTCAGTCGCGGCGCCTAAACCAAAGTGTAGCCGGAAATCGTTCACGGAATAAAAGCTCGCCTGGCTCAGCACTTCTTGCGCCTGTATCTTGCCGCCGTAGCGCGCCGTCACCCTGGCTCCGATCGCGCTGCGATTCGATTTCGTCCCGATCAGCTTAACTTTAATTGCGTGATTGCCCGGTTTCACATCGTTCCGCAGCAGCGAGGGCGGCTCATTCAGGTTCATGATGAGCACGTCGAGATCACCATCGTTATCGAAGTCGCCAAAGGCACAGCCGCGGCTTGCATGCATGGCCCCGATCCCCGGACCAGCCAAGTCCAACAGTTCTTCGAATTTCCCGTTGCGCAGATTGCGGAACACAATGCGCTGGCTCTTGAACGGATAACTCGGCATCGCCTTCTCAATCTCGGGATATACACTGCCGGTTACCCAGAACAGGTCCGGATAGCCGTCGTTATCGACATCGAACATACCCGCTCCCCAACTGATGTAGCGGGTCTCCACGCCCAGGCCTGACGAATTAGTGACGTCTTCAAACCCGCCTTTACCGTCGTTGCGGTAGAGCACCGCCGTGTCATCAGCGAAGTGCGTCTTCAATATATCCAGGCTGCCGTCCAGATTGAAATCTCCTATCCCGAGCCCCATTCCAGCCTGCTCCATACCGTCTTCGTTCAATGCCACACCGGTCTCGAGCCCCACGTCGGTAAATGTGCCGTTGTGATTGTTTTTCAGCAGAAAACTCGGCGTTGAGTCGCACGCAATGTAAATGTCGGGCCACCCGTCGTTATCGAAATCGGCCGGCGCAATGGTCATGCAGTAGCTGCCTTTGAGCGCCGCCACGCCCGATTTCTCGCTGACATCCGTGAAAGTGCCGTCGCCGTTGTTGTGATAGAGCGAGACGCCGCCCGGCGGCAGCCCGCGCGGACCGCAATTCACCGGAATACCTTTCCAATTGCAGAAGCCGCTGTCACCTGGCTTGGGAATACGCGCCAGGTCCAGTTCGAGGTAGTTCGCAACGACGAGATCCAGTCGGCCGTCGCGGTCGTAGTCGACGAACGCGCAGCCCGAACTCCATTTCTTTCCCGCGTGCACGAAACCGGCCTTTTCGCTGACATCGGTAAACGTGCCATCACCGTTGTTGTGGTAGAGAATGTTCTGCCCCCAATAGGTAATGAACAGGTCTTCAACGCCGTCGTTATCGAAATCCCCTACGGTCACCGCGCTTGACCAGCCCGTCTTCCGTAGCCCGGCTTTCTCCGTGACATCGGTAAACGTGCCGTCGCGATTGTTCTTGTACAGGCGATTGGTTGCGCCCTCCGGTGCCCCATCCAGACGCGTCCCGTCCAGCGTGAAAATATCCAGCCAGCCGTCATTGTCGTAGTCGAAGAAGGCGCAACCGCATCCCACCGTCTCGATAATGTATGTTTTCTTGTCCGGCGCGCCATAGATCAACGGCGCCCGCAAGCCGGCCTGCGCGGCAACGTCGACAAAGCTCGCGTCGAACGGCAACCCGGACGGCTTACCGCGCGGCTGCGCTTTCACTCCGCGCGACGACACTCCTTGCGCGATAGCTTTCACCAGTGGAGTCCCGAGAACGCCCAATAACGTTCTTCTGCTCACTCCCGCGCATTTCACACTGTGCAGTGTAGCAACGTATGGGAGCATCGAAAGATGTCACGAATACCGCAGGCCGTTGATCGCCGTGCCAGCGCCGCAGGCCTAAGGACAGTGGCTGTGTTCGAGGCGTCTAAAGGGATACTGGTAGTCGCGCTTGCAGTCGTACTCATTGCCGTCCGCGGGCAAATCGAAGATTACACCGAGGACTTTCTCTATGCTCTGCATCTGGATCCCGACCGCCGCTTCGCCCGCATGATCATGGAAGCCGCCACAAAATTGAGCGATGCGCGAGCCTGGACCGTTTTCCTGGCCGGCGCGACGTATTCCACAGTGCGTTTCGTCGAAGCCTGGGGCCTCTGGAACTTCCGTATCTGGGCCGAGTGGTTCGCCCTACTATCGGGAACGCTCTATCTGCCTTGGGAAATCCTGAAAGTCGCCGAGCGCGCCACTTGGGAACGCGTCGGCGTTCTGCTGATCAATGTCGCAATCATCCTCTACATGCTCTTCATTCGCGTGCGCGACGCCCGCTCCCGCGAAAACGGTGGGGTTTAAAAGGCGCGGTCATTGTATCTTGACTGTCTCGATCATCTTCGCGAACGTTTGCCGCAGCTTTTCGAAATCCGGTGTAGGAGCCACAAACACGAAATATCGCAAGGAACCATCGCGATTTTGAAACGCAACGATCCAATCATGCTCTCCTTTTCCATTGTTCCCCGATGGATTGTTGCATTCAACGCTCCGCCCGGCGCCCCCTTGGGCGGTGGCATGAGTTTGCGGATCGACCACCAAGCCGGGATTGTCATGAGTAATTTCAGCGACCAGCGCATCCAGCCCAGCGGCGATACTCGCACGTGCTGGGGGTTGAAAGCGATCGGTGAGCATTCCGTAAATCACACCGCCCGCACCGCCATCCGCAGATCGTGCGATACCGCCGGCCGGTCCTGCGATTGCGGACGACTCGTTTCCATATCCCTGCCAGTTGCCGGGAACTTCAATTGAAAAGCCATTTCCGCTAAAAGTCTTCCACGCGCCCGAGGTGCTCAAATCGACTGGGGCTGCGCGGCCCTTTCCAGGGGCGGCCTGGTTAATGCCAGCGCCCACCGTCTGATTCGGGCTCTGCTTTTTCCAGGCTCCCGAGGACACCTCTTTCGCCGTGTAAGCGTGCATGCCGGTCACCTGCTTCTGAATATTCACGAAAGCGGGACTCGTCGTTACATAATTCTGCTTGGGCACGAACGAAGCGACTTCCTTATCCACGTACTCCGTGCGATTGCCCGGATTCGGATGGTCGCTCATAAACTGCGACCCGCCCTCGCCGTACTTGGCTTGTATCGTCTCGAAGAACTGCGGCATCCCGTGTGGATCGTAGCCCGCATCGTACAGAATGCCCACACCCATCAGATCCGCTTCCTTTTCCGCCCCGCGCGACATCTTCAAGAAGCCCAGCCCGGCAGTCATGCCGATCCCCTCTTGCGCCAGCGTTCCCGCTGCGCCGCCGAGCAGTACACCCGCCGCTATCTGGCCGAGCCCTGCAATCAGCCCCACTTTCTGCTGCTTCGCCGCGTTGCACACCGAATGCTGCAGAACAACATGCGATATCTCATGCGCCATCACGCCTGCCAACTGAGCTTCGTTTGTGGCGGCTTGAATGGTCCCTAGATTTACGAAAATGGTTCCACCCGGCAGCGCGAACGCATTGATTTCCGCCACGTTGGCCACGTGAAAGTTATACGGCCACTTGTAGCCCGGAGCCTGCGCCACAAGCTTCGCGCCAAGCTCCCGGATATACTGCGTGACCGGACTTGAATCAGGCAGTACCGGCATCTCGGCATACACCTGTTGCACGGCTTTTTGCCCGAGCTGAATCTGTTGTTCCGGCGAGTAATTGTTTTTGCAGGGAGCGATTTCTACTCGTCCATAGCTCGCCCGTGACGAAATTAGAAATGCGATGACCAGGACAAGATTTCGCACCGGCACCCGTCTACTATTGGACCACTGGCAGCCATATTGCACTGGCCTCATTGCCCGACCGGAAGATCGATTCAGTCGCTTTCACATAGTCGCTCGCCTTCGCAAAGAAGATGTTTGGGACATAGCTCTGAGGATTGCGGTCGTAAAGCGGAAACCAGGTTGATTGAATATGGACCATGATCCGGTGGCCCGCGAGGAATACGTGATTGGCGGTCGGCAGTGCGAAGCGGTAGCGTTGCGTTTTGCCCGCCGGAATTGGCGACGGATGCTCGAAGCTCTCACGATAGCGGCCGCGAAAAATGTCCATTGAAACAGCTAGTTCGTAGCCGCCCATTGCCGGCTGGCTTGGAACCTCGTCCGGATAGACGTCGATCAACTTCACGACCCAATCAGCATCTGTTCCACTCGTTGCGGCAAAGATATCCGCGATGGGCGCGCCGCCGAGGCGCACCGGCTGGGTGAGGGCCGGTGTTTGATACGTCAGCACGTCAGTACGATCTGTGACTGATCGTTGGTCGGCCACCAGCCACCAGTGCCAGCGATCGGAATCGGAAAAACGTACTGGTCGCGGCAAATACGGCACCGGCTTGGCCGGATCGGAAACGTAGCTGTCGGCGGCGCTCTCGCTCGCGGGCTTATCGAATCCCAAGCCGAAGTTGGCTTCGAGATACAGTGGCTTCAGCGGCGCGGCGCACTCGCGTTCACAGGCCAGCGGCCAGTTTTCTAAACGGTCCCAATGGTTCTCGCCTGTATTGTAAATAAACACGTGCGGCGTCGTTGCGGCATTTGCCGGCGCCGTCTTCAGATACCGGTCGAAAAATGGCCCCAATACATCGCGGCGAAATTGTAGTGCTGTGTCTCCATCCCACCTCAAGGGACCTAGAGAGTATCCGTCGTAGTTGACTTGGCTATGCCGCCAGGGCCCCATCACTAGATAGTTATGATCGGCCTGCCCTTTGGCCTTGAGCGCCAGGTAGCAATGGATCGCTCCCCACATATCCTCCTGGTCCCATAGTCCTTGAATCCACATCGTAGGCACTTGCGACGGCCTCTCCGCCACAAGCTTGTCGAGTGCTTGTCCTTGCCAGAATGCGTCATAGGCGGGATGATCCATCATGTCCTGTGCCCATGGCAATTGATTGAGCCCGTGAGCTTCTGCATAGTTGCCGGCTGAGCCCGCCCGCCGGAAAGTTTCGTAATCGTCATGAGCTCCGCGCGCGACGGTTTCTCCCTCGCCCCGCTTCGTAGTCTGGCCCGACGTGTAATCGAAATTCGGTTGACGAAATGCGCCATAGTGAAACCAGTCGTCACCCATCCAGCCATCGACCATGGGGCTCTCGGGTGCCGCGACCTTCAACGCCGGATGTGGCCCGAGCAGGGCCATGACCACGGTAAAGCCCTCGTAGGACGAGCCGATCATGCCTACGCGTCCGTTCGATTCCGGCGTATTTTTCACGAGCCAGTCGATCGTGTCATAAGCGTCCGTCACGTGGTCCGTTGTCGTAGTGTTCAAGGGACCGCGCACTGGCCGCGTCATGATGTAGTCGCCCTCCGAGCCGTATTTGCCGCGTACGTCCTGGAACACGCGAATATATCCCTCGCGAACGAATAATTCATCCCCCTCGGGGAGGGTCGAAAGCATATGCGGGCTGTTATTCCGCTCGGTTCGCTTCGAGGCGTTGTAAGGAGTGCGTGTCAGTAAAATCGGCGCATCGCTTACGCCTTTCGGGACCACGATCACCGTGTGCAGCTTGACGCCATCGCGCATCGGGATCATCACGTTGCGCTTGACATAGTCGTAGCTCGCCGTCGGCGCGACGAATGTCTTGGGGATGTCGCTTTGTGCGGCGGCAAAGGCAATTGCCAGTAATGCGCCTCCCACTACGATCCATCTGCTTCCAAACCTCATATCAGTCACTTTAGCGGTATCGCGTTTTGTCCAGGCGATATATTGCGGACATGATCCTGGTGCTCGCCCTTTTGGCCACACTAGCGGCTCAGGCGCAGGCCCCGCCGCAGACTCTGAAATCTCCTGATGGCCGCCTCGCGGTGATGTTCGAGACGGTCGATAAAGGTCAGCTGGCCTACTCCGTCACATATAGAGACAAGCCGCTCATTGATCGGTCCTATATGACGCTCCAACTGCAAGGACAGCGCCCGCTCGGCGCCGAAATGAAAATCATAGGCGCCGCTCCATCGCGGAGTGATCAAACCTACCGGCTCGTCACCGGTAAGGCCAGCGAAGTGCGCAACCGCTACAACGCGCTGACGCTCGACCTCGAAGATGTCGCGCCCACCGCACGCCGCCTGACAGTGGAGGCCCGCGCCTACGACGATGCTGTCGCCTTTCGCTATGCAGTTCCCGATCAACCGGCGATCGGCGAGTTTCGCCTGGCCGCGGAAGCCACCGAATTTCGCCTCAGCAAGGACGCAACTACTTACGCGTTGCTTCTGCCTCACTTCCGTACGCAGTATGAGAGCGAATATGTCAAATTGAACGCCAGCGCTTTTTCTGGTCAAAATGGCCTCTCAAAGAAATTGCTGATCGGCCTGCCTTACCTGATGCACGTCCCCGGCGTCGCCTGGGCGGCTATTACCGAAGCGGACCTGCGCGGTAACAGCTCGATGTATCTGGTGAATACCGCGACGAACTGGGGCGGCCGCGTCTTTCAATCGGAAATTGCACCAAGCGACGATCCGGATGTCGCAATCACCGCGACGCTGCCTCACCATACTGCTTGGCGTGTGCTACTCGTCGGTGACACGCCGGGCACGCTCATCGAATCGAATGTGATCACCAGCTTGAATCCGGAATCTGAAATCAAGGACACTTCCTGGATTCACGCCGGCCTCACCGCCTGGGATTGGTGGAGTGGCAGTCTGAATGCCGAAGGCAAGCGTGCGTTCACCACCGAAAACATGAAATATTACGTCGATTTCGCCGCCAAATCCGGCTTCCCGTACATGCTTGTGGATGCCGGCTGGTCGGCTCCCGGCGACATCACAAAAATGAACGGCCGCATCGACATTCCCGAACTGGTGCGCTATGCGGCGCCGAAAAACGTAAAAATCTGGATTTGGTTGAGTTACAAGGCAGTGGACGCCCAGATGGAGGAGGCTTTCCCGCTCTACGAAAAGTGGGGAGTCGCCGGGATGAAAATCGATTTTGTTGAGCGGGACGATCAGCGCGGAATCGATTTTTACTACCGCGCCGCGGCCGAGGCCGCGCGGCATCATCTAATGGTCGATTTCCACGGTGCCACCAAACCCAGCGGAATGGAGCGCACGTTTCCGAACATCCTCGGCTATGAAGGCGTACTTGGCATGGAGCAATCACGCGTCGGCGGAAGGGACAATCCCGGGCATCGCGTAATGCTGCCGTTCACGCGCATGCTCGCCGGACCGATGGACTACACGCCCGGCGGATTCGACAATGTCACGGAAGCGGATTTCGTGCCGCGCTCTCCGCACGCCATGGTCATGGGGACGCGTGCGCAGCAATTGGCTATGTATGCGGTATATCAGGCCGCCTTTCAGATGGTTTCCGATTCTCCGAAGGCCTACGAAGACCAACCGGCCTTCGATTTCATCCGCCATGCTCCCGCCACTTGGGATGAAACGAAAGTGCTGGATGGCGAGCCGGGCGAATACATCACCATCGCCCGGCGCAGCGGCCAGAGCTGGTTTTTGGGAAGCATGACTAACTGGACACCGCGCGATCTCGACTTGCCCTTGAGTTTTCTCGGCGAAGGCCGCTACACCGCCGAGATCTATGCCGACGCTCCGGATGCCGCGCAATATCCGAAAAGCACCACGATCCTGAAGAAGACCGTAGATCGCAACTCCCATCTGGCGGCGAAGCTTGCGCCTGGCGGCGGATATGCAGTGCGTTTTGTACCGCTCAAGTAGAAGTTATTGATGCACGCCTTTGATACTCAGGCGAATCCGATAGATGCTTGTGCTGCCGGCGATGTATAACGTTTTGCCATCCTTATCGCCCCAAGTCAAGTTGCCGACTACTTCGGGTACCGGAATCGTAATGACATGTTTTCCTTCTGGCGAGATGATCCAGACGCCGCCTGGGCCAGAGCTGTAAAGGTTGCCAGCACGATCCATCTTCAGACCATCCGGTCCGCCTTTTGCTTTCTCCCCCGCCGCGCTGAGAAACACGGAACCATTGCTGATCGAGCCATCCGCCGCGACGTCATATCGCATCCACACTCGCTTGCTCGATTCGGAAACATACAGGAATTTTTCGTCAGGTGAGAGCGCCACGCCGTTGGGCCTGCTCAAGTCTTTGATCACCAATTGCAGCTTGGCGCGATCCGGCGGCGGTCCCGGTTTTTGCTGCCGCGCATTCGGAATCCGGTACACGCCATTCACCTTCAACTCCTTCTCCGGATCCGTGTCGCTCTGTGTTCGCATTCCGTAAGGAGGATCGGTGAAATACAACGAGCCGTCTGACTTATACACGAGATCGTTCGGGCTGTTGAGCTTTTTCCCTTCATACGAATCCGCCAGCACAGTGATCTGCGCCGTTGGACTCAATGACTCCAAACGCCACACATTTCGCCGCGCGTGGCCGGCGACAGTAACCCTTCCTTCACTATCTAGAGTCATGCCATTTGAGCCCGGCTCCGGTCCGTTGTACGGTTCTTTGCCTTGATATCCGCTCGGATGAATGAAGACCGACGCGCCTTTTCCCGGCGCCCATTTCACGATATTGTTCGCGGGAATCTCGGCAAAAAGAAGAAATCCGGCTCTCGTCCACACCGGTCCTTCCGTCCATTTGTCGAACCCCGTCGCTACGCGCTCGAGCTTTGCATTCCCAGGAACAATCTGGCTCGCAGCGGGGTCGAGCCGCTGAATTTCTTGCGCTGGTGCAAACGCGACAAACGATACTGCTAAACAAACGAAAGATACCCGCCTCATCTTCAGCAACATTACTACAGACCACACATTCGCGCTCAGCGTGAACCTCGCTCGACCGCCGAGGGTATTAGCGGCGTAACCAGATCAACGATTCGTCCGGCAATTTCCTCCGCCGGCGGAGGATCGGCCGTGCTGAACCATTCTTTGACGGCACCATAAAGTGCCCAACTGGCGGCGTTCGCTATCCACGCTGCAGGAAGCGACCCGCTGCCATGCTCATTCTTGTGCGCGCCTTCCATCAAGATCCGGCGAATCGCACTGGTGATGGCCGCGTCCATTAGCGGTTCGAAAGCACGGTGCCGGTTGCAGGCGCCGCCGGCGTGAGTTTGCGTCAAATAATCACACGCCGCCAGCACGATCGCACGAACCGCTGACGGACAGCCATCGTCAAACTGCACATTGCGTTCACTCAGCAACTTGTGAAAACCGCCTGCGATCATTGCCTCGAACAAAGCGAACTTGTCAGGGTAATGATCGTAAAAAGTAGCGCGATTTACCGTCGCGGCTTCCGTGATTTCCTGAACTGAAATCTCATCCATGCCGCGGTTCCGGAGCAGGTCTCGAAGCGCGTTTTGCAGAAGCTGCCGTGTGCGTCGGATGCGTGGGTCACGAACTTCACAATCGGAAATCGGCATCCGTCCCATACGTATTGGAAGAATAGAAGCCAAAAAAACGAATCCAAAAACGGCCCTTGCCGTCTAATCCAGTGTACAACGATCGTCGCTTATACAGCGATTGTCGTCTAAGGAGATTTATGAAAAAAGTGGCCCTAGTCGCCCGTATCTTATTGGGGTTAATCTTCTTACTATTCGGACTGAACGGATTCTTGCACTTTATTCCGATGCCGCCTCCCACCGGTTTGGCGGGGCAATACTTCACCGTCCTATTTGTCTCGCACTATTTGGTATTGGTGTTCCTAGTCCAGGTGATCGGCGGGATCTTGCTGCTTGCAAACCGTTTTGTTCCCCTGGCGATAGCGCTACTGGGACCGGTGCTCGTGAACATTCTGATGTTTCACTTCTTGCTTGCCCCGGCCGGCCTGCCGTTGGCAGTGTTCACTGCAGCGCTGTGGCTGATTGTGTTCTTCAGTGTGCGCCAGGCCTTTGCGGGTCTGTTCGTCTCCCGTACCTGACTTGCCCGTGATTGACGAAACCTGGCTTATAGGCAGATTCAGGTCTCAATCCCAGATAACGCGAGTAGTAGCGCGGGTCGGGCAATATATCTCGATTCGCGTTCTGAAACGCCTCGCGTTCGGCGGCCGTTACGAGCGCATCCCACTCGACGCTCGAAGCCGCGCTCAGAAAAGGCGAGTAAACGATGCGCTTTTGTAAGCGCAATGCCGCGGCGCCGGCCCAGGCTCCCAGGAAGGGAATCGAAGCGTCCGCCGGAAGCTCACGAAGAAAGCTCGCGCGAACCACGGCAAATTGGCTCGAAACCGCGCTAACCGAGCGTTGCTTGACCATCTGCGCGAAATAGCCAGGATCGATGGCCGGCCTTCCAGTATCTGGACAGCCTGCGCCGCCGTCGAACCCGAGCACCAGCCCGGCCGACATCACTTCGCCGCGACGATTGCGAATGCGTCCGCCGACCATCACCGTATCCGGGTGCTTTTCAAACAGCGCTAAGGCGTCCCAGAGCCAATCGTCACGATCGATTTGCAAGTCATCGGACACCAGGCAAACCAAAGCCTCGCTCGCGATTTCTTGAAGCGCGCCTAGCCCGGCGTCCACCGGAAGTGCCAGGCTCTTGAGATCCGGGTACTCGGGCGGCTTCGCGAGGCTTCCCGCATTCGGCCCTCTGTTGGATCCAGTAACGAGACTCACCATCACGGCTGGCCAAGGCCGCCTGTGCTGCCGCTCCAGCCACCAGTCGGAAGTGCCGTTGACGAATGGGCTGTACTCCACCGTATAGTCTTCGGCGATCCCGCGCAAATCCAGATACCGTTGGAGCACCGCGCGCTGGGACGTATGGATATATGGCTTGCTCTGGGCATCATCGGCCGTGGATTCCGGATGCATTCGCCAGCCATAAAGCACCTCTGGAATATGGACCGTGGTCTTGCCGGCCACGAAAAATCGTATGAACAAGTCCCAATCCGCGCTGCCCTCCGTGCTCTTATCCGAATAGGCGCCCAGCTCGAGCGCCGTGGCGCGATCGATCACTCCTAGATGCGCAATGTACGCCGAGTTGAGCAGCAAAACCGGATCGAAATCCGGTTTTAGATACGGCTGAACCGCGCGCGTATCGATCCGTTTGTCTTCGTCCGAATAGAGTAGTGGAGGAAATCCGGTCTCGCGGATCCACCAGCTCACGACTTCGAGGCAATCCGGATAGAGCCAATCGTCCGCATCTACGGGCAGAATGTACCGGCCTCGGGCGTGCTCGAGGCAAAGCCGCAAGCCGGCGATAATACCTAGGTTCTGGGGCGAGGCGCGAATGCTCACCCACGGATGCCGCTGCAATTCCTCCAAATATCCGAGCAGCTCGCCCTTTTGGCAGCCATTATTCAATACCACCCATTCGCTATGGCCGGCCGCATTCTGCTGAATAATGGTGTCGGCTAGCGCGCGGAAGTACATGATTGGCGTGCCGTCCCAGACTGGCGTGACGATGGATAGCAGGCCGGGCATTGTTGCCCCGCCATAACGCGCTTGCCGGCGCTTTAGATGCGCCGCCATCCAGCGGTTGTAGTCGCGCGCATCCCAGAGCAAATAAACCGCCCGCGCCAATCGCCGCAAACTACCGCGCAAGTCGGCCGGCAGGACGTGGCGGAGCACCGCCCCCTGTTTTTTGAGCAGGTGGTGTTCCAGAGCTAGTGCGATCGTGCGGCCACTCAAGTCTCTAGGTTACGCTGAGTTGGTACTGGCCCATGGTCGCGATCGCTATCGTTACGTACAACAGCGCCTCTTTCATTCGCCGCTGCCTCGAGTATGTGTTTGAGCAGGATTACGCGCCGTTCGAAGTAATCGTGATCGACAACGCTTCGAAAGATGACACGCCGGTCCTTCTGCGGCAGTTCGAACAGCGCGTTCGTGTCGTATATAACCGTGAGAACGTGGGCTTCGCGGCCGGCCAAAACCAGGCTATTGCCTTGACTCAAGCCGCCTGGGTCCTGACACTCAATCCCGATACGCGCCTCACTCGCGACTTCCTCAGCAGGCTCGTGGAGGCGGGCGAAGCCGATCCGGCCGCCGGCAGCGTCTGCGGTAAGCTGCTCGCGATGTCCTCTGATTTTGAGCCCCTTGCCGAACCGGTTTTCGATTCGACCGGCATTTATTTCACTGCAAATCAGCGCCATTTCGACCGCGGCAGCCGCGAACGCGATCGCGGCCAATACGAGCGGCCCGAATATGTGTTCGGAGCCACCGGCGCCGCCTGTCTCTACCGCCGCGCGATGATCGAGGACATCTCGATCGACGGCGAATTTTTCGATTCCGATTTCTTCGCCTATCGGGAAGATGCCGATGTCGCCTGGCGCGCGCAGTTGCTCGGTTGGAAATGTCTGTACACGCCGCTGGCCCGCGCCTACCACGTGCGCAGCGTGCTGCCTGTGAATCGCCACTCTGTCTCCTCTGCGGTGAACATGCATTCCGTCAAAAATCGCTGGCTGCTCCGTATCAAAAATATGACTGGGCCGCTCTACCGCCGCTATTGGTTCGCGATCACCTGGCGTGATGTGGTCGTCGTTGCCGGCTGCCTGCTGCGGGAATTTTCTTCTCTACGCGCTTTCATCTTGCTCGCCCGCGCTTGGCCGCGTGCCTGGAAAAAGCGCCGCATCATCATGCAGCGCCGCCGCGCCACAGACGATGCACTCTTTGGCTGGTTTCGCTCGACGCCGGCCTGATGCGTATCGCCCTCCTTGGAACGCGCGGCATCCCCGCCAATTACGGCGGATTCGAGACGTTTGCCGAGGAAATCTCGGTGCGGCTGGTCGAGCGCGGCCATCAGGTCACCGTCTATTGTCGTGAGAAACACCCGTTCAATCGCTATCGCGGCGTCGACCTTCGCTATCTGCCTGCTCCGCGGCATAAGTATCTGGAGACCATTGCGCATACCGCGCTATCGACTGCCGACCTGTTGTTCCGCCGTTTCGACGCCATACTCTACTGCAATGCCGCCAACGCCCTATTCACACTTTGGCCGCGCCTCACCGGCATAGCTACCGCTCTCAACGTGGACGGCATCGAACGCCGGCGCAAAAAATGGAATGCGCTGGCGCGTAGCTGGTACGTGCTGTCAGAATGGCTCGCGACCTGGTGCTGCTCGGCCGTCATCACCGACGCCGAAACCATTCGCCAGTACTATCTCGAACGCTTCCATAAACAATCCACTTTCATACCCTACGGCGCATCCACCGGCAAGGTCCCGGAAACGGACCAGATTCGGGCGCTGGGTCTCGAACCTGGAAGATATGTCCTGTATGTGAGCCGTTTAGAGCCGGAAAACAACGCCCTGCTCGTGCGCGAGGCCTTCGAAAAGGTTGAAACGCCCTACAAGCTGGCGCTGATAGGCGATGCTCCCTATGCCGAAAACTATATACAGCAAGTCCGGCAAACCAGCGACCCGCGTATCTTGATCCCGGGCGCAATTTACGGTGCGGCCTATCATCAATTGCAGTCCCATTGCGCCGTCTATGTACAGGCCACCGAAGTTGGCGGCACCCATCCGGCGCTTATCGAGGCCATGGGCCGCGGCGCTTTAGTACTCTACCTCCGAACCCCCGAAAGTGACGAGGTGGCGGCCGATACCGCCATGCCCTTCGGCGACAATTTAGTTGAGAAACTCCAGTGGGCTGTGGACACATCCGAAGAGGAGCGTTCCACCTGGGGCCGCCGTGCCCGTGAGCGAATTGAACGGTTCTACAGTTGGAACCGAGTGACAGATCGGTATGAGGAGCTCTTGAAGAGTTTGGTTAAAAAATGATGACCGAATCGCCGCCCCGCGTCGCGCTTGCCTACCGTTCCTGGGTAGAGGTTTCGCGCGCGCAGATCGCGGAAAATTTTCATGCCATTCGGCGCGTCGTCGGCCCGGATGTGGAAGTCATGCCGGTCGTTAAGGCCGATGCGTATCGCCATGGCGCGGTCGAAGTATCGCGAACACTGGAGGTGCAGGGTGCTCGCTGGCTGGCCGTCAGTAATACCGACGAAGGAGTGGCGCTGCGCGATGCCGGTATCCGATCGCAGATTCTGGTCATGGCCGATTTTCTGCCCTTCACGCGCGAAGCTCTCCTTGCGTATGATCTGACGCCGGTTATCCACTCGCTCGCCGATCTCGCCGAATTCGACCGAATGGCCGCCCGTCTTGGGCAAAGAGTCCGCTGCCACCTGAAGATCGACACTGGGATGGGGCGTCTCGGTGCGCGCGAAAATCCCGCCGTTATCGCCGCGGCAATTCAAGACGCCTCCCATGTCGAAGTCGAAGGGTTAATGACCCACTTCGCCTCGGCCGGCAACTATCAGACTAGCCAGACTACTGAGCAGATGGCCTTGTTCGACCGCACCGTCGATTTCTTAAGTCAGGCTGGTGTCCGTCCCCGTCTGTTGCATTTGTCGAGCACCATCCCGGTGGCCTATCGTCGCCGTGGAGCATGGCGTGCTATGGTGCGCCCGGGCCACGCCATTTACGGCTATATCTCGCCCGCACGTGGCCATGCGCCCGCCAATTCGCTTCAGGTCAAGCCCGCCCTGAGTTGGCACGCCACCGTTCTTTCGGTCAAAGAGCTCCCGGCTGGCGCGCTCGTCGGCTATGGTGGAATGTTCCGTGCCGACCGGCCGATGCGCATCGCCGTCCTTGCCGCCGGCTATGCGGATGGTATTCCTCACCGCCTCGGAAACCGTGGCAGCGTCATCGTGAACGGCCGTTTCGCCCCCATTGTCGGTGCGGTCTCCATGGATCTCACCACTATCGATGTCAGCGAAAGCCCTTCCACGCGCACCGGCGATGCCGTCACCCTGCTCGGAACCGAAGGCTCTCTCAGCATCGACGCCCAGCAAATCGCCAAGTGGGCCGGTACCATTTCCTACAGCGTGCTCTGCGGCATTCATGCGCGTGTAAAGAGAATTTATTCCTAACAGGGTGTGTCGATTGCTACAGTGGAGAAAAAGCGTCTGAATCCAGGAACAATCGTTCCCCGTTGTCCGTCTGAACACTTGGTTGGGCGGAGGAGACTCTCTTCTTGAAGAAAAAATGGAAGGTTCTGATCCTGCTGGGTTTGCTCATCGTGATAGCGGGGGCCATCGGCGCCAGTATCAAGATCAGCAAGCGTGGCATTGTGAACGTGCAGACCGGCCGGGTAACGCATTCCGATCTGACTTCCCTCGTGACTGCTTCCGGTGAGGTAAAGCCCAGGAATTACATCAACATAGGGGCAAATACCCAGGGCGCCGCGCCGATCGTCGCCATCTATGTCAAAGAAGGGGATCATGTCCGCAAAGGACAAGTCCTCGCGCGCCTGGCTGCCATCCAGCCTGCCGCGGACCTTCACGCCCAGCAGGCCTCGCTGAATGCGGTGATGGCCGATTCGAGTGCGGGGGAAGCAGCCGTCAATTCCGCGCAACAGAACATCGCCGTGGCCCAGGCCCAGGTAGAGCACGACCGCGCCGACGTGGAACAGAAAAAAATCGACCTGAAGCGCAGCAAGGAGCTGTTTGACGGCAAGCTGATAGCTGCCCAGGACTACGAAGCGAAGAAAGTCACCTACGACCTCGCGGTCGCGACCTTGCAAGCGTCCGAGCGTAGAGTGGCACAGGCAAATGCCGCCCGGGCGCAATCCGCTGCCCAGCTCACGTCGGCCCAGCGCAAGGTGGCGCAGAGTGAAGCCATGGTCACCCGCTCTCACGACATACTCTCGCAGTACGATGCAACCGCACCCCTCGACGGTGTAGTCACCAATCTGCCCGTCCACGTAGGTGAAACCGTAGTGCCGGGTATTCAAAATTCCACGGCCTCCACCATCATGACCATTGCCGACATGTCGATTATCACCGCTGAAGTGCACGTCGATGAAACCGACATTGTGAGCGTTAAAATGGACCAGTCGGCCGATGTGACGATCGACGCAATTCCCGACCGAACCTTTAAAGGTAAAGTGATCGAGATCGGCGATACTGCTCTGTTGCGCTCCAGCGGTGTGGCGGCTTCGCAGAGTCAGACTTCGAGCCAGGAGGCCAAGGATTTCAAAGTCGTGATCGCCCTCGATATCCCCGAAAGCTTGGTGCGTCCCGGCCTCTCCTGCACCGCCAAAATCATCACCGGCACGCGCTCGCATGCTCTGGCGATTCCGATTCAGGCGTTGACCATCCGTCAGAAAGGTCAGTTGCAAGTAGGTAAGCCCGGCAAGAAGCCGGCGCCCATGGATCCCGCCGCGCAAAAGGCGGCTAAACAGGAATTGCAAGGCGTATTTCTTGTGCGCAATGGTAAAGCCGAATTCCACGAAGTAAAAACCGGGATCACCGGCGCCACAGATATCGAAGTGCTCAGCGGTCTCAAAGAAGGTGACGAGATCGTAACCGGAAGTTACCAGGTCATACGCACGATACGGAACGAAGCGAAAGTCAAGGTGGATAACAAGCCGCCCGCCAATGGTCCTGTTCCGGGCTGATCCATGACTGCTCTTGAGACCAAAACGGAGGCGCTGACTCTTGAACAACGCGCCGAGCGAGGCCGCACGCTTCAGCGTGCGGGGGTCGTCATCCGCACCTACGATCTTTGGAAGACCTACGTCATGGGCGATCAGGAGATTCACGCTGTCTCCGGCGTCGATATCGAGATCAAGCGCGGCGAATATGTCGCCATCATGGGGCCGTCCGGCTCTGGCAAGTCCACCTTGATGAATTTGATTGGTTGTCTCGATACGCCCACCAAAGGGCTCTACTATCTGAATGGCAAGTTGGCCAGCGACATGGAGGACGACGAACTCGCCGGAATTCGAAATAAGGAAATTGGCTTCGTTTTTCAGACCTTCAATCTGCTCGCGCGCTCCTCTGCCCTGCACAACGTCGAGTTACCCCTTATCTACGCCGGCATCAATTCCGCTGAACGTTTGGAACGGGCTCGCCAAACGCTTACAGCCGTAGATCTTGCGGCGCGCATGCATCACAAGCCAAACGAATTGTCAGGCGGCCAGCGGCAAAGGGTGGCGATCGCACGCGCACTCGTGAATCGGCCTTCCATTCTGCTCGCGGATGAACCCACCGGAGCCCTAGACAGCAACACCGGCGTCGAAATCATGGGGCTTTTCGAACGCCTCCACCAGGACGGTAACACCATCGTGCTGGTTACCCACGAGGCCGACATCGCCGCTCATGCTCACCGCATCATTCACATACGGGACGGCAAAGTCGAGCGCGACGAAGCAGTCGCAAAGCCAGTATCATAGCGAGTGATATCTTTAGTAGTGGCTGACCACTTAATAATTCGATAAGTTCCTGTGCAGATTTTTGCTCCTGTAGTTTTAACCCGTTCTTCTATATAGTGATAGTGGTTGCGCACTGCGCCAGTAGATGCTTCAGAGTAGCCCCGATTCGGGTTCAGGCGTGAGCGAGAAGGCCTCTTCTGACTCATCGCCGGGTGAACCTCTCCGCATCCTGATGGCGGAGGATAATGCGATTAATCAACGCGTTGGCAAACTAATCTTGCAACGCGCCGGATACGATATCGATCTGGTGAGTGATGGCAATGAAGCCTTGGAAGCTCATCGCGCCAAGCCCTACGATCTCATCCTGATGGATTGCCAAATGCCCACTATGGACGGCTTCGAGGCAAGCCGCCAAATTCGCATGCTGGAGCATCCTCAGCCGGTCATCATTGCCGTTACTGCCAATGCACTAGTCGGAGAGCGCGAGCGTTGCCTTAACGCCGGCATGGACGACTACCTGTCCAAGCCTTTTCAGGCCGAACAGCTCGTCGGTGTTGTGAAGAAGTGGGTCGCCGAACGCCGTAAGTAGTTGCCAGCGTCAGCGCCGCCAGGTCAGTAAGAGCGTAAACAGCACCAGCCAGAGAAAATCCAGATAGTGCCAGAATATCGAGACACCCGTGGCAACAGCCCGTGTCTTCATCTGATACTTAGGCCCGCTCGCCGGTTCATGCGTGCGAATCAGCAGATACACCAAACCGCCCAAGCCCAGCAGAATGTGCAGTCCATGCAGTCCGCTAAACAAAAAAACAAACCAGGAGTGCGGATTGTGGGCAAGCACAATTCCGGAATGGAGAATTTGAAACCAGGCCGCCAGTTGTCCGGCTAAAAACAGCCCAGCCAGTCCTGTGGTCCACGCCGTCAATCGGAAAAAGCCGTCGCGGTCGTCTCGCTGCAAATGACGCCGCCCTATTTCGAGCGTCACGCTGCTGGCTACCAGGATCGCCGTGCTCACCCAGAGGATGGATGGAATCTGGAGATGCCCCCAGTACAGGTTCTTGTTGGCGCGAATAAAGAACACTGCGATCAGCGCGCCAAACGTCATGGTGACGGTCGCAAGAGCCACCACCACCGTCAATATGGACATCGAGTTCAGTTCACGCTCATGCGTTGTCGGTTCAGTTACGGATTGCACTTCTTTTATTATTAGAGATCATGCGATTCCGCCTGTTTGGCCTGGTCGTACTCTCCGCTCTTGTCGTGACCGCGAAGGACGATCGTTTGCACGGCGCTTTTCGCAAGCCCGCCGATCACGGTTGGATCTTCGTTCATCTGGAAGGTGCCCCGGCGGCCCGCGGGTTCCAACACGGTTATCTCCTCAGCGCCGAGATCCAGGATGCGAAGCGCGCGATTGAACTTAGCGCCACCCACGACGCCAGCCAAAACTGGTCGCAATTGCGTGCTGTCGCCGAAAAGATTTCTTGGCCAAAAATTCCTGCTGAATATCGTGAAGAGCTCGAAGGCATCGCCGCCGGTCTAAAAGCCAAGGGCGTGAAGCTTGACATTATCGACCTGGTCACGATGAACGAGTGGATGGAGTTCCCCTACTATTACGACGCGCTCCACAAGCGCCAACATTCTTTGCCCGAACATTGCAGCGCCTTCATCGCCACCGGCGGCTACACCAAAGATGGCCGCATAGTCATCGGCCATAACAACTGGACCGACTATCTGACTGGCAGCCGCTGGAAAATGATTTTCGATATCGCTCCGGAATCCGGCCACCGCTTCATCATGGACGGCGTCCCCGGCTTGATCCATAGCGCCGACGACTTCGGCATCAACGATGCAGGCATGATGATCACCGAAACCACTATCTCGGGCTTCCACGGCTTTGACGAAAACGGTGTGCCCGAATTCGTGCGCGCGCGCAAAGCCATGCAGTATGCCGAATCGATCGACGATTTTGCCCGCATCATGAAGAACGGAAACAACGGTGGCTACGCGAACACCTGGCTGATCGGCGATCGAAAAACCAACGAAATCGGCCGCCTTGAGCTGGGACTGAAAAACGTCACGCTCGACCGCACTAAGAATGGCTACTTCGTGGGTTCGAATTTTCCCATCAACCCCAAACTAATCGCCGAAGAGACGGATTTTCCGATCGACGATCCGAACACTCCCAATCAGGTGCGCCATCGCCGCTGGGATCAGTTGATGGCCGAGTACAAAGGCAAAATCGACCTCGAAGCTGGCAAGCGCTTCGAGACGGATCACTACGACGTGATCACCAAAGAGATCGACCCGAACGAGCGTACGCTATGCGGCCACATCGATAAATCAAGCCGTGGCTTAAAAGGCTGGCAGGGACCGTTCGCGCCGGCCGGCACAGCAGAGGCGAAAGTAGCCGATAGTGCAATGGCCGAAAAACTTTCTTTCGTCGCTGGCTTGGGCCACCCCTGCGGCGTCGCCTTCAACGCCAAGCAACATCTGAAAGAACACCCGGAGTACGCCTGGCAAAGCAGTCTGCTGGAGGATTTAAAACCGAACGCCTGGACGGTGGTTTCAGCTGAACCGGCCGATCATCCTTGAAACGGCTACTACGGCTGACCCTCTTCGCGCAGCCCTTGCTGTCTCTTTAGCCTCTATCCAATCAACCCCTGCCGCAGCGCCGTACTTACCGCCGCAGATTTCGAATGGACATGCAGCTTCTCATATACGCTTCGAACGTAGTTCCGCACCGTCTTGACACTGATGTTCATCTGCCGGGCCGAGGCTTCATAACTGTGTCCCTGCGACAAGAGCCGCAATAGCTGCTGTTCTTGTCCAGTTAGGGGTAGTGCGGGTGCTTGTGGGGGGCCCATCTTCTGAAACATGTCCACAATTTCACGTGCGATCTCCGGAGAAATAGGCGAGCCGCCCGCGTGAGCTGCCCGGATTGCCTCAAACAACTGTGATGGCGCAGCGGATTTCAAGAGATAGCCGTTCGCTCCGTTGCAAATGGAAGTGAATACCTTCGAACGTTCCGAAAACACCGTAAGCATCAGGATGGCCATCTCCGGAAACGTCTGGCGGAACACGATGACGGCTTCCGAGCCCGCCATTCCTGGAAGGCCGATATCCAACAGGAGCACATGCGGTGGACAGTCCGGCAAGGCGGCAAGGGCTTCTTCGGCTGACGCGAATCCCGCGGTGCAACAAAGACCGTCGGCTTCCTGAAGCATGCGGCTCAACGCGTTGCGTAGTAGCACGTCATCCTCGACAATGGCGACTCGAATCTTGTCATTACTACGCGAATCGATGCTAGGCAAGCTTCTATGTAACATGCTGCAAGTCTCCGTGCCAGAGCATGATTATGCTCGTTTTGATAAAGGAAGTTTGATGCGGATCGATGTTCCTCCACCGCTAACGCTAGAGATTTCAAAATTGCCGGCAAGTTGCGTTACGCGCTTACGCATACTCGGAAGGCCCGTGCCATGCTTGCTTCCGGGTACAATTCCACGGCCATCGTCGGTCAACTCGCCGCAAACGTCTCCGTCCTGAAGCCACAAGCGTAGCGTCGCCCTTTTTGCCTCGGAGTGTTTTCCAATATTGTGGATGCCCTCTTTGAATACGAGGTAAATCTGGCGTCTCAAGGCGGTTGAGACACCCTGATGAAGTTTTTCAACTGGTGCATCCACCGTCCACTCCACGCCACGCGTCTCAAGCAGATCCGAGCCGAAAGCGCGCAGGCGGGTGGCAAGCTCACCAATTTGATCGCGACGGGGATCCAACGACCAGACGATGTCCCCATATACTTGACCGTTTGTCGTGAGGAATCGGCAATATCATTCAGCATTCTTTGCACCTCCTCGTCGCCCGTCCGTAGATGGCTCTTCAAGGCCTCGCCTATTACGGAAATTCGGGAAAGGCTGGCACCAATGTCATCATGCAAATCCATGGCAATGTGACTGCGCACGCGTTCGACGGCTAGTTGATGCTGGAGTCGCTGCGCGTGCAGCCAGTAGAGAAAGAACGCGATTGATACCGCGCATGTGACTTGGAACCACCATGTACGCCAAAAAGGCTGGAGGATTGCGAAGGTGAGCCTGGCAGGCTCACCGGGTGGGCCGTCCGGGGTCACGGCCCGCACTTGAAACGAGTAATCGCCAGGCGCCAGCTTTACCAGATGCACAGTGGAACTCAATCCTGCATCCTGCCAAGCGGTATCCGCGGCAGCCAACCCGGCGCGATCAAGCGAAAACTGATAACGCAATGGCGCCGCCGCATGATAGTCGGTTGCGGCGAAATCAATCTGCAGGGAATTCTGGTGCGATGAAAACCGTATCGGACCGAATTGAGTCTCGCCCAACTCGGAAAGCGGGAACGGCACACCGGCGGTGCGAAGTGCGGTAATTCGCGCGTGCGATCGAGATGTACTTCGGCCTTCCTGTGGTGTTAATCGAGATACGCCATTCGCCGAGACAAACCAGAGATCTCCCTTGCGGTCGCGAAGCGCACTTCGAATATCGCCTCGGACAAGT
>Ga0157369_10001236_pt1 | contig 31846 bp, 34 predicted proteins | sample C25metaG_FD_113461 | JGI IMG/M metagenome (GOLD analysis project Ga0157369, IMG submission 113461) | Corn rhizosphere microbial communities from Kellogg Biological Station, Michigan, USA - C2-5 metaG | ecosystem: Host-associated > Plants > Roots > Rhizosphere > Soil | place: USA: Michigan... | reverse complement strand
TCGCCGCGACCGACACGCATTTCACGGACTATGTGGGCCACGAAGCCTTCCTTCTCGAGCGTCAACGCGCGGGAGACAACATCGTTCTCGACCTCTGCATCGAGCACATCGGCAAAGAGGTCGAGCTGGCCGAAGACAATCAGGCCGTGGAGACCGGACGTGTCGAACCGCGGATTGTATACGTCTCAGACGAGACCAACTTGCTCGAAACGGTGAAAGTCGCGTTCCGCCGGCACGATCTGGGCCGGACGATCTTCGCCCCGGTTTCCGGGCCAGGCGACAAGGATCAGGAAGCGCACTACGAATTCAGGCCCGATGAGGTCATCACCGACGCATATACCTTCGCCGAGGCAGGAATTCCCGTGGTCAGTCTTCTGGGCTGCCAGATGTACCTCTTCCACCCGTCCGACACGGTCGATCGGGTTGCTGTAGACCAGTTGCGGCCCGTTGGGATGGCATTCGCTGAGATCGCTGCCGCCGCACACGCGGTCTGAGGCTCCGCCGACCGGCGCCGTGCAGCATCTCTCGGTTCAGGCTTCCACGAAGTCCGCCCGATACGAAGCAGGGAGTTGAAGATGCCCGAGGAACTGCTCCAGCACATGGACTTGTTTCTCAGGGGTCCAGACCTCTGGATGCTCGACTGCAGAAAGGATCATCCCGCTCGTCCACACTCGAAGAATGTCGACAAGTCCGCCGAGCTCCCCCGGCGGAACGAACTCGTTGATCGCCATGGTGATCGCGCGCCGCATCGCCGGCTCGACCTGATCCAGGAATTGCTGAATCGCTGGCTCAGCTTCTCTGTGAGCGACCAAAGCTATGTGGGCACGTTCGGCCTGCAAAGAGACCTCGTCAGCGGGGAGGAACCACATCAGCGCGGTCCGCAAACGCTCGGACGCATCCGATATACGTTCGAGCGATTCGATGAAGGCATCGGTCTCCTTCAGGGAGCGATCCAGAATCGCGGTCACCAGCGCCGCGCGGCTCTCGAAATAGTGAGTCACCAAAGTAATGGAGCCTCCCATTTGCTTGGCCAGGTTCCTCAGCGTCAGATTCGTAAAACCTCCCGTGCTGAGCAGCCGTTCCGAGGCGTCCACGATCTCGTCCATGCGCTTTTGCGGATCGACGTACTTGGGCATCGCTCTCCTCCCTGGAGAACCCCAATGTATCAACCGGGTGCATCAACTTAAGGCGCTTGACAACCGCTGCTTGCGTCGCGAGCGCCCCTTGACGCTGAGGTGATTTTGAAGCAAAACTATTCGTGTAGCCCATCGTCGACAGAGGAGTCACAATGCGGGTCGTAATCGTCGGAGCCGGAATCGGTGGACTTTCCACAGCGTTGAGCTTGCACGCTGCGGGCATCACCGACGTCATCGTGGCGGAGCGAGTGAATGCTCTACGCCCCCTCGGCGTCGGAATCAACGTGCTCCCGCACGCTGTGCGTGAACTCACCGAGCTGGGTCTGGCAGATCGGATCGAGACGCTCGGAGTAACCCCGCGCACGCTCACATACGCCAACAGGTACGGCCAGCCGATCTGGAGTGAACCACGCGGACTCGCGGCAGGCTATCGCTGGCCGCAGGTGTCATTGCACCGCGGTGAGTTCCAGCTCGCCCTTGCCGAGGCGGTTCGTGAGCGCCTGGGCGATGGTGCTATCCAGCTCGGTCACAAGCTGGTGACGATCGAGCACGGCGAGAGTCAGGACGTGGCGATCTTCGAAACGGACCATGGATTCGCATCATTGGCTGCGGATGTCGTGATCGGGGCAGACGGGATCCACTCGGCCGTTCGCACCCGCCTCCACCCCGAAGCGCCCGGGCCGATCTGGAGCGGCCTCACCATCTGGCGCGGCACGGCCGTGGTCGACCCGTATCTGGACGGGCAGACGATGGTCATGGCAGGCGACGATGAGCAGAAGTTCGTCGCGTATCCCCTGGGTGCACGGGACGCTGACGGCCTCGTTCGCGTGAACTTCATCGCTGAGCGGCGTGCCGACGGCCCGCTGGAAGCCGTCGACTGGAACCGCGAGGTGCAGATCGCGCCGGTCGCGGAGCTCTTCGCCGACTGGCGATTCGACTGGCTCGACGTCCCGTCGATCATCATGTCCGCCGAACGTGTATTCGAGTACCCCATGGTGGACCTCGACCCGGTCCCCTTTTGGACCAAGGGCCATACGACCTTGCTCGGCGATGCTGCGCACGCGATGTCCCCGAATGGATCGAACGGAGCCTCCCAGGCGATCATCGACGCCCGCACCCTTGCCTTGAGGCTCGCGACGGCCCGCAGCGTCCAGGAGGCTCTCGCGGAGTACGACGAGGAGCGCCGCAGCACGACGACTGCGCTTCTGGCGAGCACCCGGCAGACCGGGCCAGAACGTGTCATGCTCCTGGCACGGGAACGGGCCCCGCAGGGCTTCACGCAGATCTCGGATGTGTTTGCCGACGGTGAACTCGCCGAGATCGCGTGGGCATACAAGCGTGCGGCCGGGTTCGATCCGGAGCACTTGAACAATCGCCCCTCGCTCAATCCGGCAGGAGTCCAGCGGTGACCGCCTCCGGCGATCGTGCCTCCGCTGCCGGCGCGAGCGAAGCGTCACGGCTTTCGGCGCTGATATCACCACTGCGTCGCCGGTTATCAGGCGCCGCCCGCGCGGCCGCGGACCTGCCCGACCTTCCGGACGCACAGATCGAGGTCATTCGCGCCCTTCCTCGCGGCTGCGTCCGGCGTCCGGGCGAACTCGCCAGCACGCTGGGCCTGAGCCGCCCCACGGTGAGCAACCTCTTGAACACCATGGAATCGCGCGGCCTGATCGCCCGGCACGTACCCGAGATCGATCGCCGGAACGTCGAAGTGACGGCCACACCGGAGGCCTTGGAGCTTTTCGACCGCTTTGACGAGGCGAGCGCCGCAATCGTCGACCGCGCGTTGTCTCTGCTGACCGAAGATGAACGTCGTGCGGTTGCCAACGTCCTCCCGGCGTTGGAACGACTGAGCGAGCTGCTCGAAGCGAATCGGGCGAACCTGGCTGTTCTCGATCACGCAGCAGAGGGCGCAGCATGACGCCATCTCTTCCCACACCGGGTCTCGAGCACGTGCTCGACGTTGCTGTTGAGCTCGGGGAACTCATCGACCACGGACACACGCGAGCCGGTCATCGCAGAGTCATCCCCATCGTGGGTGGTCGAATTGTGGGCCGCGGCCCCTTCGCGTCACTCCTAGGAACCGCTGCGATCGATTGCGGGGGCGCCGACTGGCAGATCGTACGACCGGACGGTTCGATTGAGATCGACGCGAGGTACACCGCCCGCGCGCCAGACGGTTCACTCGTCTACCTTCGCACCAGCGGAATTCGCGCAGGAACCCCGCACGTAATGGCAGCGCTCGGACGCGGTGAAACGGTCAGCCCCGCGGAGTACTACTTCCGAATCCTCGTCACCTTCGAGACATCCTCCGTGGCGCTTCGCGAACTCGAGCATGGTCTCTTCATAGCGTCGGGGGCGCGCGACGCCGCAGAGGTGAAGCATCGCGTCTACCGCGTCACCTAGACAGTCCGCGGTTGCGGACCGCATTCGATCTGACGACGTTCACGAGACAAATAGGGAGCATCATGGGCTACTCGGTTACAAACCCCGCGACGGGCGAAAGGGTGCAGTCGTTCGAGACACTGTCGGACCCCGAGGTGGCGAACGCGATCGCCGGCGCCGACGCCGCCTACCGCGATTGGGCGCTTGACACGTCAGTGCTCTATCGGGCCGATCTCATTCGTCGCGTCGCCGACCTCCACGATGAGCGCCGTCAGCAACTCGCCGAAACGATGACGATCGAAATGGGAAAGCCGATCGATCTGGCCCTGGACGAGGTCGACTTCGCCACGCGGATCTACCGCTTCTTCGCCGACAATGCCGCGACAGCGCTCGCCGACCAGCCGATCACGCTCGAAGGCGGAACCGGCTCGGCCATTCTGCGGCGCAGTGCGCTGGGGGTCCTTCTGGGCGTCATGCCCTGGAACTTTCCGCTCTACCAGGTCGCCCGCTTCGCAGCGCCGAACCTCATTGTGGGAAACACGATTCTTCTCAAGCACGCGGCGCAGTGCCCGCTTTCCGCGGCGATGCTCGACCGGATCTTCACTGAAGCCGGTTTTCCGCGCGGCGCGTACACGAACCTGTATGCCTCGCACAGCCAGCTCGCCCTCATCATCGAGGACGAACGAGTGCAAGGCGTGTCGCTGACCGGCTCCGAACGCGCGGGAGCGAGGATTGCAGAGATCGCCGGACGCAACCTCAAGAAAGTGGTCCTCGAACTCGGCGGGTCCGACCCGTTCATCCTCCTTTCGACTGACGACCTCGCCTGCGCTGTGGACGCTGCCGTCGCTGCACGCCTCGACAACGGTGGCCAGTCCTGCACTGCTGCGAAACGATTCATCATCGTCGATGAACTCTATGACGAGTTCGTGGCCGCCTTCACCGAGAAGATCGGCGCGATCGAAGCCCAAGATCCCACCCGACCGGGCGTGACCCTCGGGCCGATGTCGTCTCTCCAGGCCGCGGAACATCTGGAACAGCAGGTGTCACGCGCTGTCGCCAACGGTGCAACGCTTGTTCGCGGCGGTGTCCGCGCAGACGCATACTTCTCGACGACCGTTCTGACCGACATCACGCCGGAGAACCCAGCATCACGGGAAGAGTTCTTCGGACCCGTCGCCCAAATGTATCGTGCCCGCGATGAGGACGATGCCGTTCGGATCGCAAACAACACGCCTTTCGGACTCGGGTGCTTCCTCTTCACGACGGACGACGCCCAGGCCATGCGGGTTGCCGATCGGATCGAATCAGGGATGGTCTACATCAACGTCGTGCTGGCGGAGAGTGCCGAGCTTCCGTTCGGTGGCGTGAAGCGTTCTGGCTTCGGCCGCGAGTTGGGAAAACTCGGGTTCGATGAGTTCGTCAACAAGAAGCTCATTCGCATCGGCGTCCGATAGAGAGCACACCACCGGAATATCCGCCCCCTACGCAAATTCTTCCCTCCCGTCGGCATCCGCCGATGGGTCGACAATCAGACAAGGATCCAAGGTGAGCACACCACCCGCCTATGACCTCCCACTACGGAGGAGTACGGGCACGCTCGATCGGGCGCTCCATGGCGCTCGTCACATCGCCTACTGGCTGGATAGCGCCGAGCGGCCCGCCGCTCTCGCGCCCCTTTCGGACGATCTGGTAGCCGACCTCACGGTCGTCGGCGGTGGATACTGCGGGCTGTGGTCAGCGCTGCTGGCGAAGGAGCGCAACCCGGAGCTGGACGTCGTGATCGTGGAAGGGCGAGAGGTCGGTTGGGCCGCCAGCGGCCGCAACGGCGGATTCGTCGAGGCGAGCTTGACTCACGGCCCCGAGAACGGCGAAAGATACTTCTCGTCGGAGCTGGAGGCCCTCGACCGGCTCGGTCACGACAACTGGCGCGAATTCGCAGACGACATCCACCGCCACGGCATAGAAGCCGAATATGAGAACGGCGGCGTCATCACCGTCGCCACAGAGCCTCACCAGGTTCCGTGGCTCGAGGCCCTCGCCGGCCCGCAGAAGGAATTCCTCGACCAAGAAGCCCTCGCAGGGCACGTGATGTCGCCCCTGTTCCGAGCCGGTGTCCACGACAAAGAGGGTGCACTCGTCAATCCTGCGAAGCTCGCGTGGGGCCTAAAGCGTGTGTGCTTGGAAAAGGGCGTGCGAATATTCGAGAACAGCCCGGTGAAGGGCCTCAGCCGTCAGGGCGAGCACGTGAGCGCCCACACACCCGGTGGGTCGGTCCAAGCATCACAGGTGATCCTCGCGACCAACGGCTTCCCATCTCTTCTGTTCAGGAACAAGCTCCGCACGATACCCGTCTACGACTACGCACTGATGACCGAGCCCCTCACCGACGACCAACTGCAGGCGATCGGCTGGACGGAGCGCTTCGGGCTCACCGACATGTCACGCCAGTTCCACTACTACCGAAAGTCAGTCGACAACCGAATCCTTTGGGGCGGGTACGACGCCGTCTACCACCGCGGCGGGCGCATCAAACCCGAATACGACATCCGTAAGGAGACGTTCCTGCGACTCGCCGATCACTTCATGGACACTTTCCCCCAGCTGCCTGATATCACGTTCACGCACGCGTGGGGCGGAATGATCGACATGTCGAGCAGGCTGGTCGCCTTCCACGGCACAGCGATCGGCGGCAAAGTCGCCTACAGCAGCGGGTTCACGGGCTTGGGCGTCGCCGCGACGCGATTCGCCGCCAAGGCGATGCTCGACCTCCTCGACGGCGCGGACACGGAGATTACTCGCACAAAGCTTGTCCGTACGAAGCCGCTGCCCCTTCCTCCGGAGCCGATCGCATCCGCTTCAGTCGGCATCATCAGACGAGCTGTTGCCCAGTCCGACCGCAACGGTGGTCGTGACGGAACCATCCTGAAGCTTGCGAATGCACTGGGGTACTCCTTTGACACGTAGTTTTCCGACACTCTGGACGAAACTCGCGCTTTTGGAACACGACTCACGCGATCACTGAGCTGGTCTCCGCGGATCGCCAACCGATTCAGCGCGTCAGGCTGCAAGGTTCTGAGCGACCCATTCCTCGAGGGTTGTCGTCGAGATCCCTCGTCGAGCATTGAAGGTCGTGGCCTTGTCCCACGAGACACCGCGGCCTTGTGCGAACGCAGCACGGTACTTCCGTGTCATGTTGCCCGGGTCAGCCGCAAGCTCAGCCATCAGCGTCGGCTCGGACCACACACGCAGCTCGAACGGGCGACCGAGGGCTGCTTCCAGGGTTTCGGCGAGTTGCCTGTAGGTGATCGTGTCGCCAGCGACGTAGACGATTTCGTCGCGGATGCGGGGCTCAGCGAACAGGATCTCTGCAGTGAGCGCGCCGATGTCCTCCGGGGTGGTGACCGTGACGGCGGTGTCCGCCGTCCCGAGGGCGTTCACGGTGTCGTTCGGCAGGTCGACCATCCCGGAGCCGGCGTCGAAGAGGTAGTTCATGAACATGCCGGTGGAGATGATCACCCACTCCGTGTCGCGCTGGGACCGGAGAAGGTCGCGGACGTCGAGCTGAGAGTCGAAGATGTCCTGCGGGCTGCCCCGCCCGATGACGTCGAAGTCGACTCCGAACTGCCACGGGAAGTACCGCGGCAGCTCCGCGCGGAGCGCGGCCTGTGCGACCTTCATCGGGGCGTCCAGGCCGGCCGTGATGCCGGTGCAGCCGATAACCGTGTCGTAGTTCCGCAAGATCGCGGCAAGGTCGTCGACGGTGCTCTCCACCAGATCCCCGCGGACGACCCCGATGCCGAGCTGACGGATCTCGGCGACATCGCGCTGCTTCGCCGACACGATCGAGTCAATTGTCTTGCCTCGCAGCAGCACGTCGACCGAGGACTCCGGTATGTCGGCTGCGCGGCGCACGACGTTGCGCAGAACGGGCATCCCGAGTTCACCCGCTCCGATAATGAGAATTCTCCGTGACTGACCGTCCCAACTGCGCGCTGACATTCGTTCCTTCCTTCGGCTCCCGCATGTCGGGGGCCGAGTACCCAAGACAGGCTAGACTTTGACATCACTGTCAAGGTCAAATCGTGATCAGAATGGAGGGACACGACGCGATGAAGATCAGCGAAGCGGCGGAAACGATCGGAACGCCGGCACGGATGCTGCGGTACTACGAGCAACAGGGGCTCATCGACGCGTCGCGTTCGGCGAACGGCTACCGGGACTACACCGAGGAGCAGGTCGAGCACGCTCGGCACGTCCGGGCTCTCGCCGAAGCCGGCTTGTCCACCCGGATGATCAAGATCGTCTTGGACATCGAAGCGCCCGATCCAACACGGCACTCCGCCACCTGCGGCCGCGCCTTGGCGGAGGAGCTTGCCCGGGAGCTGCGGGTCGTGGAGAACCGGATTGTGTGCCTCGAAAAGAGCCGGGACGCTGTCACCGACTACCTACTCAACTCCGAACATGCGGATCTGCTCGGCCAACTCGCGCCTGAGTTCACCGAGGTATGTTCCCGTCCTCCTGGTCCGGCGGGGATGACACCCCGAATTCCTCGCACCGCCACTCCCCGGCCGCAGGTGCACGACACGGACGACAACCGCGTCGGTACGCGATGAATCTCCGTAGACAAGTCCGGCCCGGAATTGTCCGGTTCATACCAATGCCCGAGCAGTAACTCGACAACAGCGACCGACGGTCTACGACGATACCTCGGGGCCCGCGGCCCGATCGCCCGACAAGTGGTCGGGAAGCTGACTGACACGGACTACGAACTCGCCGTCTTTCTCGAAGACGGGAGAGGCTTCCCAGACGAGCTACATCTGCACCTGTGGCGGCCGGGGTATCGGCGCACCGTAGGAGTTGTCGTGCTCAAACCGGAGACCGTTTACCGCTAATCGGGCAAGCGAGACAAATGGAACACATGCTGTCTCGGCGGTGATCGCGGCCAGCCGGCCCAACGGCGTGAACGGGTCGGCGGCGATCGCCCACCCATCCACCGCATACCGGCTCACCGTCTCCACACACTCCCTCTTCTCCTCCGCGTCGGGCATGGCCGAGCCCACCACCCCGATCAGTCCGCCTTGCAGTTCCGGACCCATGTTGCTCGCATCGATGATGAACACCCGCATGTTGCTCACTCCCCTGTGTCGACAGTTTTTGTTTGCCTTCCGGCGGAGAGATCGAGAGCGAGTGGGAGGGGCGCAGTGCCGGGACCGTGGAATACCGGAACGGAGCGCAGCGGAGCGAGGATATGCCGCGAAAGCCCGGCACGGAGAACCGGGAACGAGCTACCATCGGCCGGCGGAAAGACAAACAAAACGGCGGGGACAGCGCCGCCGCCAGGCGGCTCCGCGCGTCGATTCGTGCTGACGCCCGCTACCGATCCAGTCGATCTCCGACGCCCCTGACCGGCTTATCTACCGGGAGATCGGCTGGACCGCAGCGATGCTACTGGCCATCGGCGGGTTCGTGCGGGTTCCTCACCGCGCGCTGGTTGAGCGGAACTCGGGGTCGGTCCCGAGGTATCCCGGTCCACGGATCACGCCCCGCCTGCCACCGAGCTTTCTGCTCTGCTCTCTCCCGGTCCTCCCGACCGGTCGGAGCCGTCGCGGGAGCGCCGCTGACCAAGCGCCTGCGGCGCGGCATCCATCTTTGCCGATTTCGCTCCGAGAGCTTACGCACGCCCGCCCCTCCGACCGATGAACCCGCCACGCAGCGCCGACCTGTGGCTGAGGAAGGTGCTCCGCACCTGCGATCCCCGGCTCGAGCAGGGGATGGGCCGGCGGAACCCCCGCCCTCCGGGCCGACCGCGCAACGGCGCGCAGCGCCGAAATCGGCGGAAGAACGATGAGGGAGGTAGAGCTCATGAGCAGCAAGATCATCACCCGGACTGTGGAAGATCGTCAGCAGCAGGCAGAGGCACTGCACGCGTCGATCGTGGAGCAGGTCCAACAGCTCGCAGACAGCGGCCGGTGGCGGGCGTTCTTGGAGTTCGCCCGCTCCTTCCACAACTACAGCCTGAACAACCTGCTCTTGATCCTCGCTCAGAGGCCCGACGCGTCGATGGTCGCCGGGTTCCGTCAGTGGCAGGCGAAAGGTCGGCAAGTGCGCAAAGGAGAGAAGTCGATCAAGATATTCGGGTACCGCGAGAAGAAGGCCGACCCCCCAGACCGGGCTGACGAGGCGACCGAAGACAGCAAGCGCCTGATTCGGTACTTCCCTACGCTATCGGTCTTCGACATTACCCAGACTGACCCGATCGAGGGTGCCCTGCCGTTGCCAGAGGACCCAACCCGCCGCCTCTCCGGCGACGACGACCACGGCGTCATCGCCCCGTTGACGACTCACCTCGATTCGCGCGGATGGAGCGTTCAGCGAGCAGCGCTGAGCAGCGCCAGCGGATACACCGATCCCGAGTCCCATCGGGTGACCGTGGCTGCAAACCTCTCGATCGAGCAGGCGGCTAAGACGCTCATCCACGAGACCGCGCACATCGAGCTGCGCCACATCGACGACATCGACGAGTACCGAGCGCACCGCGGCCGGATGGAAGTCGAAGCCGAATCGGTCGCGTTCATCGTCGCTGGCCTGACCGGCTTCGACACCAGCGCATACAGCATCGGCTACATCACCGGATGGGCCGACGAAGACGTCAAGGTCATTCGAGACGCTGCAGCACGTGTACTGAAAACGGCTCACTCCATCGCGGAGATCATCGAGAGCCTCGACTAACGATCTGACAACAGCTAGACCCCGACCCACATGGGTCGGGGTCTTTTCACGTCCGGGACCAGGAACGTCCCTGAACGGCGGCCGACGAACGGCAAAGTGACTATTCGCGGCGAGAGAAGGAACGCAATGAAGAGATGGCGGAGGTAACGAGGAACAGACGAAGGAAACGACGAAGAAGAGAAACGAGAGAAGAGACGAAGGGACGCAAAAGTAAACGGCGAGACGAAAGAGAAGGAGCGAATGCACGTAGGCACTCTTCGAGTGTGCGCGCTCCGTGCGCGCCAAAATGCGCGCGCAACCGGAAGTTCTAAGTGTGAGAGGTGGAGTGGCGCGCTGGAAGCGCGGACAGGCGGCGCAAGGGGTCAAGCAGGCGGTCAACTACGCCTTCGGCGGCGTCTGCGACGCCACCCTGACGGCAAAGACGGCCGACGGCGTACTGGCCGCGGCCGGCTATGCGGATGCGGTGATGACCAGGTACATCGTGGAGAACGGCGCCATCCGCGAGGACCTACTCTCCCGGTCACAGTTGAAGGATTGGGTCGACGGCGTCGACCCGCTCACCGGTCAGCGTCGCGGCCGGGATCTGGAGTCGCCGGTGGCGGATCTGATTCTGGATGCGACGATCAACGCTCCGAAGTCGTTCTCGATCGCGGCGATGTTGGACCCGGAGCTGGCGGCCGCGTACGAGGATCTGCAGGACCGGCTGCGGGATCGGATCATCAAGCTGTGGCAGACCGACCTCAACGCCCGCCGCGGCAAGCAAGGCGCCATCCGGGAGGACCTTGCCCGCGTTGAAGTCGTCGAGCTCCGACACGAACGCTCGCGCTCGCTGGACCCGCACAAGCACCGCCACCTGTGGCTAAACGTCAAGGTCCAAGGCCTCGATGGGAAGTGGTCGAATGTCGACACTCGTGTCGCGCTCCGATTCCAGAACGTCGTGAACGCAGAGGGCGACCTCGCCTCCAGGACCGACCCAGCGTGGATCGCAGCGCTGGCCGCCAAGGGCTTCACGCTGAACTCGGAGGGCGAAATCGCTCAGTTGCAGCATTTGGTGCGGCCACTGTCGAAGCGGTCCGCGCAGATCGAAGCCAACAAGGCTTCGCATCTCCGGCAGTGGAGGGAACAGCACCCCGGCGAGGAGCCCTCCGCCACCGTCCTGATCCAGATCGATCATTGGGCATGGGCGGCTGGCCGGCCGAACAAGCCGGGGCAGCTGGACGAGAACGATTGGGCGTCCATTGTGATGGCCGAACTCCTGAACGCGGACCCGGAACTCGCACTGCCACGGGACGCCAAGGTCGCACTTTCGATCGCCGCCGAGGACCTGGACATCGAGCTCCTCGCGGCGAAAGCGATCGTCGATGCGGACGGTCGGTCGACGGGAACTGGAGGCCGATTCAGCGACATGGACGTCCGGGCGGGAGCCATCCGGGCGATCGCCGCATCGGGGGTGATCAATGATCGGACGCAGCTGACTAGGGTCATCGACGAAGTGACTGCCTGCGCCACCAGCACTCACACGGTGACGCTGCTGGCGGAGGCCGACGTTCCCTCACACATCAAGAGCCGGATGGCTATTGCCACCGCGACTCTCAAGGCCACAGTCGCTCACCGCACTGAGTCACTCGCTGCGCCTGGCACAGTGCCTTCCGTAGCCGAGATCGCCGAAGTAGCGATAGCCATTGACCCCAACCGCGCGTTGGACGAAGGGCAGTTGGAGGGCGCGTCCTCGATCGCAGGTTGGGACCGAGTCGTGACGATCTCCGGTGCCGCTGGCACAGGCAAGACGACCATGCTCAAGGTGGCGGGAGCGGCACTGCGTCGTAGCGGTCGAGCCATGATCATCGTCGCGCCGACGAAGAAGGCTTCCGCGGTCGCTGGGCGCGAAACACGGAGTGAATCATCATCTCTCCATCAGCTCTTGCACGATTACGGATGGCGATGGATCAGCGATCGAGCCGGGGCCACCAAGTGGTCATGCCTCACGGTCGGTGAGCTCGATCCGTCAACAGGTAGGCCATACGCCGGTCCGCGCATCGGTGTTCGACCGGGCGACCGTATTGTCGTTGACGAAGCTGGCATGCTTGACCTCGAGGCAGCGAACGCCCTTCTCGATGTCGTCGCACGCACAGGCGCATGCGTGGCCCTCGTCGGAGACCAGCATCAAGCTCTTCCGGTCGGTCACTCGGGCGCCATGGCCCTCTTCTGGCGACGCGCAACCCGCCAGGTCGAGCTCTTGAGTATCCATCGATTCAAAGACCCAGCGTGGGCCGACTTGAGTCTTCGCCTGCGCCAGCCAGACGATCTCGAAGAGGCGGTGCGAACCGCCGACGAGCTGATCAGCACAGGGCATGTGGTGCTCTCCAACAATGAGACGGAAGCCCACAATGCCCTCGTGGACGCGTGGTTCGACGCCGCTCGCTCCCGTCAATCGATTTCCCTTGTCGCGGCGACCCATGCCGAGGCTCAATCGTTGAGCGAGGACATCCAGGCTCGGCGAATCGCGGCCGGCTCAGTCGACACCCACGAAGGAGTTTCTGGTCAGGACGGACAGCCGATCTTTGTAGGTGATGTCGTCCAGACGCGACGAAACGACAGGACGGCTGATGTTCAGAATCGCCAGAACTGGGTGGTCAAGAGGGTCGCTGACAAGCACGTTCTGTTGGCGTCGGCAAATGATTCGACCGATCTGAGAAGGGTCAGCCACGAGTACGCGGGGGTTCATCTTCATCTGGCGTACGCCACTACCGTCTATGGCGTGCAAGGAGAAACGACTGATATCTCGATCGTCGGCCCCGGAGTCGATGCGGCTGGCTTGTACGTGGGAATGACCAGAGGCAAGTCCGACAACCGCGCGATTGTTGTCGCACCCACAGTATTGTCGGCCCGGGCTCAACTGGTCGAAAGCATGCAGCGCCACCCATTAGAGGAAACGATCGAGAAGTCGCGCACAGCCGCACAGACCGAACTTCGCCGCTCTGCTCACCCCCAAACAGGACCCATCAACAGCGGCTCGCCTACCTCATCGACCGGGCCTGCCCTGAGGTGAGCGGACACTCTACCCCAAGAGCCCGCTCGCGAGAACACGCCTGCCAATACCGTTCGCACCGTCAAGATCACCGGCACGTGCGTCGAAACGAAGCAACCCCACGGCGAGAGCATCGGCACGATCTTGCACCGTTGGAAACACGCCACCGGCCAGGAATACCAGCGCTGATCGGCCATCGGATGAGGCAACAGCGCTGGCGCGTTCCACGACTTCCAGGTCGAGGTTTCCGCGGTGGCTCTCGACCCAGGCGAGATAGCGCGAGCTGTAAAGGTCGCAGACCTCGACGGCTTGGTCACGAGCAACAACGGCGTCTGTCGCGCCCAGACGGAGCATCCACTGGTGGCAGAGTTCTACCGCTGCGGCGCCAGTTGCACCCCAGGGCCGTTGCGTGATCTCATATGCGTCCACGGCCCTATTTTCCCCGGTACGACCGGCAGCGTCGATGCCCGCGTGCTCGATCTCTGTCCCAACCAGTCGACCGCAAGCAAAGGCGGGCCGGCCGGGTTTCCCCCGGCCGGCCCTACGACTACCTGACGGAGCAGCCCGTGACACAGTCGTGGATCGCCCAGCTGACCGAGATGATCGTCTTGAGCGAGGAGAGACTCAACCGCAACCATTCATCGATCGCGGTGAGCAAGGAAGTTGCGCTACGCCTTCGGCGTGTCACACTTGGAGGGACCATTTGGGTCTCTTTCTCAATGGTTGGTCGCGCTTCGGCGTGGAAACTTGGGCGCGACTAGGTGAAGCCTCACGCGGGTTTGCGTGGGGCTTTTCCGCTCTTAGAAGAGGCGGAAGCTTTCGACTTCGTCCCAGCTTGGTTGAGGCCGGCGATGAGCTCGTCGATGGATTGCTTCTTCGGCTTGGGCTTCCCTTTTGCGGATTTGCCGAACTTGGGGCCACCCGTCGGTTTCGCTCCCTTCTTGGCACGCCAGGGCCCCACGAGGCTGTATCGGCGCTCTTCCGTGTAGCCGGTGGGACTCTTCGGATCGATGCGCCACACGCTCCGGTGGGAAAGGATGCCCTCCTTCGTGAGTTCAGCGAAGCCACGCTGCGCGGTGCTCGCGGAGATCCCATACCAGCGAGGGACGCGGTCGATAGGCAGCGGGAAGTCATCCTTCTCGTGGAGCGCGATCAAAAGCATGGCCTTGGCTGGCAGGCTGAGGGTCATGTAGAAGTCGCCGCGCCAGTAGATGTCCGGGATACTGAGCCACTTCCCGTCTTCAGCGGTCTTTGGCCGCGTATAAGCGGTGTCGTCGCCCGATTCATTCAGGAGATGGTAGGTCATCTCGTTCCCGCTGCGCTTCGAGGTGATCAAGTGCTCCGCCTTGAGCTTCTGGACAATCTTGGACCATTTCGCGCGAGCGCCAAGGTTATCCGCACCCACGCCGGCGCCCACGTGCTCATCGAAGCCGAGTGCGTGGGCCCAAGTGATCGCGGGGTACTGGGCGGTGTAGGGCTCGCTCGCTGAGGCCATCGCGTGGATCAGGAGGAACGCGTCGAGGTAGGCTGGTTGTCGGATCTTGACGAGCTTGGCCAGCACTGCCCCGCGCGTCGCAGCGGGATCCGCGCCCTTGACGGGCGGGACCTGGACGAACGCCCTGCGGATCGGAACGGCGTTGCGCTTAGTCCCGTCGAGCATGTTCGCGAGCAAGTCCGGCCTCGGGGGCAGGCCCCGCGGCGGAGCGTTGCTCCCATCAGGTGCGTCCCCGACTCCCGCGGGTGCTGAACTCTTCATACCGTCAGTATGGCACCAGTGGGGCCCATGGGTGTGCGGGTTAGAACCCACGGATTGCCGTTTCAGACAAGGTCGTGTGATACCCCTGCGATATCCAATGCGAGTCACATGCGAGTAGCTGCGAGTCCAAGGAGGCGGATTTCCGCGGGAGCCGGCTCCAGATACTGCGGCGGCTGCGCGGAGTAACCACGGCTGGCCGATCCTATTGCCTCCTCGACCCCTCGATCGTAGTCCCGGACCGCATCGCGCTCGAGAAAGCGCAGGGTGACCCACTCACCGCTAGAAAAGGCTCTCGTCCGTTGCGCCCCACTCCTCCAACCCCGACCGAACGTCAGCGAGGCTGGCGCGCCCTGACGTCAATGCGATGAGCTTCGAGCTGACGACAGGGAAGACCGTGTCGGCCTCGTCGATCGCCGTTCGCGACTTGTCCCGGCTCGCGACAATTGCGAGGTAGTGCTCGTGAGTGTCCATCCACCGCAGATCCAGGGATCGGCATCTGCCCCAGAGGCCGGACATTCACTATTGCGGACTGCAGGTTCGCAACGTGACCGCAGCCTCTACGAGTGGACCCGGATTCCACCGCAGCCCACAGAGGGGCCACCTTCGCGCGGTTGGTTGGGACTCGAAGGGAGCGTCCGCCCGAATGAAGCACTGGCTCTGACCAGGAGTCACGATCTGCTGCCCATTCCAGGACGTCTAGATCCTGGACTGCTACCAGGAGGGCATCCTGAAGAGTCGACCTTCCTCGCCTTCATCATGAAGTAGGGCAATCACGTCCGCCGAGTGGATCGACTCCGGACTGCTGTCGATAGGCTCCGGAAGATCGCTATCCAAGGCGGAAATGACGGGTTGCAAGCCGAAGCCCGCGTACTGCCTAAGGACTCGGACGAGGTTTTCGCGCTTTCGGGGTTCAAGCTGCTCAAGTGCTCCGTCGTGATAGACGAACCGAGGGAAATTGACGTCCAGATATGCTCGAAGCATCGCCAAGTCGAAAGCGATACAGAGCAACTTCTTGTACGAGGTCCCCTTGCCTCCACTGGTTGCCGTCCCTGTTTCATTGACAAACTCAGCGGAAAAATCGATCCCACCAGAACTGTTTAGCTTGATGGCAAGAATCGCACTTTGGCCAAGCACATCAAAAACGATCTGACTGAAGTACTCCCTGAGGCGCCCGAAACGAGATGTGTCGTCGCCGCTGATCGCGTCGAGTTCTGCCTCAACGACTGTCTCAAGCTGTCCGAACTCATCAACGAGCGCGCGATGCTGCTGCCTGAGCTCCTGCAGTCTCGCGGCAGCATCTCGACGGGACTCAAGGACACTGAGCTCAGCCTGAATAGTCGTCAACTCTCTCGAAAGCTCTTTGAACTTGATGAGCGAGTCGGATTCCCTAAGAAACGACATTGCCGATGCGCGGCGACCATTGAGGTCTTCTAGGGCGTCTCGCACACCGCGCAATTCGCCGATGGAGGACTCCAGTTGTGCTGAGAGCGCGGTTCGGCGCTCCTCCGTTATCGCTCGATTGAATTCAATCAGCTGGGAGTAGCTCTTCTTGAGCATCGTCGGGAACAGGACACCCGCTTCCGTGAAGAGCTTCTCCGACTCGTCGGGGCTGAATAGAATCTGCTGCTCTTCAAGCGACTGCGCTATGCGCTGATTCAACTGGCTGAGCTGATACGACCGCTCGTTGAGTGCCGCGATGGAAGTTTCCAGGTCCTCGACCAAGGCTCGAGTCACCTCGCGGTCTTCTCCGTCGAAGTTGAACGATTCGAGAACTGCGCCCTTCGCCTGTACCTCTCGGCGTTTTACCGCAATCAGGCCGTCAATCACGGACAGGTCTGCCTGGATGCCTCCCAGGTCCTGCAGGACTGCCTTTAGATGCGCGTCGGACCTTTCAAGCTGCTCGCGCTTCAAGTACAGGTCGAGGACGCTGCCGGACGACATGCCAAGCAGGTGCGCGACGAACGGTTTCCAGTCCACGTGCTTGCCGGAGAACTTCCCAAGCTGAAAGACATCCTGATAGTCGACCTGCGAACGAACCAGATAGCCGACCAGCTTCCGATAGTTCCAAGGCGACAGAACCCCGATATCGAGGTACGAGTTCAACAGCACTCTCGCGCGGTCGAAAGCTACGTTCCGATGCGCCCACGATTCGAGCGGCATGGCCGTCGCATCCTGAATCGACGTCTCGCTCTTCAAGAACCAAATGCGCGAGCCAGGCGTTACGGGGCGTCGGACGGTGAGAAAGGTTCCGTCTCCTAGCTGGATCTCGAGGTAGAAGTCAAAGTCGGCGAACTGCTCCTCGTGCTTGAACAGAAAGAATGATCCCCGTTTAGCCTTGAGGAGCATGAAGTCAATGAGCTCTCCCACGGTCGTCTTACCGAGGTTGTGCGTGTCAAGATCCATGTTGGCCGGAACGCGAATCTCCGCCAAGACGACTGAAAGTCCATCATTGAACACAAGCGGAGACATGACCTCCGACTTGTTGGAGTACAGACGGGTCAGTTTCACTACGGCCCCACGTATTCGAAGGCGTCCACGATCGGACGGTAGACCACCAGGTCCAGGAGGAAGAGAAGGCTGAGGGCCGGTGTCATGAGGTAATCCTCGCCCCGGACCTTATCGCGAAGAGCTGCTCTCAATTCATCGAATCTCAATACGCGCTCTTCCCTCAATACGCCCAGCGCAGCCGTTGCAGCTGCAAGCACCGTCGCGTCTGGATGAGAGTGCTTAGTCGGCGTCAGCATTGAGGCTCTTTCCGATATCGCAGTGCCAGTACATGTAAAAGAGCATCGCCCGAGTCAACCTTCGGCTCTTCGAGAGCACTCCGTCGCGATCGACTAGCGTATCGAACAAGTGGTTGAACAGATTGTCAAAATCCGGAAACTCGTCCCGCTTCGCGATGATCTTTAGCTGAAGTTCTTCTACCGCCCCGTCGTACAGATCGGTAACGAGCCCGTTCGCAGGATCCGCAAGGAACTCGTCGACCTGCCGTGTCAATGGAAGGTAGCGACGCTGTAACTCCTTGGCGAAAGTCTCGGTCATTCCGTTGAGGTGGTTCTTGTCCTCATAGGACGTTCTCTCGATTGGCGTTATAGCTGGGGTCGACGCCTTCGCATCTAGGCCCGTAGACAACGCGAGGATTACCTCAGCGAGGTCGTAGCTTGAGACGAGCAGCGGACCGTCAATCGGATCCACACGCGCAAGACTCAACAGATCAGGAAACTGGTGGAGCATTTCGTCGAGGTACTCCTGGCCCGCTAAAAAGATGCGCGCAATGGGAATGCCACACTCCGCCGAGATCCGCGCAACGATCGCACTGTGCGCAATCGCACCCAGCCTGCGATTTGCGACCAGGTAGTAGTTGTCCAGCTCGCCAGCTTCAACCAGCTTCGCGATCCTAAGAATCTCTTCGCTCAGAACGCTTGAATCGTTGTCACCGCTGAACGCTGCGTCGCTGAAATGCACATTCGTGGCGTTCGTGTGCTTTGCCTGAAACACAGTCGTTCCATCCCAGGGCGAGTTACTGCTCGGGAACTGAGCAGCAACCCCGATGAACCGAGCGTCGCGACCGCCATCGGGACCTGTCGCAAATCCCTGTGCCGCTAGTCCGAACTGCTTTCGAGCCAATTGAACAACGATCCGCTCGAACTGCGCGTCGTCCAAGTCTTCGAATGCATACCCCACGGTCCTGAGTCTATGAAACTCAATGCGACACGACCGACTGTATCTCGCGTGTTCGCGCCCTACGCCGTGCGCCCAGTTCTGGGGCTGGGCGTAGGGCGCAAGCACCGCAAGTCAGCTGAGACTCGAGGTGACCCAAACGGAGCGGGACGCCTGCGGCCCGGTCGTGGCTACGTCCGGGCCGTCAGCTTTTGGGGAGCGGCGGGTGACCTCCGCGGTGGTGTAACGGAGGGAGGGGCCGACGCTGTCGGCGACGACTTCGGTGGCAGCTCGGGGTTCGCCGGTGGCTTGGTCGGTCCAGTGGCGGAACTCGAGGTTGCCGTTGACGATGACGGTGTCGCCCTTGGCGAGGCTGGCGCGGACGTTCTCGGCGGTGCGGCCGAAGACGGTGGTGCGGTGGTATTGGGTGTCGCCGTCGACCCATTTGCCGTCTTCGAGCTTGCGGTCGGTGACGGCGACGGTGAACTTGGCGAACTTGGTGCCGTTCTGGGACTCGCCGTAGTCGGGGTCGGCGACGAGGTTGCCTTCGATGCTGATCGGGACTCGTGTGCTCATCGTTCTGTTTCCTTTCCATTCGCGCCCGCTGGTCGGGTCGCTCTCACTTAGAACTTCCGGTTCGAGGGCAGAAAATGCGCGCGGAAGGCGCGCAAATCAGCTGGGCGACTCACGGGTCGGCGTTGCTCTGGCGGATCCAGTCGGCCCACTCTGCGGGAACGGCGTCGTCGCCGCTTTGCGGGAGTTCGGTGTGGCCGTTGTGGCATTCGCCGTTGTACCAAGTGGCAAGGCGTGGCATCGCGACGGCGAGGCGTTCGTGCCAGCCGATGGGGCCGTAGCCGGCGTCGAGGCTGTCGTAGGAGACGAGCCAGGCGGTGTGGAGGGCAGAGAGTTCTTCGACGAGAGCGCCGTGCTTGAACCAGCAGGGCGGGATCTTCCGGGCGGCGATGTTGTAACGGTGGGTGAACCAGACCACCCAGCTTCGTAGGTCGCTCCAGACCTGCGGGGCGTCTTCGTCTTCCAGGGTGCGCCAGTTGATGACGCGGATGCCGAGCATCCCTGGACTCTGTCGGGGCGCTTGGTCCTGCCATCCGTCGGCGAGCGAGGCGACGAGGTCGTCGAGGGGGATGTCGCCGGTCACTGCTGCTCCAGCGAGGCTTCGATGTAGTGGGCGATCTTGGCCTGCAGCCGCGCGAGCGCTTGGACAGACGCTGTGCGGCGGGAGACGAACCCGGAGAGCGCGCGGTCGCGTTCGATGAGCTGGTGTACGTACTCGTGGCACCGCGGGTGCAGCGCAGTCAGGTCTTCATGCTGCTCGTGGGCGGTCCAGCCGTACGGGGTCTGGGTGACACCGCGGTAGTCGAGGTGGTGCAGCTCGAGGGAGCGGGCGCTGCCGGCGCCGAGGCAGAGGGCGCAGCGGATGGTGCCGTTGCGGGTCTGTTCCTCGAGGAACCAGTGGTCGCGGCGGGCGAACCAAGCTGCGGAGTGCAGGTAGTGGCTGCGGTAGGTGTTGTCCCGGGCGGGACGGCGACGGTTGGACATCAGTTCCCCTCCCCCGCTGATCCTCGGCGATCGAGCGCGGCTTGATACTGTTCGGCGAACACGACCTGCTGGTCGAGCTCAGTGAGCTTCTTCCCTGTGCTGACTTGACGGGCGTCAGCCCGGTCGGTCCACCCGCGCAGGTCGAGCAGGATGCCGCGGCGGTTGCGGTACGCGAGCAGGCCGACGGTTTCGGGCATCCGGCGGATCTCATCGATCGTCATCACCGGCACCTTCTCGTTCTGCACGTTCGTCGACGACCCGCTGTCGTTGTACGAGTGGCCGGTGTTCCGGATCCGCCGCAGCCCGAGGAGGGATTCGATGTCGCGGAGGTGGTCGACGTCGGACGCTCCACCGAGGAGGAGCTTGGCGGTGGCGGCGGACCAGATCGTGTCGGCCTCGGACCGGGACCAGGCGGTTTCGGCTTGGGAGAGGGCTTGGAGGACGACGATGGTGGAGATGCCGATGCCGCCGCCGTCGGCCATGATGCGCGGCAGAGCGGGCCAGGAGAACATGTTCGCGATCTCATCCAGGACCAGAGCGAGCGGCAGGTCCAGCCGGGAGCCGGGAGATGCGAGGGCTTTGCGGCGGGCGGTCTCGACGATGTCGTCCAGGACCGCGCCGAGGAATCCCCCGACCGAGCCGGCGCCGGTGCCGGTGCCGACGAGGTAGAGGCTGTTGGATCCGGCGAGGAACGCGTCGAGGTCGAACTGCTCCCCCGGTCCCGGGGTCATCGCTTTCCGGATTGCAGGGATCGATAGCGGGCGGAGGGCGCCGAAGACACCGAACCACGAGTTCGCAAGGAGCTTCTCGTCGCCGTTGATGATCGCGTCCAAGTCCTCGGACCAACCCGGCGTCCCCTGATTCGCGAGCACCCCGACAGCTTCCAGGGCGAGGCGAGGGTTTGAGCCCCAGCGGGCGAGTGCGTCGGTGCCGCGACCGGAAACGGCGGCCGCGTGCAGGAGTCGGGATAGCACGTTGGAGGACACTTGTGCCCACTCCTGGTTCGTCTTGGATGCGCCGAGCGCGGTGCCGGCGATGATCGCCTGCCCCCGCTGATCCGCGACCAGCGGATCCTCGCAACCAGCCACCGGGGAGATCCGCAAGGCGGAGCGGATGCCGGTGAGCTCCTGGGGGTCGAACACCGTCACGTCACCGACCCGGGCGCGTTCGCGCATCGTGGCGGAGAGGTTGTCGTTGCGGGTTGAGGTCGTGATCAGGGGGCCGTCCCAGTCGAGGATGGCGTTGATGATGAACCGGTAGCCCTTGCCGGAACGGGGTGCGCCTTCCACGACGATGGAGTCCTCGATAGACACGTAGACGTGCTGCCCGTGGGCGCTGCCGACCTTCCACCCAGCCGCGGACGGTGCCGGGTCAACGAGCGACGGGCGCAGTGTTTTCGCGCGGTGGAGGGCGGTGCGGGCGGAGGTGTGCTTGCGGACTTCGCCGGGCTTGGCCAGCCCATCGCGGCCGCGGAGCTCGCGGATGAAGTATCCGTCCGACTGGCGGTAGCGGAGCCACCAGACCACGGCCGCGGCGGACGCGCTGAGAAGAAGGAAGACGGCGAGCACGTCGAGGACTCGGATTAAGGTGACCGGTGCCGCACATCCGGACACGAGCGCGAAGCCGCTTGGATCGCCGCCCATCGCCAGTTGCAGGCCGGCTAAGACGCTGCCCGGCTGTCCGCCACCGCCGCAGGTGGCGGTGATGGTCGCGCTAGCGACGCCGGTGGTGAGCGCACCGGCTACAACGATCTCGAAGAGGGAGTAGAGGGCGAGGTGCGTCCAGGAGGAGCCGTGGGTTCTCATCCTCGCTCTCCCCCCATCGCGTCGGTGCGGAAGATGGCGAGTTCGTAGTCGGTGCAGATGTTGCGGACCTTGGCGACCCGGTCCTGGCCGATCTGCCAGAGCCCTTCGCCTTTGTGCAACTTGCGCACGAGGTCGGCCTGGGTGTCGTTCCAGCCCAGGATCTCCCGCGACCGAGCGATCTCGCCCGAGTGCTGCGCGTATGAGATCCGCGTCTCGCAGTCCGCCAGGAGACCGAGCGCCCTCGAGTGCAGGGCGCTGTTGCGATCGCCGAGCGCGTCGAGGTCGGCGACCCGGTGCAGCAGGTACCAGTTCGAGGTGCCGAGGTGGCGGGCGACCTTTTCGTCCTCGACCCGGTCGGCGAGGCCGTCGCCTCCGGAGACGTCGTTCAGGAGCTCGACGGCGGCTTCTTCGTGGATGATCACCCGGGCCTGCCGGTTCGCGCCCAGGCTGGAGCGGCGGATCCAGTTCGCTGTCGCCAGCCGGGCGAGTGCCTGCGCCTCCGGCGATGCGCCTTTGAGTGCGGAGGTGTCGACGACCATCATGGGTGCGTCGGCGTCGAAGCGGACGGTCGAGGGTCCGTCGAAGAACCCGGTGAGGTCACCGGACACCATCCGGCGCAGCGAGTGCGCCAGCCGATGGCCGGCATCCGCGACCTCGAGCGGGAGCGCCTCGTCGGGATCGACGAGGCGGCTGTACACGTGGGTGATGGTCACCGTCGACTGACCACGGAGGGCGTCGAGGGCCACGTCTAGGGCGGTGTGCTCGACCGGTTCCAGGTTCCCTCCTTCGCGGAGGCGGCGGATGATCGTCTTCACCGTCGCCCGCCGGTACTGGAGGACGTTCTGGTTCCAGTCCTCATCCGAGAACGACGGATCCCGGGCGCCTTCGTCGAGGAGGTTGATGCGGGCGGTCTTGCCGGGGCCGACGCTGATCGATTTGCCGCCGACATAGGCGGCGACGCGTCCCCACTCCCCGTTCGGGTCGTGCGGGACTGCGATCTTCCTGCCCAACCGGGCCAGGCGTGAGGACCAGGACTTGGCCAGCATCGACTTGCCCGTCCCCTTCACCCCGAGGATCGCGACCGAGTGCGAACGGACGGCTTCGGCGGAGTACGCGTCCCAGGGGTCGAAGCAGAACGGTGCCCGCGAGAGCAGGTTCTCGCCTATGTACGCACCGGTGAGGATGTCACCGGTCTCAGCCAGGAACGGGTACGCGCCACCGAGCACCTTCGAGCTGCAGCGGTGTACGGGTGGGGTAGCACGCAGCGGCCCACGCAGGTTGTGCGGTTGCTTCCACCCCCACGCCGGCATCTTCGACGACGGGAGTTCCGCGGACTGCAGCTTCCAGGTTGAGTTCTTGTCCGCGCTGCCGGGCTGTCGGTGGCGGCCGTTGGCGCCGGGCTTCTCGTTCGCCGGGATGCGGCCGATGACGGCTGATTGCTTCATGTCATTCCCCTTCCAGCGGCACAGGCAGCGCTGCGGTGACGAACCCGGCGGCCTGCTGGCCCGACATGGATGCCAGCACGAGCCGGGCGGGATGTGATGCCTGCTCGATATCGGTGCGCGCTTTGGCGAGGGCATCCTTGGACTCGGCGGAGATGGTGACGAACCCGCGGTACTGGACGTCCCCAAAGCCGTCGACGAGGTCGTGCTCCCGCACAGCGAGATCCTCCTCCTCGCGGAGGTGGGTGAGCGGGATGCGGGACGACAGCTTCATCCGGATGGTCGCGGCGGTCTCCATGTCCGATTGGGCGCGGTTCAGCTGGGCCAGCGCCTTGTGCGTCGCCACAGGTCGCACCTGCAGCGTGATCACCCGGGTCGCGTCGCCTGCGTATAGGAGCGGTTCGAGGAAGCCGGTGCGGACGTCGGTGCGCGGCCACTCGGCGACCCAGAACGTTTGGTGCCAGGACTCGTCCACGCGCATCGCATCCCAGCCCTCGTCGATCCCCATCACCGGCGACGGCGCGGATGCAACCCCGGAGTCCTGCTCACGACGCGTCGCGGCGGCCACGGGGTCGGCCGACAGCGCGTTCAGCTCGTCCAGCTCGTCCGAGGTGAGCCAGCCGGCCGGGGTGAGCCGGGCGTGCTCCATCGACGTCTCGACTCCCGCGACCCGCTCCTTCAGCACGGCGGCAAGCCCCGCGAGACCTTTCCCCGCGTCACGGATTGCCCCGTTGAGCGCGGCAGTGTCGAAGGTGAGCGTGATGTAGTTCGTGAACCCCATCGACCGCTTCGACGCCGCCTGGGTAAGGGCCCAATACTGCTCGCGCAGCTCGGAGGTGACCTGCGGGTCGTGCTCGTTCTCCCGCACGACCAGGTAATCGCGCAGCTCGTTCGAGGAGGCCCGGTCGACCCTGATCCGAATGGTGGTCTCGCGCACACCGGGCAAGTTCTCCAGAGAGCTGAGCCATTCCACGAACCCGTCGTACGCGGCTTCCTGGGTTCCCTTGTCCCGTAGCGCCCACGCCTTGGACCCAACCTTGACCGTGACGGAGGCGAGCCTGCCGCGGGCGTTGTAGATAAACCCGCCAGCGCCGGGGATCTGCACGATCTGCACGTCCCCGAGTGCACCGGGGAGGAGGAACTTCGAGGTCACGACCGGGGTGACGGCGGCGACGTGCGCGTGCCCAACGTTGAGGGAGGCGACGCTGACGCGGAGCCAGACGTCGCGGCGGAAGATGGTCTGGCCAGTGAGACTCCGGCGCATGTAGCGGGCGGCTTGGGCGACGATCACGATGACCGGTTCGCGGCGGTAGGTCGCGAGCGCGAAGAACACAACGACGGCCACGATCGGGAGCATCACCCAGATCGCGTTGGTGTCGATGAAGAGGGTCGAGAGCAGGACCGCGACGGCGGCGCCGATCACGACCAGCTGCAGGAACGTCAGGCCGAGGAAGATCCCCCGGCGTTCCCGGGCGGCGAAGCGGACCCGGGGTGCGCCTTCCTCGGTGAGGATCTGGTCGGCGGTGAGGGTGGTCATGAGTTATCTCCCAACCTTGACGATCCGTGCCGCGGTGCGCACGGGTGCGGAGGCGGTGCTGGCGCGCGAGAACTGGTCCCGCACCGAGAACCGATGGTGAAGGGCGGTGCCGACCTCGGCGCCAGCGAACGAAACGAGCTTGGTCGCCCACAATGGGCTGAACGACGCCGCGATGACGGCCCCTGCGGCGACGAGGATGACGCCGATGCTGAGGCTGGCCTTGGTCAGCTCGACCGCTAGGAGGACGACGCCGGCGGCCAGGGGTTTGGCGATCAGGAGCCCGACGGAGAGATTCAGCCAGCGTTGCGCCCAGGCGGTGAGCTTGGGCTGGCCGATCATCATCAACCCGACCGGGGCCATCGCCGCCAGGGCGAGGAGGCCGAATTCGCGGATCGACATGGCGATGAACAGGAAGAGCGAGGCGATCATCATCAGGCCGACGATGAGCAACGCCATCACGTATTCGCCGACGGACCCTGGCCCTGACGCTCCTTGCGTGGCCATGCCCCAGATGACGCCGTTCTGGGAGAACTGCATGGTCTTCATGACGGCACCGTGGATCTGCTTCGGGGCATCGAAGAGGCCGACGACGCGGAGCAGGCTTTGGCTCAGGTCGCCGCCTTGCACAGCGGTGGTGATGGCGTGCGTGATGCCGTCGGTGATCCCGGATGCCTTCTGCATCCCCCAGACACAGATCGCGCTGAAGGGAATGGCGAGGGCGGCGCCGGCGGCGGTGCGACCGATGCGGGACCAGTCCTGAAGGATCATCGCTATGCCGATCTGCACGAGCGCGACGATCAGGATGACCGGGGCGGTGACGGCGATCCAGAACAGGAACTGCGAGTGCGCGATGTTCCAGCTGCCCTGATCGATGTTGGTGTTGAAGGAGCCGGCGATCATCGTGGCGATGAAGTCGCCGAGGTTCTTGATCGTGGAGCCCATGAACTGGGCGACGGTCTGGGAGGCTTGGCAGCCGAAGTCGGCGACGAAGCAGCCGTAGTTCGGCGTGAACGGATCCGGCGGTGCGGCAGCAACAGTGGCGATCATGATGGTCACGCCACGTGGAGCGACTGGCCCCAGTTGATCAGCCCGGCGATGCTTCCGGCGACGGCGACGCCGGCGACGCAACTGAGCACGCCGACGATGCCGGCCTTCTGCACGCGTCCGTTGCTGGAGACGTGGCCGACGACGATGAATCCGCCGGCGATCAGCCCGCCGATCACGCCGAGGATGAGCACGATGGCGAAAACGACGTTCGCAATCGCCTGCAGGGCTCCGACGCCGGGGCCGGAGAAGTCCGGGCTGGGATTCGGGACGGCCGCCACGGTGATGATGCGTGCGTGGACGGTGACGAGGGCTTCGTTGAGTGCGTTCATGATTCTTGGTTCCTTTCCGTGGGGTCGGTCGACAGCTCGGGTTCTTGCGTCTCGCGCATGCGCCGGGCGGCGAGGTAACCGGAGGCGGCGATGCCGAGTAGAGCGATACTGATCAGGCTCAGCAGGCCCAGCAGGTTGAGGATCAAGTCCATGACGGTCACTCCCCACTGGCGTTGGCCGCGCCGGTCGCGGAGGCCGGAAGGGGCACGGTGAGGATGTTGGGTTTGCCCTCCGACGGGATGTTCACGGTGAGTTCGAGCTGATCGACTCCGGCCGGGACGTAGTACACGGCGGCGAAAGATCGGCTCTTCTCGTTCGGGATCGTCCAGGTCGCCTGGCCATGGAAGAGCCCGCTGGGCAGCCAGGTCAGGCCAGCTGCTTTGGCAGCTGCGGGACCGTCGGCGGTGTCGAGGACGGCCGGTTCCGGGCGACCGTCGAACTGGGTGCCCTTCAGGGTGGTGCCAGTGACGTCCTGGATGTCTTGGTTGCCCTGAGAGGGGATCCACTTGCCGGTCATGGTGACCTTCAGCAGCAGCACCGGTGTTCCTGCCGGGAAGAGCTCCGAAGGCGAATTCGGGAGAGTGCATCGGCAGCCGTGCTTGGCCTTGGTAGTGGCGCCCGGGTAGACGTCGACCCAGACGCTGCTGACGATGCCCGATGCCGCCGGCATCGCGTCCTGCGCAGGCGTCGACGTCGGAGTCGGCTTGGCCGGCGCCACCGTCGTAAACGATGGGTTGCGTGTGGGCGTCTGCCCGACGCAGCCGACGAGTGCCAGGCACGGGAGAAGCGCCGCTACTGTGATCAGCTTCTTGTTCATCTCACTTCACCTCGGTTTCGTATGCGCCCTTCACTTAGAACTTCCGGTTCCAATCGATTTGTGGCGCGCATTTCGGAGACTCGTTTGGTCAGGGCACCTGAATGTGCTGGTGGTTGCAGGTATCGGGGAAGTCGCTGGTGAAGTTCGCGAGCACACCGAGCGACACGTTGGCGCGGGCGCGACAGTCGCTTTGACCGACTGATGACCCGTGCGGCGCGTACGGGTCCAGGACGTGAATCAGCTGGACGGAGAGCGTGTCGGCACCGGTGAGGGAATGCCGGTTGAGCGCGTAGAAGTCGACGGCCTTGCCCTTCCAGTGCGCGGACGCGGTTCCCGCTCCCGGGGTCGTGCCGGTGCAGCGTCGGTTGAGGTCGCTGACCCCGACCTGCTGGAAGGATTGGACGGCGACGACGATCAGCTGAAGGACGTGCGCGTCGATCGTGCAGTCGGGCGTTGCTGTCCCGTCGGCCATGTTGATGACCTGCTGCTGGTACCGCGGCTCGAGGAAGTTCAGCTTCTTCCTCTGGATTGCACCGACCAGGACGGCGGCAGCCGCGCGAGCGTCTGCCGACACCTGACACGCTCCGGCACTCGCACCGGTCAAGGCGGCGAGCACCTGCCCGGCGGGCGTCCAGAACGGGGCGTAGTGGTTCGGGTCGGCGTTGATCTGCACCGCGTGCGCGACCAGGGTCGGCGCAAGTGTCTGCCAGTCCGGGACGTGCAGCATCCGCGTGTAGAACGCGGCCGCAGCGGTCGCCGGGTCCATCCGTTCCGCCGGGGTGCCGTAGCTGGCTCCTTGCTGGAAGACGCCGATGGTGGTGTTGTCGACCGCGTCCCCGTGATCGAGGTTCCGCAGCCCGGACTCCCCGATCGCAACCATCAATGCGAGGGTCTGTCCGTGCGGGGGCACGCTCATCTGCTGGCCGACCGTGATGATCGTCGCGGCGATCTTCAACTGCTCCGGCCCGTACCCGTCCACGTTCTGGCCCGCCTCCACGGACGGGACGGATCCGCCGCACGCTCCCCCAGCGCCACCGAACTCGTTGGCTCCCATCGCGAGCACCAGGCTGACCGGCACCGCGACGAGCGCGACGGGGACAACCAGGACGATGACGGCCGCAACGATCAGCAGGTTCCGCGTCGTCTTCGGATGCGTCACGGCATGAGCTGCTGCCGCGCCGGCGCTGATCATGCCGCCACCTCTAGCTCGAGAACGTCCCGGGCGATCATCAGTAGTCGTTTCGCAGTCGCGATCCGTGCTCGCGCCGATCCGGGATGGATGTGCAGTGTCGCGGCGATGGTGTCTGCGTCGTCGCCGATCATCTCGGCGACCTCGCGGAACCCTCCGATCTCGGGCACGCAGGACACGATCACCGAACCGGTCATCGGCAGTCCAGCGTCTGCGGCCGCGAGGGCTGCGAGCACAGTTCGGGCGGTCTGGCACACCCGCTCACGGATCGTGCGGACACCGCGCTTGGACAGGTGATGGGCTTCCGCCACCTGCTCGGCGTCACCTTCTGCCAGGCTCAAGTCGCTCATCACGTGCCAGTCGGACGGGCCGACGTAATCGGCGACCAGCACCATCCACCGATGCGCGTCAAAGAGGCGGATCATCGCCTCGAGCGGGTCGATGTCCGAGTCGGACTCGACGTCGACGTCGACGGTGAGGTCGTCCATCGGAGTGTACTTCCGCTCGATCTCCCGGAGCACGACGTGACGGGTGATGCCGAACGCGAACGCGTGGGGCGTTCCCCGCGCTGGGTCGTAGGTGGAGCATCGGTGCCAGACCGTCTCGCGGGCGATCTGGAGAACGGCGTCGACCTCATTCGGCCAGCCGCGCAGTTGGAAGCGGACGTACGGTCGCAACGTATCGACTTCACGGAGCAACTCCGTGAGAAGAGCATCCGTCTGCGTGCGGGCTTGGGTTCCTCCAGCCACGAGATCACAACCTTCCTTGCATGGAGGTGGCTACTGCGAAGGACCGGGTTCGAGCCGGGGCGACTCGTCAGATTGCGCTGGGTCAGCGCGACTGGGCGCGCGGGAGCGCCCGCAGACATGGGTGATTGGTTGGGCCGGGCGTCGCCGGGGAGGTCGGGGCGGCGCGCCCGGATTCGGTGATGGAGAAGCGACTTCGACTCTGAAGTTCGGGAGTCTCAGTCACGATGCGTTACCGCCGCCCTGACTCGAATCGGGAGCCGAGCGTCACGGTGATCGGGGTCAGAATCAGCCGCTCCATTTGGTGCCGCACGCTACCCCCGAACGGGGGTGGCGAGTGGACGGCACGCCGGGGTGAACCAACTGTTCTACTGGCAACTGTCACAGCGCAGCTCATCCATCGGATCGACCGGCACCACGTACCCGTCGACGAAGTCCTGGATGACCCCACGATCGGCGGCCACCGGCTGGGTCACGCATACACTCCGGTCTTCGTCCGGACGCTCGCTTCCACCCATGCCAACACCTCCGCCCGCTTGTAGAGGACGGCTCGCGCCGTCGGCTTGTAGAAGCGCGGGCCTTGACCGCGGTGACGCAACTGCGCGAGCGCCGCGATCGAAATGCCCGTCAGCTCAGCCGCTTCCGCCGGCTGAATGAACTCTCCTGTCATCTCATCTCCTCCGTTTCGACAACCTAGGAGCTATTGAGTTGTTACAAGAACGGTAGCAGGGAAATCATGGCTTGACAACGGATAGCGCGTTAGGCTGTTGAAATGGCGGACTTTCGATCGGAGACGAGTATCGGCACGCGCATCAGGTTGGCGCGACGAGAACGCGGCTTCCGCACGACCGGTGAGTTGGCGGGCGCGATCCCAGGGGGCAACGTCACCGAGGCGATTTTGGAGAACATCGAGTCGGGGCGGAAGGCAGACATCAGTGTCAGCCAACTGCTGAATATCGCTCGCGGGCTGAACGTGCCGGTGAGCATGTTGCTCGCGCCTATGGGGACGCCGGGGGCTGAACTCGACCTGCCCAACCTCAGCGATGACTTCACCGGGATGACCGCGGCGGAGTTCGATAGCTGGCTGTCGGCGACAAGCGCCAGCGCGTACAGGCCTCGGCTCGCCTCCGAACGCGCGGACATCGAGATCCTCACATCGTTGCGCGAGCTCGGAACTTTGCGGCGCGAGATCGATCGGCTGCAGATCGTTCTCGACACCCAGAAGGCGTCAGATGACCGGGACCTCGCCGCGGCCAATGCCGAGGTTCAGAAGCGTCTTGACCACGTCAGTCGTGAGGCTGGCCGGGTGAGCGAGCTCCTCGCCAGCGCCGGCCTCACCGACGTCACGAAGGATCCGGCCGCCTAGCCGGTGAACTGAGGAGGTGTAGCGCAGCGCGAAGCTGATGGGAAGCATTGAGAGCTACCAGACCGCCAACGGACGCCGCTACCGCGTGCGATACCGGGACCCCGACCACCGCTCACGCGAGAAGGCCGGGTTCACGCGGAAATTCGACGCCGAGCAGTTCCTCGCCTCGACTACCGTCATCACCTTGCGCGGCGAATGGGTTGACCCGTCATCGGCCAAGGCGGAGGTCGGCGCACTTGCTCAGGAGTGGCTTGCCTCCCGCAGCAACCTCAAGCCGTCATCGCTGCGGCCGCTTGAGGGCTCCTGGCGCAAGCATGTCGCACCGAAGTGGGCCCACCGCCGCGTCGGCGAGATCCGGCACAGCGAAGTGCAGACCTGGATCGCGGAAATGTCGAAAGTCAGCTCCCCGACCGTCGTGATCCGCGCGCACGGTGTGCTGGCGGGCATTCTCGATATTGCGATGCGCGATCGGCGGATCACGCAGAACCCGGCCCGGGAGATCAAGCTGCCGCGGAAGATCCCGAAGGAGCACGTCTACCTGACCCACCAGCAGGTACACGACCTGGCGAAGGCGTCGGGTGACCGGGCGCCGATCATCCTCTTGCTCTGCTACACCGGTCTGCGCTGGGCGGAGATGGTCGGCTTGCGGGTAAAGGACATCGACTTCGAGCGACGGCGCATCCGCGTCTCCGAGAACGCGGTCGAGGTCGACGGAATCATCGAAGTCGGCACACCGAAGTCGCACAAGCGTCGCACCGTCCCCTTCCCCCACCTCCTGGACCCGGCACTGCGCCCCCTGGTCGAGGGCAAGGGGCCCGACGAGCTCGTCTTCGCCGACAAGCGCGGCATGTACCTACGCCGCACCCGGGTGAGCACCGCCTCGCGTTCCTGGTTCGTGACGGCGCGGATCGCAGCCGGGATCCCGCAGATGACACTGCACGACCTCCGCCACACCGCCGCGAGCCTTGCCGTGTCGGCCGGCGCCAACGTGAAAGCCATCCAACGGATGCTCGGTCACGCCTCCGCGGCCATGACTCTGGATATCTACGCTGACCTCTTCGACGATGACCTGGACGACGTTTCGGCACGCCTCGATGACGCCGCTGCGAAATCAGTTGTGGGGTTTTTGTGGGGGATGGGCAAATCTGGGCACAAAAAACCCCCGGAATCGTTGAGTTTCCGGGGGTTTCGATCGGCGGAGACGGAGGGATTTGAACCCTCGGTCCCCTTACGGGGACTCCACCTTAGCAGGGTGGTGCACTAGGCCGAACTATGCGACGTCTCCAGCGCGACCGCGAGCGGACGCACGAGAGCCAT
>Ga0157369_10001235_pt1 | contig 31847 bp, 32 predicted proteins | sample C25metaG_FD_113461 | JGI IMG/M metagenome (GOLD analysis project Ga0157369, IMG submission 113461) | Corn rhizosphere microbial communities from Kellogg Biological Station, Michigan, USA - C2-5 metaG | ecosystem: Host-associated > Plants > Roots > Rhizosphere > Soil | place: USA: Michigan... | reverse complement strand
TTTAATAGAGGTGAGCATCTAAACCTTTGTTAACAAACTACAAAAATTAAGGATTATGAAAAAACTTCTCTTTTTAGCTATAACCTTGTTGTTTGCAGGGTCGGTGAGTGCGCAGTATTATCATCCAAGGCCACGTTGGATTCCGGGGCATCGCCAGCACAAAAAAACCTATGATAGCAATTTCAGGCCCACATTTACATTAATAGGCGGTATGAACATTGCCAATACAGTTAACGCCTACAACCAGGATTACCAGACAGACACCAAAATAGGCTGGCACGTGGGTGTTGGCTTTGATCTGCCGATTACCTACCCGCTCTCTCTTAGTCCGGAAGTGCTTTTTTCACAAAAGGGCTATACCGCAGCTACCAGCTACGGCGAGTTTAAACAAACCACTAACTATATTGACGTTCCTTTGCTGCTGAAATTCCACGTAGTGCCAGGCTTCAACCTGTTGGTTGGTCCGCAGATCTCTTTCTTGCTAGGTACACATAACAGCTACAGCGATGGCTTTAACACCACTTACGAAAGTACTTACAATAATAGCTACGATGGTTATAACAAAACCCTCATTGGTGCAGTGGGCGGTATAAGCTTTGACCTTGGCAGAAACGTTGAATTACGTGGTCGTTATACGATTGACATTACGCCAAATAATGAAAGCGGAAACACCTACGTGCCATCCTACCGCAACCAGGTATGGCAAGTTGGCTTAGGCTTTAAGTTCTGATTATATAGATTTCTCTTTGAGTGTTTAAAGAGGCTGCGCCAAATGCGGCCTCTTTTTGTATAAATTCTGTAGAATTTTTACAATTGAAATTACCGATATTTCAGCTTAAACTTTTAGCATTGCATTTCAGTATAATGCCCAGATGGAAAATGCGATTAACGAGCCGGCAAAGAAGAACTACGATTTTATAGACCATATCAGGTGCATTTCCATGATGAGCATTGTTATTGAGCACACCACAAGTGCTTATTTAACAAAGCCAGGCGATGCTAATTACATTCCGTATCTCCTCATAATGCAGCTTTTTAAATTTGGAACCATTATCTTTTTTTTGCTTGCGGGATTCCTAATCAGCGAAAAGTTTACTGATTATACTCCAGGACAATATCTTAAAAGGCGGTTTTCCACAACCTTTGGACCCTGGGTAATATGGTCATTTATATATCTCTTTTGCTTTGTAATACACACGCGTGTTATGGAGCGATTATATCACAGGCAAATGCTTACAGTACCGGCCGTGCTGCATGAGATAAGAAACGTGTATTTATTTACCAATTACTGGTTCATTATCAATTTTATGGTAAGCATTACCCTGTTGCTCATATTTAAAAGGCATTTGTATAAATATGGCTTTGGTTTTATCCTGACGCTATTTACCCTTTTTTATAGCGTTAACATACATTTTGAATGGATCAACCCAACGCATACTATTGCTATTCTGGGATTTGTATTCTTTTTGTGGCTTGGCGCACAACTTAGAAGGCACTGGCTGATTATCGAGTACCAGATAAAACTTGTTCCATACTGGCTACCCATTTTTGCGGTGTTGATCACATTCGGCCTTTCTATTGCAGAAGCATTTTGGCTAAATAAAGAGCACAGTATCGATTCGTTGAATACACTTCGTTTTAGTAATATATTATTCTCACTTGCCTGCTTTGCTCTATTTCTTAAAATAGGCACCGTTAAACTTTTAAATCACTTCAAACCGCGCCAGTCTACTTATGGCATTTACCTTATCCACTACATATTGGTCATCTTTTTAGTTCCCGAAATTTTGCACCCACTCGGGGTCAACATGGAGCGTCTGTCTGGGTTAGGTTTTGTATTGACCAAACTAATGGCGTTTCTCATTGTCTACGCAATTTCATTAACGGTTGTATTACTCATCAATAAAACAAGATTCAAAAGAATTGTTGGTAATTGAGTGTTGTACTTCGGCACTCAGGCATTAACCATCGCCGTTATAGACCGTATTATTGAATCAAGTTTAGCTGTCGGAACGGTCAAATTACATCCGTGAGGGCCTTCAATTACCGTTTCCTTATCCGGGATGCCAAACAGATAATAATAATTTAACCCTAATGAATCTGCCAGGTGCCAATAACACTGATTATGATAGATCTTATCTCTTCTAAATTCAACCACCGCTGCGCCGGGCTTCATAAACATCATATTGGTTAAACCGGCACCATGAATAGATACTAATATCTCAGTTTCTGCTGCCAGCTTGATTTGTTCCTCAATGGTTAAGGTCTCAAAATTAATCACTTCAAAGTTATATGCCTTTAGCGTTTCAATTATGGCCTCCTCATTCAGTACTTTCCGAGACTGGGCTTTTTCCCGGCTGATATATATGCGACGCCACGGCTTAATGTTCACCTCATTGACTACATTAAACGCACGTTTGACCTCTTTTATAAGCCCATCATTTATTCTGCCCGTTAAAGCTGGGTGAGTTACCAAATAAACATTATTGGCGACAACTTTTTTATTGTGTCTGATCCATTCAATTCGCCGGGGCATGAGATTGAAATGCTCTAAAATTGTGATGCCGGTATTTCTGATATAAATAGTATCAGGCAAAAGCAAGGTAAAATCAGGCAAATCCTTCCGCATAGTAATAAGCCTCGGGAGAAAATCACAAAGCCAGTGGTAATGGTTATTAGACCACTCGTCAAAGCATAGAAGGTACTTTTCACCGGCCGCAAGTTTTTTCCTTCTAGACAGAACCATTTTTTTCAGATGCCGGAAAAAAGAAAGTTTTTGAAACTTAGCAGGATCAAGCAACGACTTTTCAACTATCTTAAATGCCTTATCATACAGGTGACCACGAAAATTCACATAAGCTTTATCAAAATGTAGTAACTCCACATCATAAGTACAATAACTAAATTCGGGTTTGCAGAAATCAAGCTCGCCTTCTTTATAATTCTGGGGGAATTTTCTTTTTATAAGTTGGGATGGCAGTATTATCATTGCATAAAAATTAACTTAATCTCAATTCCTTAAAACACAAAGAAAGAAGATTATCAATCTTATTTCTATTTGTTAAACAAAGATGCGCACTTACAAAACAGCTTACACCTTTTATGCATATTTGCACAAAAATTACGCTTTTAACCTTAGCGCATGAAACTAAAAAACTTATTCCGTTCATCGAAAAAACAGAGCCAATATAAAGAAGTTCAGGTTGGCCAATTCAAGTTAATAGCCGACTCAAACCATCCAATTGAAGAGTACCTAACGCTACACCGTTATTACTCTCGCAATTTACCGAGAATAGCGAAACTAATAACTCAAGCCTTTCCTAAAAGTTCCATTATTGATGTGGGAGCAAACATCGGCGACACCGTGGCCCTACTAAGAAGTATTGGCGTGGATAATTTTATATACTGTATCGAAGGGGAGCCAAATTACTTTGAACTACTAAAAAAGAATCTCGATCAGTTTAAAAACACCTCTGCCACTAAAACATACCTCGGAGAAGAAAATAAGGTTGAACAGGTGGGGTTTGTATCCAAGGAAGGTACGTCTAAACTAAATATACAAGATGGTAAAGAGACTGCGATTATTAAACTTGATACATTTATCGAACAGCAAAACATCTCTGGTGTTAAACTACTTAAAACGGATACGGATGGTTTTGATTTTAAGATATTAAGAGGCGGATTAAATTTTATTAAGACACAAAAGCCTGTGTTATTTTTTGAATATGACGCCGATTTCTTGACCGAACAAGGAGATGACGGGGTTTCCATGTTTGATCAATTAAGCCATGCTGATTATGGCCAGGCACTTTTCTATGACAATGTGGGTAAGCTACTCCTTAGTACTCCGGTAAATAACCGAACGCTTATTGAACAACTATATCATTATACCAAAGGACGTAAAGCATCTTTTCCGTACTATGACGTGTGCGTATTTCCGAAGGAAAACGAAGAATTAGCTAAAGAAGTACTGAAAAAAGAGACTGCCTATTTTGCAGCTAACTAAATGAGCCCCTACTCACTCTGAAAAGTCTGCATATCAATCAGCTTTTTATATAAGCCATTTTGCTGGATTAGTTGATGGTGGGTTCCTTGTTCAACAACCTGGCCGGCCTCCAGCACGATGATCTTATCTGCGTTCTGGATGGTACTCAAACGGTGCGCGATGATTAGGGAAGTGCGACTCTTCATGAGGTTATTCAAAGCTTCCTGCACTAATTTTTCCGATTCGGTATCCAGTGCAGACGTCGCTTCGTCCAACAGCATAATTGGCGGGTTATTCAAAACCGCACGCGCAATACAGATCCGCTGGCGCTGGCCACCGGATAGCTTGGTACCGCGGTCGCCCACGTTGGTCTGGTAACCATTTTCGGTTGATTGAATAAAGTTATGAGCATTAGCTATACGCGCTGCAGCCTCTACCTGCTCAGGCGTTGCACCGGGTTTGCCAAAGGCAATGTTGTTATAAATGGTATCATTAAACAGGATCGACTCCTGGTTCACTATACCCATTAGGCTCCGCAGGGAGGTCATAGTTGCTTTATTGATATTAAGGCCATCGATGGTGATACTACCCTTTTGCGGTTCAATAAATCTTGGGATCAGATCCATCAGTGTCGACTTACCACCGCCAGAAGGACCTACCAAAGCAACGGTTTGTCCGGCTTCAATTTCGATATTAATATCATTAAGCACCGGCTTATCAGCGTATGAAAAAGAAACGCTATTGAAACGGATAGAATCTTTAAATGAGTTAATCGATACGGCATCAGGCGCATCAACAATCTGAGGCTTTTCGTCAATCAGTTCCAGCACACGCTCGCCCGCTGCAATACCGGAGTGTATGCTGCTGAACGAGTCTGAAATAGATTTGGCCGGACGAGTAATTTGTGAGAAAAGCGCCACGTATCCTATAAATGCCGCTGCGCTCAAGTCCGACTGTTTATTAAGGATAAGATAACCGCCATATAACACAATACAGGCAATCATGGTAACACCCAACGCCTCAGATACCGGCGAGGCCAGCTGTTGCCTGCGCGCCATGGCTTTTATAACAGAAGTGTACTCTTTATTTTCCTGGTTAAACTTATCACGGGTATAATCTGATGCGTTAAAGGCTTTGATAATCTTAATTCCGGAGAGTGCCTCATCCAGGTAGCTGATCATCGTGCCATACAGTTGCTGCGCCCTAACCGCCTGCTGCCTTAATTTTTTAACAATACGCGAAATGATGAATGCCGATATTGGTATAACCAACAGTGAGTACAATGTAAGCTTTACCGAGATGGCAAAAAGCGCAAACATAAACGCTATTAACTGTAGCGGATCTTTAAAGATAACCTGCAAGGTACCGGTTACCGAATATTGTACTATTTGAACATCGGAAGCTATTTTTGAAATAATATCGCCTTTTCTTTCATTACTGAAATAGCCTAAATGCAAATCGATCACGTTATCAAAAACGGCCCGCCTCAGATTAAGCAAGGTATGTGCGCGCATGTTTTCCATAATGCGTTGCGAGAAATACCTGAAAAGATTTCCTAGAAAAACTGAAACGATAATAGTGCCGCAGATAAACTTCAAAGCGCCCCAGGGGCCATATCTTTCAATAGTTACCCCAACGTAGTAATTAAAGAACTTGCTAAGATCCAGGATAGAAGGCTTTGGACCATGAAGCACAGCTGTTGCGGTATGAGCATTGCCTAAAAAAAGCGTTTGTAAAAGCGGAATAAGCAGGGCTATATTTAATGTACTGAATATAACCGAGAGGATGGTTACGATAACATATGGAATTGCAAACTTTTCAATGGGTTTAGCAAAGGACAGTAACCTAAAGTACGTTTTCATCTAAAATAATAATCGGCAAAATTAACTAAAAACTACAGCATTGTAGTTCTTTATTTACTTTACTATTTTTCAATGACATAACGTCCCAACCGGGTCCGTATTACGCCAGGCTGCGATATACCTCAACCGTTTTCTGCAGACACTGGTCAAACGTAAACTGCTGTAAACGCAATCCGCCCAATTGTTTCAATTTTTCCTGAAGGTTTGGATTGAACAAAACAGTTTCAACGGCATTTAGAATCGACGATGCATTATCCGGGTCAAAATACTGCACCGCATTTCCGGCTATTTCCGGTAAACTGCTGGTATGGCTACAGGCGACAGCGCAATGATTGGCGAAGGCTTCCAGCAAGGGCAATCCAAACCCTTCGTGCTTTGAGGGAAAAACAAAAACCTGCGCCCTTTTATACAGCTGCTTTAATACTTCGTCAGTCGCGTCTATTTGCCGGGATTGTTGCAGGATGCCTAACCTGCTCAAAAGCCCAACTTCACTTTGGGTAAAAGATTTGCCGCCTGCGCAAATGAGATTAAGTTCTTTGTCCTTTTTTAAGATGCCGCTCACTGCTTCTGCAAACACTGCAAAGTTTTTGTAATGCCAGCGCTCACCAACAAAAAGGATAAACTTTTCGGGCAAATCTATTTCAATATCACTAACCGCGGGAAAAGTATATCCGTGATAAACTACGGTAATACTTGACGCCTTTTCCGGAAGTACTTTAATAATATCTTCACGCGTATTTTCTGAGATGGCAATGAGCGCGTCGGCTTTGGTAATTACCGCCTTTTTGCGGGCAATCACCTCTTCGGCATCAGGAAAGTATTGGGGGCGCAGCTCGTGCACCATATCGTGCACGGTTACCACAACCGGCTTTTTGATATACTTTATAAAATAGGGATCGTAATAGGTGGGGTGAAAAACATCAAAGTTGCCAGCCTGAATGTTCCAGCGCGAAAAGCGCCGGTTCCATTTATAAATGCGTTTTTGTTTGCCTTCAAAAAAGGTCCTGCCTAACGCGTTGTTTAGGGGGAAGTCGTAATCTTTTACATATTCGTTTTCTGAATATAAAGCGGCTATTTTACTGCTTACACTTGGGAAGGTATTTAAGCCTCTATCCAGATTAGCGAAGTAGCGCGATATGCCGCCAAAACGCTGCAACGAAAACTTCTGATGGTCAAATAAGATCTTCACATTAATAAAAATTACTTCCGGGCCTGCGTTGTTCCTTCCGCCGTTTGTATAAAAACCTGAGATATATTAACCAGCCCATGCTTTTGCGGATGATCTGCGGTTTATCCTGTTTAAAAGCTTTATCGTCGACCACAGATGAGATTCCCTCGGTGTTATAATAAGCAACGTTGACAGGAATATACTTCTTCTTTATAGTATCGTCGCCCCAGCATTGAATGTTGAGCGCGTAGTCGGCCAATACCTTATACTTTAGATTATAGGAATACTTTTCAAATACTATCCGCGGATAAAAGATAGTTTGGTGATTGATGCAGTATTTAGCAAGCCGATACTTTGAAAATTCGCCTTTAAAAATTTCGCGATCGGTTTGGGTATCACCGTAATATAAGGTATCAGCATCGATAAGCTTAGCGGCCATTTCGCTAAAGCCGGAAAGCAAGCGGTCATCCGCACCCATAAAATAAAGCCATTTGCCAGAGGTCATTTTAACAGCTTTATTCATAGCATCGTAAATTCCCTTGTCCGGCTCACTTACCCATTTAGTTATAAAAGAGTCGTATTGCTTCAACAGGTCTATTGTCCCGTCATTACTACCGCCATCGGCGATAATTATTTCAATAGCTTTTATCGACTGAGCTATGATCGACTCCAGACAGGGCTTCAATATGCCGGCAGCGTTATAGGTGACAATAATAATGCTGATTAGGGGTTGTTTACTTTCAGGAAAGTGATTAAACCTGCTTCCACCGGTCATATTGATTAAAATAGCTTATTTTTGCCAAATATAAGTTATGTTCAGCAGCATTGACGTTATCATCCCTTCCTTCCGCCTAAATAAAGAAACACTTCTTCCTTTATTAAACTTAAAACGTCCTGAAAACATACAGGTCAGTTTTTACCTGGTTGCCGATAACCCAACGCTGATCCCTGATCCTGCCATTCAGGCTTTGGTCGATAACGAACAAATTCACCTCCTTATTAATGAACAAAACTTGGGCGCCTCATCAACCCGCAACCGAGGAATAAATGCCGGGAACGGCGAGTGGATCCTTTTTTTAGATGACGATATAACCGTGCCCGATAATCTGCTGGAAGTTTATGCTAATGCGATAAATAAATTCCCTAATGAAATTGGCTTCATTGGCAGAGTATTAATGCCGCCACCGTGCAATCTTTTTACCGAGTCGGTTGAAGCCAGCGGTTCGATGAGTATTTTTAATATTTCGGCAGAAAAAGAATACTTTGCCTGGGGAGCAACGGCCAATATAATGATCAGGCGATCGGCATTAAAAGAGGTGCGCTTCTCAGACCAATATCCCAAATGGGGAGGCGGTGAAGAAGTGGAGTTTTTTTTGAGAGTGAGGGCGGCTAACGGATATAAAGATTTTAAAACCTTGAAAGAAGCTGCTGTAACTCATCCATGGTGGAACGATGGCAAAACCAATTTCTCGCGTTTTTACCGGTACGGCCAGGGGAACAGTTTCCTGGCAGAGCGTAATCCCACCTATGCCTGGTACGATTTCACTAACACACCAGAAACGATACTTTTACTGTTAGTAATACTGCCATTTACGCTTTTTGCAGGGGCCAAAGCTTTCCTGTACACGCTTTGTTTTATTTTGCTAACGGTATTCATTGAATATATAGTCACCATTTTAAGGGTAAAACGTAACACCCATAAAACACAACCTGTTACTGCGGTTTACGTAAGTATACTGCGTATAGTATATGAAACGGGCCTATTAAAAGGCAATCTTGGCAGAGGAAGATTAAAAGGATTTGGTGAACGGTTTAGCTATGACGGCAGTTTGAAGAAGAATCACTTCAGGCTCAACCGTTTTAAAATCATAAAGCTTGTATTATATATAATGGTATTTGCTATCCTTCTTTCATGTTATTATGCTTCGCGATAGCCGTTATCCCGGTAAGTAAGCTTGTTATCCAGTGTTTCCCTATAGATGAGTTCATTAGGCAGGAAATTTTCACGCGAATTGATCTTATGGAAGATATGATAGCTAATTGCCGCCATTTTCAACCGCTTCTTTAAAATACCTGCGTTGATCAAACGTTGGCCAAATTCAAAGTCTTCCCAGCCCCAGCCTTCAAAACCGTTGTAATATCCGTTGATCTTAATGTAATCATCCCGCCAAAAAGCAAGGTTACAACCTTTCACATTGTAAGAGCTGCGCGGATCTGGCCGGAACAGAACAGATAATATAGGTATGCGTACGGCATTAAAGCGACTGTAAACACCTCTAGAAAGGGAGTGAAAACTGATCTCTTTGGTCTGGAGTATCTCCTTTGAGCGCTCCTCCGTCAACATGGTTCTGCTGCCCTGTACAAATACGCCCTTTTGTGCGGCTTTCATATGATCAGCAACAAACCGGGGATTGATGATAATGTCGCCGTCAATCTCAATGATATAATCTGCCTCCGAAAGCTTTATCGCTTTATTAAGAATAAGGCATTTTCTAAATCCTTTGTCTTCATGCCAGGCATGTTTAAGCGGTATGGAAAATTTTCGCCGGTAACGTTCGATGAGTAATTGGGTATCTTGCTTAGAGCCGTCGTCAGCAATTAATACTTCATCAGGCATTTGCGTTTGCTGCAAAATACTCAACAATACCAGTTCAAGAGCCTCGGGCCAATCATACGTGGATATTAATATAGCTACCTTCGGCTTTCTTTTTTTCATTATCAGCAGGATTTTCGAGAATGCAAAAGTAAACAGCCATCCCACAAGTACAAATTATTAAGGTAAGCCTTTGTGTAAATACGCCATATATAGTTTATTTGTATTGAACCGTATGCAGGAGCAATGGTAAACATGGAAATAAGCTGTAATAACTTTAAGTCGGTAGCCCGTGCGCTAACTATTGTTGAAAACAACCTCAACGGTTCTGGGGATCTTTTAAAAAACCTGTCTTACAAGAAGCATGTTCCGGTAATTGGCGTTACCGGGCCGCCGGGAGCGGGGAAAAGCACCTTAGTAAACGGCATCATTAACGAACTGGTTAATCAAAACTTGAAAGTTGCTGTTCTGGCCATTGACCCTACATCGCCCTTTAACTTCGGTTCATTACTTGGCGACCGCATCCGGATGGCTCATCATTTTAACAACCCTAATGTCTACATCAGGTCATTGGCTACCAGAGGATCTTTAGGCGGCCTCTCCGTTAAAACGATAGAGATGGCTGATGTGCTAAAGGCGGCAGGCTTTGACTATATTATTGTTGAAACCGTGGGAGTAGGCCAATCCGAGGTTGAGATTGCGGGCCTTGCAGACTTGACGATGGTTGTTCTGGTACCAGAATCTGGAGATGAGATTCAAAACATTAAATCTGGCTTAATGGAAATCGCAAATGCTTTTGTAGTAAATAAGGCCGACCGGCCAGGCGCTGAGGAATTTATCAATAACCTCAAGAAACTCACTCACCATCACACACCTCCTATACCGGTATTCCGAGCAGAGGCAACTGCCAACGTGGGCATAACAGCACTGGTGGATTTTATAAAGTCGTTTAAGGTTGATCAATCCCTTAGAAAGCCGTTTTTGCTGACCGAAAAAGCTTACCACTTAATACAGGAAAAGCAGATGGCTGCTATAGATAAAAAAAAGCTGCAGCAAGCAATTGCCACAGCTCTAAAAGAAGATAATGATTTTAATATTTATCGCTTTGCAGACCAGTATTTAAATAAACAGGTTAGGAATTCATAATCTCTTCAATATGATCTGCTTCAATTGGAATATCTCCCATCAGATCAATATTTCCGCCCTCGGTTATTAAAATATCATTCTCCAGCCGGATGCCCAGTTTTTCTTCCTGAATATAAATACCCGGCTCACAGGTGAGTATATTGCCGACTTCAAAAGGTTTGTACCTGCTGGCATAGTCGTGCACATCGAGGCCCAAATGGTGTGAAGTACCGTGCATAAAATATTTCTTATACAGCGGCATGCCGGGGTCCTGTTTCTCTACTTCGTGTTTTTTCAGCAGGCCTAAACCAATAAGCTCGGCGGTCATTACCTTCCCTACCTCTTCATGGTATTCGTTCCAGATGGCGCCAGCCTTGATCATTTGCTTCGCCTCTTTCATCACCCGCAGTACAGCGTCATACACGGCGCGCTGTCTTTTAGTAAACCTGCCGTTAACAGGTATGGACCGGCTCAGATCAGCGTTGTAATTGGCATACTCGGCGGCAAAATCAAACAGAATAACGTCTCCATCGTGGCAAACTTGATTATTATCTGTGTAATGCAATACAATAGCATTAGCTCCGGATGCGATGATGGGACTGTAGGCGTGTCCGGTAGCCCGTTGTCGCAAAAATTCGTGCGTTATTTCCGCCTCTATCTCATATTCGGCCACGCCGGGTTTTACAAACTTAAGTACACGTATAAAACCGTCTTTGGTGATTTGGCAAGCTTTTTTGGTCAGCTCAATTTCAATTTCCGATTTTACAGCCCGCAGGCTTCGTAAAATGGGTGCTGACCTTTCATAATGATGAAGCGGATATTTAGCCCTTAATTCATTCAGGAACCTCAGATCTCGATAAGGCACTTCATGTACATAGCGATCATTTTCGTTAGTATCTATATATATATTATCCGCGTAATTAATAATACTATGGAGAATATTATTAAAATCGCCCAGCCAATATACGTTTTGAATACCCGATGCCTGTCTCGCCTCTTCTTTAGTGTATTTATGCCCCTCCCATATGGCAATATGTTCGTTGGTTTGTCTCAAAAACAGTACTTCCTTGTATAATGGATTAGGACAATCCGGGTATAATAACAATATGCTTTGCTCCTGATCAATACCGCTTAAGTAAAAGAAATCGGCATTTTGTTTAAAAGTAAACGTTTGATCGCCGCTCCTGTTATATTCATCATTAGCATTAAAAATTGCTATTGAATTTGGTTTTAATCCTAAAATGAAATTTTTTCTATTTAGAGTAAAAAGAGCATTACTTATAGGTAGGTATTTCATTAACTCAAATATTATTAATTTTTGTAAAACATTTTTTTGTATTTATTTGTCTCCCAATTATAAAAATTGGAACGGTGTTTGGTATCGTTTCAAACATAATTACTAATTTTGGAAAAAAAATCACAATTAATTGTTTAATCTTAAAACTATGAACTATTCTACATTAAAGAAAACAGTCGCATTGTCATTTGCTTCTTTGATGGCTGCCGGAATGGTGAATGCTCAGTCTACTACGACTACAACCACCACAACGGATTCAACCAAAACAACATCAGACGTAGCAACTACTGCTAAAGTGTTTGGTGGCAGAGGACAGTACAGAACCTTCAGCTTAGGTATCAATGCCGGTATTACCGCTCCGGTGGTATTAACCGGAGGGTCAAATGACTACACCAACTGGAAAGTAGATTTTGGTGCCGGTGTAAGTGCAAGATGGCAAGTTGCCCATTCATTCGGTATCCAATTAGACGGACACTATGGTCAGTTCGAAGGCAACAACCAAGATGCTCCCGGCGGTGCAAGATACGACGGGGTTAGTGGAGTTTGGATAAGCTCATTCAAAACCACAATGTATTCTGCTACTTTAAGCGGTATCGCTAACGTAGCAACTGTTGACTATCTACGTCGTAAAAACGCCATCAACTTTTATGTAAGCGCCGGTGGTGGCTTTGCTTGGTACAATCCAAAGCTTACTCTTTCAAATGGCACTACAACTCAGTACACGAATGCAGACGGTTCTAAACACTATGTAACCGAGATGATTATTCCTGTAGGCGTAGGTGTTAAATTCCGTTTAAGCGATGCTACCGCTTTAAACCTTGGTTATACCGAAAACTTTGTCGATGGCGACAACTTTGACGGTTTACATTATGGCTATCCAACCAAAGACAAGTATGGTTACACTTACGCTGGCTTAGAGTTTACTTTAGGTCCAAAATCAAAACCAAACCTGGATTGGGTAAACCCAGTAGCTATGATGTATGACGAACTGTATGATGCAGCTCTTCGTCAAGAAGTTGAAGCTTTAAAAGGTCGTGTTACCAATGTTGAAAACGCTGTTAATGACCTGAAGAAAGATTCTGACGGTGACGGTGTTTCTGATCAATTCGACAAATGTCCAAACACTCCTGCAGGTACTGTAGTTGATGGTGCTGGTTGCGAAATCAAGTTCCCTAAAGACACAGTAAATGCTAACAACGGTGGTGGCGCAGCTTATTCAAACATCCAGTTTGATTTTGATAGCTCTGTATTAAGAACTTCTTCTTACCCGGCGCTTGACAAAACTTCTGCTGACCTGCGTTCTAACAGCAGCAAAACTATCGAATTAGATGGTTACGCTTCATCTGAAGGTACTGCTGCTCACAACATGAGATTATCAAGAGACCGTGCTAACTCAGTAAAAACTTACTTAGTTAACTCAGGTGTTGAAGCAAGACGCTTAAAAGTAAAAGCTTACGGTGAAACTCACCCAATTGCTGACAACTCAACTGAAGAAGGTCGTATCTTAAACCGTCGTGTTGAATTCAAACAACGTTAATTAAATCACAAAGATTTATAATTAAAAGGCTCCGGATAACCCGGAGCCTTTTTTTATTATTTTTGCTTCATGTATTTCTTCCGGAAAAAAGATCCTAACCGTCCGTCGAACTTTAATCTTAAAGTAATGCACTTTATTAATGCATTAGCTATTATTATGTTTCTGGCCGGAATTATCTGGAAAATCATCGAGGCCCTATTCTTTAAAAAATGAAAACAATAATTAACACTACCAACGCTCCAGCTCCTATTGGTCCGTACAGCCAGTCTGTAGCCGCAAACGGCTTTTTATTTGTATCGGGCCAGATTGCTCTTAACCCAGCTACAGGCGAACTTGTTACCGGCGACGTTGAGGCTGAGGCCCGCCAGGTAATGGCAAATCTACAGGCTATACTCACAGAGGCAGGAATTGATTTTAGCAGCGTAGTAAAAACTACTATTTTCTTAAAAGACATGAACGACTTTGCACGGGTAAATGAAGTATATGGTTCTTACTTTACTTCAAATTTTCCGGCCCGCGAAACCGTACAGGTTGCTGCTTTGCCTAAAAATGTTAATGTCGAAATTTCAGTGATCGCTATAAAGGGATAAGTAACTTTATTCTTTTGACTCAGCTTATCTGTTTTGAACCAGGTATTTAAAACTCCTATAGAATATTTAAAAGGTGTTGGAACAGCCCGGGCGGAGATATTAAAAAAAGAGCTGGGCATTTTTAACTTTGAGGACCTGCTGCGGCATTTTCCTTACAAGTATATTGACCGCACTAAATTTTATAAGATAAAAGACATACAGCCCGAACTTCCTTACGTACAGGTGATTGTACGCCTTACCCGTAAGGAAGTTTTAGGCGAAAAGCATAGCAAACGTTTAATTGCCCATGTTCTGGATGACACAGGCGGCATGGAACTGGCGTGGTTCCAGGGTATTAAATGGATAGAGAAAACCCTTGTTCCCGGTAAAGCGTATATCATATTCGGAAAGCCCGGGCTTTTTAATGGCAAGGCCCAAATGGCTCATCCTGAGATGGAAGTCTACTCGCCCCAAACGCTTAAAAGCAGCGGTAATCTAACGCTGCAACCGGCTTACAACTCCACAGAAAAGCTTAAGCAATTCTCACTCGACTCTAAGGGACTTCAAAAACTAACCGCAGCGTTGCTCGAGCAATGCAGCCGGGACATTACCGAAAATTTGCCGCTCTACCTCATTAACCGTTTTAAGTTAATGAACCGGGCAGAGGCGTACAGGCAGATTCATTTTCCGGAAAATGCCAATAAGCTCTTTGAAGCCCAACACAGGTTAAAGTTTGAAGAGCTGTTTGTACTCCAATTTAAACTGCTCCGCAATAAGGTGATCAGGGTCAGCAAATTCAAAGGGAATATCTTTGAAAAGGTTGGCCATTATTTTAACACCTTTTATGAGCAGATGCTGCCCTTTGCCCTTACTAACGCCCAGAAGAAAGTTTTGAAGGAAATAAGGCAGGATACTCAGCGCGGCGTGCAGATGAACCGTTTACTACAGGGCGATGTTGGCAGCGGTAAAACCGTTGTGGCGCTGATGAGCATCCTGCTCGCGCTCGACAATGGTTTTCAGGCTTGTATGATGGCACCAACGGAAATTCTGGCAACACAGCATTACCAATCCGTCAAGAGCCTGGTGGGTGACGGATTTGTGGAGGTAGCCTTACTAACGGGCTCAACACCTAAAAAGGAACGAAAACCCATCCATGAAGGGCTAGAAAATGGCCGCATCCAGATCTTAATCGGTACCCATGCTTTACTGGAAGATAAAGTTCAATTCCAGAACCTTGGGTTTGTGGTGATTGATGAGCAACACCGCTTTGGTGTGGAGCAACGGGCCAAATTATGGCGAAAAAACATAGTCCCGCCACATGTACTGGTAATGACGGCCACGCCGATTCCTCGCACACTGGCCATGACTTTATATGGCGATCTTGATGTATCGGTAATCGACGAATTACCAGCCGGCCGTAAACCAATTGAAACGCTTCATTTATATGAAAACCAGCGCTTGCGCATGTTCGGCTTTATGAAGCAGGAGATTGCGAAAGGAAGGCAGATCTACGTTGTATATCCTTTGATAGAGGAAAGCGAGAAACTAGATCTGAAAAACCTGGCAGATGGAGTTGAGGTGATGTCGAGAGAGTTTCCTTTACCTGATTATCGCATCAGCATAGTGCATGGTAAATTATCGCCGGCTGACAAGGATTTTGAAATGCAGCGTTTTATTAAGGGCGAAACGCAGATTATGGTGGCCACCACCGTTATTGAGGTTGGCGTGAACGTACCAAATGCTTCGGTAATGATCATTGAAAATGCGGAACGCTTTGGCCTTTCACAATTGCACCAGCTTCGTGGCAGGGTTGGTCGGGGAGCAGAACAAAGCTACTGCATCCTGATGAGCAGTCATAAATTGAGCCGCGAAGGTAAGATCAGGCTGGAAACCATGGTGCGCACTAACAACGGGTTTGAAATTTCTGAAATAGATCTCCAATTGCGTGGCCCCGGTGACATTGAAGGCACGCAACAAAGCGGGGTATTGGATTTAAAGGTAGCCAATCTGGCTACGGACCAGGAATTGCTTATGCAGGTAAGGCATGTAGTAGAAGATCTGTTTAAGTCGGACCCGCAACTAACCCTGCCGGAAAATCAAATTCTTCATCAGCTTCTTCAAGCTAATAACGCAGGCTTAACTTGGGATAAAATTTCCTAATGCTTATTTTCGGGCCAAAACTGACCCTGATAATGAAGCTGCAACTTTCTACTATTCTCGCCACTTTATTTATTTCCACCGGAACTCTATCTGCCCAGGCACAACAGGATTCGCTGATGATGCGAAAGATCTACGATGAGGAACTGGTAAACGGCAAATGCTACGAAAACCTTCACTACCTGTGTAAAAATATTGGCGGCAGGTTAAGCGGATCTGCAAATGCCCAAAAAGCGGTAGAATGGGGTAAAAACCTGATGGAGGAATATGGATTTGACAGCGTATACCTACAACCAGTGATGGTACCGCACTGGGTACGCGGAGAAAAAGAAAAAGGCAGCATCATGGTAGGTAAAAGCACTATCCCCGTAGTTATTGCGGCTTTAGGCGGTTCCATTGCCACGCCGGCCAACGGCATAACAGCCGAGGTGGTTGAAGTACACAACCTGGGAGAACTACAAGCTTTAGGAGAAGCGCGCGTTAAAGGTAAAATTGTGTTCTTTAACGGCCCTTTTGATCAGCGCTATATAGAAACGATGAGAGCTTATGGCTCCACTGCCGCTCAAAGAAGCATGGGCCCGGCATTAGCTTCAAAATTAGGTGCAGTAGGTGCAATTGTACGGTCGCTTACCGGCACACTTGATAATTATCCCCATACCGGCGCAACAAACTATGGCGCCAGCAAGCCCATTCCGGCAGCTGCCATTTCAACTTTAGCAGCCAATCAGTTGAGCGACCTACTGAAACGGAACGGCACCACCGTTAAATTTTACTTTAAACAAAGCTGCCAAACTTTACCCGATATTTTATCCTACAACGTTGTGGGTGAATTGAAAGGAAGCGAACATTCTAATAAAATAATTACCGTGGGCGGGCATCTCGACTCCTGGGATTTGGCGGAAGGCGCACATGATGATGGCACCGGAGTAGTGCAATCGGCGGAGGTATTGAGACTGCTGAAGACGATAGGTTATAAACCAAAGAATACTATACGTGCCGTATTTTTCATGAACGAGGAAAACGGCGACAAAGGCGGCGCGAAATATGCAGAACTCGCGGCAGCAAATAATGAGGAACACCTTGCGGCCATTGAAACTGACGAAGGCGGCTTTACACCCAGAGGTTTTCGCTTTGACATATCTGAAAAACAACTATTACAGATCAAACAAAACTGGAAAGCATTGTTTGAGCCCTTTGAGGCTGATCTAATGGTGACAGGTGGCAGCGGTACCGATATTGAACCACTCAGAAATACCAGACCCCATGTAATGCTCATTGGGTTTCAGCCTGACTCACAGCGTTACTTTGATTTTCATCACACCCCTAACGATGTATTTGAAAACGTGAACAAACGCGAGTTGGAACTGGGATCCGCAGCCATAGCTTCGTTGGTTTATCTCATTGATGAACACGGTCTATAAATTTTATTTAATTGCAGTAGTGTTGGCAATCAATCTTAACTTTGCGCTGTTGTTGGACTAAAAGATTCACAGGTGTCAGAAGAAGGACATAGTCAGGTACCAGAAAAAGATTCATTTGCAGCCCTTCGCTTTAAAGATTTCCGTGCCTATTTAGGCATGCGCTTTTTCTTCACGTTCGCTTACCAGATGCAAACAACCGTTATTGGTTATTATATCTATCAGCTTACGCATAGCAAAGTAGCCATAGCATTTGTTGGTTTAAGTGAAGCCATTCCGGCTGTAGGTATTGCATTGTATGGCGGTTACATTGCCGATAAGTATGAAAAGCGAAAAATGTTGCTGCTTATTTACTTCGGCGTACTACTATCGTCGCTGGTGATGTTTCTGGTTACCATGCAGGCCATGCGTCCTTATGTGCCAACAGGCTGGATTGTGCCGGTGATGTACGCCATGATATTTTGCAATGGTGTGGCACGAGCCTTTTATGGTCCGGCTACCTTTACTATTTATGCCCATAGCGTACCGCGAGAGATATATCCAAATGCGAGTACATGGAGCAGTTCCAGCTGGCAGGTAGCTTCAATTATCGGCCCTATGTTAGCCGGCTTAACCTACGCTTTTGCGCCCAAAGTATTTTCGGGCTTTAGCGGTATTTCTGCAACTTTTATACTGATCCTCTTTTTCCTGCTTGTTTCCGTAGTATTGGTTTACCGGCTACGCAAATATCCACCAGTTTATGTACCCAAAGAAAGTGTATGGAAGAGCCTTTCAGAGGGTATTCATTTTGTATTCCGAAACAAGATGATGTTGGGCGCCATGAGCCTGGATATGTTCTCTGTGTTCTTTGGCGGTGCCGCAGCACTATTTCCAGTCTTTGCCCTCGATATTCTGAAAGTTGGCTCAGAGGGTTTAGGACTCATGCGCATGACCTTATCATTGGGAGCGGCTTTAACCATGATAGCGATGGTAAAGTTCTCGCCGATGGGCAAGCCTTGGCGAAACTTATTGGTAGTAGTTGTAGGCTTTGGCCTTTCCATTATCGGATTCGGCTTGTCAACCAATTTCTATTTATCGCTGTTCTGCTTGTTTACCATGGGCGCATTTGACAGCGTGAGTGTGATTATTCGTGGTACGTTAATGCAATTGTTAACTCCCGATACCATGCGCGGGCGGGTATCCGCGGTAAATTCCATGTTCATCGGCTCTTCTAACGAGATCGGTGACTTTGAGTCAGGGATGATGGCAAAACTGATGGGAACCGTGCCCGCTGTATTATTTGGAGGATGTATGACGTTGATTGTAGTAACCGTAACCTACTTTAAAACCCGCAGCCTGCTACCGGTGAAGCTTAACGATATTCACAAGCCGGAGGAGGTGTAGTGTTTTTGGTCGATGGTCGATAGACCATAGTCCGTAGCCTTTTTAAAAGCAAAAGTAAAAGTAAAACGCCATCGAATATTTTAAAAGCCAAAAAGGCGCTTCGAATTCCAAACTATAAACAATGGTTTGTCATGGACTATAGACCATCGACCACGGACTTCCGTAAAACTCAATTCTCCACCCGCCTTACGCTCAGCCAGAACCAATAAGTTAGTGAGCCCAATATAGGCACTACCACAATCACGGCAAACCATAACACCTTGGTATTTCTGTCAAGCTTTTTACTGCTGATGAGGTTTAATAGCGTAACAACGAGCAGCGCAATCCAGATTACCAGAAACACCAGCCCTACGGTACCGCTTATAGCAGATGTAATGATGTACATAATTGATAAAGTGAAATGTTGTTCTAAACTTCGGCCGTGTGCTTTTCACCAATTTGCTGCCGCCACATGGCATAATACAAGCCCTTTTGCATCAGTAATTCGTTATGCTTTCCTGATTCAACAATATACCCTTTTTCGAGCACATAAATGGTATCTGCATGCATAATTGTAGAAAGGCGGTGCGCTATTAAAATGGTAATATGATCCTTAAACACTGAAACATCTTTTATGGTTTCAGTTATTTCTTCCTCCGTTAGGGAGTCGAGGGCCGACGTAGCTTCGTCAAACACCAGGATATCTGGCCGACGCAACAAGGCCCTTGCGATGGAAAGGCGCTGTTTTTCTCCGCCCGAAACCTTAACGCCACCTTCACCAATCACGGTATCCAGCCCTTTGTTGGCACGGGCCATCAGACTCTGACAAGCAGCTCTCTGCAATACGTCCATACACTCTTCGTCGGTTGCATCAGGTCTCACAAATTGCAGGTTTTCGCGTATGGTACCTGAGAATAACTGCGTGTCCTGCGTTACAAAGCCTATTTTCTCCCTCAGCTGGTCAAGATCTATCTCATTGCTTGGAACATCATTATAGAGAATGTTTCCGTGCATAGGTTGATAAAGCCCCACGAGCAGTTTCACCAGGGTAGTTTTACCAGAACCGGACGGACCAACGAAGGCAATGGTCTCGCCAGTATTGGTTTCAAAACTAATATGATTTAAGGCGTTACGGGTAGCGGTAAGGTGTTTAAAAGTAACGTTGTCAAAATTTAACGACTGTACTTTCTCAATTAGTACCGGCTTAACCGGCTTTGGATCAATAGGGATCTTTAGAATGCGATCAAAATTGGCCAATGATACTTCTGCCTCGCGCCAGGAGAGTATAACGTTACCAAGCTCCTGCAAAGGGTTGAACAGGAAGAACGAATAGAAAAGGAAGCTAAAATATTTACCAGCCGAGAGTGTTCCGCTAAATATAAGGAGCAGCAAAATTACCACCATCGCACTCCGCACAAAATTTACTGTTGTGCCCTGAACAAAGCTCATGCTTCGTACAAACTTTACCTTCTTGAGTTCCAGGTCAAGTATCTTGTAAGTAGTATTATTGAGACGTTCTATTTCCTGCTTGGCTAAACCCAAACTCTTGACCAGTTCAATATTTCTTAAGGATTCTGTGGTAGAGCCTGCAAGTGCTGTGGTCTCTCCTACTATTTTGCGCTGTATCGTTTTTATACGACGGCTAAGCGCCATGCTTACAAAAGCAATAATGGGTATGGCGGCAAAGTATACTAACGTTACCTTATAGCTAACGGTTAATGAGTACACGATCACGAAGATCATCCCGATAAAGCTTACAAAAAGCACGCTGATGAATGAGGTAATGAACTTTTCGCAGTCCAGCCGTACTTTTTGCAGTATGCCTAAAGTTTCGCCGCTGCGCTGATCTTCAAATACCTGGTAAGGCAGCTCCAGCGAATGCTTCAAACCATCGGCATACATGGCTGCACCTACCTTCTGGGTGATGATATTGGTAAAATAATCCTGAAAATTTTTGGCAATGCGCGATACCATGGCTACGCCTATAGCCGCACCTATGAGCAACAATACATTATGTATGTATTGATTATAGGTAAGCTTGTCCCGTTTCTCAATAACCTGGTCCACAATCCTCCCGGTTATGTAAGGATCCAGCAATGAGAAACCAATATTGAAAGCGGCTAATACAAGTGCAAGCACTACTACCCACTTATATCGTGATAAATAATTCAGTAGAATTTTCATGTACTAACAAAAATAAAAAAGGGAACAACGCGAAGCGTTCATTCCCTTTAATTTGACATTGGTCTTATACAGACTTAAACTGTCATGATATCTTTTTCTTTAGCTTCAGCAAGTTTGTCCACCTTTACAATGTAGCCATCTGTAAGTTTTTGAACGTCTGCTTCGCCGGTTTTTATCTCATCTTCAGAAACGCCTTCTGATTTTAATTTCTTAATTCTCTCATTGGTGTCCTTACGGATATTGCGGATAGCAACTTTACCGTTTTCAACCTCTGCTTTTACTTTTTTCACCAAATCGCGGCGACGCTCTTCTGTTAACGGCGGTACATTGATCCGGATGATAACACCGTCGTTTTGAGGATTAACACCAAGGTTTGCATCCTTAATGGCTTTCTCAATGGCGGTAAGTAATGATTTCTCCCAAGGTTGAATTACAATGGTACGTGCATCTGGTGTATTTACGTTACCTACCTGTGCTAACGGAGTAGGTGTACCGTAATAATCAACCGCAATACCATCAAGCATAGCAGGACTAGCCTTACCGGCACGAATCTTACTTAATTCATTATCTGTGTGATCAATGGCTTTTTCCATTAATGCCTTTGCGTCGTTAAGCTGCTTTTTAATGAGTTCGCTCATTTTTTAAAATTTTAACTGCAAATATATTTATTAGAGTCAAGAATCAAGAGACTTTTTATTTGTTCATGGATCATAGTTGATAGTTCATGGTTTTTTAGGAGTTGATGGTTCATAGATAATGGTTCATGTTATTTAGCTGATAACTGCTATGAACTATAAACTATGATCCATGAACTATGAACCACAAAGATCAGCTACAACCTACCTCACCAGCGTTCCGATTGGCTCGCCATTGGCAATCTTCATAAAATTGCCTTCTTTGTTCATATCAAATACGATGATTGGAAGTTTATTTTCCTGGCAAAGAGTAATGGCGGTCATGTCCATTACATTTAAGCCTTTATCATAAACTTCCTGGAAAGAGATTTCGTCATAACGTACTGCGGCTGGATCTTTTTCCGGATCGGCAGTGTAGATACCGTCAACACGGGTTCCTTTTAAAACCACATCGGCTTTAATTTCTATAGCGCGGAGAGAAGCAGCGGTATCTGTTGTAAAATACGGATTACCGGTACCTGCCCCGAAGATCACAATGCGACCGCCCTGAAGATGCGACATGGCACGGCGGCGAATGTATGGCTCGCAAATCTGCTCCATTTTAATAGCAGATTGCAAACGTGTTTCAACTCCTAAGCCTTCCAGCGCAACCTGTAGCGCCATACAGTTAATTACGGTAGCCAGCATACCCATGTAATCGGCCTGGGCACGTTCCATTCCTGATTTTTCGGCGCTCAGCCCTCTAAAGATATTACCGCCCCCAACTACAATAGCGATCTCAATACCTGCATCAAATACTTTTTTTATGTCCTGGGCATATTGCTCAACACGAGTATTGTCAATACCGTATTGTTTATCGCCCATTAACGCTTCACCGCTCAGTTTTAAAAGTACCCTTTTATATTTCATTTCAAGTGTTAGTTTCAATCAGTTTAACGCCCCAAAAAGGCGCCTTTAAAAATAGTGGACTGAGCCTCTAAATTATAATTAAATATTACTAAATCCGCATCCAAGCCAGGGGCTATAGCTCCTTTGTTCAACCCGGCTAGTTGCGCCGGATATAATGAAGCCATGTTTACAGCTTCTGCTAAATTTATATCACAGTTCTGCACGCAGTTTTTTACCGCCTGCATCATCGTTAAACAAGAACCAGACAAGGTGCCGTCGGGCATTACATAACGGTCGCCGGTAAACTGATGCTGATACGCGCCTTCATTCGTTTCCGTAACGGCGTCGGTTATCAAAAAAAGTTTATCGCCCAATTCGCGTTTAGCCAAACGGATCATGGCAAAATTTACATGGATACCATCCGCAACAATGCTGGTATAAGGCCGCTCCTCAAAAATAGCCGGTATAATACCCGGATCGCGATGATGCATTTGAGGCATAGCATTAAACAGGTGGGTTATGGCTTTAACCGGATGGTGAATAAATGCTTTGGCTTCGCTATAAGTAGCATTGCTGTGCCCTGAAGACAACAGCACGCCATGGTCGTTTAAATAAGTCAATACGGCTTCATCCTGTAACTCTGGCGCCACTGTCATGATCTTTATTTCTCCCTCAGCCATTTCCACCCAGCGTTTAACCAGCTCGAGCGTGGCCTTCTTGATATATTTATCCGGATGCGCACCTTTACGGATAGGGTTCAAAAATGGCCCCTCGAGGTGTAATCCTAAAAAATTTCCTTTGCTTTGATTGCGATATGCTTTTGCGGCATGGATGCCCTGCTCTACAATGTTGTCGCTGTTGGTAGCGATAGTTGCCATAAAACCTACAGTACCCTGGGCCAGCAGATCAGCTTCCATTTGTGCAAGGGCTTCTACAGTAGGCTTTCCCCCAAATAGTTTGCCGCCACTACCGTAAATCTGAAGGTCTATGAATCCGGGGGCGAGGTAATTGCCGCCGAGATCAATTTTAGAAAAATCTGCGGGGATGTCATGCTCGTTAACAACTGCTTTAATAACCTCATCTTCAATTAAAACGGCCTTACCCGAAGTAATTGATCCATTGGTTATAATTTGCGCGTTGAATAAAGCAGTCAGCATATTTTTCAAAAAAACATTAAGCCGATTAAAAAAGTTTCGGTTGACAAGCGATACCGCTGCAGGCGAGTACCCCTTCTACTTTATATGGCAAAAAAAATCCCCCTCGTTTAAACGAGGGGGATCATATATTTAGGCTCCTAAAACAACCCGCTTAAAGGCTGTTACGGTTAATCCTTTTTCTACACCGTCCAGGAACTGAGCGATGGTTTTAGAAGAATCTTTTACGAACTCCTGGTTCAATAAAGTAGATTCTTTATAGAACTTGTTCAATTTACCGGCTGCAATTTTTTCAACCATTTCTTCTGGTTTACCTTCAGCACGGATCTGCTCTTTAGCAATCTCCAGTTCGCGCTGAATAGTAGCAGCATCAACACCGTCCTTATCAACAGCAACAGGGTTCATAGCAGCAATTTGCATAGCTACGTCTTTACCTGCTTCGTCGGCGCCGGCTGGATTAGCGTTCAGAGCAACCAATACACCTAAACGGAAGTTACCGTGGATGTAAGCAATCACCTTTTCGCCAATCAATACTTCATAAGTAGTAACACCGATTTTCTCACCGATTTTACCAGTCATATCCAACACAGCGTCAGCAATTTTAACGCGATCGGTTTCAGTATCTACTTCAAGCTGACCTAATTCTTCAACAGTAGTTGGCAAGTGCTGTACAGCAGCATTAGCAACAGCGTTACCAAAGGCAATGAATTCAGCATTTTTAGCAACGAAGTCAGTTTCGCAGCTTAAAACGATGATCACACCTTTTTTACCGTCTTCAGAAGTACGTGCAATAACAACACCTTCTTTAGACTCACGGTCCTGGCGGCTGGCAGCTACTTTAGCACCTTTTTTTCTTAAATAGTCGATTGCAGCTTCAAAATCACCGTTAGTTTCGGTTAAAGCTTTTTTGCAATCCATCATACCTGCACCTGTTTGCTGGCGCAGTTTATTTACATCTGCTGCAGAAATTTGTACTGTAGACATCTTCTTGATTTTATGGGTTTCGGTCTAAAGTTTAAAAACTCCTTTAACTATGAAACCCGGTTATATTTTAAGTTTTTATGAAAAATGATGAGTCGTAAATAAACTATTCACAACTCACCATTCTCTATTCACTTTATGCTTACTCTTCAGAAGTAGCAGTACCTTCTTCAGCTTCGGCAGCTACCTTGCGGGTTCTTTTGCCTTCTGCTTCAGGAGCGTCAGCCTTAGCTTTAGCTGCAGCTGCTTCTTTTTCTGCATCTTCTTCCTTCTCACGTTTACGCTCGTCTAAACCTTCCTGAATAGCCTGGATAATAATGCCAGTGATCAGGGAGATTGACTTGGTAGCGTCATCGTTAGCAGGGATAGGGAAATCGATGTTTGAAGGATCAGAGTTAGTATCAACCATTGCAAACGTTGGGATATTTAACTTCAATGCTTCAGAAACAGCGATATGCTCTTTCTTAACGTCGATCAGGAACAATGCAGCTGGTAAACGGTTAAGGTCTGAAATACCACCTAATAAGGTTTCCAGCTTTACGCGCTCACGCTGAATCATCAGTCTTTCTTTTTTAGAAAGGTTGCTGTAAGTACCGTCTTTAGTCAATTTATCGATGTTTGACATCTTTTTGATCGACTTACGTACGGTAGCAAAGTTAGTTAACATACCACCTAACCAACGCTCGGTAACGAAAGGCATGTTTACTGATTTTGCATATTCAGCAACGATGTCTTTTGCTTGTTTCTTAGTAGCAACAAACAAAACTTTACGTCCTGATTTTACAATTTGCTTGATAGCCGCAGCAGCGTCTTCAAGTTTGGTTAAAGTTTTATTTAAATCGATGATGTGGATACCATTGCGCTCCATGAAAATGTACTGAGACATTTTTGGATCCCATTTACGGGTAAGGTGACCAAAGTGTACACCTGCGTCAAGTAAATCCTGATATGTTGTTCTTGCCATTGTTTTGTCCTCCTTAAATTAACGTTTACTGAATTGGAATCTTCTGCGAGCTTTTCTGCGTCCTGGTTTTTTACGCTCAACCATACGGTCATCGCGAGTCATTAAGCCTTTAGCACGCAAAGCTGGTTTCTTTTCAGCATCGAGTTCAACAATAGCTTTAGCAATGGCTAAACGAACGGCTTCTGCCTGTCCTTTAACACCACCACCGTCAACATTTACTTTCACATCATACTTACCAGCAGCACCAGCAACCTCAGTAGCCTGAGTAATGATGTATTGCAATGGTAATGTTGGGAAATATTCTTTGTAATCTCTACCGTTTACGGTAATTGCACCGTTGCCTTCGGTTAAATAAATGCGGGCAACAGCGGTTTTTCTTCTGCCTGAAGTGTTAGTAGCTGGCATTTCTTTTCTCCTTTAAAATTATAAGTTAATGGTTTTAGGGGTTTGTGCAGCATGCGGATGCTCAGAACCTGCATAAACAAACAGGTTTCCATAGATAGCGCGGCCCAAACGATTTTTAGGTAACATACCACGAACCGCTTTTTCAATGATGCGCTCCGGATGCTTCGCCAATAACTCCTTAGGAGAAATGAAACGCTGACCACCTGGATAACCAGTATAAGAGACATATTGCTTTGCGCCTAATTTGTCTCCGGTCAGTTTTACCTTGTCTGCATTGATAACAATTACGTTATCACCGCAGTCTACGTTTGGGGTGTAGCCTGGCTTGTGTTTTCCTCTAATGATCATTGCGATCTTAGATGACAAGCGCCCCAAAATCTCGCCTTGCGCGTCAACAACTACCCATTCTTTGTTAACGGTCTTTTTGTTGGCAGAGACAGTTTTGTAACTTAACGTATTCACTTGCTTTAAATTAATTTAATTAAACAGTTTATTTTACCCCGTAATTACGGGACTGCAAAGATACAGCAAATAGTTTAATTAACAAGTGGGGTTAAGAGAAAAAATAGGTTAATTGGTACAGGGTCTGTTATTTAGTAAGAAATTGCGCTTTGAGTTGTGGGTTAGTGCGACTCCTACCAACTCTCACGGGAGTGTATGGACCCGGACATACACGGTGAGAGGGATTGGATGAGGTTTTCCTACGGCAATTGAGCGGTGCTGACGTTCATAAAAGCATAAAGCCCATCTGAAACCTGCTCAAATTAACGCTACCATCAATCGAAATATCAGTTAAGCAACTGCCTTATTCCAGTCAGACTAACTCTGGGCATGTAAAGCGGCACTGCTTCACGCTCAGGAAATTGTTCTTTATTCCCTATAACTAATTCCTGCACCCCATCAGAAGTTTCTGTAATATAAATCAAGTCACTGCCATTATATGGCTTGATAACATAAATATGAAATTGATAAGTGCCCTTTACCGGTATTTCCTTCCCATACTTATGAGTCGCCTGTCGAGTACCGTCATCGATATCGGTGTACGGATCTTTAATTACGGTATCAACATGTATAGCTGTTCTGATCTCATATATTATCACTTTATGATTTCCCCGACTTCTCCATCTGAAAATGGCGTATTTCCCTTTATATTCACTTTTAAATTCAAAATCAGCAAGATTCATCTCACCATACTTTTCTAAGGCATGCATACCTGTTAGAATATCTTTATTAAGCTCTTCGCCATGTTCTTCGCTCAAATTCTTTTTATCCTTTTTCAAATCCGAGTATAAATCGCACAATTGGTTATTAACTCGAATTAAAAATAGCATCAGGAGCAAGAGTTTGGTCATAGGTGATATTTTAAACATTTAAAATAAGAATAATACTATTTGCTTTAAAATTCCTCCTCCATTAACGAACTGTTGATCTCCACTTAAATCAACCGTCTTATCAAGTTCGCCGAAAAGTTGTTATCTTTAAAACCAATTATCACATATATGGCAAAAACCTTACTTTTCATTTTATTGCTCTGCTCTGTTGCATTTCTCAATTCCTGTGTTGTCGACAAATCAGGCTTGCCAGATAGCGCTAATGCCGCTTATACCTATCAACCGCTTACCGCTGGTTCTACATGGGTTTATAAAAACACAGATAGCCTTACTGTTGATACCAACACCGTCACTATGACTTCAAGCACGCAAACTATCGGCAACAATCTTTTTCACCTGGCCACTTCTCTCGAAAATGGTAGTACTGACCAGGGTTACTATGGCATCAATCATCACCTGTATACGATGACGGATCAGCAGTCGGGATTTCAGCTGACCTACCTGGACGATACCAAGCCTGTGGGCGGAACGTGGGGTATTTCATACAGCGATTCTACAGGAACGCTCCGCTTAACTGGAACCACTATTGAAAAAAACATTAATCATACTGTTTTAGGTAAAACCTATAATAATGTTATCCATACGCGCTTAACTTTTCAGCTAAGCATCCCTGCTGATCCAAGCGGCGGCCTGGATATGTCGGGTTATTTCACGTCCGACTTTTATATTGCAGCTAACATAGGCATTATTGAGATTGACGATCATTCGTCTATCGACAACAGTAAAACCGAATTGATCAGTTCCCAGATCAAATAAGCAATCTAAACATGATGAAAAAGCTATTTCTTAAAATTGCAGGTATCGCAATGGTGATAACGGCTAATGGGTCAGGCAGTGGCACTTCTTCAGGTTCGGGTTCACTAAGCGACAGCTGGCACCCTTTAAGCCAGGGCTCCTATTGGAAATATGCTTCAACAGGACTGGTGAATGACACCGTCACCTTTTTAATGACCGGATCCACCTCAACTATTAATGGCAAGGTAATATTATAATGCAACAACAACCAGTGCACATTACAAAGCTTCAACTACGAGTTACTTTTATACTGCCAACCATATTTATTCCATGAAAGAGACCTCACTCACCGGAAACCTTACCGTGGAACTTTTATACCTTAATGATACCACTGCCATCAACCATACCTGGACTGCTGCCGTTACCGATAACGGCACAATAAACGATGTGCCTGCAAGATTGGTAGGCACCGTTTTGGAAAAGGATATCAGCAAAACTTTATATCATAAAAATTTCAGCAATGTGGTTCATACCCAGCTGAGCCTCGAATATGATTTTGGGACTGGCTTCTCCCAATGGGCCTTATATGATGTATATGTAGCCAAAGGCATTGGAATTATCGAAATAGATTCAAATATCTCCGGCCTCACATCTACCGAGGTTTTATATGATTACAGTATAAAGTAGTCTTTCCGGTTGAACTGTGTCTTTTTTGCCTCCGTGACTTATCAACTATCACCCTTTCATGTTACTGTGCCTGCATATGATTAGCAGAAGCACGGACATTTTGTTGCGAAGTGCCGGGATGTACTGAGGGCCAGAGAAGCTCAGGCAATGCTCTTGAATTTAAAGACTTTAAAAATACAGGCTAGTTGCTCGCCGGGTAATAAATCGTGCTGCTTTAAACATTTTTAGCGTAAATAATTTAACCAATAAGAAAACATTGGCCTTTGTTTTGCAGTTGTTTTGATACATCGTTAAACGAAAGAAAAACAACTATGGAAACAATTGAAAGATCAGTTGAAGTTTTAAATGACTTAATAGAACTTAACAACGACCGTATAGCCGGTTTCGAAAAAACGTTGAAAGAGCTTACAACCAGCGAAACCGATATGAACTTAAAATCGCTGTTTGAAAAATACAGCAGCCAAAGCCGTCAGAACGTTCAGGAACTAACAACTGCCGTTGCGCGCTTAGGTGGCAACCCAGAAACCAATACCGGCATTACTGGCGACATTCACCGTGCCTGGATGGAAGTTAAGTCGACCTTTACAGGTCACGACCGCGAGAGCATTCTTTCGGAATGTGAACGTGGCGAAGATGCCATCAAGGATTCTTATCAGAAAGCTTTAACCGAAAACGGGGGTGTTTCATCAGACGTAAGCCTGATTTTAACACGCCAGGCTGCTGAAATTAAAGAAGCGCATGACAGTATCAGGGCGTTGCGCGATAGCTTCAAATAAATGTAGCGTACCATATATTACCTTAGTAAAAGGCTTGTTAATACTTAACAGGCCTTTTACATTTAAAAGATTAAGCGCCAAATAATACAGGTGGTATACTTGCAGTATAAACGTATCTTTGCACATTATTTTTATTTTTTGTTTGTGTATATTTTAATTTTCTTTTTAGCCCATTGGTTCCTTTCCTTGTTTTTTCAAACATTTTACCTGCATAGATATGCGGCCCACAAAATGTTTACTACCAACAAGTTTTTTGAACGCACTTTTCATATCCTCACATTTGTGTGTCAGGGATCATCATTCCTCAATCCGCGTGCTTATGCTTTAATGCACCGCGAACATCATGCTTACAGCGATACCGAAAAAGATCCGCACTCTCCTTATTTCTTTAAGGACGTTTTTCAAATGATGTGGAAAACCGTTTTAAGTTTCCGCGAGTTTGAGCGGCGTTTAAAAGAGCCGGAGGCTCAGTTTAATAGTTACTGCCCCGAATGGCACACTGTGGATTATTACGGTTCGCACATGCTTTCCCGTATTGCATGGGGATTAGCCTATATAGGATTTTATGTTCTATTTGCTACCAGCTGGTGGATGTTCCTGTTACTGCCCATTCACTTTATGATGGGGCCGGTGCATGGCGCTATTGTAAACTGGTGCGGCCATAAATATGGTTATTCCAATTATAACAATGGCGATAAATCTAAAAACACTACTCCGTTTGATTTCCTGATGCTGGGTGAACTTTTCCAGAACAATCATCATCGGTTCCCTAACAGTCCGGACTTTGCCAAAAGGTGGTTTGAGTTTGATCCGGTATATCCAGTGATGAAAGCCATGCATTGGGCCCGGATAATTAAACTCCGAAAACCAGCGATAGCATAATACCAATGTCCTTCAGGGGCTTTAATAATTGTATATTTGCACCACTAATTTATAATCATGAGTGTATCAGTACTGGCTCAGAGCCTGCAAGGTTCTGAGATCATTAAAATAGGTAACGAAATTAACGAGCTTAAAAGACAAGGACAGCAAATTGCCAATTTAACCATCGGCGATTTTGATCCGTCTATTTATTCCATTCCGGCAGAACTTCAGGAAAACATTGTTGAGGCTTACCAGCACCACGAAACCAATTATCCTCCTGCCGATGGTGTTTTGCATTTACGTAATGAGGTATCTGCTTTTCTTAAAGAGCGCTATCATTTAGATTATAATTCAAACGAAATTTTGATTGCCAGCGGCTCTCGTCCGCTCATCTATTCAACTTTTCTGGCGCTGGTAGATCCGGGTGATAAAGTGGTATATCCTGTACCATCATGGAACAACAACCACTATTGTCATTTAACCAATGCCGAAGAGGTCCAGGTAGTAACTAAGCCTGAGAATAACTTCATGCCAACAGCCGAAGAACTTCGTCCGTATGTTAAAGGCGCTACCTTATTAGCACTTTGTTCTCCACTGAACCCCGCAGGTACCATGTTTGATCAAAAGGCACTTGAGGATATTTGCGACCTGGTGATTGAAGAAAATAAAACACGCGGAGCAAATGAGAAGCCGTTATACATAATGTACGACCAGATCTATTCTCAGCTTACTTTCGGCAAAAAACATTATGATCCGGTTAGCCTGCGTCCGGAGTTGAAGGATTACACCATTTATATCGACGGTATATCAAAATGCCTGGCCTCCACCGGCGTACGCGTAGGCTGGGGATTTGGTCCTGAAAAAGTGATCAGCAAAATGAAAGCTATTGTTGGCCACATGGGAGCCTGGGCACCAAAAGCTGAACAGGTTGCTACCGCCAAATACTTAACGCAAACTACCGAACTGGACAGCTACCTTTCAACTTTTAAAAGCCGCATCCAGGCGAGCCTCAATACTTTATACAACGGCTTTCAACAATTAAAGTCTGAAGGGTTTAATGTAGATGCCATTGAGCCAATGGGTGCCATATATCTTACCATTAAGGTTGAC
>Ga0157369_10001232_pt1 | contig 31903 bp, 19 predicted proteins | sample C25metaG_FD_113461 | JGI IMG/M metagenome (GOLD analysis project Ga0157369, IMG submission 113461) | Corn rhizosphere microbial communities from Kellogg Biological Station, Michigan, USA - C2-5 metaG | ecosystem: Host-associated > Plants > Roots > Rhizosphere > Soil | place: USA: Michigan... | reverse complement strand
GCCCATCGGCTCCAATTCCCCGCCGGCGTTTTCTGGTGAGCCGTGTACACTCCCTTCCCGGTAGCGGCGAATACCTGAAGGGTATTGTCTTGATTGTGAGCGACAGCAAAGCCGCCGCTCACGGGCGGCAGGTTTTCTGAGAATTCATCGCTCCACTTGCTCCAACTATCAGACGCGCTGTCCGGCTCGGCCATCAGACCGCCGCCGGCTTTCTGCCACGCGTGCCAAAGTCGCTCCCAATGGTCAGCAGCGAAGATTTCGAGCCCGCCATTCTCATTCATTGCGATCGGCCCCGTGTAATGGCTGCCGGCGTGGAATCGGACGATCAATGCTGTCGCGGGCTTGATCATCAGCGTTACGCGGCCGGAAATATCGGGACTTTGTGGGGTCCAAACGCCACGCCACTGCTCACCCGTATTGGAAATTGCAGCGCCGGCAAGTTGCGCGGTAAGACGAGTTGCGTCCCCCCGGATTTCTGACGATAGCGCCATCGTCGCGACACTCGCCTTCGCAAACGGCTTCCCCGTTGGAACAATCGTCACTTGGGCAGCGTGATCGGACTCCTGACCCTGCATTTTGTTAATCAGCGTAACGTACACATCCTGCCCCGCGCCCACGGTGTATGCCGTCAGGCTCCAATCCTTTGGAGCATTGCTGACGTGCACGGATGTTTCCAGGGGATAGCCATGGCCACCGAGGTTGAACGCCTTGATGGCATACCCTTTCGGCGTGATGTAATAGTCCGCGCACGGCCCTTGGGTGCAGTTTCCCGGTTGACCCCAGACGTTATTTCTAGGGAGTAGCGTGTCCGTATAAATCCACTGGTTGTTATGAAAATTCACGCCGCTGGCGCCATGCTCAGCCCACCAGTGCATATAATCGAGTGCCCAGAGGGCTGAGGCGAACGAGTTGCTGCCGCCGGGAACGCCAATCAGATAGTCGTTCGATTCTGTAAGCCTGTATTTCATCCCCAGCTTGCGAATGGGCTCATAGTTGTTTTTGAAAAGCCACGAATAGGGCGTGTAGACCAGTTGCCGGGCTTGCGGAATCGCCGCCGGTTGCACGGGGTCGGCCCTGACTCGGTCACCATCAACCCACGCCGGCGAGAGCATGTTGGCAATGCCCTCTGCGGCTGTAAGCTTGTACTCGCCGGATGCAGTATTGCCGCCGACGTAATAATGGCCGTAAGAGGCCAAAAAGTTGATCGTTGGATCACCATTCTCGCAGACCGCCAGTAATTCCGACCAACCCGCGCTCTTAAACTTCGATCCGCATACGCTGCCCGTAAATCGCGACTCCAGTGTGTACGAAAAGGCATCAGGGCCTGCGATAGGAACATGAGCCAGACCGGCTGTCGTCGTAATGACGCCGATGTACTTCCGCCATTCTTCAAGGTATGACGGAAAGGCACTTCCCGCGTTGGTCATTCCGTCGGAAAGGCCGATTTCGTACATGTTCGGATCGTGAATCGCCAGAGCCGGACTCGCGTTGCCGGGCTGCGGGCGTGTGCACTCCGGATCAGTGCCCAAGCATGAGCAACCTTTGTCCGCTATACAAGCGCAGGCGGTGCTGTCAGTACAGTAACTGTGCCTCGTGTGGTAGTCGTCTTCATTACCGGTGCTAAGAGCAGCGATATTCTCCGCATAATGGCTCCACAAGTACTTAGCCGTCTCGGCGCTCGTTTGTGCAAGATCAGGAATGTCACACGAAGCCGGATTGAACATCCGAAATTGATAGATGACTTTGAGATTTGCCTGCTGCGCAAATTGGAAGAGCGCGTCGAGATCGGTGTGCGCAGGAAACGGAGTCCGGCAACCGTCACCTGTCGCTGCCCCGACACGCAGGCTCTTAATACCGATCTGCTGAAAGAGAGCGAGCGGTTGAGGATTAGCCGTTGGATCGAAGAGGTGTACGCCGGTCGCTAGTCCACTGGTGCCCGGCATGACGCTGGTGATTTCAAAGCTCAGTCCGGCAAAATCTGGGGCGATCGGCTCATGCTCCGCCATTTTTCGGTAGTCGCCGTTCACTATGACTTCAACTTTGGTCTGCGCAGCCAAACAAGCCGGTACCATCACCGTCAGCCAAATCAGGCATGCAGTCGCAATCCGCTTCACCTATTTCTCCAATTTCGAGTGCTTTGCGGCTGGTAAAGAGGTGCGTGCGCCGCCAGATGCGTGGTGCACGCATTGAAGAGAGCGGGTCTGCGCGATGCAGACTCGGAGGCTGATTAGAAGTTGAACGCCATGGCTATTGGTCCGGCGGCGGTCTTTGTCGTTCGTTCTCTCAGAAGAAGAACTTCAGTGCGAGTTGGCCGATACGATAGCCATTTCGGTCGCTTGTAATTTTGCTGAAGCCGCTTGTTGTCCAGTTAAGTTGGCCAGGATTACTAAACTGCGGATGATTGAGCGTGTTGAATGTCTCCAGGCGGAACTGCAGTGAGGTCGCCCCTTCCATTTTGAAGTTCTTGAAGAGAGAGGCGTCCACGTTGTAGAAACCGGGTCCACGCACCTGTTCTGGCGGCCCTCCGAGAGGCGAGAAGTCAGACTGCCCAATTGTTGTAGCGGCAGGCGGTTGAGCGAACGCGCTCGGGTTCAGCCACTGTGTCACGTTGTGCGGGCCGGCGTAAGGATCCTGTCCTGGGACCAGGTTCGCGTTGCAGCCAAAGTCTGAAGTTGTGCGAGTTGGGCATCCGACGGTGAAAGGTTGGCCAGTCTGGAACGTATATATGAAGTTGAGTTGCCACCCACCGATCAAGGCGTCCGTCAACCTGTTGATATGGCTTAATAACTGCTTTCCTCTTCCGAAGGGCAGAGCATATTCCCCAGAGATGTGAGCTACGTGAGTGGCGTCGTTCGTGCAGAGGGAGTAATCCGGACCAGTGCCAAAGCCTTTCAGCCATTGGGCGCGAAATCCGAAGTAGCCAAACCCTGAGCCACCGTTAGACATGCACTTGGCGTACGTGTAGTTAGCCAGCAGTACAAAATTGTCCTTGAACTGATGCTGATAAACCGTCTGCAGGGAGTTATAGTTGCTGATCTCGATCGTTTGGACGTTTTGCATATTCACCGCGAAACTTGGGAACGGAAGGTAAGAGGTTTGATTGACATTTGTAGGCAGGATTTGGGATGGAGAATTCTGGAATCCAAACACATCCAGATGTCGTCCAAGTGACCCAACATACGCAACCTGAATTGAGTCGCGATTTGTAAATTGATCCTGAACGGTAAGGTTCGCGCTTTGCACGAAGGGAGTCTTGTAATCGTATTGCTTTCCGGAGAGTGACAGTCCTAACCCGGACACCTGCGATGGATCCTGCAGATTAATCACCCCGAATGTGTTTTCCATTGTGGCCACCTGGCCATTCGGGAGCAGGTCTGGAGTCTGCGAGGTGAGGCTTGGGCTGTTGATCTGGAACTGGAACGGATAGTTGGTTCCGAGAGTTTGGCCATATCCGACATTGTCGAAAGCGCCATAGGATATGCCATAGCCGGCGCGAATCACAAGCTTCGGCATAATTCGATACGCAACACCGAGACGTGGAGCAAAGTTCGTATGCTGCGCTTTGTTGACGTCGAGGCCGGAAACGCATTTGACCGAGATGTTATAGCTTGCAAGCAGCGCATTGAAGGCTGACGACCGCGGTACTGAGCAGCCCTTTTGCGGGATATAGTAGGTTCCTCCCGCACCATCGCCCGCGGTTTGCTGGAAATTAGCCTGATTTCCTTCGCTCTCGCCATACGGGGATGAGTAATCCCACCGGAGGCCAAGGTTAAGGGTGAGCGATGGGGTGAGTCTCCAGTTGTCCTGGAAATAGGCAGCGTAATAGTTCGCAAAGTAATCCGTACCGGAATAGTTTGATCCTGTGTAAGTGGTTAGCCCGCCAAGGTAGTCGATACCGCCTGAAACCGTTGCCGGACCTGGCGTCAGCAGCATCTGCGCGATGCCTAGAAGGTTGCTGTTTGCATTCGGTATGTCCGTATAAGATCCGTTGAACCCAAATTCTCCCTTGCTGTAGGAGGGCTGAGTGATGTCACCAACGATGTGGTTATATTCAACCCCCATCTTGAGCTCGTGCCGCCCACGGACCTTCATGACGTTATCGAAAAACTGCAAACCGCTTGTGGTTTGGATGGTAGGCATAAATCTACGCCCGCCAAAGCTTGTGAACCCGTTGTAGTCAATCGTAGGCAGTCCGCCATTGTTGGCAATTTGCGGAATGCCCTGAATACCATACTGTGCCGGAATGCCGAGCGTACTGCCCGTTGGCATTGTCAAGTTGTGATCGACATGGTTGTAGCCGAAGGTGAAGTCATTTTCGAATGTGGGCGAGAAGACATGCGTATAACCGCTGGCAATTGCATAGTGCGGCTCACTATCATTCGGAGCTATCTGAAGGGCTCCGCCCGCGATGTCTGGAAAGGGCTGGTAGGAATTGTATTGCGCCACACTTCTGCTGAAGACGCCCCAAATCGAATTGCTGGAGTTGATGCTTTCATCAATTCGTATGTCGTACTGGTTTACGTGAGAAATCGATGCGGGAGTGACGAAGTAATTGTTCAGAAGTCCCGCTTTGATTGGAGCCGGAAGCAGCTGAAGCAGTTTGATCGAGTTCTGATCAAGCCTCGACGATGGAAGCATATTCAACTGAGATGTGAGCCCGACAAAATTCTTTATGCCAGCAACGCTGCCGCCGGAGTAAAAGGGATCGCGCACATAGCCAGATCCGGTGGCGACTAGACCCGTGGTGGAATCGACCTGGCCTTTGGTGACCGGGCGCGTCGTCTTCGGATCCAGGACGGTTCCGTGGGCGATGGTACGACCGAGCATGTCCGTCGCCGAACCGCTGTTTCCGGTGATCAAATCTTGAAGATTGGTGAAATTGCTGCTGCGCATACTGTCGGTCGGCACCGTATCGGTAAACGAAGCCTGCTGCGTGATGCCTGTGTGCTGGAAATCGAAGAAGAAGAAAGTCCTGCTCTTGCCGTTATAGAGGCGGGGGATATAAACCGGGCCGCCAATTGTGCCGCCCCACTGGTTCTGGCGATACTCCTGCCGCGCCTTATTGTTCTGCTTGTTGAAGTAGTCGTTGGCGTTCAGGGCCTCATTGCGCAGGTATTCCCACACATCGCCCTTGACCCGATTTGTGCCTGATTTAACCACGGCGTTGACTACCGCTCCGCTGAACTGTCCAAATTCAGCGCTGTTGTTGCCATCCTGCAACTTGAATTCCTGGATTGCATCCGGAACCGGTGCGACGCTGCCGGCCTGGCCGTTCGCTCCCGACTCAAATACGTCGATGTTGTTGTCGATTCCGTTCAGCCGATAGTCCACCTGGTTCTGGCTCACGCCATTCGCCTGTACCTGGCTTGGGTTATCTGTGTTCGATCCGGTTGTTGCATAGGTTCCCGCGGAAAGCTGCGCGAGAGAGAGCCAATTCCGCCCATTTAGCGGAAGATCATTCACCTGGACGCTAGGAATCGTCTGTCCGAGGGACGCGTCCTGCGCCTGCAATAGCGGAACGGCCGAGGTGACTGTTACTTCCTCACTCACACTGCCGAGCTGGAGTGAAATGTCGGCCGTGACTACGCTTTGCACGTGGACCTGAATCCCGGTCAAAACGTACGTCTTGAAGCCGCGCGCATCAGCCTTCAGGGTGTAGGTTCCAACAGGTACGCCTTCCAGCACATAGGTTCCGCTCGAGGTGGAGTGCGTTGTCTGGACTACATTGGTTGCCTGGTTCGTCAGGCTTACAACCGCATCCCTGATATTCGCCCCCGCAGGGTCCTTTACCGTTCCGGCGACTCCGCCCGCGGCGGACTGGCTCCAAGCTGTGGTACTGAGCGATGCGAATACGACGCTGGCGACAAGCACTGCAGTATGAATTCGTGTCATCTTTTCTCCGTTCTGCTCTAGGCAGTAACGCTTAAGGCTTATGCCGACCGTGAATGGCCAAGCGCGGCACGACAGAGGCAGGGATGCGACTGTTTATCGATTACAATCGATTGAATCGACAGCGACACCCCATTATGCACTAGCACTCCCTAGTACGACTCGTTTACCGAATGTTCTGCCGAGAGAGTTTCGCAGCCCCGGCGGTACTTTGTTCCTTCACTGCCGAACCGTATAAGCCCCAACAAGTTGAGTCAAGAAACCGGGTCTGAATTTTGCATCTGCCCGATTTCGCCCGGATCGGAACGGACAATTCAGCACAAGTATCTATTTTTTCTGTTACATAGATGGACCCTTAAATTATCTGAATGGCGCACATTCGACGTTCTCAAGAATTGAAAAATTGGTTTTTAGTTCTCAAAAGCGGCACGAACGGGTAGCAATGGTTCCCTGTCGGTCTCAGGTCGGCGTGGTTTGGGATATCGGCAGGCGCTATCATGAGGGCGCTTGGAACGAGCCTCTTCAGGCAAGATCCAAGCCAGGATCAATTGCCTGGGATCGAACGTCGCTGCGGATCGTCGCGATATTGCGGCTCGGATGAGTACCGCGTTTGGTCGCCCAAGGCGGAGGGACACGAGATTTGTCGGGATTAGTTGTTCAAGAGAAGACGGTGGGGTATCGGGCTGGGATCACGGCATTGGAAACTCGGGGTAAATATTTGGCGCTTCGCGAACCTCGATTCGAAATGATGGATTTAGCCGATCGTGATCTCGGGTGCGGACGATTTGGTCCCGAGTAGCTTTCAAAATGCATGGCCGCAGGCATTCCGGCGTACACAGTGAGCAGTCGGGCGGAGTGCCCAGACACCGCAGTCGCCCTTCTTCGACCAAACTCCACGCGGGGAATAAGCGCGAAAGACTTCTCGTGCGCAGAGAGTGCGAACACAGTACTAGTTGACTGTCCGCATCAGGCGGCGCTCGAACGGAGAAAATTGGATGCAAGTGAATGATGAATTGGACACCGGTGACTATTATCAGTTCGATAATTACGCACTTGATCCGGATGCGAGAACCCTGAGATGTGCTGGCGAGCTGGTCGATCTGACACCCAAGGTATTCACGACCCTTCTCGTGCTGGTCGAGAACCGAGATAAGGTCCTGACAAAGGATGACCTCCTCACCATCATTTGGCCAAGCCAGTTTGTCGACCAGTCAAACCTAAGTCAAAACATCTCGGTTTTACGAAAAACCCTCGGAGAGGCTGAATCTGGAAAAAAGTACATCGCAACATTCCCAGGGCGAGGTTATCGATTTATTGGGCGCGTAGAAGTCAGGCGCCGCCGGGAGGACGCCCGGAAGACGTCCTTGCCCCCTGATGTACAAGCTGACGTTGAAGCGCTTAAGGCAAACTTTGGCCCCAAGGAACGGCCTGACAGAACGAACAGCATAGCGCGTTCCCGGAACTCCAGGAGCATCGTTGCAGTATGTGTTTTAGCCCTCGTCGCAGTCGCCGCATTCGCAATTCTCGAATACATTCGCCATCTCAAGGTTAGAAACACCACTGCGGACAGTTCCCCTGTAAAGGTCTATGCGCGAATGAAAGCCGGGCTAACACAACCATCCTGGTCGAGGGATGGGAATGCCATCGCGTTCGTTGCGATGGATTTGAGCGGTACTCGATCTACGATCTACGTGCAGACGGCGGGGGACATTCAACCACACAGTGTCGTTTCAGACTCAGGCCAATACAGCAGTCCAGCCTGGTCTCCGGACGGAAAGTTACTTGCGTTCTTGCACTTTCAACCTGATACGGCAGACATTGTCATATTCGACGCTCAAAACAAGTCATCCAGGATATTGACGAGACTCTTCCCTCACCGATATGGACTGAATTACCGTCATTTAGATTGGTCTCCTGACGGGAAGTTCTTGGTCGTTGATGATAAGAGTCAAGATTCAGAACCTTTCAGTCTTTATCTTATTTATATTGAGAACGGCCGGAGAGTGCGGCTGACCTACCCCGACTCGGATATTATTGGCGATCTCTCGCCGAAAGTTTCTCCGGACAGTATGAGGGTCGCATTCATTAGAGACACGTACCTCTTTGAACAAGATCTCTATATAGCGAGTGTGCGAGGGCGCACCCATCAGCGACTCACGTCGGCTGCGACGCCGATAAGTGATGTTGGATGGAAGAGAAACAACGTATTGACCTTCGCGGCAAACCGTGGCGACGGCTTCAAGTTTTGGCAATTCGATCTTACTAAGCAAGTCCAAAAGGAAATTGCAGAATCAACGGTAGACTCCGATAGACCGTTGCAATTTTCGGTCGCACAGAATGGGCGACTGGTTACCTTCTCAAATTACAATCCCAATCTTGATATTTGGTCGATTGATTTGACTAAGGCAAATAATCAATGGGTCCCGGTGATTCAAGCTCTCGGAGAAAATATCCGACCTTCTGTATCACCCGACGGAACGCGCCTTGCATTCTTGTCCAACGTGTCTGGGGAATTTCAGATTTGGATCAGTCAAACTGACGGGTCAAATGCTTCGCCAGTCCCAACCGGAGCGCTCGTACCCGCCTCATTCTGTTGGTCGTCCGATGGGAACTCCATAATCTTTTCACCACTGCATGTTCATGGACTGTACGAAGTATCGGTGCATGGTGGACCCGTTAGACAAATAAGTTCAATCTACACTGATCCGTATAACGCCATTGACAACAACTCATTGTTTGTCCGAGCGCATTCTTTTATCTATCGTATTCCCCGGTTCGGTGGAAGCGCTCAAGAGGTGACCGAGCAAGGAGGCGCTCCGATCGCGCAGTCGCGAGATAGCCGGTACTTATATTTTGCACAGGGCCGAATGAGCACTACTATCGCCCGACTTAATTTGCAAACCGGGCATCAGGATGAACTCACCAGCTCACTGCTGCCTGGGTATTCGGACGCATGGGCTCTTAGCTCACAAGGCATTTTTTTCCTTGGCCAAGAGCGTGGTCAGCCAGCGATTAGATTCTTCAACTTTTCGACCGAGAGGGAGGAACACGTTGCCGATTTTCCTGGGAATCTCCCGCAGGTGGAAATGTCTGGATTTGGAATCTATCCTGATGGAAACCGCCTTTGGTTAGTTCGTGCAGACCCGATGCCTGCAGACATCAAAATCACCATGCTCCCCGACTAGTCCGGAACTCGAAATTGTACGGAGTACTGGCTGATGTTCATCCAAACAGCAGATCTGCCCAGAAGCTCCAAAGTTCTAAACTCGTCTAGTAGGGCCGACCATTTCTCTTTCTTGATCCGCACAATGGTGGGTGAGGTCGCTAGTTCGAATCTAGTCGTCCCGACCAATTCTCTTTCTTGATCCGCACAATGGTGGGTGAGGTCGCTAGTTCGAATCTAGTCGTCCCGACCATTTCTCCTCAACAACCTAGATTCTCGCTAGGGGTCAATTACTTCGATTCAGGTCCACCCAAGGCCCATTCCACCACCCTTACCGCTCCTCGGGTCGCCAACAAGCCGGACGATTGCATCCTGCGCTTCTGTCTTTTCTGCATTCACTGCTTGTGCATAGGCACCTACGGTTAGAACTGCAGACGCGTGCCGCGTCGAGATTCTGTAGAAGAGGATTTTTGTCGCGTTGGAGAAGCTGAGTCGGGCCTGGTCCGCGGAGTCAAGGTTGCGGCCAGTCTTCTGGGGCTGTGCAACGACACGATCGGCTCGCCTTATTCTCCTGCAACTCCGGAACAAATACGCGATGTGGCCCAGAAGCTTGATAAGTTCCGGAAGGCGTTCCAAGAGACCTTTGCATAGTCCATCACACTTGGTGAGAAACTTGGGACAACAAATAAAAGCAAGTGCACCGAGTCGCCACCGGGTGATCGCAAAGCAGCTTCATCGCCAGGTGCGCCTAGTGGTCTAGAACAGCAGGTGGAGCGAGAGTTGGATCACGCGCGGGTCGTAGCTGGAGGTGATCTGGCCAAACGATGCGCTCGCTACATTGGTGCTTGGCATGCGGAGACGAGTATGGTTCGGGACGTTGAAGGCTTGCGCACGGAACTGCAGCGCGAGCCGTTCCCAGATGGGAAAGTTGCGGTACAGGCCCAGGTCAATGTCGGTAAAGGCGGGAGCACGCAGGTGGGTATCTCGGATGGGAGTGTTGCCGAAGTGGCCGTCCGCGATTTTATATGCAGCCGGATTGATCCACTGCCAGGCGCCGCTGGGGAGGCGGGTGCGTCCGGCGGCCGGATTTCCAATCTTGTCGGGACGGGCGCTGCCGACGCCCAGCCCATTGGTGGTGGACTGCGAAATGGGAAGGGGCACGCCGGTGGAGAGACTAACGATCGTCGTGAGCTGAAAGCCTCCGGTCAATGCGGCGAGAAATCCATGGTTCAGCAAGAGTTGATTTTTGCCGAAGGGCAGATCGTAGAGCGCGGTGCCGGTAAAAACATGCGTTGAATCGAAGTCACTCACCGCACGTGACTCGCGCAAGTCGTACGGGTTCTGAATGCTTCCCGTATTGCTCGTTGAAGCAAAGGACCCGAGGATGGCGTCGGTGATGGTCTTGGAGTAAGTGTAGGAGGCGAGCAGGGTGAGATTCTTGCCGGCACGACGCTGCAACGTAGCCTGCAGACTGTGATAGATGGAGTTACGGTCGCCGGGGTAGCCGGTGACGGTGCTGAACTGCGGGAATCGATTCGAAGCGATTTCCCTGGTAACGGTCGCAGCTCCCAGAGTGCCGGGGACCTTCCCGACCAATGGATTGGGCACCGGTGTGTTCAGGTAAGCCGATGCTGTTCCCACCTTTCCACCAGCGGCTGCCTCGGCGGCAATCGCAGCATTGATGAGGGACTCCGCGGGAAGGTTCTGGGCTTCGTTGGCGATCAGATGCATCCCTCGGTTCCCGCTGTACTGGACTTCCAACTTCAACTTGGCGGGGAGCTGCCGTTCCACGCCGAGATTCCATTGCACGATGCGGGAGCTCTTCATGTTGCGATCGAGGACGCCACTGGCGGAGGTGCCCAGAGCCGCGGCGTCCCCCTCAGGACCACTAGCCGCCGACAACGTGTAGATCGATTGCAGCGGAGCGGCGACGGCGGTGGCGCTTGGCTTGATCGGGTTATAGATCGAGTTGAATCCCGCGCTGGCGGCATAGAAGGAGTAGAGAGGGAGCGGGCCGTTATACATTCCAATGCCGCCGCGCAGCACGGTAGTCGAGTGCAGGAACGCAGGTGCGTAAGCAAAGGCGAGCCGTGGGGCGAAGAGCTGATAGTCACCCGAAGTAAAGGTGCCGGGATTGCCGTTGAGGCCGGCGTACTCGTACAGGCCTGGAATGCCAACGATGGGGTTGATCGCCTTGGTGTTCAGCCAGCCCACGAGCCGGTTCTTTTCGCCGATGGGAGTGTAGAAGCCATAGCGCATTCCCATGTTGATGGTGAGCGACGGAGTGATCTTCCAATCGTCCGCGACAAAAAAGGCAGCTGTGCTGTAGGAGGTTGCCGCGTAGGGCTCCTGGTCAAAGGAGATGGTGTTGGGCAGGCCGAGGAGCAAGGACGCGACCGCATTGCCGGAGGTGGAACCGCCGTTGAGGCTGGTTTGCAACGGGCTGAATCCCCACGAGCCGGTTGGACTGCCCGAGGTGACCAGGCCGGAGCAGATGTAGTTGCGCAGATCGACGCCCACACGGAGGAAGTGTTTTCCGGCTGTCACAGAGAGAATCTGGCTGAGCTCCTTGGTCTGGGACTTGCGGATCTGGGGAACGCCGGTACCGAGACCTCCTTCGAGAGAAACTGTGGCGGCCGGACGAACGTTGATCAGCGAACCACTAGCGAGCGCGGGCGAGGTGGTGTAACCGAAGTAGGAGGTTCCCACCGTGTTGCCAGATGGGTCGAGGTTCGTACGGAGCGACCAGATGTAACCGGCTACGGCGGTGTAGAGCAGGCGCGGAGAGATGGTGTAGTTGTACGAGCCGGTGTAGGCGAAGGTTGGGATGGTAACGTGCTGGCCGCTGGAGTCATTGACACCAGTGACAGCGATCACCGGCGATGCATAGTTTGTATGGGTGTACTTGAACATCAGGCGATGCTTCTCACCGATATATTGGTCTCCTCGAATCGTGAAGATGTCATTGCTCTGATTGGTTTTGGACACGCCGGCGTAGTTATTGGAAACGCCGGGCCGGTTCGGGAGCGGATAAAGACCAAGCAGCTGTTTACCGAATGCGGTTTGGCGCGGCGTTGGAATTGTCTGGTTAGGGAAGGCTGTGCGCAAAGCGGGGTTGGAGTTGCTGGCCGGATCGTAGATCGGAGTTGAGACCTCCGTGAAAATGCCCTGGCGCATGAGCACTGTCGGCACCGATCCGAGGGCGTTGGAACGCACGTCCCAGCGCAGACCTTCGTAATCGAAGAGGAAGAACGTGCGCTTGCGGCCGTCGTAGAGCTTCGGTATCCAGACTGGACCGCTGAGGTTGGCTCCGAACTGGTTGTAGTTGAGCGGCGGGTTGACGGGACTGTAGGGCATCGCAGGATGGGCGTTCAGCACGGTATTGCGGACATCTTCGAAGGCTCCGCCATGGAAGTCCTTGGTGCCACTTCTGGTGATGTAATTGACGACTCCGCCAGTGGTGAATCCGAATTCGGCAGACAATGCGCCGGACTGGACCTGGAACTCCTGAATGGATGAAGCGGAAGGCAACGCAGAGATCGTTCCACCATTGGGATTGCTGACACTGACGCCGTCGACGAGGTACTCCGAGTTGCCCCCAAAGATGCTGCGTATCCCGCCGTTGATCTGATATCCGGAAGATGCCGTGCTGCCATCGCTGCCGCTGCGGTTGGCGGCCGAATTGCCTGCCGCAGCCTGAACGCCGGGCGTGAGCGCGGCAAGCGCGAGAGGGTTCAACGTTTCGAGGGGCAGGTCGGCGATTTCCTTTTGCCCGATCAGCTGCCCTTTGTAGCCGTTGTCGAGGTCGAGAGCATTCGACGACTGGGAAGTCACCACCACGTCAACGTTGACTGTAGAAGGCTTGAAGACTAATTCGACGCGGGTGGACTTGCTGACATCGACAAGGATGTTTTTTGCCGCGACTTCTGCGAAGCCGTTCGCCGTTCCGGAGAGGTGATAGGTCCCCGGAACAAGGGACGGAAAGATGAAGAGGCCGTCATGGTTCGATTTGGCGGTGATCGTGGTTCCAGTATCGTCGTTGGTCAGCTTCAACGTAACGCCGGGAATCACGGCATGAGCCTGGTCCGCTGTCGTGCCGGTCACCGCGCCGAACGACTGTGCGGATGCGCTCGAGCACATCAGGATGATGATCGCCAGCAGGCTGACGCAAGCGAAGAGATGATGGCGAACATTGACGGCTGGACTCATGAGAACTCCTGCGACGAATTGTGGAAGCCAGCTTAGCGATTTGGTGCTAGAGTGTCAATACTTGTTTATTGATAATATTCGCCAAGGAGTAACCCGTGAGGAAATTCCTCTTTATCGTGATGGGAAGTTTGATCCCGGCTGTCGCCGTAATCGGAGCCCGCGGCCAAGCACCGTCCCCGAAGCCTCCGTGCGCCGCCCCTGCTGACAATTACGCCTTCATGGGGATCAAGACAGTTCGTCTATGGGAGGGAGATGCGCCTGAGGCACGGGGGAACCAGTGCGAAGATATCCCGACCTTAACTATTTTCGATCCTCCGACACCTGTCGGAAACGGGTCGGCGGTCATTGTCTTCCCCGGCGGTGGGTACCATACGCTAGTGGCGAGTCGCGAAGGCCGCCAGGTCGCCGACTGGTTCGCGGCGCGCGGCTTCAAGGCGTTCATCCTGAGCTACCGATTGAGTGCCAATGGTTATCTGCTACCAGTTCCGCTGCTGGATGCGCGACGGGCGATCCAAACGGTGAGGGCTCATGCAGCGGAGTATCACATCGACCCCAATCGCATTGTCGTAGCGGGGTTTTCTGCGGGTGGCCATCTTGCGGCGCTCGCGGCAACGCGTCCGGTCAGCGGTGATCCGTCCTCTGCGGATCCGATTGAGCGGGTATCGAGCCGGCCCGACTATCTGGTGGTGGGGTATCCATGGATTGGAGCACTTGGCGATGACATGGATCACTTGAACTACTGCAAGACGCTGAACATCATGGACAAGTGCGCGGCGCTGCGTGCGCAATACTCACCCGACCTTTTCGTTACCAAGGACGACCCGCCGACTTTCTGGGTCCATAGCATCGACGACAAAGTTGTGCCGATCGAGCAGGGGATGCGATTTTATCTGGCACTTCTGAAGGCCGGCGTGCCGGCGGAGGCCCATCTGTTTGGCCATGGCGGCCATGGCTTTGCGCTGGGCAAAGGCGATCCTGAGCTGGATGGATGGACGGTGCATCTCGAAGCATGGCTGAGGACATTCGGGTTGTTCACGCCAGTGGTCAGGCCCAAGACCCGCTAAGAACCCGCGAAGGATCAGGCTAAGGTTTCGCGCTGCACCGGCTTTGGCAAAAGCGAACTCATGTGATCGATCAGGTTCTTCGAGACTGCCTGATCTACCAGGTTCACGTCTTCGATTGGCTCGTCTGCGCGCATATCATAGAGCTCGCGGTTTGTGATTGTTCCTGAGGCGAAGTTGCGCCACTCGACGTACCGGTGCGTATCCGTACGCACGGAGTAGCCCATCACCTCGGGCGCGCCATGATAAAACCAGGGGCGCGGAAACTGACTCAGGGCCGGCTTCAGCGAAGCTCTTTTCGGGTTGGCCAGATAAGAAACGAGGCTGCGTCCCTCCAGTCCGGGAGCGGGCGGAAGCTCGCACAGGTCACACAGCGTTGGGAAGAGATCCAGCAGTTCCACGGTCGCGTCGCACACCTGGCCATGCACGCTCCGGGAAGGATCGACGACGATCAGCGGAACCCGGGTGTCAAGCTCGTAGTTCGTTGTTTTGCACCAGAGCCCGTGCTCGCCGAGATGAAAGCCATGGTCGACCCAGAACACGATGAGCGTGTCCTTCTCGAGCCCGTTCTTGCACAGGGCTTGGAGGACACGTCCGAACTGTGCGTCGGTGTAAGCCAGCGAGGCGTAGTATCCGCGGCGCAGACGCTCGGCCACGGCAGGAGGAATGGGGCCGTCGGGGGGAATGCCAAGATATCCGCGCAGCTCAACCGAATTGTGCAGCGCAATGACGGGAGCTCGTGCGGGAGCGTCCAACCTCGCGATTGGAGGCACCGGCCGGCCATCGAACATCTTCCAGTAGCGCAGCGGCGCCGTGAAGGGCAGATGCGGCTTGCGCATTCCCACGGCAAGAAAGAACGGCTGCTGACCGGCCTTTGCAAAGCGCTGGAGTGCGGCAACCGCGCCGGCTGCGACCTCGCCGTCGGGATAGGCATCATCGGAGGCATCGACAAACTCATCAGCGTCGCCTTTGCCGGCAGTACGATGCACATGGTTCTTCGCAAGCTGATAGTCATCGCTCTTCGGTGTGTACTGAAACTGTTCGGGGACACTCCACGATTGCGGGTCAGCCATCGGGGCTTCGCCGTGAAAGATTTTGCCGAACGACTGTGCGAAATAGCCGTGATTCCGAAAATGTTCGGCGACCGAGACGCGCCCCGGCGACGTATGCCGGAAGTGTGTCTTCATGTCCCAGACGCGAATCGTATCCGGGCGGCAGCCTGTCATTAACGACTGGCGCGATGGGTTGCACACAGCCTGCTGGCAGTAAGCGTGACGAAAAAGGGTTCCCTGCTGCGCGAGCGCGTCGATGTTCGGCGTTATGGCGTAACGATCGCCAAGACATCCCAAGCTTGCTCGCAAGTCGTCCACGGCAAGAAAGAGGACGTTTTTGCGCTTTGTAGTCCTGGGCGCGCGCTTTTTGCCCAGAGCAGCAAGTGCCACGACATTGGATATCCCATAGAGAAAATCCCGACGATCAGAAAAGGGCATGGCGGATCCCTTGAGTTGAGTCAGTTCATTTTGAGCGTTGAGACTTGACCCTTGAAGCGCAGTCAGGTCTTTCGATCAAGGCTTCATTGTCCAGACCGGGGGTGGCGGACCTTGCATCAGCCAAGCTTTCGAAACCCGGGCTACGGTCAAATGGTCGGGCTTGGTCTGTGAGCCGAGTTGCGGCCCCGACTCGTAAATAACCAGAAGCGTAGAGCGCTGGGAAGCGATATCGCTGTACGCAGCGACGCCAGGGTCGATCACACGCTCGTGCGACCAACTCTGACCGTTGTCCTCGCTCACCTTGACGGTAAGGTTTTCGCGCACACGCCATTTACGTTCACTGGCTCCGGGCACGTCACGGCTGTCCGGGTTCGAAAAATAGACGACAGGCGTGCCGCCGGCCAGCCCCGGAGCTGTCAGCAATCCTGCATCGCAGGTGGGATCGAAGAGCTGAGAATCAAAGCGTATCGGCGACCACCCGGAGATTCCATCGTCGCTGACCGAAACCGCACGCAAGTGCTCGGCGCCGCCGGAGCGAATGTTCACCATCACCTTCCCGTTAGGCAGTTGTGTAGCCACTGTCTCATTCGGGCTCTTGATCTGAGGAGAATCGCGGGCGATGATCGCTCCGCGGTGCCACGTTCGACCGTGGTCGTCGCTGTAGATGGTGGCCATCGCGGCGGGGCCATGCCCACGCGTGCCGTCAGGGTGCTCCTGGCCGTTCGCCATCCAGATGGAGGCGATCAGACGCCCATTCTTGAGCTGAATGCCATGTCCGGTTCCGGGCGTCACTACGTTCCATTCGTAATCGCTCTTGAACCCGTCGAAGACTGCGGTGATGTCGCGCTCGGGCGTGAAGGTTTTCCCGTCGTCTTTGCTGTCGATTTCAAAGACGTGCAGATAATTTTTCTGGTAGAGGATGTGGACCGCGCCAGTCTGCCGGTCGACGATTGCCACTACATTGTCGGTGAGGTCCTTGCCGTTTCCAGCGATCATGCGGGATGGTTCCCACGTGCGACCCCCATCCGTACTGCGCCGCAGAAGAACGTCAGCCGGCGACCAATCGCCTTTCGAGAGATCCTTCCTGGCCCCGCAGTAGGCCAGGATCGTTCCGCGTTTGGTCACCACGATCCCCGGAACGCGGTACGTGGCGTATCCGCCAATGCCTGCGTTCCACAGGTTCACGCTCTCCACCTGGGCGCCGGCAGCGACGCTCGCCAACATGAGTATGGCGGCCAATCCCAGTCGAGTCATTGTTGTCATTATTCCTCCTACGGGTTCGAAACGTCAGGTGAAGCGGATGTCGCGAAGCGGGCCACATAGAACATTCCACCGCGCGAACTGTTCAGGTGTCCTTGTGGGGCTCGCCCCCTTGACTACGAGTTGGCTTCGCCTCAAATCGGAGAAGTTTGCTAAATACGTTCGAGACGCGTGACACGGCCGGTCCGATTCCAGTCAGAGATATAGATAGTGGTGCCAGACACGGCGTGTATGCCGTGCGCGGCGCTGAAACAGCCGGACGTGATGCTCTCGGGGGCGATGTCGTACTGCGCCCACTGTGAGGTGTCTGGGTTGTCGCCGAGGAAGGCAACCGGGGTATGATTCCGGTCGAGGATGGTAACTCGTCCCTCGAGTTCGGAGACAACGAGTTGGTCACCAAGAAAGCTTGCCTGGCAGGGACGTCGCAGGCCGGTAGCGAGCGTGCGCACGAAGCGGCCGTCAAGGTCGAAGTGCACCAACCGATGGTTCTCGCGGTCACAGACGAGCAGCAGCGGCTGGTCGAAACGATGGTCGATCGTGAGGCCGTGGCAGCGCTCGAAGAGGCCGTCGACTGAGCCTTTGCCGGCGTGGGCGGATAGAAAATTGCCTGAGCGATCGAAATGAAAGAGACGCGAATCGCCATAGCCATTGGCGATCCAGAGCGAGCCGTCCGGCGCGGGAACCGCAGCGGTTATACGCCAGGCATTGGGCTCGGTAAAACCAGCCGCCGCCGGAGCCGTGATGCGCAGGGCGGGTGTGCCGTCGAGCGTCATCTTCACAAAGAGCCAATTGGCCTCGGGCGTGCCCTTCAGGACCGTAGCGTAGAGGTATTCGACGCCGTCTTCTTCGGCACAGACGAGCGAGTGAACCTCGGGGAACTGGTGCGCGATCGTCGTGATGCAGTCGCCTGAAGGCGCGAAGACGACGATACCCATGGCGCTCTGCGTGCTCACATAGACGCGCCCCATGCGGTCGCTGGCGATGCCGCCGTGCGTGCCGCCGAGAGCGAAACCTTCCGGCAGACGACCCCAGCATGTTTCTCCTCGGAAACGCCAGGAGCCGTTGCTGGTAACGAAGCACTGATCAGACAAGAGACAGTTCCCTTCCACGGCGATCAAAACGCGTAGCGCAGGCCAAGCTGGATCTTGCGCGAATCGCTGCGCTTAGTCACCAAACCAAAGTTCGGATTTCCGACGGTGGTGTTGGGATTATTCAGGTTCGCATGGTTAAGAAGGTTGAACATCTCCAGGCGAAAATCGATCCGCTGCGCGTCGTGAATGGGGAAGTGTTTGATCACGGAGCCATCGAGGTTGACATAGCCAGGTCCGCGCACGGCATCGAAGCCGAGATTGCCATAGCGCTTCGCGTTGTAGGGCGTGTTGACATCAAAAGCGGCGGGGTTGAGCCAGATGGCATAGCCCGAAGCGTTGTCGCCCGAGCTGTAGAGACTGGTGCCCGGGACGTGATCGGGACGGGTGCCGGAGGTGTAGCCGTTGCGGACGAGGTCCTTATTGGCGAGCACATTGAGCGCCTGGCCGCTCAGCATCGAGACGATTCCCTGGAAGCTCCAGCCACCGAGTGCCTGACGGCCGACAGCGTGTGCAGCGGCGAACGATGGCGCTGGTGGATTAACGAGGAAGACACCGGTGACACGGTTGCGGATGAAACCCGTCGAGGGACCGCGTGAGCTGTTGCCGTCATTAGGATTCTGAAGCGTGCTCTGGCCATTGCCGAGGCTTCCGCTGGAAGCCCACGTTTGGTTCTGCGAGGAGTAGGTGTAGTAGAGATCCGCCTGGGTGAGGCTGTTGCGACGGTAGTCCAGACTAAGCTGCAGGCCGTTGTATTTCGTCATGCCACCGAAGACGTTGTAGTCGACCACGCCGAGCGCGGGATACGGATTTACGCCACCGGCGCAAGCAGTGGTAGCGCACGTGCCGGGCTCGAAACTGTTCGGCAGCGACGTCGCTATCTCGTGCAGATCATGCATGCCGACATAAGCAACCTGCGTGTAGAGGCCGGGTGTGATCTGGTATTGGAGATTCGCGTTCCAGTTCTCGGAGTACTGGTCGGGGTGGTTGTACTGCACGATGGACTCGCCGAAGGAAAGGCCGGCGGGAATCAGGTCAGGGTTGGCTTTGATGTTGGCGACAACCGTGCGCGAGATGGGATACGCCGTGGAGAAGCCTGCCGGAGCATGGCTGGGCGTGAAAGCTGCGTCGAAGGGCAGGCGCGGATCAACAAAGGCCGAGGAGAAGTCGAAGAAGGGTTGCGGCGGGACGAACATGAGACCGCCGGCGGCACGCGCGATGAGTTTGTGGTTGCCGAGCAAGTCATAGATCAGGCCGAGCCGCGGAGCGAAGTTGAAACGGTCCTCGGTAAAGAAGTTATGGTTCTTATCCGTGGAGAGCGGGCCAAACCAGTCCGGGCCAGTGACGTTGTAAGCGCCACGGAACGGCGTGAAGTAGTCGTAGCGCAAGCCATAGTTCAGCGTGAGGCGCTCCGTTGCGCGGAAGTTATCTTGGGCGTAGAACGCAAAGTCCGTGCTGATGAGTTTCTTAGGGCTGCCGAAGCTGACGGCGATCAGGCTGGGCGTATCTGTCTGCAGATCGGCGAGCGAAGAGTAGGTGCTACGAGGGCTGGTGTCCTGCGTACGGCGGCTGGGGTCGTAGCGATCGTCGGTGCCGAAGGTGAAGGTATGGCGACCGTGGACAAGAGTGAGATTGTCAACGAAGCCATAGGTAGTGGTCTGGAAGTAGAGCAGCGACTGCGTCGTGTCGGAACTGAAGAAGCCGGAGATGATGAGCCAGGAGCCGGTCGGGTCCGAGAAATAGGTGTCGAGGTTGCGGTTGACCAGGTTGCGATCGAGGCCCAAGCGGGCTTCATTGACCAGATGAGGGTTCACGGTCCAGATATCGCTGAGAACGGCGTTGTGGAACTTGATCGGATAGTCCTGGCTGTCGTTCGGGCGGAACTGCTGAATCTGCTGGAGCTGCGTGTTGTAGTTGTAGCGAGCCAGCAAGTGATGGCGCCCCAGATACGTGTCACCGCGCCACATAAAGAGGTTCTCGTTGGAGATGGTGTCGCGATTGCCGACGAACATGCCGACCAATGGGTTGGATGTGCTCGATGTCGGCAGAGGCATGAGCGAGAGCTCTTTCTTGATCTGCGGATTCGAGACAGAGTTAATGAGCGTCTGTGTAGCAGTCTCACCCGAGACTGTGCTGCCGGCAATCACGCGATCGCCTTCGTAATTGAAGTAGAAGAAGGCGCGGTTCTTGAGCAGGGGGCCGCCGACATTGGCGCCGAAATCGTTGTAGCGCAGTTCGGGCTTGGCCACGATCGGATGGGCATGCTTGTTGGTCCATGTATTGGCGTCAAGGACGTCGTTGCGGAAGTACTCGAAGAGGCCGCCGTGGAACCTGTTGCCACCAGATTTGGTCGCGATGTTAAGGATGCCCCCGGAGGCTCGTCCGTAGTCGGCTGATGGGACGCTGCTGAGGAGGCGGAACTCGGAGATGGCGTCAATAGAAAGCGTATTAGTGATGGAGCCTGCGCCAGCGCCAATGCCGTTGGTCTCGCCAAAGGTTGCGTCCACACCGTCGAGGAGAATGTTGTTGGAAAGGCCCGGAGCACCATTGACCTCGAACCCGCCACGACCGTTCTGCGAAGATGCCCCGGCACTAGCATTCACACCGGCCTGCAGGCCGATAAGCGGGAAAAAATTGCGTTCGTTAAGTGGCAGGTTCTCGACTTTTGCGGGTGTGATTTCGCTGCCGAGAGCGGAGGAGGTGGTGTCCAGCAGTTGGGACCCGGCGCTTACGGTAAGCGTCTCTGTGACAGCGCCGACCTTCAGAGACAGGTCGACTGTTTGACGGGCCCCGGTGGAAACCGCAAACAAGTTGGTGGTGCTCTTGCTATAACCGGTGGCCTGGACCGTCTCCTTGTAGTTACCAGGCAACACGGAGGGGAACTCATAATAGCCTGTAGCGTTCGTCGCGGTGGTGAGGACCACGCCGGTCTCGGTGTTCTGGATCTGGACGCTCGCCTTTTGAATCTCCGCCCCGGTTGTGTCTACGACTGTGCCGCTAACACTTCCCCCGTTCGCCTGAGCGAAGACGAGCGGGCCAGACACCAGCAGGAGGACCGGAATGACACCGTGGGTGAGTCGAACGAGCGATCTGGGAACCATAAAGAGACGGTGACGCATGCGAAGCCTCCGAAAAGTCCGTAATCGCACCCAAACGTGGAAACGAGTTTGAGATCATCAAGTGCGCGGATTTCAATATCCGGGCTACTATACTATCGATAATCGAGATTGTCATCTCAATTATCGAGCAGTTTCCTTATTTCTTCTGAATGGCCTGGCATCGTGGTCAGGACCGGGATCAGAGGCAGTCGCCCCGGAGGGCTTCGACAGTATGGTTGTCCAGCCAGTCCCAATCGAGTTCGACACCGAGCCCGGGGCCTGTCGGAAGGTGTTGGCAGCCGTCACGCAGGCCGAGGGGGTTCCCCTTCAGACCGAAGCGAAACATCGGGTGGTGGGACTCGATATAACGTGAGAGACGCGTCGCGCAGCCGACCTGCAAATTGGCCGCGTCCAGCAGCGGCGAACTCGCGGTGTGTGTCTCGAGCTCGAAGCCGAGAAGCTCACACATTCCGAGCGCCTTCCAAAGCCCGGTGACGCCCCCCTTGTGGTGGACGTCGGCGCGGATAAGATCGGTCGCTCCATCCAGCATGTACTGGGGCAGCTCAGCCAGTCCAACCGTTTCTGCGGCGAGGATGGGTGTGCGGAGTTCAGCAGCAAGCTTGCGAAGCTGGAGGATCTGGGCGTCCGGAACAGGCTCCTCAAACCATTCATAGTGGAGTTCGTCCAGGACGTGGCCGATCTTGAGCGCAGTGTCAAAGCTGAGGGCCGCAGACGAGTCGAGCATGAGCGGGTAGTCGGTGCCGACGAGTTCGCGGGCGAGGCGGAGGCGCGGGATGTCTGCGGCCGGGCCGCCGCTCAACTGCAGCTTGATTCCGGCGTAGCCTTGGGCCTTCTTTTCTAGAACCTGCTGCTTGAGTTCTTCGAGCGTGCCGATGGTCTGAGGTGGGCAGGTAGCGTATGTAGGGATGCGATCACGATATTGGCCCAGAAGCGCGGCGATGGACATCCCAGCAACTCTCCCCTTGATGTCCCAGAGCGCAACGTCGAGGTTCGACCAAATCGTTTCGCGAAAATTGTAGAGATGGCGTTGCTTCGATCGGAGGCGCTGCCATATCTCCTCGGTGTGGAGGGGATTCGCGCCAAGGAGATCGTGATAGTAGATATCGTGCAGCGCATAGGCAGAGGCACGGCCCTGACCGAGCGGACCGTAGTCCATCGTGTGGCCCTCGATGCCCGAGTCCGTCGTGATCGTGGTGAGCGGGAACTCGAAGTCGCGGGCACCGGACGGCGGCATGTGTGGTGCGTACCAGAGTTCGGCCGACTGGCGAATGCGACGGGTCTCGATTGCGACGATTTTCATGCGGTGACTTCTGGAGCCTGCGTGGCCACGGGGGAGAAATGCTCTTCAGCGAAGAGGAAAGGCAATTCGCGCCGGGCGACCGAGCGGACCGCAACAGCAGCTACTTGATCGATGCCACGGTACGGCCACCGCAGACGCGTCCCTACGTCCGCCCAATTACCGATAGCCGCCAGGAGTTTGTCGAGAGCCATGTTGGAGTAGCCGAGGCGCTCGCGGAATGGCAGGATATGGCGAGTGATAAACGACTGGATTGCACGCTCCTGCAAAAGCGCTTGTTCGAGATCTGTTTCCATCAGCCGGTTCCACCGCGCGGCGCCCCGAGGATGGAGGCAGGCGACATTGGAGTAGCTGCCTGCAGCGCCCTGGCGGAAGCCGGTCGCGAGTGCGTGGCCGGGGACGAAAACCGATGCGCGTGCGAAGACCGGCGCCATGCGAAGGTACCAGCTGTCGTCGCCAGCGCCGAGCTTGAAACCAACGAGCGCCGGGATGCGCTCGCAGAGTGTCAACAGCTCTTCCGGCGTGAGAACTCGTTTGGCGTGGGGTGGGTTGTAAAGAACGAGCGGAATGCCGTTGGCAGTCTCGGCAGCGCGATCCAGAAAGGCAAGCGACTCCTCGATGCTCGGCGGGTACCAGTCCGGCAGAACGATTTGGATGGCGCTGGGGTGCAAATCAGCAACACGGCGAACGCGCTCGAGTGCGAGCTGGGCTGTGGGAAAGGACGCACCGAGCTGAAATGGAAGACCAGCGGTTTCGCACTTCTGAGCGACCAATTCGTTGATCCGTGTGAACTCGTTCTCGGAGAGAGAGTAGAACTCGCCGGCGGTGCCGTTGGAATAGACGCCGTGCACACCGGAAGCTGAGATAGCGTCAAGCTCGTTGGCGAGAAGACCGAAGTCGATCCGGTCGTCTGGCTGAATGGGCAGCAGGAGGGTTGCATAGGTGCCATGGATCTCGCGTGCGCTGAAGGAGTGCATTGTCAGTTCCCTCGATCCGCGCCGCCGATGACAACATTGCGGAGCGGTTGACCGCTCAGGTAGCGCGTCAGGTTATCGACAAATAGGCTGGTCAGCGCATTCATTTCTCCGGCAAAGCGGCCGCCGGCGTGAGGGCTGATGATCACGTTGGACATCTGCCAAAGCGTGCAGGCAGGCGGGAGGGGCTCCTCCGGAAAAACGTCGAGGCCCGCGCCACCGAGATGACCGCTCGTGAGCGCCGCCTCAAGCGCGGAGTAATCAAGGAGCGCGGCTCGCGAGACGTTGTAGAGAAAGCCGCCAGGTGGCAGTGCGGCCAGTTCAGCCGCACCGACGAGTGGCCGATCGCGCTCGATGCTCGGAAGGCAGATAACGGCATGCTGCGAGCGTGCGAGCGCGTCCCGCAGCCGTTCGAGGGGAAATGCGGCGGTGGCGAACTCCGGCGCTACCGGGTTGCGCTGCACTACAAGGACCGTTGCGCCCAGCGAGTTGAGCATGCGGCCGAGAGCCGAGCCGATGGCGCCCAGTCCCAGGATGGTGACCGTGCTGCCCTGGACAAGCTGATAGCCGGGCGCGCGCTGCCAGACGCGAGCCGGTTGGTTACGGATGTGAAGCGGAAGCCGACGGGCAAAGGCGAAAATCATTGCGATGGCGTGCTCAGCGACCGCCTGTGCGGTCACACCGCGGGCATTTGCGAGCGCAAAGTTAGGGCGACCGATCAGCGCGGACGTGCGGTACGGCTCAAAACCGGAACTGTGGAGCTGAACGAAAGAGACAGGGCTGGCGACAAGCTGGTGCGCGGGAGCGATGCCGAAGAAGACTTCGGCCTCTGTAAGCGACGGGCCGACCTCGGGAGAGTCTTCGGGGAGAAATGCAACAGACACGCCGGCGGCTACTGCAGCCGCCACGATGCGGGCGTGGTTCTCCGCCCCGAGACCATTGACGGAAACTACGACGCGTCTCATACAAATTCCTTGTAGACAAAGAATCAGGCAACTACACGCGAAACGCGTTGCGCGAAGACAACCTGCCACACTTTTTAACGGCGCATGCTAGTTATTGTCAATTATTGTTTATGGATAGTATAACGGTCGCGTTGTCAGGAGACCGCCTGAATGCTGTTTTGCCGAATCGTCCTTGCCTTGAGCGTCACTGCGGTACTTTACTTCCCTGCTCTGCTGATGGAGGCGCAGCAGGCGGGTCAGGGGGCTGGCGGTTTCACGAGCGAGAACTTGTGGACAGCGAACGTTGGCGGTTACAAGACTTATCGAATTCCGGGCATCGTGGTCACGAAGCGAGGTGTGATCGTGGCCTATACCTCGGCTCGGCGTGGCACCAGCGATTGGGAGGACATCGACATCGTGATGCGGCGCAGTGTTGACAACGGCCGGACGTGGGGGCCCTCGCGGCGCATTGCCGGGGACGGTCATGGTACGACTGACAACCCGGTCGCTATCACCGATTACCAGAACGGCAGCTTGGTCTTTCTCTACCAGCAGAATTATGAGCGCTGTTACATGATGCGTAGCTCGGATGATGGGAAGACGTTCACGAAGCCCGTGGACATTACCTCGGTCTTCGAAACCTTCCGGCCACAGTTCGACTGGCACGTGATCGCACCAGGTGTTGGGCACGCGATCCAGTTGAGGAGTGGACGGCTGCTGGTGCCCGTGTGGATGGCGTTCGGCGCGCCAACCTCCCCGACTTCCCGGGCTCATCGCCCTTCTGCGATCGCGACCATCTATAGCGACGACCACGGAAAGACGTGGCAGGCGGGCGACATGATCGCCGTAAATTCCGACGGCCTCCCGAACCCAAGTGAATCGATGGCAGTGCAGCTTCCCGATGGCCGCGTCTATCTGAGTATCCGGAACGAGTCCGAAAAGCACCGGCGGGCATTCGCGATGAGCCCGGACGGAGCGCACCATTGGACCAAGCCGGAGTTTACGGATGCGCTTTATGAGCCAATCTGCGCTGCGAGTATTGTCCGCTATGCGAGTTCGTTGAAGGACCCCGATACGCGTATCCTCTTCTCCAATCCAGACAGTGAGGATTTGAAGGCGCAGGATCCAAAACGCGCCGGACGGCTGCGACAGAACATGACGCTCCGCATGAGTTCCGACGGAGCGAAGACGTGGCCGGTTTCGCGGGTGATCGACGCAGGCGTGGCGGGATACAGCGATGTCGCGGTGGGGCGCGACAAGTCGATCTACGTGCTCTATGAGGAAGGTGCGATCCACAATAGCGAGACCGACAATGCACGCGAGGTGCTGGTGCACTTCACACTGAACTGGCTGAATGGCAGCCACGAAAAGTGAGGTCTCTATGGAGCGGCGCAGCCCGCATCATGCGCGTAGCGACTAGCGGAATCGGTCTGCTGCTGTTGGGAGGATCGATCGGCGTTTCGGCACAAGAGCCAGATGTGCACAAAATTCCTGCACTACCGCGGGCGATCGCGGGACAGTGCGTCGGTCGGGTCGGCGACGCGTTGGTCGTCGCGGGCGGCTCGACCTGGAGCGCGCCCCCATGGGACGGCGGCGTAAAAAGTTGGCAGAGTTCAGTTTATGTGCTGCATTCGCCCAACGGCGCGTGGGAACGTGCGGAGAACCTGTCGGGAGCGATGGCCTACGGCGCCTCGGCGCAATGGGGTGATGCACTGCTCTGCGTAGGCGGCCAGAACGCCACGCGCACGTTCGATACCGTGCTGCGCTTCCGCGTGCGTGACGGGAAGATTGTGCGTGACGAGCTACCGCGACTCCCGGAAGCGCTGACCAATGCGGGCGCTGCGGTAGTGGATGGCACGTTGTACGTCGTCGGCGGGCAGCGAGACCTCACGCCGATGAGTGCATCAAAGGATATCTGGAGTCTGAAGCTGGAGAGAGGTGCGATTTGGGAGCGGAGCAACACCCCGCCATGGCCGCATGCGCGGATTCTGCCGGTGGTGGCGGGATGCAGCGGGACGCTCTACGTGATCAGCGGCGCGGACTTGCGACCAGACGCGAAGGGTGCTTCTGTACGGACCTATCTGCAGGATGCGTGGACCCGCAGTGCCAGTGGCTTATGGAAGCGGCTGCCTGAATTGCCAGCAGCGGTGGTTGCAGCGCCAAGCGCGTGTGATGCCAACGGGCGCATACAAATCTTCGGCGGCGATGACGGCAAACTGGCAAACCAGATTCTTGCGTTGCGGGATAATCATCCGGGCTTCAGCCGCAAGGTGCTGACCTATGACGCATCACGGCAAGAGTGGACCTCGGTTTTGGAACTGCCCCTCAGTCTTGTTACAACCGCTGTTGCGCTGTGGCATGGAAACTATGTAATTGCCGGCGGAGAGAGTCATCCTGGACACCGTTCGGCCGAGGTTGTAGCGTTGACCTTCCAAGGTCCGCGCAGACGTTGAGGGAAAGCCGTCAGGCGGAGCAATGAGCGAAGGGACACACACTTTTAGAATCTGGCCGTGGGTGCTGCTGGCGCTGCTGTGGGGCGTGGCGGCACTGAATTATCTCGACCGGCAGGTAATCTTCTCGATTTTCCCGCTACTGGAGCGGGACCTGCACGCGACTTCGGTGCAGCTTGGGCTGACGAGCACGCTCTTTCTCATCACCTACGGTCTGGCAAGTCCCTTTGCCGGAGTGGCGGCGGACCGCTTTGGGCAAGGGCGCATTATTTTGATGAGCCTGGTGATCTGGAGCGTCTCGGGCTATTTCGCGGGGCGCTCGGTGAACATGACTGAGATGCTGTGGACGCGTGCTGCGATGGGGTTGAGCGAGGCGTTCTACATCCCCGCTGCACTCGGTCTGCTGGTAAAGGTACATGAAGAGCGCTTTCGCTCCCTGGCGTCAGGCATTCACCAGACAGGATGTTATGCGGGGATTATTGCGGGCGGGGCGGTTGGCGGGTTCGCGGACCGGGCTTACTCCTGGCGCAGTGCCTTCGAGGTACTGGCTGCGATAGGGGTCGCGTACGCGTTTGTTCTGTGGTTAGGCCTCCGGCGACACAAGATCGCCCAGACGGAAAAGAGTCAAAGTGTAGTCTTCGGTGTGCTCGCCCGCAGCGCAGGGTTGCGCGTGTATGTCCTGGTCTTTCTCGCATTCTCTATCGCGACGTGGATGCTTTACACGTGGTTGCCCCTGTATCTCTATGACCACTTTCACATGAGCCTGCTGAAGGCGGGATTCATGGCGACGTTCTGGCTGCAGATTATGAGCTTCGCCGGCGCATTCGCGGGTGGTATCGTCTCGGACCGGCTGGCGGCGCGAGATCGTCGGGCACGCTTCCTGGTGCAGGCGGCAGGACTGGCGCTGGCTTGCCCCTTCCTCATTGCGTTGAGCCTCACGCACTCCGTGGCAATGGTCGTAATCGCGCTGATCTCGATAGGACTAGGGCGCGGCTGTTTTGATGCGAACACGGCACCTATCCTGGCACAAGTCCTGGAGCCGGAGCTCTGCTCGAGCGCCTACGGCATCCTGAATTGCGTTGGGTGCTTCACCGCCGGGCTCACAACCCTCGCGGGTGGATGGATGCGGCAGCATGTCTCCTTCTCGCTCATCTTTATGGGTGCCGGCCTGACACTCGTCGGCGGCGTAGCGTGTTTACTGCTGCTGGCAGGCCAGCGACGGCAGGTAAACATTCCTGTCGCCGGTTGATCGCCACCAGGTGTTCTCTCACCGCGGCAACGCAGAGTCGGAGACCTCTTCTCTGCGCTCACGTATTTTCGGCGCACGACGATGTTGTCAAATGATGCGGCTGTCTTATAGACGCCGCGTCGAGAAATCCAGCGAGCGCTCCACCTCGATGTAATCGGTGGGATCGTCGTCTTTGTGCGGCTTGGTCGAGCTTCCAACCGACGAAAGCGAAACGGCGACGCTGCCCAGAAGCGCGCTGCGCAGGAATCGCCGCCGACTCATGCTGATGGCGCTTCCTTCAGAGGTTCGCCTCAAACTGGCGTACTTCATCGAAACAGGTGACGCCACGGAGCAGCCGACCCAAGCGCGGCCTCCCGTCTTTGTCCACCTCGACTGCGTCGGCGTCGGCATATCGAAAAAAGAGGATACGGCGGTCGCGGTCGGAGAGATTGCCTTCCGACTTGTGCAGCGTCCAGCCATGAAAAAAGAGGCACTCGCCAGCCTTCATTGTGATCGGAATCGCTTTCGATTCGTCGACTTGCATCGTCTGCTCAGCCCGGAAGTCGCCGCTGGTCGACGCTGTGCCCTCACCGTGGTGCATCTGGCCCCACTTGTGGCTCCCGGGGATGATCCATAGGCAACCGTTGGCCTGGTCGACATCATCGAGTGCCGTCAGGCAGGAGATGGCGTTCGAAGGATCGAGTCGGCCATAACCATTGTCCTGATGCCACTGGACAGGTTTGGTGTTGCCACGGAGCTTGAAGGTCAGCTGGCTCGTTGCGGCCTTCACGTTTGGACTGACGACCTGCGTCGCGACGTCCACCATCGGACCTGCGAAGTAGAAGTCGCGTATGGCCGGGCCAAGGTGATGAATATTAGGTAGCAGCGTGTTTTCAAGCCAGGATTTGTCTTGCCGAAAGCCCTCCTTCTCCTTTTGCCATGCAGCCATGCACTGCTCGCGGATGACTGCTACTCCGTTGGATGTGAGCACCGAGCCGCATGCGAGATAGCCGTCGCGATCATAGGAGGCCAGTTCGGCGGACGAAAGCGTTCGAGGGATAAACAGGGTGGTATCGAGGAGGGAGGAAGCGAAAACGGCCATTCGGAGCAGCTCCTTTGAAAATCTCGATGAACGGGGCTCCAGATCGATCTGAGGGCTCCGAAGCAACACCCTAGTATTATCAGTTATCGTTTGTCAATAATCGGAAAACAGTTTACAGTGTTGCCATGGAGTGATATCTTATCGATAATCGTTAGCGGAGGCCTTTTGGATCGCCACTCGTTCGTTGGTTTGTATGCAGCACTGCTCACGCCCTTACATGAGAATCGGAGCCTCAACGTACCTGTGGCACAACGGCTTATGGTTCATCTATTAAGGCGAGGCCTGGATGGTGTCTATGTTGCGGGCACTACCGGCGAAGGCATGCGACTCTCGTTGGAAACTCGACGGGAGTTGGTGGAAGGGCTTACGGCCGCACTTCCACCAGACAAGCAGCTGTTGGTTCATGTGGGCACGCCTGAGGTGCGCGATGCGATCCAACTGGCCGAGCACGCTGCGACGACCGGGGCGCATGCGGTAAGTAGTCTGCCGCCGGCGGGCAATGCTCAAACGGTCCACCGTTACTACCAGGAGTTGGCCGCACACTCACCATTACCGGTGATTTTGTATCACTTCCCCAAGATCGCACCGCATGCCTTTCAAAAACCCGCTGACCTGTTCGCGGTCTGCGACCTTCCCAACGTGCTCGGCGTGAAGTTCACGGACTTCCACCTGCAGTTGCTGCAGCAATTAGTTAAGCGCGGCAAGTTGGTCTTCAATGGCTACGATGAAGTGCTGGCGGCGGGACTTCTAATGGGAGCACAGGGCGGAATTGGAACAACGTACAATTTGCTGGCAGAGCCCTATGTAGCGATCGCCCGAGCCGCGGAAAGCGGCAACTGGGAACTGGCACGGATTTTGCAAAGTGAGATTAACGATGTACTGGAGATTCTCTTCCGTTATCCCTTTTTCCCGGCGGTACGGGAAGCGGTACGGCATCTCGGATTCGACTGCGGGCCAATGATGAGCGGGGATGACTTCGTTTCATCCGCGAGCCGGGCAGCATTTCTTGCGGACATGGATCGCAACCTTCCGCCACGCATCGCCGAGATGATGGGATGGTCTGTACAACATGTCTAGCAGCGAAGATGACGCAAAGTTGATTGTCGGCGGGGCATCGCTTGGCTATGATCGACTCGTGCAGACGCCCTCTCTCACTCCAGTCCGATCGCTGAGTAAGTCGCGGGAAGTATTTGAAAGGTTACGGGACGCTATCTGGTCCGGAGAACTGGCGCCGGGCGCACCGCTGCGTGAGGCGGTGCTGGCCAAGCAACTCGGCGTAAGCCAAGTGCCGGTGCGTGAGGCACTCCTGCAACTCGAGCACCTGGGACTAGTGGTGCGCGTACCAGACCGTGGCACCACAGTCACTCGTCTCACGCGCAAGGAGATCTTCCAGATGATGGACGTACGCCGTCACCTGGAGGTGTTTGCATTTCAACTCGCGGCTTCACGGATCAATGAGAAGGTCGAGAAGGAATTGCGCGCGCGCCTGGAAAATATGGAGCGGCTAGTCGTTCAGGGAGACCACTTCGGCGTGGCCGAGGAGGACTTTCGCTTCCACCAGACAGTATGGAGCGCCTCCGGCAATGACGTGCTGGCCAAGACGCTCGAGCACCTGTGCGTGCCTGTCTATGCATTCGTGAGTTTGAAACGACATGCAGCCGGAGACATCATGAATAGCGCTGTACGCGGGCACCAGGTTCTGCTCGAGGCGTTGCTGACCGGAGATGCCGAACGTATTCGCACAGCAATCAACGATCATCTGGTGCCGGAAGCCGTAATCCCACCCTCGTTGGCGGACTGATTGGGTTAGACCTAGCTCAACAGGGGCTTAACGCTCACTGAGTGTTGGCGAACGTGTCGGCAACGAACTCGGAAGTTTGGTCACAATGTAGACGGAGGTCCACAGTCTCCGGATAGTCAGTTAGCCGATGACCATCCACTGCCGAACTGTAGACTGGCCGAGAAACGCGTCTGTTGACTCGCCCGAGAAACCAAGTCGACCACTGAGGCGATTTCTCATCCCGAGATAGGGCGCCGATTTTGGAACTCGCGAATCTCATGCCGATCTGCGACGCATTACCCGGTTTGGCCGGCCTTAGCGTTCGGTCCGTGAGAGGTCCAAGCTCTGAAATCGTCTAGTAGGGCCGACCATTTCTCCTCTTCAGTTTTGGCGCACTTTGAGCTAATACCTTTCTAGGCGGGCCTTCTGGGATTATCTTTGGTCGCCGGTGTTCAAAGGGTTATCCGCAGGAGCGTCGCTGACTAGTGACTAGAAGCCGGTACGACTGATTCCACTTGCAAACTTCGCAGATTGCGGTGCTGTCAAAAACTACTCACCGGTATCATCTGGGTGCGGGGAGTCCAACCCGACGCACGAGTTCGTCAAAGCGCGGATCAGAATGGAGTTTGTCTAACCGCTCATCCACCGTCAGATACGTGAGTAGATAGGATCGCTCCCGATACGCGCGATTCAGCCATGCAAATGCCTCATCCCTTCTTCAAGACCGGCATAAATAACGGCGATATTGTAGGGAGCGACATATGCGTGAATCGAGGGGTCCTGGAGATACTCGATGACCTGCTGCGCTTCTTTCCTCTGGCCTGACATCGCGTAGGCATGTCCAAGACT
>Ga0157369_10001231_pt1 | contig 31905 bp, 23 predicted proteins | sample C25metaG_FD_113461 | JGI IMG/M metagenome (GOLD analysis project Ga0157369, IMG submission 113461) | Corn rhizosphere microbial communities from Kellogg Biological Station, Michigan, USA - C2-5 metaG | ecosystem: Host-associated > Plants > Roots > Rhizosphere > Soil | place: USA: Michigan... | reverse complement strand
CTCGAATTCCAGCAGAACAGCGACGTCACCTACCGGCTCTACGATTACGGCCGCCCGCGCGAGCTTCACCTTGACGACGGCATCGCCGTCGCCCGGCCGGAACCCTACCGGCGGCAGGCGGAGGCGGAGGCGCCGGTGCTGTTCGCGGGGCCGCCCTTCACGCTGATGCGCACGCGCGGCGACTCCGCACTGCTTGGCGACCGGCGCCGCTGGGTGCTTCCGCTCGACGGCAGCGCCCGCTCCGGGACCGACGAGGCGGGGCCGGGCGACTGCCTGCTCCTCGAGCCGGGTGCGGCGCTCGCTCTATCCGGGACGGCCTTCATCGGCGCGGAGGGCGCGCTCGGCTAGGGCGATGGGGCCGAGGGGCCCGGCGAGCGCGCCGAGGCCCGGCGCGCGGACATAGGTCTCCGGATCCGGGAGCGGCATGTAGCCGGCGAGGCTCTCCGCGAGCAGCGGGCCGATGCGGGCGAGGAGGTGCGGCTGGCGCTCGATCACGCCTCCGCCGATCGCGATCCGGTGCGGCGCGGCGGCGCAGACGATGACGTGGCAGAGCTGCGCGAGCGCGTGCGCGACTGCGTCCCAGAGCGGATCGCCGGGCGCGAGGCTGTCGAGGCTGTCGCCGATCCGCGCCCGGATCGCGCTTCCGGAGGCGAGGCCCTCGACGCAGGCGCCGTGATAGGGGCAAGCGCCCGGCCAGTCGTCGCCCGGCAGGCGCGGCACGCGGACATGACCGAGCTCGCCATGCGCGAAGCCGCGGGTCGGCGCGCCGTTGACGATGAGGCCGACGCCGACTCCGGTGCCGACGGTGATGTAGGCGAAGTCCCGAAGCCCCTGCCCCGCCCCCCAGCGCATCTCGGCAAGCGCGGCGCCGTTGACGTCGGTGTCGAACGCGGCGGGGACGCCGAGCCCACCGGCGAGGGGGCCGAGGACGTCGGTGCCGCGCCAGCCGGGCTTGGTCGTCGAGGTGACGAAGCCGTAGGTGGAGGAAGCCGGATCGAGGTCGACCGGGCCGAAGCTCGCCACCCCCAGCGCATCGAACGGCGCCTCGCGCTGCCATTCGCGAAGCTGGGCGGCGATCGGCCCGAGCGTGTCGTCGGGACGGACGGTGTCGAAGCGCGCCTGCGCCAGCACCTCGTGCCCGGCGGCCAAAGTCGCCACGCACTTCGTGCCGCCGAGCTCGACGCCGGCGACTCGCCCCGGCCTGTCGGATGAAACGGAAATGGGCGCCTCCTCGCGCCGTCTCTGCCGCGCCGAAGCCGGCAGATCAACGCGAAGAGGCGCCCGAAAGGGAGCGCCGCCGGCGCGAGGCCGGCAGCGCCGCTTCGTCTTTCCCGCCGGCTTCAGCCGAGCGAGGTGGAGACGTTCGTGAAGGTCTTGTTGAGACTGGTGCCGACGCCCTGCATCGCGGCAATCGCGGCGACCGCGATCAAAGCCGCGATCAGGCCGTATTCAATCGCGGTAGCACCCTTCTTGTTCTTCAGCAGCTTGCGGATCGCGTTCATCTCAAAAGCCTCACTTGCTCGGAAACACCGCCACCCGTCTACGCGGTAATGGTTAACGGACCGTGTGGACGGATACGGTGGCGCAACCGTGCGCCGGACGCCGCCTCCGGTTGCCTCCGGCGCCCAATTCGGGCAGGCGCGTCGGCGAATGCGCGAGGGCCGTCCGCGTCGCTCGCGGGAGACCTCCGCCTGTGCCAACCCACTGGAACGACAATCTGAAAACCGCGCGCGACACCTTCGTCACGCACCTCGAATGCGCGATGACCGGCGAGCGGCTGCCGGCGAACACATTGCAGAACCTGTCGCCGGCCGGCTACCCGCTCCTCGTCCGCTACGACCTCCAGGCGGCGGCGCGGGGGCTGACCCGCGAGGCCTTGGCCGGGCGCCCGCAGGACATCTGGCGCTACCGCGAGATCCTGCCCGTCCGCCGCCTCGACGACATCGTCAGCCTCGGCGAGGCGCGGACGCCGCTCATCGCGCTCAAGGGCGCTGCGAACCTGCTGGTGAAGGACGAGTCGCGGCTTCCCACCGGCTCGTTCAAGGCGCGCGGGATCGCGCTCGCGGTGTCGATGGCGAAGGCGCTCGGCGTGCGGCGGATCGCGATGCCGACCAACGGCAATGCCGGCGCCGCGCTCGCCGCCTACGCGGCCAGGGCCGGCATCGAGGCGATCACCCTCTGCCCGGCCGACACGCCGGAGATCAACATCCGCGAGACGGCGGCATTGGGCGCCCGGGTCTACCGGGTGAACGGCCTCATCGACGATTGCGGCAAGATCGTCGCCCGCGGCGCCGCCGAGGGGCGCTGGTTCGACATGTCGACGCTCAAGGAGCCGTACCGAATCGAAGGCAAGAAGACGATGGGGCTCGAGCTTGCCGAGCAGCTCGGCTGGGAGCTGCCCGACGCCATCTTCTACCCGACCGGCGGCGGCACCGGCCTCATCGGCATGTGGAAGGCGTTCGGCGAGCTGGAGGCGATGGGGCTGATCGGGCCGAAGCGCCCGCGCATGATCGCAGTCCAAGCCGCCGGCTGCGCGCCCATCGTCAAGGCGTTCGAGGAAGGCGCCGACCACGCCGAGCGCTGGGAGGGCGCCGTCACGCGCGCCGCGGGCATCCGCGTCCCCCGCGCGATCGGCGACTTCCTGATCCTGCGCGCCGTGCGCGAGAGCGGCGGCTTCGCCATGGCGGTCGAGGAGGAGGCGCTGCTCGAGGCGACCGCCCGCTGCGCGCGCGAGCAGGGCATCCTGCTCTGCCCCGAGGGCGGCGCGACGCTCGCGGCGTGGGAGCGCGCGGTCGCCGTGGGACTGGTCGGCCGCGACGAACGGGCGGTGCTGTTCAACTGCGCGACCGGGCTCAAATATCCGATGGCCGACCGCTCGAAGGCGCTCGACAAGGACGGCGAAATCGACCTCTCCGCGCTCTAAGCTTCCCCTCCCTGGGAGGGAGCGGAGCCGTCAGTCGGCGGCGATCCGCTGGCGCTGGGTGCCGAGGCCGGCGATGCCGAGCTCCATCACGTCGCCTGCCTTCAGGAAGACCGGCGGCTTCTGGCCCATGCCGACACCCGGGGGCGTGCCGGTGGCGATAACGTCGCCGGGGTGGAGGGTCATGAAGCGGCTCAGATAGCTGACCAGGAAGGCCGGCCTGAAGACCATCGTCGCCGTCGAGCCCTGCTGGAAGCGGCGGCCGTTCACCTCCAGCCACAGGTCGAGGGCGGAGACGTCGGGACGCTCGTCGCGGGTGACGAGCCACGGCCCGATCGGAGCGAAGGTGTCGCAGCCCTTGCCCTTGTCCCAGGTGCCGGACCGCTCGAGCTGGTACTCGCGCTCGGAGACGTCGTTCAGGATGCACCAGCCGGCAATGTGGTCCGCAGCCTGCTCCTCCGACACATATTTGGCGCGGGCGCCGATCACGATCGCGAGCTCCACCTCCCAGTCGGTCCTGGTGGAGCCGCGCGGCAGGCGGACGTCGTCAAAAGGGCCGCTGACGGCGCTGGTCGGCTTCATGAACAGGATCGGCTCGGGCGGGACGGCGGCGCCGGTCTCGGCGGCATGGTCAGAATAATTGAGGCCGATGCACAGGATCTTGCCGATGCCGCCGACGCACGCGCCGAGACGCACCCCCTCGTCCACCACCGGCAGCTCGGCGTCGGAAATGGCGGCAAGCGCGGCGAGCCCGGTTTTCGAGAGCACCGGCCCGCTTATATCGGCGACGTGGCGGCTGAGGTCGCGCACGCGGCCGTCCGCCCCGAGCCGTCCCGGCCGCTCCTTGCCGGCCTCGCCCCAGCGCACGAGCTTCACGACGCGGCTCCGACGCGCGACGAAGTCTTCCAGATGTCGATGCCGCCTTCGACCGCATGGGCGTCGATCGCCGCCAGCTCGTCGGCGCTGAACTCGAGGTTACGAAGCGCGCCGAGGGAATCGGCAAGCTGCTCCTCGGTGCGGGCGCCGATCAGCGCCGAGGTGACGCGCCGGTCGCGAAGCACCCAGGCGATCGCCATCTGCGCCAGCGTCTGGCCGCGGGCGGCGGCGAGATCGTGGAGGGCGCGCACGTGCCGGAGGTTCCGCTCGGTCAGCATCCGGGCCGAGAAGGAGCCGGACCTGGCGGCGCGGGCGTCGTCCGGAACTCCGGAGAGGTATTTGGACGTCAGCATCCCCTGCGCGAGCGGCGAGAAGGCGATGCAGCCCACGCCGAGCTCGTCGAGCGTGTCGAGCAGCCCGCCCTCGATCCAGCGGTTGAGCATCGAATAGCTCGGCTGGTGGATGAGGAGGGGGACGCCTTCGGCCCTGAGAATCGCCGCCGCCTCGCGCGTCAGCTCCGGCGAATAGGAGGAGATGCCGACATAGAGCGCCTTCCCCTGCCGGTGCGCCTGGACGAGCGCGCCCATCGTCTCCTCGAGCGGGGTCGAGGGATCGACGCGGTGCGAGTAGAAGATGTCGACATGGTCGAGCCCCATGCGGCGGAGGCTCTGGTCGAGGCTGGCGAGGAGATATTTACGGCTGCCGCCATTGCCGTAGGGCCCCGGCCACATGTCGTAGCCGGCCTTAGTCGAGACGATCAGCTCGTCGCGGTACGGCCGGAAGTCGGCGGCCATGACCCGGCCGAAATTCTCCTCGGCCGAACCGTATGGCGGGCCGTAATTGTTCGCGAGGTCGAAGTGGGTGATGCCGTAGTCGAAGGCGCGGCGGAGGATCGCCCGGCCGGTCTCGAAGACGTCCGACCCCCCGAAATTCTGCCACAGGCCGAGCGACACGGCGGGCAGGTCGAGGCCGCTCCGCCCGCACCGGCGATAGGGCATGCGGCCGTCGTAGCGGTCGCTGTCGGGTAGGAAATGCTCTGCGATCATGACGTGCTCATCAATGGGCTGCGACGGGGGTGAAGCTGCCGAGGCGGCAGCGGGGGAAGCTTTGCGGACCGCCGGCGCGGGCTTCGACCGAGTCGAAGACGCGGACGCCGTCGTCCTTGCAGAGGCGGCCGCCGGCGAACGGCTCGAACTGGAGGGTCTCGCTGCCGGTCGCGCGCCGGAGGCCGGGGCAGCTGCCCTGGACTTCGTTGCGGTAGACGGCGCCGCCCGCCATCTCGAAGACCAGGAAGCGCGGCGCCTCGGCGCGGCGGCCGACGACATGGTCGAGGTCGATGCAGGAGACCGGAGCACCGGCCGGCGCGGCCGAGGCGGCGGTTTCGCGCGGCGGGACCTTCGTGCAGGCGGCGAGGGCCAGCGGGACCAGCAGGAATGCAGCTCTCATCTCGTCCACTCCTCGTCCGCCCCGCCGGTCCTCAACGAAGCAGGCGCCGCCGCTATCCTTTGTGGAAGGAGCCGGCCTGCCCGAGCGCGGCAGCGATCGCGTCGCGGAGCGGCTTCGGCCGGAACTCGGCATCGTAGGGGGTGCCGCGCTTGATCGACCGGTCGGCGCGCGGGTCGAAGCCGGTCAGCCAGCTGTAGCGGTCGACCAGCCCCCAGGCCATGATGTCGTTCAGCTGCGGATAGGCAAGCATCACGTCGAGATAGGCCTTGGCATAATCGGCCACCATGCGATCGCGCGTCGCGACATCGTCCGGCGCCATCTTGTCGTTGACGTCGAACTCGGTGATCTTGAGCTTGTAGCCCATCGCCACGACGCGATCGAGGAAGCGGCGCCACGGGCCCTCCGACTCGCGGACGATGGCGGCGACCGGCAGGTCCTTGAGCAGGCGGATGTGCGACTGGACACCGAGCGTGTCGACCGGCGTGCCGCGCCTCCTGAATCCCTCGAGCAGCGTCAGCACCCCGGCGATGTGGGTCTCGTCCTCGGTGCCGCGCTCCCAGCTCATATAGTCGTTGTAGACGAGCTCCGCATGCGGGGCCTCTGCCCTGGCGGTGTGGAACAGGAGGTCGAGCATCGCCTCGCCGCCCATCGCGCGGGTGACCACCGTGTCGCGGATGAGCCCCGTCTCCGGCTGCACCGCCTCGTTGACGACGTCGTAGGAGGCGATCTTGCGCCCGTAGCGTCGGCAGACGGTGCGGACATGCTGGGTCAGCATGCGGGCCGCCGCCTCGGCCGGGCGGGGGCCGAAATCGTGGGCCGCGAGCCAGGCGGGGTACCATTTCGTCGGGGTCCAGAAGAGGGTGTGGCCGCGAAGAGCGAAGCCGCGGCGCGTCGCATAGTCGACGATGGCGTCCATGCGGGCGAAGTCGAAGCGGCCGGGCGCGGGCCGAGTCGCCTGCCATTTTAGCTCGTTCTCGGGGACGAGGAGGCTGCATTCGCGCTCGAGCAGCCGCGCGTAGGCGGGATTGGCGAAGCTGCCGCGGTCGGCGCCCGGAAGGCCCCAGGCGACGGCGGAGCCGAAGCGGCGCCCGCTCCGCCGCGCGAGTGCGTCAAGCGACGGCGCCGGGCCCGAAGCAAAGCCCGGGCGCGCCTCGTGGCAGCCGGCGACGGCAAGCGCTCCGCCGAGGGCAAGGCTTTGGCGGCGGGTCAGGTCCATCGTCATTTCCCTTCTTCTGGTAGCGCTAACAGCGTACAACGGGGCGGACAATGGCGAAGACGCTGATCCCGTTCCTGCTCCTCCTGCTGGCGATATCGCCCGCGGCGGCGCGCGCCGAGGACGGCTACCGGCTGTGGCTCCGCTACGATCCGATCGAGGCGCCGCGGCGGGCCGCCTACGCCCGGTCCGCGACCGAGCTGGTGGTCGAAGGACGCGGCTCCACGCTCGAGGCGGCGAAGGGCGAGCTGGTCCGCGGCCTCTCGGGACTGCTGGCGCGGCCGCAGCCTGTCGCGGCGCGGGTCGACCGCGACGGAGCGCTGGTCCTGGCCAAGCTCGGCTCCGCGCGCGCCGACCTCGGCGAGGAGGGCTATTCGATCCGCTCGGAGCGGGTGAACGGCCACGCGGCGACGGTGATCGGCGCCAACAGCGACCGCGGCCTGCTCTACGGCGCCTTCGCCTATCTCCGGCTGTTGCAGACCAGACAGCCGGCCGTGCAGCTCGCGCTCGCGGACGCGCCGAAGCTGAAGCTCCGGCTGCTCGATCATTGGGACAATCCCGATCGCAGCGTCGAGCGCGGCTATGCCGGGCAGTCGCTGTGGGACTGGCAGAAGCTCCCCGGCTGGGTCGAGCCCCGCTACACCGATTACGCACGCGCCGACGCCTCGATCGGGATCAACGGCGTGGTGCTGAACAACGTCAACGCGAAGGCGGACGTCCTCACCGCGCGCTGGCTGCTCAAGGTCAAAGCGCTTGCCGACACGTTTCGGCCGTGGGGCATCCGAGTCTACCTCTCGGCGCGCTTCTCCGCGCCGATGGAGCTCGGCGGGCTGAAGACGGCCGACCCGCTCGACCCTGCGGTGCGCGCCTGGTGGAAGGCGAAAGCGGGCGAGATCTACCGGCTGATCCCGGATTTCGGCGGCTTCCTCGTCAAGGCGAACTCCGAGGGGCAGCCGGGGCCGCAGGACTATCGCCGCAGCCATGCCGAGGGCGCCAACATGCTCGCCGAGGCGCTCGGCCCGCACGGCGGCACCGTCTTCTGGCGGGCCTTCGTCTATGCCGCCGCGCCGGGGAGCGACCGCGCGAAGCAGGCGTTCGAGGAGTTCACGCCGCTCGACGGCAGGTTCGCACCCAACGTGGTGCTCCAGGTGAAGAACGGCCCCATCGATTTCCAGCCACGGGAGCCGTTCCATCCCCTGTTCGGCGCGATGCCGAGGACTCCGCTCGCGCTCGAGGCGCAGATCACCAAGGAATATCTCGGCTTCGCCACCCACCTCGCCTACCTCGGCACGATGTGGGAGGAGGTGCTGCAGAGCGACACCTGCCGCCCGCGCTGCGGCACGCCGGTGGCGCGGACGATCGCGGCGATGGCCGGCGTCGCGAACGTCGGCACCGACCGCAACTGGAGCGGATCGCAGTTCGACCAGGCCAACTGGTATGCGTTCGGCCGGCTCGCGTGGAACCCGGACGCCTCGGCCAAGACGGTTGCCGAGGAATGGGCGCGGATGACCTGGACCGACGCGGACGAGGCGGTCCGGCCGATCGTGGACATGATGATGGGCTCCCGGCAGGCCGTGGTCGATTACATGACGCCGCTCGGCCTCGCCCACCTGATGGGCACCGGCCATCATTACGGCCCCGCGCCCTGGGTTTCGGACCTCGAGCGGCCGGACTGGAACCCGACCTACTATCATCGCGCCGACGTCGGCGGGATCGGCTTCGACCGGACGGCGAGCGGCAGCAACGCGGTCCGGCAATATGCGCCGGAGGTGGCGGCGCGCTTCGGCAACCTCGCCGCAGTGCCCGACGATTACCTGCTCTGGTTCCATCACCTGCCGTGGGACCATCGCATGCGAGGCGGCGGGACGCTGTGGGAAGCGCTCGTCCGCCGCTACGACCGGGGAACCGCCGCCGTCGCCGCCGAGCGCCGGACGTGGGACCGGCTGAGGCCGTGGATCGACCCGGAGCGGCACGCGGAGGTCGCGGCTTTCCTCCGGATCCAGGAGGACGAGGCGAAATGGTGGCGCGACGCCTCGATCGCCTATTTCCAGAGCGTCTCCAAACGGCCCCTCCCTGCCGGCAGCGCCCCGCCGGCGCACGACCTTCTCTGGTACAAGAGCCTGCAGTTCAACTGGGTGCCCGGCCACTGACGGCGCCGGTTTTTCTATCGGGTAACGGAGACTTCATTCGCCCGACTCTCCGATCGCCATCGCAGACCTATCCGGCAACGGGGTTCATTTCGGCTCCTTAACGCGTATACTCGCCGCCTGCCGGGCCGCCCCAACGGCGCCCGACGCACAGGGGGACAGCACGATGACCAGCACATCCTCGTTCATGATCCGCAGCGGAGCCGCAATCATCGCACTGGCCACGGCCAGCGCGGCATTCGCCCAGAGCGAACGCGCCGCCGAGCAGCCGAACCCCGCTGCGCGCGCAGCGCCGGCCGCGGCAGAGCAGAACGGGGACAACACCATCGTCATCACCGGCTCGCGCATTCGCCGCGATCCGTTGAGCCAGGACCAGCCGGTCACCTTCGTCGATTCGGAGGACATCGCGCGCACCGGCCTCAGCTCGACCGCCGACGTGCTCCAGCGCCTGCCGAGCTCGGGCGGAGCGCTCAACAGCCGCTTCAACAACAGCGGCAATTTCGGCAACCCGCCGGACGGGGGCGGCGTCGGCGCCGGCGCGGCCGAGGTCGACCTGCGCTACCTCGGCTCCAAGCGCGTCCTCGTCCTCGTCGACGGCCTCCGCTACGTCAACGGCGCCTCGGCCAGTGGCGTGCCTGGCTCGACCGACCTCAACTCGATCCCGGAGAGCATGATCGAGCGAGTCGAGGTGCTGCAGGACGGCGCCTCGGCCGTCTACGGATCAGACGCCATTGCCGGCGTCGTCAACATCATCACCCGCAAGAAGCAGAACGGCTTCCGCCTCTCCGCCCAGTCCGGCATCTTCCGCCAGGGCGACGGCGCCGGCTACAACGTCCAGGGCAGCTGGGGCGCGCATTTCGGCGGCACCGACATCGTCGTCGGAGGCAATTGGGTGCGGCAGGAGGGGATCAGCTCGGGAGACCGATCGATCTCCCTCTTCCCCACCCCGGGCACAACCGCCTGCGACGCCTCGTGCAGTTCGGGCACGCCGCTCGGCCGGTTCATCGTCCTCGGCCAGAACTTGACGCTGAAGGGTCCGGTGCTGACCGGCCGGCCCCGCTACGACCCGGCCAACCCGACCGGCGCCAACAGCGACTTCAAGGCCTTCACCACCGCCGACCGTTTCAATTTCGCGCCCTACAATTTCATCCAGACCCCGCTGGAGCGCTACGGAGCCTTCGCGAACCTGCGGCAGGACCTGGGCGGCGGCGTGTCGCTGTCGCTGAAGGCGCTCTACAACCGCCGCAACTCGAAGAACCAGGCGGCGCCCCTGCCGCTCTTCGTCGGGCCCGACGCGGGCAACGGCAATCTGCTCGACACGATCGTCATCTCCGGCACCAATCCGTTCAACCCGTTCGGCACCCTCGACGCGTCCAACTATTCCTTCATCGGCCGCCGCTTCGTCGAGAACGGCCCGCGCCGCTACAATCAGAGGGTCGACACCTATTACGGCAGCGCCACGCTGGCCGGCGCATTCGACGTCGGCGGCCGCAGCTGGAACTGGGACGTGAACGGCCTGTGGGGCCGCAACACGGCGAAGCAGACGGTGTTCGGGAACGTCAACGCCGCCAACCTCGCCCGCGCGCTCGGGCCGGTCGCCGCCTGCACCGCCCCGTGCGTTCCGTTCAACATCTTCGGCGGCCAGGGCTCGATCACCCAGCCGATGATCGACTATGTCGCCTTCACCCAGCGCGACAGCAGCAAGCAGCGCGTGTGGGACGTCACCGCCAACGTCACCGGCTCGCTGTTCGACCTGCCGGGCGGGCCGCTCGGGATTGCGATCGGCGCCGAGCACCGCGACCAGAGCGGCCGCTTCGACCCGGATCCGACGGTGGCCGCCGGGCTCGGCTCCGACATCCCGGCGCTGCCCACCCGCGGCAGCTTCAACGTCAACGAAGTCTATGGGGAGCTGCGCGCGCCGCTGCTCGCCAAGAGGCCGTTCTTCGAGAAGCTCGAACTGTCCTTCGCAGCCCGTTACTCCGACTATTCGACCTCCGGCAGCAAGGCCACGTTCAAGGCGGGGGCGGACTGGAAGCCGGTGCAGGACCTCCTCTTCCGCGGCAGCTGGGCCCAGGGCTTCCGTGCGCCGTCGATCGGTGAGCTCTTCGGCACCCCCTCGCGCTTCGACCAGGAGATCGTGGACCCCTGTTCGGCGATCGGCGGGCAAATCCCCGCCGCGGTGCGGGCGAACTGCGTCGCCCAGGGCGTCCCGGCCAACGGCAGCTACGTCCAGGCGAACCCGCAGCTTCCCGTGATCACCGGCGGCAACCCTGCCCTCAAGGCGGAGACATCGGAAAGCTACGGCTTCGGCGCCGTCTACAGCCCGCGCTGGCTGCCGCGCGTGACGCTGGAGGGCAATTACTTCCACTACAAGGTGAAGGGCGCCATCCAGGCGATCGACGCCGAGACCCTCCTTGGCCGCTGCACCGCGGCCAACGATGCGCTGAGCTGCGCCGCGATCACCCGCACCGCCTCGGGCGCCATCGCCCAGATCCGCGGCCTGCTGCAGAACATCGCCAGCATCGAGACGGACGGTGTGGACGTGACGTTCAACGCCCGCACGGCGCAGACGAGCGCCGGCCGCTTCGGGCTGCTGTGGAACAGCACCTTCCTGTTCAACTATGCAGTGACCGTGCCCGCGACCAACGGCACGACGCGGATCAAGCGCGAGGGCTCCGAGCAGGGGAGCCCCGACCAGGCCTTCCCCAAGTTCAAGTCCAACGCCGTGCTCGACTGGTCGCTCGGCGATTTCGCGGCGTCGCTGACCGGCCGCTACATCTCCGGGGTCGTCGAGAATAACGGCAACAAACTGCGCCACCGGCTGTACACGGACATCCAGCTGCGCTGGGAGGGCAAGGGCCTCGGCGGCTTCGGCTTCGCGATCGGCGCGAACAACCTGTTCAACGTGTCGCCGCCGCCCTGCATCTCCTGCGGCCTCAACAACATGGATCCGACGACCTACGACGTGCCGGGTACCTTCTTCTACGCCCGGGTGACGTACAAGATGTAGGAGGAGAGTTCCTCCCCGGAACGGGGAGGAACTAGTCTCGGTTGCCCTCCCCTCCCCCCTTGCGTTAGCTTCGCCCCACCACCGGGGGGGATGAAACATGGCTACGCTCGCTGCCGACGCGCCGGTTCACGCCGCGGGGGACGACCGCTTCTTCCTTCGCGCCGCGATTGCGATGGCGCTCACCGTCGCCGCCGGCTTCTCGCTGCAGCTGGCCGCCGGGCGCTCGACCTTCCACTCGCCGCTGCTCGTCCATGCCCACGCCGTCACCTTCATGGGCTGGGTGACGCTGTACCTGCTCCAGAACGTGTTCGTCGCGACGGACCAGATGGCGCTGCATCGGCGCCTGGGATGGATCGGCGCGGCGTGGCTGGTGCCGATGCTGGTCCTCGGCTGCTGGGTGACGGCGGCGATGGTGCGGCGCGGGCAGGTGCCCTTCTTCTTCCGGCCGCTGCAGTTCCTCGTCTTCGATCCGGTGACTCTCTTCGGCTTCATCGGCCTCACCATCGCGGCGGTCTCGCTTCGGCGCGAGACGATGTGGCACCGGCGCCTCCATTATTGCGGCATGTCGCTGCTGCTCGGGCCCGCGTTCGGGCGGCTTCTGCCGCTTCCGCTGCTGCAGCCGTGGGCGTGGGAGACGGTCTTCGCCGCGACCCTGATCTTCCCGGCCGTCGGAATGGTCTGCGACATCCGCCGGACCGGCCGGGTTCATCCAGCGTGGCGCTGGGGAATCGGGACGATGTTCGCCTGCTTCGCGCTGACGGAGGCGGTGACCTACAGCCCGCTCGGCGCCGCGCTCTACCGGCAGGTCACGGCCGGATCGCCGGGCGCGTCGGTCCCCGCCCTCGCCTTTGCGCCGCCGCCCGCCGGACCGCTGATGACCGGCCGCACCGCCGGCCGCTAGACACGGCGCACCGCGGCGGCAAAGCCGCGGATCACCGCCTTGGTGCTCTCGTCGGTGTCGAAGACGCTGTACCAGCCCTGCGGCTCGTGCGGCGGGTCGCCGAGCCAGGCGCGCTCGCCGCGGCGGAAGGCGTGGTCCGCGTGGAGCGCCCTCCCCTCGCCCCCCCACGCCCAGAAATTGGCGCCGGCGATCGGGCCGCCGGAGCCGGCGCTCTTCTCCACCGCGTCGTAGATCAGCCGGTAGAAGCGGTCCTTCCAAAGCGTCGAGGCGGAAGGGTCGTAGCTGCCGCCGTCGCGCGGGTAGCCGAATTCCTCGATCACCAGCGGCTTGCCGAGCCGGCGGGCGAACGCCTCGTGCTGCGCGACATAGGCGAGCGCCTTGTCGAAGCCGGCGGCCGAGGTGCCGGCGAGGTCCTTCGCATCGATCCAGCTCCAGTTCAGCGGCCAGACGTGGGCGGTGAGATAGTCGATCTCCGGATTGCCATGCTCCTCGAGCACGCACGCGGCGTCGCCCAGGCAGCTCTGCAGCCCTTCCGCGCCGGTGGAGACCATGTGGTCGGGAGCGAGCCGCTTGATCAGCCGCGCGGTGTCGCGGACCCACGCCTGGAAGGCCGGCATGGCCGCGCGGCCGACCGCTTCGCTGCCCCCGGGCCGGGGCTCGTTGGCGAGTTGCCAGGAGAAGACCGCGGGATCGTCTCGATAGGCGCGGCCGGTCGCGCGGTTGGTCCGGCCGACGAGGGCGCGGACATAATCCCGATAGAGGCCGACCGCCGCCGGGTTCGAATAGAAGCCGCTCGCGAAATCGGGGAATTCGGGCCAGGGGTGCGCCGGATCGTTCATGTTCACGTAGCGGCCGCCGTTGACGTAGGAGAGGTACGTCACCATCCCCCCCGACCATTCCCAGAAATTGGTGAGGTAGAGCACAGCCGTCATTCCGCGCCGGCCGATCTCGGCCATGGCGAAGTCGAGGCCGTCGAGCAGGTCGCGGTTGTAGGGCGGGCGCGCGCTCCGGAAGGCCGGGGTCACCGAGTTCCTGAGCGGCGACAGCTCGGCGCCGGCGAGGATGCGCAGATTGTCGACGCCGAGCGCCTGCAGCCGGTCGAGCTCGCGGCGGAGGCGGTCGCGGTTGCCGAGCGGCGCCGGCGCGCCGAGCCACGCGGCGTACCACATGTTCGCGCCGATCACCGGATAGGGACGGCCGGCCCGAACGAAGCGCGTGCCGCGCCGGCGAACGAAGGGCGCGGGCGAGCGGCCGGCCGGCGCCGCGGCCGTCGCTCCGAGCGCGGCGGCGGAGAGGAGGAGGTGGCGGCGCGTCGGCATGCTCGACTGGCTCCTTCGGGCGGCGCCTACACGACGCGCGGGCAAGAAAAAGGCCCCCTCCGCGGCTGCGAAGGGGGCCTCGAGGCGTTCGTCCGTCCGGCGGCCCTTAGAAGTCGCCGCGGATGATGAACGAGTAGCGCCGGTCGTTCATGAAGTAGGACCGGGGGCCGCGCAGGCCGGTATTGGTGAACATCTGCGAGGTCTTGGTGACCTCGTTCAGGATGTTGACCGCCTGCACGCCGACCTTGATGCCCTTGCGGATCGTGAAGAAGGCGGACGCATCGAGCTGCCCCGTCGCCTCGTTGAAGATCGGCGCGTAGGGGAAGATCACGTCGGCCGAGGTCAGCAGGAAGCGCGAGCGCCAATTGTAGGCGGCACGCAGCGACACGGGGCCCTTTTCGTAGAAGAGGGTGACGTTGACGTTGTGCTTCGACAGCTGCTCCAGCGGCAGGTTGCCCGGGATGCCGTTCGGAGACACGGGCGCCGGGAGACCGTTGGAGAGGAAGGAATTCGGCAGCCCCTTGCTCGTGATGTAGGTGTAGTTGGCGTTGAGGCCGAGGCCCGACAGCACGCTCGGCAGGAAGTCGAACGTCTGCTGGTAGGCGACCTCGAAGCCCTTGACCTTGCCGTGGCCGGGGTAGTTGGCGGGGCCGCGCACGAAGATCGACTCCGTGACGCCGTTGCTTGTGATGTTGCGCTGGGTGACGTTCGAATAGAAGAAGTTCTTCACGTCCTTGTAGAAGGCGTTGAACGTCAGCGAGCCCACCCGTGCGAAATACCATTCGAGGCTGGCGTCGAACGTGTTGGCGAGCGCCGGCTTGAGGTACGGATTGCCCGCGGTCGCGGTGAGCTGGAAGCCCGCCGAGGTGTCGCTTCCGACGGTCACGAAGTTGCGGATGTTCTGAAGCTCCGGCCGCGCCAGCACCCGCGAGGCCGCGAAGCGCAGGATGACGGTCCGCGACAGTCCGAACTTCAGGTTCAGGCTGGGCAGGAAGTAATGGTAATTGTTCACCGCCGTGCTCGGGACGCCCTCGCCGGTGGCGAACTGCCGGAGCTGGGCGTATCCGGCGGCGCCGAGCGTGCAGACGCCGCCCGGAATTGTCGGAACCTGGGGCGCCGGGGGCGGCGGGATCTTGGCGGCGCAGCGCGTCGCGAAGTCGGCGGTGATGCCGAGCGACTGCTGGCTCGGGATCTGGAAGGCGCCGGTCGAGCGCACGTCGGTGCCGACGTAGCGAAGGCCGATATTGCCGTCGAGGCGGACGTTGCCGAAGATCGGGTCGTCCTGCCCGAAGTTCAGCATGGCGTAGGCTTCGTGGTCCTGCTCGTCCGTCGGCTGGATCTCGCTGGGCAGGAACGGCGTGCCTGCGACCACTCCGGCGCGGCCCGCGAGCGGGACCCAGCCGCCCTGGCCGGCGGCGCCGTTCGTGGTCGTCCAGATCTGGTTGAGCTGCTGCGCGAAGGCCGCGGCCTTGTTGTAGCCGCCGATCAGGTCGCCGCCATAATAATAGCTGCCGACGGGCCCCGGGGTGGCGCCGCGGAAGAAGTTCGGGAAGCTGTAGAAGGCCGAATTGCTGAGGCCCGCCTGCTGGAAGCTGACCGGCGCGTTGCCGGCCCAGACCTCGCTGATCACGCCCCAATTGTAGGTCGTGTAGCGGACCGTCTCGTCGCGGTCGGCGAAGCGGGCGCCGAACTTGGCGCGCTTCAGGAAGGGAATGTCGCCGTTGATGTCGTAGGCGAGGTCGGCGCGGAACGCATATTCATGTCCAGTCGACTGCTCGATGTGATCCATCGCGGCGCGATAGAAGGGAACGTTCGGGTCCTGGAAATATTGCGTGTCGTTCTCGGCGACCAGCTTCGGGTTCGGAGTCGCCCAGCCGTAGGCGAGCTGGAGCGGCTTGTGCGGGATGAGCTTGGGCAGGCTGCCGGTGAGGTCGAGCTCCTGGTCCGCGAACAGCGAGCCGAACATGCTGACGTCGGTGTTGTCGTGCCTGGCGCGGACATAGTCGGCGTCGAAGTTCAGCGACAGCCGCTCGGTCGGGCGGAACTTGAAGTTGAGGCCATAGTCGCTGACCACGTTGTGATCGTAGACCTGGCGCCGAGACAGGACCTGCTGGATGCCGCCCGCGGGCACGTAGCCGTTCGGATCGGCCGGGCCGCGCCAGCCGCCGCCCGGATAGGTGATGTAGCCGCTCTCGAAGATGTTGCTGGAATCGTACTTGTAGTTGGTGAAGCCGTTGGTCGGACACTCGGCGCGCGGCTGCCCGTTGGCCGTGTTGGTGTTGTACTGGCAGCCCTTCGGATAGGTGTTATACTCGGCGAGGTCCGGCGCGCTCTCGAACGTGTGCTCGCCCCAGCTGTTGGTCGAGTCGGTGCGGAGGAACTGCGCGGTCAGCGTCGCGCGGCGGTCGAGGCTCTGCCATTGTCCGGCGAGCGCGATGCCCTTGCGCTTGCGGTCATATTCCTGGCTGCGGAACTGGCCGCCGAGCGGCGCATAAGCGAGCGGCAGGAGGTCGGCAAACTGGTCCGGACCGCCGACGCCCGTCGCGGTGCAGCTGCCCGGGGCGGGAAGCCCGCTGGTGTTGCCGTTCGACGGGAGCGGGTTGCGGCAGGTGTCGCCGCCGCCGTTCGCGCCCTGGACGATGACCGCGTCGCGGGTCTGGAAGTTGGTGATCTGGATGCCGTCGGCGCGGGTCTTCAACCGCGAGTAGGAGAAGTCGGCAAGGACGCCGAGAGTGCCGATGTTGCTGTCCCAGGTCTTGCTGATCAGCACCGACCCGACCGGCGTCCACTTCTTGCGGAAATCGCCGTAATTGGCCTCGAGGTCGAAGCCGAGATGGAAGCCCTTGCGGTCGAGCGGAAGGCGGGTGTTGAGGTTGACGACGCCGGCGAGGCCGCCCTCGATCATGTCCGCGGTCGTGTTCTTGTAGACCTCGACCGAGCCGAGCAGCTCCGAGGGAACGTCGGAGAAGTTGATCGCCTGGCCGCCGACGCCGGCGGAGAAGGTGTCGCGCCCGTTGAACTCGGAGCGGACGAAGTTGAGGCCGCGGATCTGCACGCCCGAACCCTCGACCGAGAAGTGGTCGGGATCGTTCGAGCCGGCGAAGCGGTTGATCGAGACGCCGGGCACGCGCTGAAGCGCCTCGGTGACCGAGCGGTCCGGGAGCGCGCCGATATCCTGCGCGGTGATCGCGTCGACGACGGTGTCGGCGTTGCGCTTGATGTTCTGCGCATTGGCGAGGCTCTGGCGGATGCCGGTGATGACGATGGCGTCGCTGTCGGCCGGCGGAGCGGGCTGGTCGGTCGACTGGCTGGTGCGCGTGTCGGGGGCGCTGTTCTGGCTCGACTGCTGAGTCGAGCCGGCGGTGTTCGCAGTGCCCTGCGGGTTGCCGGCGGTGGCCGGCGACGTCGGCGTCTGCGCGAAGGCAGGCGAGGCCGCGGCGAAAGCGCAGACGGCGAGCAGGGAGGCGCCGGACCGCAGCAACGACGCGCGTTGCGCAAACTCGCCTGCTTCGACCAGCTTACGGGCTGACAGAGCCATCTTTGAACCCCCTCCGACTTATGGTAGCGCTAACAATATTGGCCGCGCATGGTTTTCGTTCCGCCGGTGGATAACCGCAGGCGAAAGGCTCGGCAAGACGGCTCCGTTAGCGCTAACCATGTGGCCGAGCGGAAAAGGACGGGCATGTGTCGGGTTTGCAACAGAATGGTCACAAACGGCCGCCGCCGGTTGCCCGCGGCGGCGTTGACCCCCGCTGAGGCGCGGCCCTAGACACGCGGCGCGAAGGAAGGAGGCGAATGGACGGGAGCGCTAACAGGACGCGGGTCGTCATCGTCGGCGGCGGCACCGCCGGCTGGATGACCGCGGCGGCGCTCGTCAAGCTGCTGCCGACGCGCTGCAGCGTCCGCCTCGTCGAATCGGAAGCGATCGGCATCGTCGGAGTCGGCGAGGCGACCCTCCCGCACATCCGCGCGTTCAACGAGCGGCTCGGGATTCCCGAAGCGGAGTTCATGGCCACCACCCGTGCGACCTTCAAGCTTGGCATCGAGTTCGTGAACTGGGGCCGGATCGGCGACAGCTACATCCACCCGTTCGGCACCTTCGGCCGCGGCACCGGCGAGCCCGACTTCCACCAATATTGGCTTCGCCTCCGCCAAGCCGGACTGACGGTGCCGGAGCTCGAGGACTATTCGCTCGCCTGCACGATGGCGCGGCTGAACCGCTTTCAACTCCCGTCCGCGGACCCGGCCGACATCGCCTCCACCTTCGGCTACGCCTATCAGTTCGACGCCACCTTGTTCGCGCCCTATCTCCGCCGCTTCGCCGAAACGCTCGGCGCGCTGCGGACCGAGGGCCGGGTGGTCGGAGTCGACCGCGACGGGGAGAGCGGCGACGTCACGGCGATCCGGATGGAGAACGGCGAGCTCATCGAAGGCGACCTCTTCGTCGACTGCTCGGGCTTCGTCTCGCTGCTACTCGGCAAGGCGCTCGGCGAGCCGTTCCAGGACTGGTCGAAATGGCTTCCCGCCGACCGCGCCACCGCCATGCCGTGCCGGACTGAAACCGCCCTCACCCCCTATACCGGCGTGATCGCGATGGAGGCTGGCTGGCGGTGGCGCATCCCGCTCCAGCACCGCACCGGGAACGGCTATGTCTATTCCAGCGACTTCCTCTCCCACGAGAAGGCCGCCGAGGCGCTGATCAGCGCCGTCGAGGGAGAGCCGATCGCCGAGCCGCGCGTGCTCAGGTTCAAGGCGGGCCGGCGCGAACGGAGCTGGGTCGGCAATTGCGTCGCGGTCGGCCTCGCCTCGGGCTTCCTGGAGCCGCTCGAATCGACCAGCATCTACCTCATCCAGGCGGCGATCACGGCGCTGGTCGAGCTGTTCCCGGACGGGGCCGTGTCGCCGGTCCTGCGCGACGAGTTCAACCGGCTGATCGACCTCGAATATGACCGCATCCGCGACTTCCTGATCCTTCACTACCACGCCACCGAGCGCACCGATTCCGAGTTCTGGAACTACACTCGGACGATGAGCATCCCCGACTCGCTCGCCGAGAAGATGGAGCTGTTCCGGCGGCGGGGCCGGGTCGTCAAGTATCGCGAGGGCGTGTTCCTCGATGCGAGCTGGATCGCCGTCTATCTCGGCCAGCGGGTGATCCCGCAAGGGCACGACCTCAGAGCCGACGCGCCGCCCGCCGAGGCCCTGCTCAGGGCGATGGACGCGCTCCGCGGGGAGATCCGAACCAGGGTCGAGGCGATGCCGGACCATGTCGGCCACATCGCCCGCTATTGCCCGATGGCGGCCTGAAGTGGAGGGAGGGCCGATCCGCCATGTCGCGATCGCCGGCGGCGGCATCGTCGGCTGGTCGGCGGCGGCGGCGCTGCGCCGTCGCATCCCGGCGCTCGCCGTCACCGTCATTCCCCTGCCGCCGCCGCCCGACGCGCTCGCCGACCGGGTGCAGAGCGCCCTCCCCTCCATCGTCAACTTCCACGACGATCTCGGCCTCACCGAGGCGGACACGATCGCCCGCGCCGGCAGCGGCTTCCGGCTCGGCACCCTGTTCGAAGGCTGGTGCGAAGGCCTGCCGGGCTACGTCCACGCCTACGGCGAATATGGCCGCCCGTTCGGCACCGCCTCCTTCCACCAGCACTGGCTTCGCGCGGCGCTCGACGGCGACGCGGGAGCGTTCGACGCCTATGCGCCGGCCGCGGCGCTGGCGCGGGCGGGACGACTCCCCCATCCCGCGGCGGCAGCGGCGGCGCCGGTGGCGAGCGTCCCCCACGGCCTCACCCTCACCCTCCCCCGTTACCACCATTTGCTCCGCGCCTTCGCGTTCCATCTCGGCGCGACCGAGCGGGAGGGCGAGATCGCGCGGGTGCGGATCGGCGAGGACGGCGGCATCGCCGGGCTCGACCTGGCGGGCGGGGGCGCGGTCGAGGCCGACCTTTATGTCGACGCGACGGGCCCGCGCGCACTCCTCCGCTCCGCCCTCGGCCTTCGGCTGGAGGCGTGGGGACGCTGGCTCCCGTGCGACCGGGTCGCGCTCGCCGAAAGCCCCGCCTCGGCCGAGCCGCCGCTGCTCGAACGGGCCGAGGCGACTGCCGGCGGCTGGCGCTGGCGCGCATCGTCGCCGCTGGTGGCGAGCGACGGGCGCGTGTTCGGCGCCGCTTTCGAAGAGGCGGAGGGCGCCGTCGCGATCGAGCAGGGGCGCATCTCGCAGCCCTGGCTACGCAATTGCGTCGCGATCGGCGACGCCGCGGTGCGCGTCGAGCCGCTCGAATGGACCAACCTCCACCTCGCCCACAGCGCCATCGACCGGCTGATCGCGATGATGCCGGATCGCGCGTTCAGCCCGGTGGAGCTCTGGGACTATAACCGGCAGGCCGCGGCTGAGGCCGACCGGGTGCGGGACTTCCTCGCGCTCCATTATCATGGGGCGCGGCGGAGCGAGCCCTTCTGGCGCGCAGCCGCCGCCGCCGAGCCGCCGCCGTCGCTCGCCCACACCCTCGCCCTGTTCCGCGAGCGGGGACGCCTTCCCTTCCACGAGGAGGAGACGTTCGCCCGCGACAGCTGGCTTGCCGTGCTCCTCGGCCAGGGCCTATTGCCGCGCTCGGCGGACCCGCTGATCGACATCGTGCCGCCGCGGGACTCCGCCGCCGCGATGGCCGAGATGCGCAGCGGGATCGCCGCGCTCGTGCCGGGCGTGCCCACCCACGCCGCCATATTGAACGCTCTCATGAGGCAGGTCGCGCGATGAACGAACATACGATCCGCAACGTCGTCATCGTCGGCGGCGGCACCGCAGGCTGGATGGCCGCCGCCGCCTTCTCGCGCTTCCTCAACAACGGCTTCACCCGCATCACGCTCATCGAGTCGGAGGAGATCGGCACCGTCGGCGTGGGCGAGGCGACGATCCCGCCGCTGATCACCTTCAACCGGATGCTGGGGATCAACGAGAACGAGTTCGTTGCGGCGACGCAGGGCTCGTTCAAGCTCGGCATCGAGTTCGTGAACTGGAGCGGCATCGGCGACCGCTACTTCCACCCGTTCGGAAGCCACGGCCACGACCTCGAGGGCGTCCACTTCCACCAGCTCTACCTGCGCGAGCGCAAGCGGCGGGTGATGCAGGACATCTCGGCCTGGTCGATGAGCGCGGTCGCCGCGCAGCAGGGCAAATACGGCCGGCCGGGCCCCGAGGCGGGCTTCCCTCTCAACCAGCTCTTCTACGCCTTCCATTTCGACGCCGGCCTCTACGGGCGGTACCTGCGCGCCTATGCCGAACGCGGCGGGGTGCGGCGGGTCGAGGGGCGGATCGTCGGCGTCGCCCAGCGGGCGGAGGACGGCTTCGTCGAGTCGGTCACCCTTCAGAGCGGCCAGAAGGTCGAAGGGGACCTGTTCATCGACTGCTCGGGCTTTCGAGGCCTCCTCATCGAGGGGGCGCTGAAGACCGGCTACGAGGACTGGACGCACTGGCTTCCCGCCGACCGCGCGATCGCCCTCCCGACCAGCTACCAGGGGCAGCCGGACCCGTTCACCCGCGCCACGGCCCACGCCAAGGGATGGCAGTGGCGGATCCCGCTCCAGCACCGGATGGGCAACGGAATCGTCTATTCGAGCAGGTTCATGGACGACGAGGAGGCGCTGGCGACGCTCCAGGCGAACCTCGAGGGCGAGCCGCTCGCCGAGCCGCGCCGCCTCGCCTTCACCACCGGGCGGAGGAAGCTTGCCTGGAACGCAAACGTCGTGTCGATGGGCCTCTCCTCGGGCTTCATCGAGCCGCTCGAATCGACGTCGATCCACTTCGTCCAGTCGGGCATCGCCAAGCTCATCGCCCTGTTCCCCGACCGCCGCTTCAATCCGGCCGAGCGGGACGAGTACAACCGGCAGATGCAGGACATGTTCGAAGATGTCCGCGACTTCATCATCCTCCACTACAACGCGACGCGGCGGGACGATTCCGACTTCTGGAACCATTGCCGGACGATGGCCGTGCCCGACAGCCTGATGCGGCGGGTCGAGCTCTGGAAGGCCAAGGGCCGGCTGTTCCGCGAAGGCTATGAGGTCTTCTCGACGACGAGCTGGGTCGCCTGCATGCTCGGCCAGGGCATCGTCCCCGAGGATTACGAGCCGGTCGTCGACTCGCTCGACGAGGCGCGCGTCGGCGAGGCGCTCGAGCAGATGCGGATCGCCATCCTCGACACCGCCGGGCGGCTGCCGACCCACGCGGAATTCATCGCCATGACCTGCGCGGCGCCCGATCCGGCCGCAAAGCCGCCGCTTCCGGAGTTCGTCCTCTGAGGACCGACAATCTCAGGAAGGTGGTGGTGGTCGGCGGCGGCACCGCCGGCTGGATGGCGGCGGCCGCGCTGTCGACCGTGATCGGCGCGCTCCCCGGGCTCAAGATCGAGCTCGTCGAATCCGACGCGATCGGCACGGTCGGGGTGGGCGAGGCGACGATCCCGCAGATCGTCCTGTTCAACCAGCTGCTCGGCATCGACGAGGCCGAGTTCGTCCGCGCCACCAACGCCACCTACAAGCTCGGCATCGAGTTCCGCGACTGGACCCGGATCGGCCACCGCTACATCCACCCGTTCGGCTTCTACGGCATCGACATGCTGGGCGTGGAGTTCCACCACCACTGGCTGAAAGGGCAGGCGCTCGGCGACGCGACACCGCTCGACGCCTATTCGCTCGGCGCCGTCGCCGCGCTCGCCGAGAAGTTCGACCGCCCACGGCTCGACCAGCCCAACTCGCCGCTCTCGCGCATCGCCTATGCCTTCCAGTTCGACGCGAGCCTCTATGCCCGCTTCCTGCGGGGCATCGCCGAGCGGCAGGGCGTGGTCCGCACCGAGGGGCGGATCGTGGACGTCGCGCAGAACGGCGAGAGCGGCCATGTCGAGGCGCTGGTGCTCGAGAGCGGCGCGCGCATCGAGGGCGACCTCTTCCTCGACTGCTCGGGCTTCCGCGGCCTGCTCATCGAGCAGACGCTCGGGGCGGGGTTCGAGGACTGGTCGGCCTGGCTGCCCTGCGACCGGGCGCTCGCCGTCCCCTGCGAGTCGAGCGCCGACCGCCAGCCGCTCACCCGCTCGACGGCGAGGCCCTATGGCTGGCAATGGCGGATTCCGCTCCAGCACCGCACCGGCAACGGCTACGTCTATTCCTCGGCGCACGTGTCGGACGACGAGGCGGCGGCCACCCTCCTCGCCAATCTCGACGGCACGCCGCTCGGCGATCCCCGCCCGCTCCGCTTCAAGGCCGGCCATCGCAAGAAGGCGTGGGTGAAGAACGTGGTCGCCCTCGGCCTCGCGGGAGGGTTCCTGGAGCCGCTCGAATCGACGTCTATCCACCTGGTGCAGTCGGGCCTTGCGCGGCTGCTGACGCTGTTCCCGACCCGTCGCTTCGACGCGGCGGAGATCGACCGCTACAACGCGCTCACCGAGCGCGAATATGTCGACATCCGCGACTTCATCGTCCTCCACTACAAGGCAACGGAGCGGGACGACACCGACTTCTGGAACTATTGCCGCACACTCGCGCCCCCGGAGGGGCTCGCCGAGAAGCTGGAGATGTTTCGCAGGAACGGCCGCGTCTTTCGCGAGCATAACGAGCTGTTCACCGAGACGAGCTGGCTGTCGGTGATGGTCGGCCAGGGCATCGAGGCCGGCGGTTACCATCCGGCGGCCGACATCCTTCCGGACGAGGAGACTCTCCGCCGCCTCGCGCACATCCGGGAGGTGGTGGCGCAGACCGCCGCGCTGATGCCGACGCAGGAGGCGTTCCTGCGCGCAAACGGCAGCTTCTCGGGCGAGAGCCTGAGGCGCCAGGGCTGATGGACCTGCCCGAGCCGAAGCCGGTGCGCGAATATGGCGCCGTCGACCGCGCCACCTTCGACGCCGAGATCCGCCCCACCGGCCGCCCCGCCGTGCTGCGCGGCCTCGCCCAGGACTGGCCGGCGGTGCGCGCGGCGCGGGAGTCGGACGAGGCTCTGGTCGACTATGCGAAGGCGTTCCGGCGGGACGACCGGCCGGTCGGGGCGATCGTCGGCCAGCCGGAGATCGGCGGCCGGTTCTTCTACAATGACGACATGACGGCGCTGAACTTCACCCGCGGCCTGTCTCCCCTCTTCCCGTTCCTCGACCGCCTGCTGCGCGACCGCTGCCACGCCGATCCGCTGGCGATCGCCGTCCAGTCCGAGGAGATCCCGTCGCTGCTGCCCGGCTTCGAGCGCGAGAATGCGCTGCCGCTGCTCGATGCCGACGTCGTGCCCCGCGCCTGGATCGGCAACCGCATCCGCGTCGCCGCCCATTACGACCTGATGGAGAATGTCGGGATCGTGGTAGCCGGAAGGCGGCGCTTCACCCTGTTCCCGCCCGACCAGCTGCCGAACCTTTATCCCGGGCCCTTCGAGCTTACCCCGGCGGGGACTCCGGTGAGCCTCGTCGACCTTTCCGGCCCCGACCTGGAGCGCTTCCCCCGCTTCGCCGAGGCGGCTGCTGAGGCCGAGTCGGCGACGCTCGAGCCCGGCGACGCCATCTACATCCCCTTCCACTGGTGGCACGCGGTCGATTCGCTCGAGCCGGTCAATTTCTTCGTCAACTATTGGTGGAACGACGCGACCCGCACCGCCGACCCGGCCGAGGCGCCGCGCGGCTACGACGCGCTGCTCCACGCCTTCTACGCGTTCAAGGGTCTGCCGCCGGATCAGCGTGCCGTCTGGCGCATGGTCTTCGACCATTATGTGTTTGAATCGAACGGCGATCCCGCCGCCCACCTGCCGCCGTCCGCGAAGGGGATATTGGGGCCGATGACGCCCGAGCACCGGGCGCGGATCCGAGCCACTCTCCGGCAGGTGCTGGGCCGCCTCTGACAGCCGCTGCGTGACGGCTCTGTTGCAAAATTGCTTCAGTGCCTGAACAATAAGTTAACGGCGCCACGAAGCCCTTGAAACCAGCGGGAAACTGCGCTTGGCGCCGTGCTTGGGCCGGAAGCCGAAACGCTCCGGCCGGGATGAGAGGACTCACATGCGAAACCTGAATTTGCTCGGCACGAGCGCGCTGCGCTCCGTCGCCTTCCTTGGCGCCGCCGTCGCGATTGCCGCGCCCGCCTACGCACAGACGACCGCGGCCAACGCCGCCCAGCCGGCGGCCTGCGACACCAACAGCCCCGGGTACAACCCCGAGACCCGGACCTGCACGACTCCGCAGCCGGGCACCGGCACCGGTCCCGTCGAGGAGCAGAACGCCTCCGGCCAGCCCACCCGCAACGCCGACGGCTCGGTCGCGCGCCAGGAGACGATCACCGTCACCGGAACGCGCATCAAGATGCCGAACCTGCAGAGCCTCGAGCCGACGACCACCGTCGACCGGCGCCAGATCGACGAGCGCAACTTCGCCAACGCCGCCGACGCGCTCAACGAGCTCCCCGGCTTCCGCGGCAGCGTCACTCCGGCCGGCGCGCAGGGCTCGTTCGGCCAGGGCGTCAACTTCGTGAACAATTACGGCCTCGGCTCGAACCGCACGCTCGCGCTGGTCAACGGCCGCCGCTACGTCTCCTCGAACGTCGCCACCCTGTTCAACCAGGGCTCGGCCGGCACCCAGGTCGACCTCAACGTCGTCCCGACCATCCTCATCGACCGCATCGACACGCTGAGCGTCGGCGGCGCGCCGGTCTACGGCTCGGACGCCATCTCCGGCACCGTCAACATCATCGAGCGGACCCAGTTCAAGGGCCTCGAGGTGCGCGCGATCAGCGGCATCACCGAGCAGGGCGACAATTTCCGCTACACGTTCGAGGTCCTCGCCGGCGCGAACTTCCTCGGCGACCGCCTGAACCTCACCTTCGCGGCGAGCCACGACCATGTCGGCGGCGTCAGCTATAACGAGCGGGATTTCCTGGCGGCGAACACCGGCAGCGTCACCAACCCGAGCCTCGCGCAGGCGACCGGCCTCGGCCGCGGCAACATCGGCCCCGACGCCGACTTGCGCCTCAACCCGGGGATCGGCTTCAACAACACGACGACGGACCTCTTCCCGGGCACGATCCTGGCCCGCAACGTCGCCATTCCGTACCTCACCCGCGGCGGCCTTATCACGGCGACCAACATCGCCTGCCCGGCCTCGGGCACGGTCACGAATCCGAACAACCCCTCGTCCTGCTTCGGCGCCTCGACCAACTTCGCGCTGCAGTTCGACACTCAGGGCAATCTGGTGCCGTTCAACCAGGGCATCCTGTTCCCCGGCACGTCGGGCACGGGGAGCCAGGGCTTCAAGTTCAACGACTTCAGCCAGATCACCAGCGACCTCAACCGGACGATCCTGAACGGCTTCCTGACCTTCCACGTCACGCCGCAGATCGACTTCTTCGTCGAGGCCAACCACTATCGTTCGCGCGCCGACGAGCTGGTCCAGCAGCCGACCTTCAACAGCAGCCTGTTCGGCGGCTCGAGCGGTCCGCTGACCTTCGGGGTCGACTCGCCGTTCCTGACGGCGCAGGCTCGCTCCGCCCTGCAGTCGCGCGGCGTGACGGTGTTCCAGGTTTCCCGCGCTTCCGCGGACCTCGCGGACCTTACCGGCTACAACAAGTCGTACATCACGCGGTTCGTCGCCGGGCTTCGCGGCGACTTCACCTTCCTCGGCAAGGGCTGGAACTTCGAGACCTATCTCGATGGCGGCAACGCGGTCAGCTACGACTACGGCCAGGACGTCAACCGGCAGAACTTCATCAATGCGGTGAACGTCACCACCAACGCTTCCGGCCAGATCGTCTGCACCGCCACGCCGACGCGCCAGGCGGCGCCCGGCGGCACTCCGATCGCCGACCCGAACTGCGTTCCCCTGAACCTGCTCGGCGAGGGCCTCTCCTCGCAGGCGGCGCGGGACTATGTGATCCAGCAGACGACGACGCGCAGCGAGCAGCGCCAGCGCATCTTCAACGCCAACGTCGGCGGCACGCTGTTCAACCTCTGGTCGGACGCCGCGGTCGGCCTCAACGTCGGCTACGAGCATCGCTACGAGTCGGCGAGCTTCACTCCCGATCAGTTCCAGCAGCAGGGTCTCGGCCGCTCGTCGCCGATCACGCCGCTCAAGGGTTCGTACAAGCTTGATCAGTTCTTCGGCGAGGTCACCATTCCGCTGGTCACCCCCGCGATGGGCATCCCGATCCTGAACCAGGTCCAGGCCTACGGCCGCGGGCGCTACATCCAGAGTTCGGTCAACGGCGGCTTCTTCTCCTATACGGTCGGCGGAATCGTGGCGCCGGTGAGGGACATCAAGTTCCGCGCCAACTTCACCCGCTCGTTCCGCTCGCCGGCGATCACCGAGCTGTTCCTGCCGGTGGTCCCTGCGTTCAACACCGTTCCCGACATCTGCTCCGCGGCGACCCGGGCGGGCGGTGCGGCCCCGGCGGTGCGTCAGGCGAACTGCGCGGCGTTCCTCGCCAAATATCCGAACGCGACTCCGGATACGGCGGCGACGGCCACGGTTCCCGTCCTCTCGGGCGGCGACCCGAACCTGCGTAACGAGCAGGCGAACAGCTGGACGGCCGGCGTGCTCTTCCAGCCGCGGTTCCTGCCGCGGTTTGTCGCCACGGTCGACTACGTCAACATCCACCTCAAGGACCCGATCGCGAACCTCACGATCGCCCAGGTGGCGTCGGCCTGCTTCGACAACCCGTCGTTCAACACCGCCGATCCGGCCAACGGCAACGCCTTCTGCTCGCTGATCAAGCGCGATCCGACCACGGGCCGAGTGATCAACGACCCGGCCAACCCGGCGGTGAAGACCGGCTTCGTCAACGGCCAGGAGATCCAGTTCCGCGGTATCCAGGGCGTGTTCGACTACAGCGTCCCGCTCCGCGCGCTCGGCCTCTCCGGTTCGTTCGGGATCGGCGGCGACTGGCTGTACGTCCTGAAGCGCCTCAACAACATCACCGGCGTGGCGCCGTCGCGGACCGACGGCATCCTCGGCGATCCGTCGCTGTCGGGCCAGGTGCGCATCCGCTACGCCGAGAACAGCTGGGGCGTCAGCTCGACGATCAACTGGGTCGGCAAGCAGCTGTTCAACACGCTGAACCGCGCTCCGGGCGTCGCCGGCTCCGGCGCCGACGCACGCGAGCTCGACGCGATCGACCCCTATGCGATCACCAACGTCGGTCTGTGGTTCAACGCGGGCAAGATGCGGTTCACGCTGTCGGTGACGAACCTCTTCAACCACCAGGGCCAGAAGTATCAGGGCGTTCTGATCCCGGCGAGCTACGTCGACCTGCTCGGTCGGCGCTACTCGGCGAGCGTCCGCCTGAATTTCTAGTCCTCGCTCGATCTGAACTTGGGGCCGCTCCTTCGGGGGCGGCCTTTTTTTTGCGCGGATGCCGGGCTTGCGGTGCGGAGCCGGCCTGCTCCAGACATGCAAAAGCCGCCGGAAATCCGGCGGCTCGCAGGGGGTCCCGGGCGCCGGCGCGTCCTCGTCAGAGGAGGACAGTGGCGGCGATCAGGACCTGAGCGGCAACGGCAACGAGGCCGGCAGCCGCCATCTCGGCGATACGCATGTCTTACTCCCTTAGGCAAAGCGGCAGCCGTTCCGCCGCCGCAACGGAGATATGCGCCGGGGGATCTGTATTCTCAACTGCAAAGGTAGAGAATACAGATGCACAAATTGCATCCGTCGCTCTCCCGATGACCATGTAGAGGGGCGGGAGGCGGACGAGGACGCGCGATGAAGACGAGGGCCGATCAGCTGCTGGTCGAACGCGGGCTGGCGGAGAGCCGGGCGAAGGCGCAGGCGCTGATCCTCGCCGGACTGGTCTATTCGGGCGAGCGCAAGATCGAGAAGGCGGGGCAGGCGGTCGCCGCCGACGCGACGATCGAGGTTCGGGGGCGCGAGCATCCTTGGGTTTCGCGCGGCGGGATCAAGCTTGCGCATGCGCTCGATCATTTCGGCTGGGACGTCGCCGGCGCCGTCGCGCTCGACGTCGGCAGCTCGACCGGCGGATTCACCGACGTGCTCCTGCAGCGCGGGGCGGCGAAAGTGTATGCGGTCGACGTCGGGACGAACCAGCTCGCGTGGAAGCTGCGCCAGGACCCGCGCGTGATCGTTCACGAGAAGACCAACGCCCGCTATCTGGACGCCACCGTGGTGCCGGAGCCGGTCGACCTCCTCGTGTGCGACGCGAGCTTCATCGCGCTTGCCAAGGTCCTCGACAAGGCGGTGGATCTCGTCGGCCCCGGCGGGCGCATGGTCGCGCTCGTCAAGCCGCAGTTCGAGGCGGAGCGGCACGAGATCGGCAAGGGCGGGGTGGTGCGCGACCCGGCAGTGCATGCCCGGGTCTGCGCCGCGGCGGCGGCCTGGGCCGAGGCGCGCGGCTGGACCGTCGAGGGGATCGAGCAGAGCCCGATCACGGGCCCCGAGGGCAATGTCGAGTTCCTGCTCGGGGCGCGCAAGGCTTGATCGGGCCGTTCCAGACCCGTAGCGAAGCGCGATGACGGCGATCGCCTCCCGCGCGCAGCTGCGCATGTCCTTCCTGCGCTGGGCGCTCGTCACCGTGCCCGCGGTGCTGCTGCTCGGGACCCTCTCCGGCGTGCTCTCCAATTCAGGCTACGGCAACGGCTGGTTCGATGCGCTGGTGAAGCCCTCGTTCATGCCGCCGGGCTGGGTGTTCCCGGTCGCGTGGACGATCCTCTACATCTGCCTCGGCCTCGCGCTGGCGATGATCCTTCACGCCCGCGGCGCGCGCGGACGCGGCCTCGCGCTGACGCTGTTCCTCGCACAGCTCGCGCTCAACTACGCCTGGTCGCCGGTCTTCTTCGGCCTCCACCGCATCTGGCCGGCGCTGGCAGTGATCGCCGCGATGATCCTCCTCTCCGTCGCAGCGGCGATCCTCTTTCTGCGCATCCGGCGCGCGGCCGCGCTGCTGATGATCCCCTATCTCGCCTGGCTGTGCTTCGCGACGGCACTCAATTGGGAGATCGGCCGTTTGAACCCGGACGGCGGCCGGGTTGCGCCGACGCCCTCGAGTGCCGATATCGCGCTCTGACGCCAAGGAGAGCTTTCCGCCATGCAGTCCGAAAACCGCCTGTTCGACGATTTCGTCAAAGTGATGAACGGCGCCGCCGGCACGCTCGCCGGCATGGGGCGCGAGGCCGAGAACGCCTTCCGGGAGCGGATGCGCGAATGGATGGGCGGTCTCGACATGGTCTCGCGCGAGGAGTTCGAGGCGGTGAAGGCGATCGCCGTCGCCGCGCGCGAGGAGAACCAGGCGCTCAAGAGCCGGCTCGACGCGCTCGAGGCGGCGGCCGCAGCCAGGCCGGGCAAGAAATCCACAGCTTCCGCCGGACCGGACGCTTAATCCACAACATATTGAGCGACATGGCCCGCCCCGCCCTTGCGCTGTAGAAGGGCGCCGGGCAGATTCGCCCTCAAGAGAGACAGGCAGGACCCAGCACCGATGGACGTGGACGAATTCGAGCTCGAGCGGGAGACCAGCGCTCCCATCGACATGCTCGAAGAATATTTCGCCGCCCACGGCTGGTCGTCCGAGCGAAGCGGCGACGAGGAGATCGTCGCCTCCTTCCAGGGAAGCTGGGCGCAGTACGAGCTGCGCGCGATCTGGCGCGACGACGACAACGTCCTCCAGTTCCTCGCCCTTCCCGACATCCGCGTGCCCGCAGACAAGCGCGCCGCCGTCTACGAGACGATCGGCCTCATCAACGAGCAGCTGTGGCTCGGCCATTTCGAGCTCTGGGCGAACAGCGGCCTCGTCCTCTTCCGCCATGCGGCTTTGCTCGAGGCCGAGGAGCGCGGGACGCTCACCCTCGCTCATGCGGAGACCCTGGTCGAGGCGGCGATCGAGGAATGCGAGCGCTTCTACCCGGTGTTCCAGTTCGTCCTCTGGGCCGGCAAGACGCCCCAGGAGGCGATCGCTGCGGCGCTGATCGAGACTCAGGGCGAAGCGTAAGTCGGGCGAAAGTGGTACTTTCGCCCTCGCCCTTCAGTGTAAGCTAGAGGGATGATGGTCCCCCTCCCCGGTCCGCTGTGGATGATCGGCTGCGGCAACATGGCCGGGGCGATGCTGGCCCGGTGGATCGACTGCGGCATCGACAGGAGCGAGATCAGCGTGGTGCGCCCCAGCGGCGTCGCGCCGGCCGAGGGAATCCGCACCCTCCCCGCCCTTCCCGAGGACGAGGTGCCGGCGATGGTGCTGCTCGGGGTCAAGCCGCAGAAGCTGGACGAGATCGCCCCCGCCCTGGCCCCGGCGCTGGACCCCCGGACCGTCCTCGTCTCCATCCTCGCCGGCGTGGAGCTCGCCAGCCTCCGCGCCCGCTTCCCGGCGCCGGAGACGATCGTCCGCGCGATGCCGAACACGCCGGTGCGGCTCGGCAAGGGCGTGGTCGCGTTGCTCAGCGACACTGCGGATGGCTGTGCGCGCGCTTCCGTAACTGCGCTGATGGAACCGCTCGGCCATGCTGAGTGGTTCGACGACGAGGCACGGTTCGCCCTTGCCGGTCATCTCGCCGGCGCGGGGCCCGCCTTTCTCTTCCGCTTCATCGACGCGCTCGCCGCGGCCGGCCGCGCGCTCGGCCTCGCGCCGGACCAGGCCCTGCGCCTCGCCACGGCCATGGTCGAAGGCGCGGGCGCGCTCGCGTCGGCAACCGGCGCGGCGCCTTCCGAGCTTGCGCGGCGGGTCGCCAGCCCGGGCGGAACCACCGAGGCGGGCCTCAAGGTGCTCGACGAGGGCGACGCGCTCAAGTCGCTGGTCCTGCGCACGCTCGACGCCGCGCGCCGCCGCGGCCTCGAAATGGCGGCGGCGGCCCGGACGGAGGCCTGAGCGCCCCGCCCTGCCGAGCGGCTGCTTGCCGAAATCGGCACGGTCCTGTAACCTTGTCGGCAAGTCACGGCGCGGGGGTTTCGCTCCCCGCCGGAACGAGAACATAAGAGTGTAAAGGCATGGCGCAGCAGGCCGCGACGGCTCCGCTTCCGCCGGCGCAAGGTCCGGCGACGGCGGCAGGAATTCCGCCCCGGGCGGCGCGCGAGGCACAGCGCACCTGCTATGGCGCGCTCGATCTCGGCACCAACAATTGCCG
>Ga0157369_10001230_pt1 | contig 31909 bp, 30 predicted proteins | sample C25metaG_FD_113461 | JGI IMG/M metagenome (GOLD analysis project Ga0157369, IMG submission 113461) | Corn rhizosphere microbial communities from Kellogg Biological Station, Michigan, USA - C2-5 metaG | ecosystem: Host-associated > Plants > Roots > Rhizosphere > Soil | place: USA: Michigan... | reverse complement strand
TGGTTTACTACAGAATTACCTTTCAGTGATGGCCCCTATATTTTCAATGGTTTACCCGGATTGATTGTTTCTATTCAAGATTCAAACAATGACTATTCATTTAATTTGGTAGAAGTCAAAAAAGGCGGGACTATTTTTGACGCACGCACAAAAACAATAAAAATTGATTGGAAAAAATATGAAGCACTTGCAAGATCCTATTTTAATGATCCATTTAATATAAATTCAAGAGGGTGGAAAACAGCTAAATTTACCGACGCGAATGGTACAACAGTGGATATTTCTATAAAGAATAAAGAACTACAAAATTATATTTTACAAGAAAATAATCCCATTGAATTAAATCACAAAATAAACTATAAATAAAAACCTTCTGCTAAGATTGTATTGGTAAAACGGGGTTAACCCGATAGCGCTGATTTGCAATCCGTACTTTTCCATCCACAATATAGATAAAAATTACGGATTACAAATCTGCGACCTCGTAAAAGATTACAAATTCCTGACATTACAATTATTGTAGAATAATTAGAATTAATAATTATTATTTTAGTACCAAAAATTAATCTGACTAAAACAAATAAAACCATGATAAGAAACTCAAAATTTGTTAAGTTAACTCAAATCAAGAATACATTTCTTTTTATATTCTTGTTATCCATTTTCTCGTGTGAACCTCGAGAAACCGAAAACAGCCATTACAAAATATCATTTGAAAATAATTCTAATAAAAATCTATACATCTTCTGGAGCTCTGATACCATGCTAACGCAATACGGAACGCCAGACCCAAGAAATAATCCCGATCGAAAAGTCCTGGCACACTCCACTAATAATGATGCCTTGAGAAACATTGGAGGAAAACCAGAATCGTGGGAGACGATGTTTAAATCTTACCCGAAAATAAGTGTATTCGTTTTCGATGAACAGGTCCTTCTAAATAATGACTGGCAAACTATAAAAGAAAATGGTATGTATTTGAGAAGATATGACCTAAACTACGACGATGTAAAAAATGCTAATTGGACAATTAAACACACAGATTAGCAAGATCATTATTAATGAAGGAACAAATCTGTGACATCGAAGTACAAACAGTTAATTAGGCTCCAACGCCCAATTACAACCTATGAAAATAAAAGTCTATTCCCCTTCCAATCCTTTACTTAAAAAATACATAGAAAGTATTTATATCCTCACCCATACCTCTGAGGAAGAACCCGCCAAATACATCACCTTCCCCTCTATTTTTACCATAGTCTCAATCAGTGAAAAATCAAAATCGATTACTAAAGGAAATCAATTGATCATCCGGCAATGCGATGACAACGAGGTGGAAACCAATTTGGTGTCTGATTTCAATAAACCGGTGTATGTCCAATACGAGGGGAAAATAAACGAGATCACGATCTATTTCAAACCATTGGCTATTAATGCATTTTTAGAACAAGACTTAAACCATTACAACAGCTCCAACTTTTCTGACTTTTTACCTTTTGAGGATTACAGAAAAGCGATGATCGACATTCTTTCCTTGCAAAATTATACCGAAAAAATTGAGGCTCTTGAAAGGTATTGGTTATCGAAATTAAGAGGATTTCAGCACAATTTCCTTGAAACTGTTTTGTCTGAAATGATGGGTGATGAAAATGATGCTTTAACCATTACAGAACTTTGCGAAAAAAATGCTATTTCACGCACCACATTGAACAAACACTTTGGCAGACATATCTGCAAAACACCATCTCAATTCAAAAAGATACTTAGATTTAGAAATGCGGTCAACAAATATGCGTCAAATAATGCACGAAACAACTTAACGGATATCGCCTATGGCGTTGATTACTTTGACCAGTCGCATATGACAAGAGAATTCAAATCAGTAACAGGGTTTTCTCCCAAGGTTTTCTTTGACAAAACGACTGCTCTGGAAAAAAAACAAATTCACTGGCTGTTTTTATAGATAGGTTTACAATTGTACAATTTTTCATTTTGTGATTAAAGTACTTTTGTCGCTTAAACAAAAAGATACCACTATGACCATCCGTCAAATCTATTTTATTACAGCTGTCTTCTTGATAGCCTTTTTACAGCCTATTGTGGTCCAATCACAAAATTCTGAAAGTATAATTAATCCGATAAAATCTCAATTAAAAAATCTTGAAAAAGAAAACAACTTAAGCGGGGTTGTTCTTATTGCAAAAAATGGCAAACCAATCTATAGAGAAGCCTTTGGTTTTGCCAATTTGCCGGACCGTGTTAAAAATAAACCGGATACGAAGTTCAATTTAGCTTCTATCAACAAGATGTTCACCGCAACAGCTATTATGCAGTTGGTGGAATCTGGCAAAATCTCGCTTCAGGATAAAGTAGGGAAATATCTTACAAATTATCCAAATAAAACGGTTGCCGACTCTGTGACCATCCATCAATTATTGACGCACACTTCAGGAATGATGAGTTTTTGGGAGCAATACGACAAGCTTGCAAAAGTAAACTTCAAAACAGTTTCTGATTACCTTCCATTGTTTGCTGATAAAAAACTAGCCTTTTCCCCAGGTAGTGACTTCTACTACAGCAATTCCGGATATATGGTTTTAGGATTGATTATTGAAAAGGTATCGGGTCAGAATTATTTTGATTTCGTAAAAGAACATCTCTATCAACCCGCGAAAATGATAAATACGGATGCTTACGAATTGGATCATGCGATTCCAAATTTAGCGACTGGTTATACAATGTCATTAGAAGAACCGGGACAATGGAAAAATAATATTTTCTCAAATTTAGCCAAAGGAACGCCTGCCGGTGGTGGCTATTCGACAGCTGACGATTTGCTGAATTTCGCCAACGCTTTGAAAAACAATATTTTATTGAGTAAAGAGAACGTAACGCTTTGTACATCAGGTAAAGTGAAGTACCGAGAAGGAATGTATGGCTATGGGTTTGAAGAAAACACAATCAACGGACATCGCATCTTTGGACATACCGGCGGACACGATGGTATTGCCTGTGAACTTATGATTTATCCTGATTTAGGCTATACTGTTGTTATTCTAACCAATGGAGAAGTCGAAAATTATTGGGAAGTGAGTAATCTGATTAAAAAACAATTGGTAGGTTCATCACCATCCATTGATAATTTTTTCTACACTAAAGATATCATCAAGATCGTAACTAACAAAGGTTATGAAGCCGGCATTAAAGAAGTAGAACTAAATTCAAAGAAATATTCATTAAGAGAAAATCTTATTGAAAGATATGGTTATAAGTTATTGTTCGAAAAAAAGACCAATCAAGCAATCGATTTGTTTAAGTTGAATCTTCACTTTTTCCCCAAATCAAACAATGGCTATTATTACATCAGTGAGGCATACAGGGTTTCTGGTCAAAAAGAAAAAGCTATTCAATATCTAAAGTTATACCTTGAAAAAGAGCCGGAAGACAATGATGCTCAATTAAAATATAAGTTGCTAATGAAATAACTACAATAGATTTGGGAATTTGACTTAATTTAAAATTTAGTGTTTATTTGTGAGAATTTGGTTAAACTGAAAAATAACGTTAATTTAGCCCAAACCTCTTGTAGCAAGGGAACGGCCGTACCTTATTACAATACAAATTCGATAACTATAAAATGAAAAAATTAACATTATTATTTCTCACATTATTCATTACAAATTTTAACTATGCTCAAAACAGAGTACTCGACAGTTTGGTTCAAAAGAACGGCTTTGCTTTCCAACCTGATAAAAACATTTCATTTCAGGGAAAAGGATGGAATGTTTTGCTGGACGAAATAAAACAATCTAATTCTGTTCTGTTGGGAGAAACTCATTTTACAAACGAAATTCCGTATTTCACAAATGCCGTTATCAATGATGTTAAATTTGACAACTATTTTCTTGAGGTTGATCCTTATTCAGTAGATATCATCGAAACAAAAATTAAATCTCTGCCTGATGAGCAGCTTAATTCTTTCGTCAAAGAATATAGTACCAACTTTTCTTTTTTGGAGTATGAGCCTGAATTTGATTTGTTTAAGGATTTAGTTAAACGCAATACCAAAATATATGGTGCCGAACAAATCAGCATTTTTGCAGATCAAATGATCATTTCACGTTTAAAAGAGACTTCGAAAAATAAAAAAGCGGTTGAGATCTATGATCAGATGCTTCAGAATTCCAAATTAGCTGCGTCTAAAGAGGGTATGGAAAAATACTATCTGTTATCCGAAGATTGCCTTCAAAAAATAGATTCGCTGTTGCAATTAAAACTTTCTGACAAAGAGCGAAAACAAATTGAAGACTTAAAATTAAGCAGAGAGATTTATGTTAAAAGAAATCATCCGTTAAGGATTCAACTGCTGAAAAATATCCTGCTGACGCAACTGCCCGATTGGAAAAACAAAAAAAATCTTTTCAAATTTGGCGCAGTACACTTACCAAAAGGTGAGACCATCTTAACAAAAACAGATATATACGATATCGGCAACTTAGTTTCTAATATAGAAGAGGCGAATTATCGAAAATCGTTACATATAATGCTTGTTGGAAAAGGAGACGAAGATGATGACATTAGTTTTAAATCTTTTCTAAATGTGGCAAAAGACGACCAGTGGTATTGTTTTGATTTGAGACCTTTAAAGAAATCTATTTTACAAAACAAGCTGAAAGTAGATGATGTATACTTATCGAGAGTTATAAAGGGTTATGATTATCTTATTTATATTCCGAAAATAACTAAAAGTAAAGAAATCTCGATAAAATAACAACAATCAAAGTCACGGATTACAAATCCACGACATCAATCACATAAAACCGCCCCTCCCAAAGTGCGGTTTTATTTTTTCCAAAAATCAACGATTATTTGGCATCAACCATCAAAGCTTTTATATAATTGGTGTAACTTCGGAGAACAAATTCCGATTATGAAAAAACATCTCATAACCCCACTTCTTATTTTGGTACCCGTTGCACTCCTTATACTTCAATGCAGTAAAACGGAGAACAGCCCAGCGCCAGAAACCAAGAAACTTTCCCTGAGCGACACGGTCACCGCCAAACCAAAGTTAGAACATCAAGGCCAGAAAGACATCGCAGAGAAAATTGCACATTACATTGCCAATGAGTATCTGACACCCGGAGATCTGAAAGCCATCCCAATGAGCGATCGGAAATTTCGCTACCAACAGATCGATCTGAACGGTGACGGAAAGATGGAAGTCTTTGTGAGTTTCTATACACCTTACTTCTGTGGTACTGGCGGTTGTGCTATGCTTTTGCTGAATGACCATCTGAAACCTATTACAAAATTCACAGTCACAAAACCGCCAATCTACGCCGATCCGGAAATGAAGAATGGCTGGAAAACCCTCTACGTCCAAGACGGCAAAGCTTGGAAAGCACTGGCCTATAAGAACGGGAAGTATCCGTCCAACCCTTCTGTCCTACCCGACTCATTCAAAACGCCAAGCGACAAGGAGGGAGGCATATTCGTAGGTGAGCAAGCAGAACATACTTTTTAAATATCCTGATTCTGAAAAAACTGATCCTGATTTTATTATTAATGGTTTTCACAACCTGAACGGAATAGCAAACGACCATACATTTCATATGGACGGACTGATCGTAACTTTAAAATCCGTTTCTGTAGAGCGGTTTTGTTATATCAATACAAATCCTTTTTTAAAAGCCAGTCTTCATAAGACAACACACCCAACTCTGGTCTGCCATCGCCTTCCAGCATTGAGATGAACTCCAGTTGGTTGCCATCGGGATCGTTGAAGTAGATGGCCAGAGCGGGCATCCACGCAAAAACCATGGGGTTATCTAAGCCGTTTTTGAGGAAGTTGTATGGTTTCAGGTTTTTGTTTTTAAGGAAATCGGTGGCGCGGTTCAGGATATCTTCTTTGTCTGCCGTAAAGGCGAAATGTCTGGTCTGGAGATTGTCTTTCTCTTCCCACAAACCGAGCATTGCGCTTTTATTTTTGCCAATCCAAAGGAAAACAATCGGGCGGGTTTTGTCTTTGTGTGCCAATTCTAATCCTAAAACTTGGGTGTAAAATTCGACAGCGTTTTCTAAGTTGCTGACCTGAATATGGGTTTCGTACAGTCCGGTAATCATTGATTTAAAATTTGATGAAACAAAGCTATAAAAGGGATTCTGAAAACCTCAGCAGTCCTGATTTCTATTATTGAAATGAATGATAGAAAGATTTTATAGTTGATGTCATAATTCAATGATTAGCTATGTTACCATCACTTTGATAATTGTTATTAATTGTATATTTGGATTCAACAAATTAAAAACTAAGAGTCTATGGAAAACAAGAAAGTGCCACTTTTCACAATGGGTATTGTTGCCATCATCGTGGTTTTCTCCTGCTCTACAATAAAAACAGCAAATAGTAATCCCATTTCCGAAAAAACTGATCCGCTGTATCTGGAAATTGAAAGTCTAGGCAAGGCACTTACTGTAAAGAATAATGTTCCCGGCGTTGCGGTAGCTGTGATTAAAGAAGGAAAGATTGCCTGGATACAATCCATAGGTTATGCTGATCTGGAAAGTAAAAAGCCTGTAACATTTGAAACTATTTTCAATGTAGGTTCTGTTTCCAAGTTGGTTTCTTCGTGGGGTTTTATGCAGCTGACAGAGAAAGGTCTTGTAAATCCGGATGATTCCGTAGACCAATCTCTTACTAGATGGCATCTACCGCAATCTGAATTCGATAATTCAAAAGTGACATTACGACGCATCCTTAGTCATACAGCAGGACTTTCGGTTCACGGTTATGGCGGATCCGATCAGGGAATACCATTATTAAGTCTTGAAGAATCTCTGAACGGAAAAACAAAACGAAATGGCGAAACCGTACACCTCATCAGTGAGCCAGGAACTAAATGGGACTATTCCGGCGGCGGTTACACATTGGCACAACTACTTCTGGAAGAGAAAACGAAACAAAGTTTTGCAGACTATATGAAGCAAAATATTTTCCTGCCACTTGGAATGAAACATACCAGCTATGAATGGACAGCGGAAATGATGGCAAATTCAGCAACAGCATATGATGAACAGGGAAAGCCCATAAAAAACAGAGTCTTCACTGAAAAAGCGGCGGCAGGACTGCAGACAACGATTGCAGATTTGGCTCATTTTGCAGAACTCTCTATCACACGAAATTCCAGGAAATTGAATAAAGTTTTGAAATCTGAAACCATCAGGCTGATGGAAACGCCTGTACTACCCTCTTCCAGTGAGGGCGAAAGTGGATTAGGCTATCGGTTTATGAATTATGAAGGTTTCCGAACCATCGGCCATACAGGCGAAAACGTTGGCTGGAGTGCAGCCTTGTTTATGGATCTGCCCAGCAAAAGCAGCATTATTATACTGACCAACGGTTCGAATGGAGACCGCATCTGGTTTCCGATTTACCAAAGCTGGCTGAAAACTGTAAAGACAGAAAAGTAAGTTTGAGGACCATCATCTGTGGTAAATTATTATTATTTTAGTGATTTAAAAACTAACTTAATCTTAATACTTAAAACTATGGAGAAAAATAACCCAATGACTTTCACAATGGGTATTGTTGCCATCATCGTGGGAGCTGCTTTATATAAACAAATCGATTTTAAAACAATGACCGTGGAGAAACCTGCTTTGGCGGTGCTTTATGCGGTTACATTTTTGTTTGCTGTTGTGGTGCTGGTGAGGAATTTTCGGAAGGGAGCAGAGAAGTGATCCTATGACTTCAAATCTTCATTAGTAAATCAAGACTCAATCATTTTTAATAATAACAATGGAAGAGAGCAAAAACAATAATGTATTTACAGAAAGTCCAACAGCTTTTTCACAAACCTATTTCCATGGAACAAAGGCAGATCTGAAATTAGGTGACCTGATAGAAACCGGTAAAAGCTCCAATTTTGGAAAGCGTAAAAATGCAAGGTATATTTTCCTGAGTGCCACTCTGGATGCTGCTATCTGGGGCGCAGAACTCGCTGTCGGAGATGGAAGTGAAAGAATCTATCTGGTAGAACCCACGGGCAAAATAGAAGATGATCCCGATTTGACGGATAGAAAATTCCCGGGGAATCCAACAAAATCTTATCGTTCTCAAGATCCTTTCAGAGTTGTAGGAGAAGTTACCAACTGGAAAGGGCATCCAACAGAACAAGTGAACGCTATGAAAGATGCGCTGGCAAAACTTAGAGAGCAAGGAATTGATTCTCTGAATGATGAGTAGAATAAATAAAAATAAAGACTTAGTACGACAGCGAAAGTTCGTAGGATTAAAAATTAAAATATGAAAAAGATAGTCATTCTATTGGTTGTTGTGATATTGCTGGTTGCCGGCTTTGTCTTTTATCAGAAAAAAGTACGGTTCAATCTGGTAACAATTTCAGAAAACAAAGTCTATAACTCAGGTGTTATTGCACCAGAAAAATTGCCGGAGGTTCTAGGTGATCACCACATAAAAACAGTTATCGACCTGCGCGACGGCATTGAGCGGACAGAACTGAACCCAGAAACCAAGAAACAGGTCAGTGCAGAGGAAAATGCAATCGGTAAAATTTCCGGTGTCCATTATTACAATCTGCCGACAGATCAAATTCCACAGGACAGCACCGTTCAAAAATTTCTGACGATCATGGATAATCCTGAGAATTACCCAGTATTGATCCATTGTCATCACGGTGTTGGGCGTTCGCGGTTATTCAGTTCTATTTATAGAATTGAGTACGAGAATTTCAGCAATGAAGAAGCCAGAGCCAATGCCCGCTATGTCTGGGAATTAAGCGGGAACTTTTCAAAAAATTCTGAGAAAGGGATTTATCTCACAAATTATAAAAAGAGATCAGAGAACCATAAGATTTACAGATAATTACCCAATTGAAATACATAACCACCTTAAGCAAGGTGGTTTGCCTTTATATATCAGATTGTCCCGGACCTCCGGAACCAAATCTTTTCATGATTACTGATTGCAGTCGTTCCTCATTTTCATCACCCCAATTTCCCAAAACGGAAATTACGGGCATCAATGTTTTTCCAAAATCAGTCAGGCTGTATTCAACCTTTGGCGGAACAACCGGATAAATGACCTTCGAAATTAATTCGTGCTCTTCCAGCTCCTTAAGTTGAATATTCAGAACGCGCCTTGTTGCGTCGGGAATTTTACGTTGCAATTCGCTTGGGCGCTTATGTCCTTCATTGATAAACCACAACAAACGGATTTTCCATTTGCCATAAAGTACTTCGCCAATCAAATCAAGGCCGCAATTCAGGTTTGGTAAAATCTTTCTTTCATACATAAAAACAAAATTAAACCTATGTTCCAAATTGTGCAATAGGGGAAAAATTGATCCCTATGTGAATCGTATTTCCGTAATTGTGCAATATTGAAGTATGACAGAAATTGTACAAAAATAAAACAATGGGGCAAGATTTTAATTTCAATAATGAATTATCAGGCAAAATCGCTTTGGTAACAGGAGGTACAAAAGGAGCAGGAAAAGCTATCGCAGAAAGACTTCTGAAAGCTGGTGCAACAGTCATCATCACAGCACGTAACAAACCTGAAACTGAAATGCAAAACTTACATTTTATCTCCGCAGATCTTAGTAAAACCGAAGGAACTAAGAAAGTGGCAGAGGAACTTTTGGCTAAGTTTGGAAGACTGGATATTCTCATCAACAATCTTGGTGGCTCAGAAACCAAAGGCGGCGGTTTTTCTGTTTTGAATGACGAAGACTGGGAACAAAGTATCACTATGAACTTATTAGCACCTGTAAGACTGGACAGAGAGTTTCTACCACAGATGCTCCTGCAAAAAAGTGGCGTTATTATTCACATCGCTTCCATACAGGGAAGATTACCATTGTATGATTCTACTCTTCCTTACGCTGCTGCAAAAGCTGGACTTATCAATTACAGCAAAGGTTTATCCAAGGAAGTTTCGCCCAAAGGCATTCGGGTTTTGACCGTTTCGCCAGGCTGGATCATGACAGAATCAGCAATAAGAATGATGGAGCGCATCTCCGAAAGTTCTAATTCTTCCATAGAAGAAGCCACAAAAAGCGTAATGGACGCACTAGGCGGAATCCCGATGGGAAGGCCAGCAGAGCCAGAAGAAATTGCTGAGTTTGTTGGTTTTATCGTTTCGCCGAGAGCTAACTATTTGACCGGAACAGAATATATCATTGATGGAGGAACTATCCCAACAATTTAATCACTTTAAAAATGAAACATATGAACTTACCAAACGTAATCACAGAACTTACAAAAGCGCAGAACGATTTTGACAGCTTTGCTTATGCGAATTGTTTCTCAGAAACAGCCGTAGTTTTTGACGAAGGGAAAACATACAACGGAAAAACCGAAATCCAACAATGGATTGAAAAAGCCAATCAGGAATACCAAGCGGTAATGAGACCTTTGGAATATTCAGAAAGTGATGAAATTCTAAAAGCTGAGGTTTCCGGGAATTTCCCTGGCAGTCCGATTGTTTTAGATTATCATTTTGAGTTGGAAAATGGATTGATCAAATCTTTGAGAATTACAGGTTAAATATATAATTAATATTAATGAAAAAACCGTTCTGTTGCAGAGCGGTTTCATGTTTTAAAATAATAGTTAAAATTTATCGTTCCGTTATTGGTTTGAATATATTAGCAAGCTTATCTAATTTGAATGCTTTCGACAATGTTATACCAAAGAACGGTCTTGGATTCAGGGCTGTGTTCATGATTTCGGTTTGGAGCGTAAGTCCGGTTTTTGCTTCTGTAATCCAGGCTCGTCCCAAAAAGAAAATATCATTACGCCTTCCCACACTGGCCTGGACGTCTGATACAAAAGAATTGCTTGGATAAAAATATGAAGAATAGCCCGTTGAAGCCTGAACTCTGAAGCTGAAATCTTTGGTTTCGTAAACCAAAAACAGTCCCAGCAATCCGGCATTAAATACATATTCATTTTGAATCCTTCTCGAAATATCATCCATTGTAATTGTTCCCTGAAAATAACCTGGTACTGTTTCTGACATTAAATTGGTCGGATTTTTAAATTCTCTTGTTACGGTTGATTTTCTCCAGATGAATTCTAATGAAGGTGCATAGAATAAATTAAGATTTTCATTTGATGACTTGATAAACCGGAATAATGGACTGATATGCACACCTATATTATCTGACACCCGGGAGGTAATCAATTTATTTTGCGAAGTATATTCCATATGGCTATTCTCGTCAATAGATTCTATTTTATATGTTCTACGGACATTACCGGTAGAATCTACATCACTCATTGTTCTATTTCCATATAAACTAAAATAAAATCCAATTTTGTTTTTATATTTCACCGGAGGCACATATATATTGGTCGCAAAAAATAAATTCTTGGCTTTTGTTTTTCCCTCCACAATGTCAAAATTGGTACCTACATAAGAAAGAATTTTATAATCATCAATTAAATCCGCAGACTTTTTCTTTAATGATTTTACCATTATGACAACTTTTTTGTTGTTTCCGATATTTCTTTTTGCGACATCTGCCGAATCTTTATAAGTCATTAGATTCAGAACAAGAAATCGATTTCTATCTTCGATGGTATCTTTTTTTAGCACTACATTCACTATCTCTTCTTCTTTCAAATTTTTAAATTCAAAATCAAGATCGATTAATTTATAATCAGACGCCGGCAAAGAAGTTTCTGATGGATTTATTTCAAGTTTTAGTTTGTAGCCTTCCCAATTTTTCGCATCATTGATATTAACCCTGAGCGGAATATTAATATATTGTTCTTTTGAGCTTTTCTCTGCTTTTATGGTATCATTTTTAAAAGACACATCAAAGATGCTTTTATCCAGGACCTTGTTTTGATCTTCAGTCTTAGTAATTTTCTGTCCCAAAACTACTTCCATAGAAAACAGAAGCATCAGTAATAATAAGTTTGTTCTCATGATTGATTTATATTTAAGGTTAAAAGAAATTTAATTAAGAAGGATGCTTTTGTGAAAAAGCACGAATCAGTCATTTTCATTGGCTGATTTTTTATCCAATGCACAACTCTGCAGTAATTCCGGGGTAATAGAGCCGGACAATTTAACATTGTCCTGATTTTTTTTCAGGAATCTTGTTAAAATAAGAAGAACTTTTTGGGTAAATTAAAATTCGTTTTCATGGTCACAGGTTTTTAGTTATTACAAATCTAAACTGTTTTACAATAAAAAAAAATACTCCAAAAGGAGTATTTTATTGAGTATTTATTTGAAAATGAATCAGATAATCCCTTGCTGAATACAATTCTTAATTAGCTGTGCCGTGTTGCTGCATTGCGCTTTTTCCAAAATATTACTGCGGTGTTTTTTTACTGTAAGCGGACTGATTGTGAGTTCCTGACCAATTTGTTCATTGCTTTTGCCATCGCTTATCAGGCGGATAATATCGATCTCGCGTTTGGAAAATTCGATTTTATTTTTTCCGTCATCATCCAGACTAAGATTCATGTAAGATGGTTCGCCATTCAGACCAATTAAAGAAATTTTATAAGTATTATGATTACTTAAATGATCTATGCAAGTATGGATATTAAGCGATTTTGCAGAATTACCGTGATCATCCAAAGACAGCAATAACGCCTGGTGATTGAGCAGCATATATTTACCATCTTTTCCTCTGCTGCGGAAGCTGTAATTCATTTTGTAATTCAGTATTTTGTCTTTTCCTATTATTTCGCGGAAGAATTTTGTAATAAGTGCTTCTGCGCCGATCACAAACTCCATATCATCCGGGTGGATGGTTTCCAGAATATGATTAAGCCCAACGGTTTCGGATTTCAGCCCATGAATATCATAAATATTAGGACTGATGTTAGATAACGAAAGATCAAAAAAATCAATAATATAATAATAAAACGGACCTGAACTAATGATAGAATTGACGAGGTCATCAAAATTGATTTGTTCAAATGAGACCAGCTGAGTAGGCCGGCTCAAAGACCAGACTTCATGTAATTTCTCTATACTATGTGAATTTTCTTTCATATCTAGTATTTGAGTAAATATAATATTAATTATCTAATATTTTAAAATAAACAACACATCAGCAATAATTAATCATAAATAACATTAAAAACACAATAATATGACAACACTTATTATTTATTACAAATTAAACGATAATTAAAATCAGATTTAATTTATAAAACTTTATAAAAAGCGAAGCCCTGCTTTGAAAACAAAACAGGACTTCACAAGTAAAAAACAAGGTATTTATTTATAACGCCGAACCAGAAGCATCTTTCAGCTCCTGTGCCAATTTATTTCTTTCTCGTAATCTTCTTCTGGCGATGACTGATTTTCCGCTTATAAGTCTTATCAATCTTGGATATTTGAATTTCTCTTCTCCGAAATGATGCGTCAGAACAAACAGCAACACTCCGAAACCAGCCACAATAATATATCCGAAAAGCTTTTTATTAGCGGAAAGAATCGCATTGAGCTGAATACTTTTTAAGTTGGAAGAAAGATTTTGTGAAGTCAATGTCATTCCGTCTAAATAGACTGCTAAATCACCAAGACTTTCAATCTGAAACTGATATTGAAACCAAGAAAATAATGCAGAAAAAAATCCTACCGCAAGGAAAGTTCGCCATACCAAAACCAATCCGATTGCCGCCAACATATCGTCCAATTCCAATTTATCTAAAGTATAATACCAAACGGAAATGAAAAGCGAGCCCATCCCGAATCCTTTCAGAAACATCGGCAAATACCAGTTTTCATAATTGAATTCCAAGACCATCGAAAAGTACATAATAATCGCATATCCTATCATCGCAGAAAATCCTGAAAAAATGAACATTTTGAGAGGTTTTTCTTTTTTAAACCAATAAACAGCAACAATTCCGGCAATAATCAATCCGGGAATCATCATCAGATTCAGTCTGGCGTTCGTTAATTGGTCATAACCTAAAACGCCTACTGAAAAGATATTCTGAATGGAAGTGGTTCCTAAAAACATTCCCAGACAGAAGAGTAAAAATAATCCATTCTGAACATTGCTTCTCGTGAATATTTTAAATGAAAGATAAGGTCTTTTCAAAGTCATCTGTCGGATTGCCAACAAAGCAAAACTTATAAATGCTGCAATGCTTGCGTTGATGATTTTGGTTGAATTCAGCCAATCCTGCTGTTTTCCGAATGAAAAAACATAAGCCGAAAACATAAAAGTGGAAATGAATAATAAAATACTTAACCAATCGATGTAGTGCAAAGGAACTTTTAGAGCAAAATATTTATCGTGCATAAAAACCCAGCAAATCAAAGCCATCACAAAACACAGGATTGCCATAATAATGAAAAACTGCTGCCAATTGTAAAGTATGGAAATCTCCACCGCATAATAACTTGAAATCTGATTCAACGTTAAAACAAAAGTGTAAAACACGCCATAAAAAATTCCTCTTCCGCCCATCATCGCCATCAAAGGCAGAAACAGTTCGATTGTAATCATCATTTTTAAAAATCCGATAATCAAAGCACTTATAATGATAATTGCAGGTTCCATTGTAGAACCGTTGATGTAACTCAGCAATCCCAGAAGCACGAGTAAAAGCACGACTTTATCTCGGACTTTATACCTCATTTTGAATCTGAGAACAACCGGCATACAAGCGCCCATTCCTATGGTTGTGGCATAATTTGCCCACATAAAATATTCGGTAAGCTGTCCGGTTCCGCTCACCATAAAGCTGATATTTCCCGTGTAAACACCTCCTAAAGGCATCACGACTGTGAGAAGCAAAACTATGATTAACAACTGAACAGGTTTCGGAACCCAATCGCTGAAAAGACCTTTGTTGTACATTTTTGTAGAAGTTAGAGTTTAGAAATTAGATTTTAGAAATTTCTGAATCTCACAATTTTTTAATCTTTTAATTTATAGAAACATTCATATTCATTCCCGCGCTCAGTTTTGCGACATCTTCTTTTTTATTAGAATCTGTAAACTCAATTCTTACCGGAATTCTCTGCTGAACTTTGATGAAATTCCCTGTTGAGTTATCCGTTGGAACGCTTGAATATCTTGAACCTGTTGCAGCTGAAACCGCAGTTACTGTTCCTTCGAACTGCTTTCCGCCTAGTGCATCGGCAGTCATCCTAATTTTTTGTCCAATTTTAATATTCGGCATCTGGCTTTCCAAAAAGTTGGCAGTTACCCATTTTTGGTTATTCAAAACGATGGTTCCGACCTGTTGTCCCGGCTGAATCAACTGCCCTTCAGAAATCATTCTTCTTCCCATCACACCATCATAAGGTGCAGTAATTACGGTATAAGAAAGATTGATTTTCGCCATATCCAATGCAGATTTTGTTCTTTTGATTTCCGCATCATTGATTCCTAGTTTAGATTTTGCTTCGGTCGTTGAAAGATTTGCCGATTGTTTCTGATTAACCAATGTTTCGTATGCTGCTTTTTGGGCATCATATTCGGTTTTCATCTGGTCATATTGCTGTCTTGTCACGGCTTCCGAAGCTAGAAGATTTTTATATCGGTTTAAGTTCTGTTCGGCATTCCAAAGTCTGGCTTTTGCTCCGGCAATATTAGATTCCATAACGCTTACATTATTGGAAACCGTGTTTACAGACGAACTTGTTGCTGACCTTTGAGCCATTGCATTTTGATAAGCCGCTTCTGCCTGACCAAGCTGTGTAAGAATTTCTCTGTCATCCAGAATAACCAAAGTATCGCCTTTTTTTACCTGCTGATGTTCGATAAATTTAATTTCCTTGATGTAAGCTGAAACTCTTGTGTTAATGGGATTGATAAATTCCTCCACCTGAGCTGCTTCTGTATAAGTTTTATCGCCAATATGAAAGTACTGACGAACCAGCCAATACAATCCGAAACAAATCACCACCAAAACAATAGAGTTTGAAATGATAGCTCTTATTTTATTCTTTTTATTTTGTTTTTTCTTAGCTTCTGCGCTTGAAACCGCAGGTTGTGTATCTTGAGTATTTTGTTCCTTGTTTTCCATTGCTTTTGTTTATATTTTATGAGAACACGAAGTTCTCAGAGTTTTTTATCATTAAATGCTTTCGAGTTTCACAAAGCCGTTTGACTGCGTCGAATCTTCGATTTCACTTATAAAAGATTTCTGTTTTGATTTTTTAAAACGCAAAGATTTTATTTTGAAACTGTTGATTTTTAAGTATTCAAAGGCAAATAAATTTGCTTCACAAAGCTTAAACATTAGCTTAATCAAATCAACTTGTTGATTCTTCTTTGCACACTTAATAATATTTTCAGCCATCTTAAAGCTTAGCGTTAAAAAAAATAAGATTACTTAAATTATTAAAGTGTCCCAGTAGATTTCAATAGATTGTAATATTGATACAGCACATTGATTTCTGCGTTTGCAAAATCCAGTTCCGACTGTAGTTTTTGGTTTTGTGCATCAATCATTTCAGCCTGAACTGCCAATTGATTCAGATATTTGGCTTCTGTGATTTTGTAGTTTTCATCGGCCAGATTTTTGGCATCATTCAGAATTTCTGCCTGTTGAATAGCTTCCTGATATTTTGTGTAAGCCGAATTGACGACCATATCCAAATTCTGCTGAACCAAAGTCATTGCATCATTCGCCTGATTTTTTTGAATTTCTCCAAGCTTTACTCTTTCTTTTGTTTTATATAAATTATCAATATTATAACTCAAAGAAACACCGCCTTGCCAACCGCTGGAATACATATCGAGAACAGGATTTCTCGTCGTAATGGGTCTTTGCAAAATATAACCTCCAAAACCTGCGAGTGTTGGCATTTTATCAGTTTTAATGATTTCGATGTTTTTATCAGCAACTGCGATGTTGGTTTTCGCTGATTTCATCTGAGGATTGCTGTCGTGAGCGAGATTCAGATAATAATCCATTCCGATTCTGGTTTCTTTGTTTCCTAAATTTTCTACAGGAACAATCTGCGTTTCAGAATTCAAACCTAAAGCAATATTCAGATTATAATTAAGGATTTTTCTGTTGTTGGCTAAAGTTAAAATTCCCTGGTCAAGGTTTTTGATGTTCAATTCTCCTCGGATGATTTCGTTTCTGGTAATCATTCCTTGTTTGTAAAAATCATTGATGTTTTTTAATCTTTCCTGAGCCAGTTTTTTGTTGTTCTGAAAAACTTTTTCCTGATTGATGATTTTATAAATGTCCAAATAATTTGAAATCACCAGAAATTTCACATCTTGTTTGTTTTTCTCCAAATCCAATTCGGAAAGTTGCTCACGAAGTCCGGCCAATTCAATAGATTTATTGACCAATCCACCTTTGAAGATTAATTGAGTCGCCTGAACGGCATAGGAGCTCCCGTAATGTGGCATCGGAATCGTCGTTGAATTGGAAAAATCTTTGTCAATTGCCACCACATTTCCCAAGTAAAACTGACTTGTAGAAGCGGTGATTGTCGGAAGTTTCTGAAGTTTTGTAATATCGGTCTGCTGTTTCGCAATGTCGATATTTTGGGCTGAAACTTTGATTTGCTGATGATTCTGAATTGCCAAATCGGCAACTTCATCCACTGTCATCTGTTTTATTTCTTGTGAAAAAAACAGCGCAGGAAAAAGACCTATCAAAACTGATAGTGCTGTTTTTATGTTCTTAACCATTTTACCTTGTTTTACAGATGCAAAGTTATGGTGCAAACACATTCAAACAAATGTTTGAATTTTGGAAAAAGATGTTCAAATGTAGGATTCCGTTATTGGTATTGTTGCCTGTATTGACTCGGACTTATGCTTAAATGTTTCTTGAAAAAGTGTGAAAAAGAATATTGGTCGCTGAAACCAAGAACCGCTGAAATCTCTGAAACAGGCATTTTAGAAGAGTTTAAATATACTTTTGCTTCATTGATTACGATGGAAGCAATAATCTGACTTGCCGACTTACCCGTAACCGACTTCACCACCGACGAAAGATGTCTTGTTGTAATCGACTGCCGTTCTGCATAAAACTCCACTGTTCTGTTGTTCAGATGATGAGATGACAAATCGGTTAGGAAAACAAAAACGATCTCTTCCTGTCTCGACATTTGGCTCATTGCACTGTTGTCTTCATTAGAAATAATTCCTGCTATCTGATAACAGAAAACTGAAAAGAGATGCTCTACAATCTCTTTCTTATAGGTCATTTCGGTTTCAGAATCTAAAATATATTTTAAAAAATTGACGCTTTTCCAAATCAAATCCAAATCATCCTGTGAAAAAGGAACTCCTACATTCATCTGCTGACGGAAATATCTATAGGTAATTAATCTATTGAATTTCAGAGATAAAGCAGAAATAAATTCACGTTTATAAGAAACCATTCTCGATTGGAAATCATCACTTACAGAAATCATCTCATAAACCGTTTGCGGATCTGTCACCATAAACGTATTTGCGGTAAGCTCAAGATCGTTGAAATGTTGGCGAAGTTTTATAGACCCGCTTTTGATAAAGATAAAAGCAGGATTATCGGGACGGAATGGTTTGTCGGCGGAGATTCTTTCAAAGATATTATGTTGCGTAAAAATCTCAACCCCGAATTTTTCTAAAGCGGGCATTTCACAAATTTAGTGTTTTATGAAATTATAATTTTTATGGAAAATTTTTGGATTAATGGTAAGTAATTTTATTAACAGGATGCTGTTACGAAGTTTGGAAATGAGTATAAAATTGTAATCGCAATTTATAATGAAATTTTTGTTTTGATTTCTAATTATCTGAAAAAGTACAACCTCAGAGAAATTGCCTGAGGTTGTTGTATCTCATAGCCCCGATAGCAACGGTTACCCCACAGCAAGCCTTGGAAATTGCGGCTGCGCGAGGAGTAATAGTGGATAGCGGGATTAAGCTCCTAAATATTTTAATTGTCCGAATTACTTAGCAACGACATAAACTTCCTCATAAGGCTGGATGAGCACCCAACCGTTGCCGGAAAATTTCATCTGGAATTCTTCGCCACTTCCTCTGCCAATAAGGCTTTTCAGAGAGACGTTGGTTTTCAGTTCTGGCGTCAAGTTTCCGGACCAGGCAACTGTTGCATTTGGATCTGTGAAAACTGGCGCGTCTGGTGTTACTAAAAGTGTTAAAGGATGTCCGTGGGTTGTGATTGCGATGTGACCAGTTCCGCTCAGTTTCACCTGAAAAAGTCCGCCTGCCATAACGCCTGCGATGCTTTTCAGCATTTTTATGTCGCTTTTGATGCTTTGGTCGTGGGCAAGAACGTCGTTTCCGTTGACCGAGATAGATTCGTTGTTAAGATAAAGGATTCTTACTTTTTTGCCGTTGTCTGCTACGTAAAGTCTTCCTGAACCTTCGGCTTTCATCAGTTTTGTGCCTTCGCCGGAAATTGCTTTTTTGAGAAGGTTACCAAGTCCGCCTGACAGCATTCCCTGTCTTTCGAAATTGATGTTTCCGACGTAACCAACCATACTACCGGCTTTTGTCCAGACTGCCTGATTGGTCAAATTTATTTCTAAAAGTTCCGGTTTTTCCAGTTCAAAATAGTCTTTTTCCTGTGGGTTTTCTTTTGTTTCGTTTACGAAAGCTTCGATTGAAAATTTGCTCATACTTTATTTTTTTGGTTTTACCAAACTACTGATTTTTTTTGATAGGATTATATTAAATAAAAGAAAACCTGACAAGACAGTCAGGTTTTAAATATTGAAGTAAAAATTTAGTGCCTAAAATTGTCCGCCGCCTAAAGCTCTGTAAAATTCTGTAACGGCTTGTAACTGTTGTAATTTGTCATTAACTCCGGAAAGCCTAGCTTGTAGCAAAGATTGTTCTGAAGTCAACACATTCACATAATTTACATTAGATGAATACGTCAATAATTCCTTATTATATTCCACTGCTTTTTCTAAAGACTGGATTTGAAGTTGTCTTGTGGTTTCTTTCTCTTTTGCCTTTTGGTAAGACAATAATGAGTTGGAAACTTCGGAACCAGCAGTCAATAGTGTTTGTTGGAACGTAAAATAGGCCTGCTGTTTTCTGGCTTCTGTTACTCGCACCTGTGCTTTTCTGTTACCTTGTTGGAAGATATTCTGCGTCAATGTTCCACCAACTGTGTAAAATAAAGAATTGGTAAAGAAATTTTCTAAAGTTCTTGTTGATAATCCTAAAGTTGCTGTGATATTCAGTGTAGGATATACTTGCGCTAAAGCGACATTTTTGTTTTCGAAAGCTTGTCTTAAGGTCAATTCGGCCGCCTGAACATCCGGACGGTTTTTAAGTAACGAAACTGGAATTCCGGTTTTCAAATCTGTGTAAACTATTTGAGAATCGATGGAATTTCTGTCAATAGGTTGCGGATTGTCATTCATCAAAATACTCAACGCATTTTCTGTTTGTTGAATTTGCAATTCCAAATCAGGAACGGTTAACTGAGCGGAATATAGATTAGCCTTACTCTGTTCGACATCAGCACCTGTAAGATATGCAGCATCCATTAATAATTCAACAGTTTCTACGTCTTTTTTCCGAAGCTCGATGGTTTGGTTTGTAATTTCTAATTGTTTATCCAAAGAAATTAACTGATAATACAAAGTCGCAGCCTGAGCAACCAATTGCGTTTGGATTGCTCTTTTTGCAGCATCGGATTGTAAGAAACCCGCATAAGCTGATCTCTTTAAAGATTTGATTCTGCCCCAAATATCAACTTCCCAACCTGTGGAAATACCTAATTGATAATTCATCAAATCAGGCATTACAAATGTGCCACCTTGGGCAGCAGCACTGTTTTTAGTATCTTTTACAGAAGCAATCCCATCCAAACTTGGAAGATTTTGCAATTGTGATTGTTTGAAAACCGCATCAGCTTCCTGAATTTTTGCAATGGCAACTTTCAGGTCAAGATTATTTTCAACAGTTTTTTTGATGATATTCTGAAGCTTAGCATCCGTGAAAATTTGATTCCAGGCAACGTTGGCAACAGACGTACTGTCATTACTTGTTTTTTGACGAAAGAGGTTGTCTTTTTTCGATTGTTCGATTTCCGGGTCTTGGTAAGTATCTGTGACTTTACATGAGTAAAAGAAACCAGCGACACCTGCTAATATGATTAGATTTTTTAAATTCATTGTTCTCAAGTTTTGGTTATTCGCTTAGTTCGCCTTCGTATTTATCCGACACTTTTTTGCTGCTTACTTTCTCTTGCAGATACATAAATACAGCAAACAAAATTGGAATAAAGAATACTCCGAAAATTGTTCCAAATAACATTCCTCCAATCGCTCCAATACCGATGGATTGGTTACCTACAGCTCCAGCGCCAGTTGAAATTGCCAATGGAATCAATCCGAAAATAAATGCAAATGATGTCATCAAAATCGGACGAAGTCTTTGTTTCGCTCCACTGATGGCCGCGTGTGCAATGGTGTAACCTTTCTTCCTTGCATCGAGGGCAAATTCTACAATTAGAATCGCATTTTTTGCTAAGAGTCCAATCAACATAATTAAGGAAATCTGTGTATAAATATTATTAGAACCACCAATCCAGCTGCTGAACATCATTACTCCAGCCAAACCAACCGGCAATGACAACATTACTGCAAATGGTAAAATGTAACTCTCATATTGCGCTGCCAACAAGAAATAAACGAATACACAACATAAAATGAAGATGTAAACGGTTTGTCCTCCAGCAGTAACTTCTTCTCTCGTCAATCCAGAAAATTCGTAGCCGTAACCTTGTGGTAAAGTTTCTTTTGCAACCCTTTCAACCGTATTAATTGCATCTCCGGAAGAGAAACCAGGATTTGGTGTTCCATTCAGAGAGATTGCTGTAAATAAGTTAAAACGTCCAATTGCTTGTGGTCCGTAAACTCTTTTTGCTGTAATAAATCTACTCAAAGGCGCCATTTCTCCATTAGCATTTCTTACCTGGATCATATTGAAACTTTCCAGATTTTCTCTGTCTTCAAAAGGTGCCTGGTAAATAACACGGTATTGTTTTCCGAAGAGATTGACATTCGAAGCATAAACACCACCATAATAACCCTGCATCGTCCCCAAAATATCTGAAACCGAGAATCCTGCAGCTTTTGCAGATGCAATATCAACATCAATCATATATTGAGGATAGTTCGGATTGAATGATGTGAATGTTCGCTGAATATCCGGCTGCTGATTCATTTTATCAATGAAATCATTGGTTACCTTGGTCAAATCGGCGATGCTTCCCCCTTTCTGGTCCTGAATCTGCATCTCAAAACCGGCAGCATTACCAAAACCTTGTAAAGTGGGTCTTCCGAAGAAAGTCATTTTGGCGTCTTTGATCCCTGCTGTTTCTTTATACATTTTTGCAACAAAAGATTGTAAATCCTCGCCTTTTTTGGTTCTGTCTTTCCAGTCTTTCAGTTTTACGATTAGCATTCCGTTGTTAGAACCACTTCCGCTAATCATACCTCTACCAGAAACTTTGAAGATATGAAGAACCTCCGGTTGTTTTTCTACAATTTTTTCAACTTTTGCAAGAACTTCTCTCGTTCTGTTTTCATTGGAACCGATTGGAAGCGAAATATCCATAAAAATACCTCCCATATCTTCACTTGGAACGAAGGATTTCGGTGTTGTATTCATCAGCCAAACAAAGATTCCTGCAAATAAAGCAAGACCAGCAAATGCCATCCATTTTTTTCTCAGTAAGAATAAAATACCTCTCGAATATCTTTTTACCATCGCATCAAAAATGATGTTGAAATTGGTAAAAAATCGTTGAAGAAAATTCTTTTTCTTTTCTTCGTGAGAATGAGGTTTAAGAAAAATGGCACACAAAGCAGGACTTAAAGTTAATGCATTGACGGCAGATAAAATAATTGATATCGCTAATGTTAAACCGAATTGCTTATAAAATACACCAGCTGAACCGGAGATAAAACTTACAGGAATGAAAACCGCCGCCATTACCAATGTAATACTGATAATCGCACTACTTATTTCGTCCATCGCAGTTACAGAGGCTCTTAACGGAGATTTTTCTCCTTGTTCTAATTTACTGTGAACGGCTTCCACAACCACGATCGCATCATCGACCACAATTCCTACCGCCAAAATCAATGCGAAAAGCGTTAAAAGGTTAATTGTAAATCCGAAAATACTCAGGAAGAAAAATGTACCAACAATAGCCACCGGAACTGATATCGCCGGGATCATTGTCGAACGCCAATCTTGTAAGAATAAGAAAACCACTATGAATACAAGAATAAATGCCTCGAACAAGGTATGAATTACTTTCTCTATTGATGCATCCAAGAAGTCATTAGCATTTACTAACGCTACATATTTCACACCTTTTGGAAAAGATTCCTGAGCCTTGTCCAAAACCGCAATAGATTGGTTAATTACGTCCTGCGCATTGGAACCTGCAGTTTGTGCGACCGCCATACCAATAGATGGATGACCGTCTGTAACACTGGTTCCGGTGTAATCCTGCGCACCTAATTCTACTCTGGCAACATCTTTTAACTTTAGTGTTTGTCCATCGGCTGTAGCTTTTAGAATAATGTTATCAAACTCAGGGATTTCTGTTAATCGCCCTTTATATTTCAAAGTGTAACGGAAGCTTTCGTTACTTTCATCTCCTAGACTTCCTGGTGCTGCTTCTATATTTTGTTCAGCCAAAACCGTATTAATATCCGAAGGAACCAGCCCATAAGAAGCCATTTTATTTGGATCCAGCCAAATTCTTATCGAATAATCTTTTGTACCAAAAACTGTTACATCTCCCACTCCAGTTACCCTTTTGATTTGAGGAACAATATTGATATTAGTATAGTTTTGGAGGAAAGTCATATCATAATTGGGATTCTCACTGTAAAGCGAGAAAATCAATACGTTGGAGCTTTGTCTTTTGGTTGTCGTAACTCCGGCTCTGGTAACTTCTGCAGGCAAAAGAGGCGTTGCTCTGGAAACCCTGTTCTGTACGTTAACCGCTGCAATATCAGGATTCACACCTTGCTTGAAATATACGGTCACAGAACCAGAACCATCATTGGTTGCAGTAGAGGTCATATAAGTCATGCCTTCTACCCCATTGATTTGCTCTTCTAACGGGACTATAACACTTTTAAGGATTACATCGGCATTGGCACCCTGATAACTTGCACTTACAACTACTGTTGGCGGGGCAATATCCGGATATTGTGAAATCGGTAAAGTAACGATTCCCAAAACACCGAGAATTACGATGATAATGGAAATTACGGTGGACAATACTGGACGTTCTATAAATTTTTTAAACATATGTAATTAGACTAAGATAAAAAAGATGAAAGAAAAAAAATTCACTTTCCTTTTTACATTAATAGATTGATACGACTAATATTATTTTCTATCGATAACGTTTTGAAGAGTCGTTTCTTTCGGAACAACTACGGTTTCATCTTTCAAAAGTCCGATGCCTTCAACAACCACTTTATCACCTTGTTTTAATCCAGAAGTAACCGCATACGTCAATCCGTCTGGAAGATTCTCAACTTTAATTTCGGTAGATTTCACTTTGTTATCAGTTCCAATCAGGTACACCAAAACTTTACCTTGAAGTTCATAAGTTGCAGACTGAGGAATTTTGATCACATTTTCCAAATTGTTTGGCAACTGAACTGTTGCACTATATCCACTTCTGATCAGACCTTTTGGATTTGGGAAAGTTGCACGCATTGAGAATGAACCCGTGTTTGGATCCACTAATCCGCTTATAGACTCAATTTTTCCTTTTTCGTCATATTTGCTTCCATCAGAAAGAAGCAATTCTACCAAAGGTGAATTTTTTAGTTTTTCTTTAATCGTGGCACCCTCTGCGTGTTTGAAGAACTCAAGCTGTTGTTTTTCATTAATTGAAAAATAAGCGAATATTTTTGAAACATTCGAAACGGTTGTCAAAGGTTGCGCTGTAGCTGTGCTGATGTAGCTTCCAGCTTTATAAGGCAATGTCCCAACAACTCCACTTACAGGACTGTAAAGTTTTGTATAACCTTGATTCACTTGAGCATTTGTCAATTGAGCCTGTGTTTCTGCCAAAGAAGCTTTTGCCGATTTAAGTGCCAATTCTGCTGCTTGGAGCTCGTACGCTGAGATAATTTTCTTATCAACCAAAGGTTTGGTTTTTGTAACCTGCATTTGAGCAGTTGCAACGGCTGCTCTTGCGCTGTTTACGGTTGCCTGTGCTGCTAAAACAGATTGCTCGTATTGAGGATTTCTGATAAGGAAAAGTAGTTGTCCTTTACTAACCTGACTGCCTTCGTCAATGTAGATTTTTTCTACGAAACCATCGATTTTCGGCCGGATTTCAACATTTTCTATACCTTCTAATCTGGCAGGATATTGTGTCAAATTTTCGGCAGGACCACTTTTTGCAACGATATATTGATATGGTTGAGGCGGTAATTCTTTTTTCTCGTCTTTGTTCTCTGACTTGGAACAAGCCGTTAATAAATTCAAAACAACAAAAAAGCTAAGCGCGATATTCCTCATAAATACTAATTTTTTAGATGTGTTTTCAAACAAACGTTCAAATTTATTGATTAAATATAAAATACACGTTATGTATTCAATAATAAAATCTATCAAATATAATCAACAAAAACTATTATTACTGGCTTCCAATAAGTTAAAAAATAATTTTAATGAATATTTAACACAATGTTATCAAACAAATGTTTGAACTATTTTTTTGATTTCATTTTTTTTGACGAGATTAATATTTTTATTAATATCAAAAAATTGAGTTCAAATATTCATCATTAATCTTAATAAATTTGATTGGAAAAAAGTATGTTCTATTTATCACAAAGGACTTACGGAATTAATTGCCAAAATCACTTACTTAAAAAAATCATGAAATTACAATAACTTCCAATCCAACTAAGAATTTTGGAATTAAGTACTATAAATTAAAAAACAATGATTTTGTCGTTCAATACAATAGAGGATTTTTTGTAAGAAAAAAATATTATGAGGAAGAAAAATAATGGAAATCTTATGGTTGGAACGATTGAAGACTTTAGTCTAATTTTCTCACAATCGGCAAAATCTCATTCTTATTCAAACCAAATCTTTTGATATCAGCGTCTGAGAATTTTTGAGAATAGAAATTAGCCTCAGCCTCGAAACCTACACTTTTTAAACGGTCAAAATAATCCATTCCGTACCAACGGACATGATCATACTGACCAAAATGTTTTTGACGTTCTTTAGGATCTGTGATAGTGAAATCCTCAAAAGTCGTCTCAAGCGAATTTTTCATAGGAACCTGCACAATTCCCCACCCATTTGGCTTCATCACTCGATAAAGTTCTGACATTGCTTTTCTGTCATCAACAATGTGTTCCAAAACGTGGTTACAAATGATGACATCATAAGTATTATCTTCAAAAGGTAAATCTAAAATATCAGCTTTCACATCCACAATCGGTGAAAAAAGATCGGCGGAAGTGTATTCCAGATTTTTCATTTTTTTGAATTTCCTCAAAAATTCTTGCTCCGGAGCAATGTGAAGTACTTTTAATTTTGCAGTAAAAAAATCAGTCTCATTTTGAAGATAAAGCCACATTTGGCGATGTCTTTCTAATGATAAAGTTCCTGGAGAGAGTGCATTAGCGCGTTGTTTTCCGTAGCCGTATGGTAAAAATTTACGATAGGATTTGCCATCGATCGGGTCATAAAAGTTATTTCCTTTGAAAAACAGAACGATTAACGGTCGCAAAAAAATGCTCAGATTAATAAGCATTGGTCTCGGGATTTTGTTCAGTAAAAACTTGGTGAACTTTTTCATTAATTAAAAATCCAGCTGAAAAGCTTTTTCTTCATCGGATTTAATTCCCAAAGCTTCGTAAATATAATCGTAAGTGGAAAGTAAAACCGGTTTTCCATTGATGATACAAACATCGTGTTCAAAATGTGCAGACGTTTTGTTGTCCAAAGTTGTCACCGTCCAGCCATCATTATGGAATTTCACTTTCTCGGTTCCGAGATTGATCATTGGTTCTATAGCAAGCGCGATTCCGTCTTTCAGGACTTTACCACTTCCAGGTTTTCCGTAGTTTGGAACCTGAGGATCTTCGTGCATTTTTCTGCCAACGCCGTGACCTACCAATTCGCGCACAACACCGTAACCTTCTTTTTCACAATGTTTCTGGATCGCATTTGAAATATCACCAACCCGTTTTCCTCTGATGCATTGCTCGATTCCTTTGTATAAAGATTCTTTTGCAACTCTTAGCAATTTCTTATTTTCAGCAGAAACTTCTCCAACTTCAAAAGTATAGGCGTGATCGCCTACAAATCCGTTCCAAAAAACGCCACAATCTACCGAAAGTACGTCGCCTTCCTTAAGAATATCTGTATTTGGGAAACCGTGAACCACCTGGTCATTTGGGGAAATACAAAGAGATGCAGGGAATCCGCCGTAACCTAAAAATGCAGGTTCAGCACCGTGATCTTTTATGAATTCGTGCGCCAATTTATCTAAAGATAAGGTATTAATTCCTGGTTTTATTTCTTTCGCCAACATTCCCAAGGTCTGGGAAACCAATCTTGCACTTTGCTTCATCAACCGAAGCTCCTCTATTGTTTTGAGTTGAATCATACTAAATTAAGAATCAAGATAAAAGTAAAAAGAAACAAAAAGTAAATAATCAAGATATAAATAAAAAGAACAATATTTTACTTAATCTGATTTTTTATTGAAGTTGTTTTTTAATTATCTGTTTTTGTTTTATTTAAAATTGCACCTAAAATATTTTTAATTTCAAGACTTTCTTGCAAAAGTTTGGGAAGTTCTTCACTATCTATTATTTCCAACGCTCTGATAATTCTAAGCCAATAATTTGCTTCCCTAGCTTCTCTCAGAGAAATTCTGATCTTATTTCTAAAATCCGCTTTCGAAGAACCTGCTTGAGATTCTTCATAATTTGCTCCGATTGAAGTTGAAGATTTAGAAAGCTGAACCTTGATAACATTGATTTCGTAAGAACTTGGCAAAGTTTTAAGAAACTTCAAACAATTAACTCCAAAAATAAATGTCCGCTAAAGCAAATCATTTTCTTTCATTTCAAAATCTGTGTTTTTCTTTCTTGAATCTTTTGCCTTTTTTCTTTTGTCTTCAATTGTCTACCAGAACAAGCCTCTTTTCTTTTCTTTTTTCATTTTGGAGTAAGCGTGAACTTCGCCGCCAGCTACTTGGAATTCAATTCTTTCATTGATGATCTGATATATTTCTCCCCAACCCGGGAATCCACCAAGATTTCTGTCATCTATGAAAAGGTCAGCATCTATTTTTCTGGATTGTGTTTCGTGGTCAAAAACTTCACCTTCAAAACTTGAGTTTACGGCATAAAATTCCAGCCCGTTTTTCTTGCAGAACTCTACAGCTTCTTCCAAAGCTTTGCCGTGTCTGTATGTCCAAAGTATCAGACGGTAACCTTCCCCCTGAAGTTTTTTAAGCGTTTCAAAAGCAAAAGTTTTTGCCTTCCCTATTCCTGGATAAGCATCATCAACAATAGTTCCGTCAAAATCGATAGCCAGCTTTTTATTACTTTTTATCATCGTGTATTTTTTGTAAAATAAGTGAGCAAATATACGAATTATATAAATTCTTTTTTGAATCAGAGGTTAGATATTAAACTTTAGAATTTGGTGAATATTTACCTCATCAAAATTTATAATATATTTCAAATGATTATAATAAAAATGCGCTTTATCCAGCGCATTATATTTTAACTTTTAACCCATTTGAAACTGTAAGGCAGTTCCGGTGTTTTGATTCTGTCCGAGATATTCTGTAATCTATTTGGCAGCTTCATCAGATAATCTCTTGCTCTTTCTGCTTTATCATTAAGGTTTTTCATCTGATCAATTTTCCATTCATCCAAAAGATCAGAAAGAATATTGATGTAATCCTGAGCTGTATAAACCATTGCTCTTTGAGCAGCATCGGAAAAATGTTCCCAAAGTTCACCGGCTTTCTGTCCGGATTCTCTGAGTAGATGTGCCGGCATTACGATTTTCCTTCTCATCATATCTTCGAAAGCCAGCATCATTCCGCTGGCATCCATTTCGAAAATTCTTGCTGAGAAATCTTTGTAAGCTTTGGCGTGTCTGGCTTCATCTGCTGCGATTACGCCACACATCTGCGCCAGTTTTTTATTTCCGGATTGTTTGGCCAAAGTTCCTACTCTTCTGTGAGAAATATTGGTTGCAGTTTCCTGAAAACTAGTATAAACGAAATTTTTATAAGGATCTGAACTGGTTCCGATATCAAACCCGTCACTAATCAAATGTTGTGTCGTGATTTCCATTTCGCGCATATTTACACGGCCGCAGAGATAAAGATATTTTCCCAAGAGATCACCGTGTCGGTTTTCTTCTGCGGTCCAGGCTCTGATCCATTTTGTCCAGCCTGTATTTTTTTCCTGGTTTACGCCATCCAGGTTCATCAACCAAGATTCGTAGGTTGGCAATGCTTCTTCTGTGATGCAATCTCCAATTAATGTTACAAAAAGATCATAAGGCATCTCTCTGGCAAATGTCTGCAATTCCTCGATTTCGTATTTGAAATTCTCGCTGGAACTGTCCGGAAGGAAATCCGAAGGCTGCCAAATTTTTTCGATTGGTGTAAGGTATGATGCGATAAACTCGTCCATATTGCCTTCCATCGATTTCATGACTTCTATCTGTAACTCTTTTTCGTGCATTAATTAAATTATTTTAAGTCTTCAAATATACGATAAATACCAATTATTGGTTTTCTCGAATTTAAACTTTAATACAAACAAAACCTGATCCAAAAAATGTGATCAGGTTTTAATTAAGAATATAAACTAACTATGAATTACTTTTTAATGATCTTGAATGTTTTCGTTTCACCATTTTCCAGAATTGCATTTACAAAATAAACACCTTTAGAAAGATCTGAAACATTAATTTTAGAAGCCTGAAGTTTTTCAGAAGTTTTAACAATCTGTCCGACAGAATTATAAATAAGAACTTTTTTAATTTCTTTAGTAGAATTAATATTCAGTACATCAGAAACTGGATTTGGATAAACTGAAATGGTATTGTTTTTAATATCATCAACATCCAGAGATTGTTTAGTAAATCCGGAAACTTCAAAAACAAAATTATAACCTTCATTCATTTCCCAGGTTTCTCCACCATCATAGGATGTGTAAGAATCCGAACCTATTCCCGGCAGAGAAGTTGCTTCCCAGCGTTGGTAATCGGTAAAAGGCTGTGGCGTAGCAACAACTTCGATGAAATATTTCCCTGGCAACAATTCTACTGGCTGATTCCATTCAAATTCCAGATCTGCGGCTACAACATCCAAAGGATAACCTTGAACTGTGTGATAACCGTAGAAATTTTCCGTTTTAGGTCCCATATTTTCGAAAGAATAAAGGACTTCTCCAGGAGCATCATCTACTGAAGATCTAATGTTGATGGTCGCACTTTTAACATTTCCAAGCTGTAAAGTGGACATCTTGAATGTTGTAAAAGTGAATTTCTGGTTGTCCGGAACGATAAAATCATCTGCCAAACTTCTCGCAACCAGGGTTCCGCCAGTCTCGTGATTATTTCCTGTAGTTCCTTGTGTAAACGCTGTTCCAAAATCCGGTTCTGGTTCGCCTGTATCATTACAATTTCCAACAATCTCGAAAACGTGATCGTAATAAGAGAAGCCGCCAAACCAAGGTTCTGTATTCATCTTTGTAAAATCAAATCTTCCCACTTTTCGGGTTGTCTCTTTTGTAATCTCCCAAAACACTGGCGAAGAATCTACATTTTTTGCCTGGATCTGAATAAAATATTTACCTTTCTGAAGGTCAAAACTTTCAGGAAAAGTAACTGAAATTTTGTAAGCATCCAGATTTTCCTCATTTGTTTCGTAATCTAATGTCTGAGAAGTTGGCGTTAAATTTGTAAAAGTGTGAAGAATTTCTCCTGGCATTCCCTGAAATTCTTTTAGAATATTAACATTTACAGAACTCACATTGGCTGAGCCTTTCAGAACATTGAAGGTTAATTTTTGTGCAGTAAGTATCTTTCTGGCCTGAACATCAAAATCTGTTGCGGCACTATATTCAAAACCGCCACCTGTTGTGATATTCTCACCGTTGGATGTGCGTTCTGATCCTGCTCCATAATTACAGTTGCTTTGTGCAAATCCAAACAGTCCGGATAACACAAATCCAAATAATAAGTTTTTTCTCATATCAATTCTATTAAATTTTATTTGAAGCTAAACTATTGCGAAAATTCATTAAATCAAAAGAAACAGCTTGCAAAATCCTCAATTTTGAAAGAGAAAACACAAGATTAAAAAACTAATAATCAGGTAATTAAAATTTAATTAGACGTTTTTTTGATTGAAGTTTTTAGAAGCTTCACGGAGGAAGGCGGAAGGCGAAATACCCGTAATATTTTTGAAAACTGTAGCAAAAGCACTGTGAGAAGTAAAGCCGCTTTCCTCTGCCAGATAACTGATTTTGTAATTCAGATATTCCTTATTATTATAAATCTTTTCACAGATGTAAGTAATTCTAAGTTCATTGATATAACTATTGAAATTTTTTCCTTTGTGATGATTGATGACATCGGAAAGATAACTTGTATTCGTTTTCAAGGAAACGGCAAGATTGGAAATATTAAGTTTCGGATTGGTAAATTTCCCCGATTCTTCGAATTTCGAAAGTTTGATGAGTAATTCTTTTTCCGCTAATTCGGGAACTGCAATTCTTTCCTGTTTCAGTTCCAGTTTTTCCAAGGGAATTTCTTTAGCAGTTTCAGTTTGATCGCGTTTTAAATTATTAATAACCGATTCGAAAGCAGATCTTTCCTTTCTCTTTTTATATAACAGATAAAAT
>Ga0157369_10001226_pt1 | contig 31968 bp, 31 predicted proteins | sample C25metaG_FD_113461 | JGI IMG/M metagenome (GOLD analysis project Ga0157369, IMG submission 113461) | Corn rhizosphere microbial communities from Kellogg Biological Station, Michigan, USA - C2-5 metaG | ecosystem: Host-associated > Plants > Roots > Rhizosphere > Soil | place: USA: Michigan... | reverse complement strand
CGGGTGGCTCATCAGCTGGCGGGCCGCCTCGACCAGGCTGCCGGACAGCGACGGGTAGATCGAGAACGTGTGCGCGAGCTGGTCGACGGTCAGGCCGTGCTCGACCGCCATCGACACCGGCAGGATGAGCTCGCTCGCCCGCGGCGCGACGACGACGCCGCCGAGGATCGTGCCGACGCCGGGGCGGGCGTAGAGCTTCACGAACCCGTCGAGCACGCCCTGCATCTTGGCCCGCGCGTTGGTCGCGAGCGGCAGCTTGATCTCCTGCACTCCGCCGCGCTCGCTCTCGACCGTCGCGGTCCCGACGCCGACCGTCGCGATCTCCGGATCGGTGAAGACGTTCGCCGCGACGTGCGAGCGTCGCAACGGCGCGACCGCCTCACCGAGCGCGTGCCACATCGCGATCCGGCCCTGCATCGCGGCGACCGACGCGAGCGGCAGCACGCCGGTGCAGTCGCCCGCGGCGTACACCGCCGGGACGCTCGTCCGCGAGACGCCGTCGACGCGGACATAGCCGCCCTCGTCCACCATGACGCCGGCGGTCTCCAGGCCGATGTCGCGGGTGTTGGGCACCGAGCCGACCGCGACGAGGCAGTGCGATCCCTCGACCGTGCGGCCGTCGACGAGGGTGACCTTCACGCCGTCGCCGGTGCGCGCGATGCTCGCGGCGCGGGCCTGCTTGACGATGCGCATGCCGCGGCGGGTGAACACGTCTTCGAGCAGCAGCGCGGCGTCGGCGTCCTCGCTCGGCATGACCCGGTCGCGCGACGAGACGAGCGTGACGTTGGAGCCGAGGGCGGCGTACCCGCTGGCGAACTCCGCGCCGGTCACGCCGCTGCCGACGACGACCAGCTCCGACGGCAGCTCGCGCAGGTCGTAGAGCTGCTGCCACGACAGGATGCGCTCGCCGTCGGGCGCCGAGCCGGGCAGCGATCGCGGCGCCGCGCCGGTCGCGATGAGCACGACGTCCGCGCCGATGCCCTGCTCGCCGTCCTCGGTGCGTACGACGATGCGGTTCGGGCCGACGAGGCGGCCGGCGCCGCGGACGATCTCCACGCCCTCGCGGACGAGGCGGCGCTCGATGTCGACCGACTGGGCGAGGGCGAGCGCGCGGACCCGGGCGTTGACCACGGCGAGGTCGACGGTGACCTGGTCCTCGGCCTGGTGGCCGGAGCGCAGCCGCACCCCCAGCGGCTCGCTGCAGGCGAACGTCGTCATGGTCTCGCTGGTCGCGATCAGGGTCTTCGACGGGACGCAGTCGGCGAGCACGCAGGCGCCGCCGATGCCGTCGCGATCGACCACGACGACCTCGGCGCCGAGCTGCGCGGCGACGAGGGCGGCCTCGTATCCGCCGGGCCCGCCACCGAGTACTGCTATCCGCGTCACACCACCATTGTTCCCGGTTCGTTACGCTGCCGGGACGTGAGCCTCTATGCGGCCTACGGCAGCAACATGGACCCGCAGCAGATGCGGCTGCGCTGCCCCCACTCGCCCGTCCGCGGAACCGGCTGGCTGGAGGGCTGGCGGCTGACGTTCGGCGGCGAGGAAGTGGGCTGGGAGGGCTCGCTCGCGACGCTGGTCGAGGACCCCGGCAGTCGGGTATTCGTGGCGCTCTACGACATCACCAGCGCCGACGAGGCCCACCTCGACGCGTGGGAGGGCGCGGACATCGGGCTCTACCGCAAGATCCGCCTGCGGGTGCAGTCGCTCGAAGGCGAAGTGCTGGCGTGGCTCTACGTGCTCGACGCCTACGAGGGCGGGATCCCGTCGGCGCGGTACCTCGGCATCCTGGCCGACGCGGCCGAGGCGGCCGGCGCGCCGGCCGACTACCTCCACGAGCTGCGGTCCCGCCCCTGCCGCGGCGTCGGCGAGGAGTAGGCGCCGCGCCTCCTCCTCGTCAACGAGGTTGGGGGGCGCCGAGGAAGCCGGCGAGGATGGCGGCGCTGCGGCGGCCGTCGTGCCAGTCGCGGACGAACTCCGGCCCGCGGGCCGCGACCGACCGGGCCCACTCGCGCTCCGACACGACGCGGCGCAACACCGCCGCGAGCGTGTCCGGGGTCGCTTCGAGTGTCGGGATCTCGACCGGTACCCGCGCCCGGACGCGTTCGTGGATGTGCGAGATGCTCACCCGCCCGGTCGCCATCGCCTCGCAGGTGAGGACGCCGTAGTTGCCGATGCCGAAGTGGTCGAGCACGATGTCGGCGTCGCGGATCAGCGCCGGCACGGACGCGGTCGGCACGCCCTCGATCCGCCGGTAGCTGATCAGGCCTTCGGCCTCGAGGTCGGCGAGCACCGGCTCGATCAGCTCGGTGCCCTTCAGCGCCCGGTGCGACGGCGCGTGCACCACGACCGGCCGGTCCCGGCGTAGCGGCTCCTCCCCCGGCGTCCAGATCGACAGGTCGACCACGACCGGCAGCCAGGTCGCGCCCGGCAGATCGTCCAGCAGGTCCGGGGTCGAGACGTACGTCGGCCCGTCGAACTCGGCCACGAGCGGCGCGAGCGCGTCGACCTGCTTCTGCAGCCGCGCGGTCAGCGGGTCCTTCGGGTCGCGGAACGGCGACCACGCGTAGCGCTGCGCGTGCAGCCGCGGGTCGCGGATCTCGGATCCGTGGAAGACCAGGCCGACGGTGAGCCCGGCGTCGCGCAGCCGGCGGGCGTCGGCGACGAAGTTGGGACCGTTGAGCGTTCCGGCGACCGGCCGCCCGGCCTCGATCAGCAGGTGCGTCAGCTCCGACTGCACGTGCAGCTCGAACTCGGCCTGCCAGCGCGCGTCGCGCGCGAACGCGTCCGCCGGCAGCGCGACATCGGCCGGGAACGCGAGCGTCGGATGCGGTACGGCGAAGACCTCGACCTCGACGCCGGGCAGCTCGCGCAGCACCGCCCGCGACCACGCCCAGCCCTGCCCGGCCATGTTGGCCGGTCCGATGCCGAGAGCGGTCCCGCCGACGGCCAAGCCGTCACCCGCGACCGGCGAGGCGCCGCCGTCGCGCACCTGCACGGTCGTCTTCGGCTTGACCCCGGCCGCGCGCGCCGCCCGCGCCATCTCCGCGCCGACCGCGACTACGTCCGCGCCATCCGCCGACGACCGCCGCAGCACCGTCGGCAGCAACGCGGCCCACCGCGCCGTACGGCGGCGGCCACGGAAGCGGGACCGGACCAGCCGGTGGCGCAGGCTGCGCAACCGCGGGAACCGTCGTACCGGACCCGGCGGCGGCGGATCCGGCGGCGGAACCCGCAGCCGGACCACGTCGATGCCGTCGACCACACACGTGTCCGGACCACCAGGCATCGGCCCGACGACGGTCACCGCCGCACCCGTCGACGCGGTCGCCTTCGCGTACGCCGCGGCGCGCGGGTCACGGCCGACCGGCGTGCCGGTCAGGACCACGACGCCGTCGGTCATCAGCCCGACACGAGCGTCCGCAGCTCGCGCTCGAACGGCTCCAGTTGCGCCTCGCGCGTGTAGGCCGCGGCGTACGCCCGGCACGCGGCCGCGTCATCAGGCGTGGCGACCCGCGCCGCATCGGCCGCCTTCACCAACGCGTCGCGGATCGCACCGGCCGACAGGTCGGCGCAGGGGAACCACATCGGGTAGCCGCGCAGCACGTCGCTCGCCGCGGCCTCCGGCACGTGCACGGACACGATCGGCTTGCCGGTCGCCATGTACTCGTAGACCTTGCCCGACGTCACGTACTTCGATCCGGCCAGCGCGAGCAGCAGGACGTCGAGCGAGTCGTACGCCGCGGCGACCTCGGTCTTCGCGACCGGGCCTTGATAGCTCACGCCGATGCCTTCGTCGATCGGCAGCGTCGCGCGCAGGATCGCCGACGAGGTGTTGAAGTAGCCGAGATGGCCGAACAACCGCACGCCCGCATCGGCGAGCACCGGCTCCTGGCGGGCCAGCCGCCAGCCGGCGAAGAACTCCGCGAGCGGCACGCGTTCGGTCATCGTGCCGAGGTAGCCGAACTGCAACGGGCGGTCGTGATGTGGTTGCAACGCAAGGACATCGCCGAGCAGCGACGGCTCCCAGCCGTTCTCCACGACGAGCATCCGGTCGGCGACCTCGGGATAGCGGCGCATGTGCCATTCGCGCAGCGGCTCGTTGACGAACGTCGCGCGGCTCGCGTTGTCGAGCACGCGTCGTTCCCACTCCCACGCGGGATGACCGTCCGGGTACGCCGGCGCGTCTTCGTAGAGGTTGAGCGTCCACGAGTCGCGGTAGTCCACGACGTACGGCAGGCCGACGTCCTGGCGCAGGTGCCATGCGATGGCGAAGGCGGCATGCGGGTTGCCGGTCGCGAGGCAGAGATCGAACGGCTGCGCCGAATGCAGTGCGCGCGACCGCGCAACGGCCGGCTTGATCCACGTCGCGTACGGCTCCGGGAAGTCGCGTTGCTCGCGCCGCTGGTGCAGCTTCTCGGCAAGGATCGGGAAGTTGCCGCGCAGCCAGCCGTAGCGGCGCAGGCTCGGCTCGAACCGCCAGCCCGGATAGCGCACCCGCTCGACGCGCACGGAGGGGTCGACGCGTTCGGACAGCGACGGATCCCAGGACTGCACGTAGTCGCGGAAGTACTCCTCGTTGATGGTGAGGACCGTGACGTCCCAACCGCGCGCGGCGAAGTGGTTCGCGGTCGCGAGCGACCGGTGCACGCCACTCGCCCGCGTCGGCGGGAAGTAGAACGCGATGTAGAGCAGGCGCGGGCGCCGGCTCATCGCCCTCTCGCTCATCAACGCGTGGGCGCCTCGCCCGCGCCCAGACCCCCGGCACCCAGCACGATCCGCCGTACGCCGGCCCACGCCGACGGGTCGGTGATCCGCCGGCCGTCGACCACCGCGGCCGCACCGGGGAAGTCGTTCGCGCCGAGCGACGCGTACTCGCGATGGTCGGACTGCACGATGACGCCATCGATTGGGACGCCCTCGACCGCATCACCGATTGCGTACGGCGTGAAGCCCATCGCGGTCAGCTCGTCGTCGGTGTACATCGGATCGTGTACGACGACCTCCGCGCCCGCGTCGCGCAGCGCGGCGACGGTCGGGAAGACGCCGGAGAACGCGGTCTCCTTCACGCCGCCGCGGTAGGCGACGCCGAGCACCGCGACCCGCTTGCCGGACAGGCCGCCGAGCGCGTCGGCGAGGACCGAGACGGCGTACGACGGCATCTGCACGTTGGCCGCGCGCGCGGCGGAGACCACGGTCGCGTCGGGATCGTTGAAGAGGTAGAAGCGCGGATAGACCGGGATGCAGTGGCCGCCGACGGCGATGCCTGGCGAGTGAATGTGGCTGAACGGCTGGGAATTCGACGCCTTGATGACCGCGTGCACGTCGATGCCGACGCGGTCGGCGAAGCGCGCGAACTGGTTGGCCAGCGCGATGTTGACGTCGCGGTAGGTGGTCTCGGCGAGCTTCGCCAGCTCCGCGGCTTCGGCACTGCCGAGATCCCACACGCCGTTGGGCCGGTCGAGGTCGGGCCGGTCGTCGAAGTCGAGGATCGACTCGTAGAACTCGACCGCGCGCTTCGCGCTCTCGGCGTCGGTCCCGCCGACGAGCTTCGGGTAGCGGCGCAGGTCGGAGAACACCCGGCCGGTGAACACGCGCTCCGGGCTGTGGCACAGGAACAGGTCGACGCCGAGGGTGAGGCCGGAGCCCTCTTCGAGCATCGGCCCGAACCGCTCGCGCGTCGTATGCACCGGCAGCGTCGTCTCGTAGCTGACCAGCGTGCCGGGGCGCAGGCCCTTCGCGACCGCGCGGGTGGCGGCGTCCATCGCGCCGAAGTCCGGCCGGGAGTCGTCGTCCACGACGAGCGGTACGACGAGGACGACCGTGTCGCTGTCGGCGACGGCGGCCGTGGTATCGGTGGTCGCCTTCAGCCGGCCGGCGGCGACGACCTCGGCGAGCTTGGTGTCGAGGTCGGTCTCACCCGGGAACGGCGGCACGCCCTCGTTGACCAGGCGCACGACCTCGGCGTTGACGTCGGCGCCGTAGACCTGGTGGCCCTTCGACGCGATCTGCACGGCCAGCGGCAGGCCGATCTTGCCGAGCGCGACAACAGTGACTGCCACGGGCGCGGCCACTCTCCTTAGTCTGTGGGGGCGGAGTCTGTGGGGGCGGAAGCCCGCACCATCGTAGTTGGGAGCGCCTGCGTGCCGTCCGACGTCCTCGTCGTCACCCCGTGGTACCCGACGGCCGAACGCCGCTTCTACGGCGGATTCGTCACCGGATGGGTGAATGCGCTCCGGCTGGCCGGCGCCGCCCCGCAGGTGCTGCACCTCGACAACGTCCCCGGCGCGGCGGCGATGGAGGTCACCGAGGGGACGACCGTCGGCGGCGCTCCGTTCACCCACGTCGTCGTGCCCCAGCCGGCCGGGGCGAGCCGCGCCGACATGGCCCGCGTGCAGGCGGACGCGCTGCGCGAGCTGTGGCCGCAGCGCTGGTCCGGCATCGCGACCGTGCACGGGCACGTCGGGATGCCGACCGGCTGGGCCCTCGCGACGACGCTGCCGGCCGAGGTCAAGCTCGTCCTCACCGAGCACGCGTCGTACCTCAACCAGATCTTCCGGCTCCCCGAGACGGCCGCGATGTACGCCGAGGCGGTGCGGCGCGCGGACGCCGTACTCGCCGTCAGCGAGCGCATGGCCGACACGTTGCGCAAGGCGATGCCCGAGCACGCCGGCCGTATCGGCGCGCTCGGCAACCCGGTGGCGTTCGACCGGCTGCCCCTCCTCGGCGAGCGGCAGCCCGGGCTGCGACGGTGGCTCTACCTCGGCAACCTGCTCGAGGCCAAGGGCGTGCTGCGCGTGGTCGAGGCGTTCGCCCGCGCGGTCGAGTTGCCGGCCGGCGGCGACGCGATGACGTTGACGATGGTCGGTGACGGCGCGATGCGCGAGCCGCTGATGGAGCGGGCCGAGGCGCTCGGCGTCGCGGACAAGTTGACGATCCGCCCCGGCGTACCGCCGGAAGAAGTCCCGGAAATCTATGCGGCGCATGACCTTCTCGTGCACCTGTCGTCGTTCGAGACGTTCGGCATGACCGTGGTGGAGGCGGTCGCGTCCGGGCTGCCGACGGTGGTGACGAAGTGCGGCGGGCCGGAGGACACGGTGCTGCACGCGAGCGATCTCGGCGCCGCGACGCTCATCGACGTGACCAACGATCCGGCGCCGGTCGTTGACGCGTGGCGGCGGCTCGCGGGCCGCAACGGCACCGTCGACTGGCGCACGGTGCGCACGCTGCTCGAACACCGCTTCGCGCCGCGTCAGGTCGGCAGCGCGCTGCTCGAACATCTCGGCATCGATGCCGACGACGGCAACCTCAGCGTCCCGCTGTCGCTGAAGGTGCTCACCCTCGACGAGGGAACCGCCCGGCAGGCCGCGCCGATCGCCGCGCTCGCCGCCGACCTCGGGCTGCGCGTGTCGGTCGCGACGTTGCCGCAGGGAGCGGGATTACGGCGGCAGGCCGCGCGGCTGCGCTTCGGCCATTACCCGCGCGCGCTGGCCGCGGCCGCGCGCGCGTCCGTGCTCGCCGAACCGGTCGACCTCGTCGTGGTCGACCAGTACGTCGGCGCCGCGCTCGTCGGGCGCAGTGACGGGCTGCCGCCGGTCGTGTCGATGAACAATCGGGCTCGGCTCTGGCAGGCGATCGCGGGCGCCGTCGCGCGTGACCGGACTCTTGAAATGGTGACCCAGTGAAGGTTCTCAGCATCGTCGGCGCGCGGCCGCAGTTCGTGAAGCTGGCGCCGGTCGCGGCCGCGCTCTCCGAGCACGGCGACGCGCACGTCATCGTGCACACCGGCCAGCACTACGACGAGCGCATGTCCGACGTGTTCTTCGAGGACCTGCGCATCCCGCAGCCGGACGTGCACCTCGGCGTCGGCTCCGGCAGCCATGGCGCGCAGACCGGCGCGATGCTCGGCGCGCTCGACGCGGTGCTGGACGAGCACCGCCCCGACTGGGTGCTGGTCTACGGCGACACCAACTCGACGCTCGCGGGCGCGGTGTCCGCGGTGAAGATGCACCTGCCGGTCGCGCACCTCGAGGCCGGGCTGCGGTCGTTCAACCGGCGGATGCCGGAGGAGCACAACCGCGTCCTCACCGACCATGCCGCCGACCTCTGCCTCGCGCCGACCCACGCCGCGATGGAGCACCTCGCCAACGAAGGCCTCGCGGCCCGCGCCGTGCTCGTCGGCGACGTCATGACCGACATCTGTTTCCTGGTGCGGGATCGGGTCGCGACGCAGCCGCCACCGCAGGAAGGCGACTACCTCGTCGCGACGATCCACCGGGCCGACAACACCGACGACCCCGCGCGGCTGGAGGCGATCGCGGCCGCGCTCGGCTCGATCCCGGTGCCGGTGCTGCTGCTCGCGCACCCGCGGTTGGTGGCGCGAGCGAGCGAGCTCGGCATCGACCTGGCCCGCGGCAATGTCAGCGTCACGCGACCGCTGCCCTACCCGGAGATGGTCGCGGCGGTCCTGCATTCGCGGGGTGTCGTCACCGACTCCGGCGGCCTGCAGAAGGAGGCCTACCTCCTCGGCGCGCCGTGCACGACGCTGCGCACCGAGACCGAGTGGCCGGAGACCTTGGCCGCCGGCTGGAACGTCCTCGCGCCCGACCTCGTCGGCGTGGACGAGCTGGCGATGCGACCGCGGCCGGACGCCGACCGGCCGCCGGTGTACGGCGAAGGTGACGCCGCGCAGCGCGTCGTACAGACCCTCAGCGACCGCCGCCGATCAATTGCCACATAGCACCCATAGAAGTCCGCTATTGCGCAATTGAAATGGTGGTGCCGGTCGAGGCGGACTCCAACACCGCCTCAGCGACGGCAACGGTCGCGAGGCCCTGGCGCATCGTCACGATGTCGCTGTCCTTGCCGAGCACGGCGTCGCGGAATGCCTCGTGCTCGACCCGCAGCGGCTCCGGTTTCGGTATGGCGTAACGGATCATGTCGCCTTCGGACACCCCGCGGAACCGCGCGATCTGGTCCCACTCGGTGGGGATCGACGCGTTGCGGAACAGCGTGAGATCCGCGGTCAGGGTGTCCGCGACGTAGCAGCCGCGCTCGCCGGTGACGATCGTCACGCGTTCCTTCATCGGCGACAGCCAGTTGACCAGATGGTTCGTGATCGTGCCGTCGGCGAGCTGGCCGACGGCGGCGACGAGATCCTCGTGCTGGCGGCCGCTCTTGTAGGCGACCCGCGCGGAGACCGACGTGTACGGCGACTGCGTCACCCATGCCGTGAGGTCGATGTCGTGCGTCGCGAGATCCTTGACCACGCCGACGTCGGCGATGCGGTTCGGGAACGGTCCCTGCCGGCGCGTGATGACCTGGTAGATCGCGCCGAGCTCGCCGCCTTCGAGATGTGCGCGCAACGTCTGCAGCGACGGGTTGTAGCGCTCGATGTGACCGACCGCGCCGACCAGGCCGGCCGCCTCGAACGCGTCCGCCAAGCGCTGCGCGCCCGCGACATCCGACGCGAGCGGCTTCTCGATCAGTGTGTGTACGCCGGCACTCGCCAACGCGAGCCCGACCTGCTCGTGCAGAGCGGTCGGCACCGCGACGACGCAGAGGTCGAGCTTGTGCTTCAGCAGCGACTCGATGTCGGCCTCGACCGGCAGCCCGGCCGCGACGCCGTGCACGTCGCCGCCCGGGTCCGCGACCGCAACCAGCTCGACGTCGTCGAGCGATCGCAGTACGCGCGCGTGGTGGCGGCCCATCATGCCGAGGCCGATCAGCCCGGCCCGCAACGCCGGAGCAGCCATCTACGCGCCGGCCTTCGCGACCGTGTTGACCGCGTGCACGATCTGCTCGAGATCGGCCTGCGACAGCGACGGATGCACCGGCAACGAGATGACCTCGCGCGCCGCGCGCTCGGTCTCGGGCAGGTCGATCTCGCGCTTGAACGACGGCAGCCGGTGGTTCGGGATCGGGTAGTAGACGCCGCTGCCGACACCGTGCTCGTCGGCGAGCGCCTGCCGGAACCGGTCACGGTCACCCTCGACGCGAATCGTGTACTGGTGATAGACGTGCGTCGCGTCCGGATGCACCGGCGGTACGACGACGTTCGCGAGATTCGCGTCGAGGAACGCGGCGTTGCGTTGCCGGGTCTCGGTCCAACCGGCGAGCTTCGTCAGCTGCACCCGGCCGACCGCGGCGTGCACGTCGGTCATCCGGTTGTTCAGCCCGACGACCTCGTTCTCGTACTGCTTCTCCATGCCCTGGTTACGCAGCAACCGCACCATGCGCGCGATCTCGTCGTCGCAGGCGACCATGCCGCCCTCGATCGAGGTCATGTTCTTGGTCGGGTAGAGCGAGAACATCGCGAAGACGCCGAACGTGCCGACCGGCCGGCCCTGCCAGGTCGCGGCGTGCGCCTGCGCGGCGTCCTCGTAGATTTCCAGGCCGTGCCGGCTCGCGATGTCGCCGAGCGCGGTCATGTCCGCCGGGTGCCCGTAGAGGTGCACCGGCATGATGCCGCGGGTGCGCTCGGTGATCGCTGCCTCGACGGCGTGCGGGTCGAGGCAGAAGTAGTCGGGCTCGATGTCCACGAACACCGGCGTCGCGCCGGTCAGCGCCACCGTGTTGGCAGTGGCCGCGAACGTGAACGACGGCACGATGACCTCGTCGCCCGCCTTGACCCCGGCGGCGAGCAGGCCGAGGTGCTGGCCCGAGGTGCCGGAGTTGACCGCGACGCAGCGCCGGCCGCCGACGATCTGGTCGCCGAACTCCTGCTCGAACGCCGCTACCTCGGGTCCTTGCGCGACCATGCCGCTCGCGATGACGCGGTCGACCGCGGCGCGTTCGTCGTCGCCGAGGATGGGCTTCGCGGGGGGGATCATTCGTCGACCTCCGTGAGTCGTCCGTCGTTCTCCACGTGCAGGCGGCCGGTTCGCGGGCACCGCCAGCGTCCGTCGTCGGTCTGTTCGAGCGGTACGCCGGCCCGGCCGACCCAGCGGATCCGCCGCGCCGGCACTCCGGCCACGAGCGCGAAGTCGGGCACGTCCTTCGTCACGACCGCACCGGCCGCGACGGTCGCCCAGCGGCCGATCGTGACCGGCGCGACGCACACCGCGCGCGCGCCGATCGACGCGCCTTCGCGGATCGTGACGCCGACCGCCTCCCAGTCGTCGCCGCGCTTGAGCTTGCCGTCGGGGTCGATCGAGCGCGGGTAGAGGTCGTTGGTCAGCACCGCCGCGGGGCCGACGAACACCCCGTCTTCGAGCACGGCCGGCTCGTAGACGAGGGCGTAGTTCTGCAGCTTGCAGTTGTCGCCCATCCGCACGCCGGTCCCGACGTACGCGCCGCGCCCGACGATGCAGTCGCGGCCCAGTCGCGCGCCCTCGCGAACCTGCGCGAGGTGCCAGACGGTGGTGCCGTCACCGAGCTCGGCGCGGTCGTCGACGTCGGCACTCGCGAGCACGCGGATCGCCAACGTCAGTCCACTCCCTCGACCAGCCGGGCGACCTGTGCCGCCCAGTCATCGTACGGCGAACCGCCCGCGGCGAGGCTCTCGGCCCACGCCAGCGCGCGTTCGCGCAACCCGTCGAGGCGCTCCGGATCCGCTGCGAATGCACGCATTTCGGCGGCCGTCTCGGCCGCGTCGGCCACGACGACGCCCGCGCCGGAGTCGCGCAGCAGCTCGACCACGCGCGGCAACGGCGTGGCCACCGACGGCAGCCCGACGGCGGCGTACTCGTAGAGCTTGCTCGGCACCGCCTCGCGGAACGCCGGGGTGTCATCGAGCAGCGACAGCCCGATCCATGCGCCGGTCGCGACCCGCCACGCGCGCGCCGGTGGCAGCCGGCCGTACAGCCGCAGCCGCGACGCGGCCGCCGAGCTCGCGACCCACCCGTCGAGCCACGGCTGGTCGGGCGCGGCGACAGGGCCGACGACGTCGAGGCTCCACTCCGGCGCGCTCTCCAGCGCCGTGAGCATCGTCACCAGCCCGCGGGAGCGTCGTACGTCCCCGATGTAGACGGCGCGCGGCTCCGGCTCGCGCGCGGCAGGCGGCGGCAGCGCGGTGAGGTCGGGCAGGTTGCGTACGACGAGCCGCCGTCGGGCCCGGGCCGGCGGCACGTGCGCGTCGGCGACCGAAGTGACGTCCGCACGTGCGGACAGTGCGGTCGCGAGGCGTACGACGGCGACCGCGGCGGGCCGCCGTACCGGCCCGAGCGGGCGGTCGTGCGCGAGCTTGGCGTAGTCCTCGTAGACGTCGACGGCGAGCCGGCGGCGGCGCAGCCGGCGCGCCAGCCAGGCCGACGGGACCATCTCCGGGGCGATGACGACGAGGACGCGCCCCTGCGCGGTCCAGGGCAGCGTGACCGCGTCGCGGAGGCGGCGGGAAAGGCCGGCCCGCGGGTGGGCGCGCACGGCCGCGACACCGTCCGGCGCACCGGCCGGATCGCCGAGGCCGACGACCTCGACGGACAGGCCACGCCGTACCAGCGCGTTGACGAGACGGTGCAACCGCGCATCCGCGACGTCGTGCCCGCCGGAGAGGACGGAGACGTCGATGCCGAATCCGCTCGGCCGGCTCAGACGTCTTCCATGGTCGACCGGGCGGTGCGGCTGACGCCGAGGAAGTCGGTGTAGGCGTCGGCGACCTCGTCAGGCGAGCCGCGCATCATCAGCTTGCCCTTGTCCATCCAGATCGCGTCGTTGCACATCTCGAGGATCGCGCCGAGGCCATGGCTGACGAGGACGATCGTGCGCGCCTGGCCGCACAGCTCGGCCATCTTCGCGGCGGCCTTCTCCTTGAACTTCGCGTCACCGGCCGACAGCGCCTCGTCGATGAGCAGGATGTCGGGCTCGAGGTGCACGGCGACCGAGAACGCGAGCCGGCCGCCCATGCCCGCGGAGTAGGTCCGCATGGGCATGTCGATGAAGCCTTCGGGCAGCTCGGCGAAGTCGATGATCCGCTCGGCCCGTTCCTTGATCTCCGGCCGGGACAGGCCGGACGCGAGGCCGCCGAGGGTGATGTTCTGCCGGCCGGTCAGCCGCCGGTCGAAGCCGACGCCGAGCGAGAGCAGCGTGCTGACCTTGCCGTTGACCATGATCCGGCCCTCGGTGGGCGGCAGGATGCCGGCGATCGCGCGCAGCAGCGTCGACTTGCCCGCACCGTTCGCGCCGATGATGCCGAGCACGTTGCCGTGGTACAGGTCGAACGACAGATCCTTGACCGCCGGGACGAGCCGGACGATCCGCTCGCCGCGGCCGAGCCGCACGATCGCGCTCTTGAACGTCGGGATCTTCTCGAACGTCGTCCGGTAGGTGATGGAGACGTCCTGGCAGCTGATCGCGAGATCGTCCTCAAAGTCGGACGGCAAAGTCCCGCTCCCTCGAGATGTAGAACAACGCGCCGATCGTGAACACCACGACGGCCCAGGCCAGCCCGACGAACAGGTAGTTGAAGTCGACGCCGACGGTCTGGATGTGGTCGATGGTCTTGCACGACGGCGCGACGCCGGTGCGGCACACCGGCTCGCCCGCGAACACCTGCGTCCAGTTGCCCAGGAGCGGCATCAGCGGGTTCATCCATTCGAGCTGCGCCAGCTTGGCCTTGTGCTTGATCTGGGCGACGGTGAAGATGACCGGCGAGACGTAGAGCCAGATGCGGGTGAAGTACGGCAGGAACTGCGACATGTCGCGGAAGTAGACCTGCACCGCCGCGAAGAAGCTCGCCAACCCGGCCGTGAACAACACGATCTCGGCGAACACCGGTACCAGCCAGACGAGGTCGATCGTCGTCGCCGTACCGGACAGGAAGTGGAACACGATCAGGATCGACAGCGTCGGCAGGAACCGCCGTACGGCGACGTACACGGACGTCAGCGGCAGCAGCAGCCGCGGGAAGGCCTGATTCATGATCAGGCCGCCCTCTTGGACGACGATGTTCGAGCCCTGGATGATGCCGCCGGAGACGAAGTAGAAGATGAACAGCCCGGACAGCAGGTGCGAGAAGTACCAGAGACCCTGCGGCCGGCCGCTGATGACGTCGACCAGCAGCAGGTAGACCAGCGCGAGCAGCAGCGGGTTGATGATCAGCCACATCTGGCCGAAGAACGTCGCGGTGTGCGCGGCCCGCATGTCGGTGTGCGCGAGCGTGATGGCGAAGTGCCGGCGGGCCCAGAGCTCGCGGAAGTACGGCTTGAGCTTCGGCAGCCCGGCGCGGTGCGGCTCGTAGACGTGCACACCGGCGCTGAACTCGGTCTCGGCCCGGCGCGCCGGCGGCGGCACCGGGGCAGCGGAAGGGGCAGGCGCGGTCACGGCGTCATGCTGACATGGGCTGCGAGACGGATACGCCGATGGGTCGCACCCGGTTGACGCCGTACGTCACCTCGACGCCGGGGTGAAGACGGGCGAGGTGCCACGCGGTCGGGATCGCATCCCGGTCGGCGCAGACGACGAGATCCGGGTTGCAACGCAACAACTCCTCGAGGGCGGAACGGCGCAGCAGCCGCCAGAGCCACAGCGGCCGCAACACGCGATAGGGGCCGGCCATCCAGCGGTGGTGCAGGCCACGGGACGCGCGGTACTGGAAGGCGTGCAGGGTGATGACGACGCCGGCGACCTTGCGGGCCGGCCGGCCGAGGCCGCGGATCCCGCCGAGCTTCGTGACGGTCGCGCGCAGCTTGCGCATCGCGCCGCTCGGCCCGGCCAGGACGAAGAACCGCTCGGCCCGCCACAGCGCCGCGACCTGCTCCAGGTCACCGACCTCGACCACCTGGACGCCGGCGGGGACCTGCGCGCCGTCGGGGAGCAACGAGACCACCAGCGTGACCGTCCAGCCGTTGGTCGCGAGCCACTCGACGTCGGGGAACGCAACGCCCGGGCGCAGGCCACCAAGCTGAAGCACCAGCGCGTTCATCGCCGTCGATCTTACCGGTCGGGAAGGGTGCCGAGCCGCGCGTAGACGGCCAGCAGGGCCTCCGCGTCGCGTTCCCAGGCGAGTTCCGTGCGGGCGGCCGCGACCGCGGTGGTCAGCTCGCCGTACGACGCGACGACCTCGCGGACCGCGGCGGCGAGGGCGGCCGGGTCGCCGGGCCGGTACAGCCGGCCGATGCCGTGCTCGGTCACGAGACGGCGCAGCGCGGGCAGGTCGGACGCGACGACCGGCACCCCCGCGCGGACCGCCATGAACAGCTTGTTCGGCATGCCGATCCGGTTGTTCAGCCACTTGTCGGACAGCGTGACGAGCGCGATGCCGCTCTCCGCCAGCAGCGTGACCGCGTCGTCGAGCGGCAGCGCATCGAGGACGTCGACGCCGTCCGTCGGCAGGCCGGCGAGGTAGCCGCCGTCGGCGGGGCCGACGAGGATCGTGCGCAGCGGGCTCAGTTCCCCGGCTGCTGTCACGACGCTTTCGAGGTCGCGCCCGGGACCGATGCGCCCGGCGTACACCGCGGCTTTGGGCGCGGCCGGAGGCTGCCGCGCGCCGGTCATCGAGAACGTGTTGCGGACGACGGTGACGTTGGTCCAGCCGAAGTGTTTTTCCAGCAATTCCGCCAATTCCGGGCCTACCGTGATGACCTCGGTGGCGGTCGAGCCGAGCGCTTTCTCGGCGCGCTTCTCGCGCCGGTTCTGGTACGGCGTCGGCCGGCCATGCCGGTCGCGACCGGGCCAGAACTCGTGCGCGTCGTACACCAGCGGCACGCCGCGGTCGCGCGCGATCCGGGCGCCGAGCGGCAGTGCGGTGAAGTCGTGCGCGTGGACGACGTCGAAGCTGCGGGCGCGGGCGAGCGGCTCGGCCTGCGTGACCCAGCGACGCAGCGAGCGGTTGACGTGCTGCGGGAGCAGCAGCCAGCGGGCCAGCCGCAACGGCGCGGGCAGCGTGCGGCGGCGACCGACACCGGTCGGCGCGACGCCGGCGGACTCGACGGTGACGCCGTCCGGCGGGACGTACCCGGGGGCGACGGCGCGGCCGATGACGTGCACGCGGTGGCCGGCGGCGGCCAGGGTCGTGAACTCGCGCTGGACGCGGGCGTCCGTGGACACGTCGGTCCACACCAGCATCAGCACGTCCACGGGAATCGCGAGCACCCTACCCGTAGGCGTTCACGCTCGGCGAGCAGCGGGTACGTCGGCGACATGGGTGCTGCACTGATCGTGCCGGTGATCGCTCTCCTCGTCCTCGCGCTGATCTGGATCGCGACGGCCGCCAAGCGGACCCGCGACCAGACCCGAGAAGATGCCACGCTCCCGCTCGACCCGTACGAGCGGCGCGAGGAAGAACTGCGCCGGCTGACCGCCGAGCACGAGGCGGCCCAGCCCGAGCGCACGACCCACCCCGCCCGCCGGCCGTAGGTACGGCGCACCCGGCCGCCCGGGCGAAGCGTCAGCCATCCGACGCGCCATCGCGCGTCGAAACGCCGACACTTGCCAGCCGGGGCCTGAGCGTGTGTGCCGGCTGCACCCTTCGGGTCGCTAGTGGCCCGTGTCCAGAGCCACCCCGGCGAGCAGGGCGACGCCGACGCCGATCGCGCCCTCGTCGACGTCGAACTCGGGGTGATGCAGGTCCGCCGCCCCAAGCGACCCCACCGGCCGCACCCCGAGCCGGGCCAGCGCCCCGGGCACCTTCTCGAGATACCAGCCGAAGTCCTCGCCGCCGAGGCTCTGCTCGGTCCCGCACACGCTGTCCGCGCCGACGTACGTCGTCGCCGCACGACTCAGCGCCGCCGCCGCCGCCGCGTCGTTGACGACCGGCGGGACGCCGCGCACGTGCGTGACCTCGGCCTGCACGCCGTACGGCGCGACGACCGCCTGCACGATGTCCGCGAGCAGCGGCGGCACGGTCTCCCACACGTCCCGGTCGAGCATGCGCAACGTGCCGACGGCGACGCCTTCGCGCGGGATGACGTTGGCGGCCGTACCGGCATGCGCCTCGCCCCAGACCAGGTTGACCCCGGCGCGCGGGTCGACTCGGCGCGCGAGGATCGCGGGCACGGAGGTGAGCAGATCCCCTAGTGCGGCAACGAGATCCGACGTGAGCTGCGGCCGCGCGGTGTGCCCGCCCGCGCCGGCGAGGTGCACCTCGACGTGGTCCGTCGCCGAAGTCACGGGGCCGGTCCGCAACCCGACTTGGCCGACGTCGATCGCCGGGTCGCAGTGCACGGCGTACATCCGCTCCAGCCCGTCGAGCCCCCCGGCCGCGATCACGTCCAGCGCGCCGCCCGGCATCACTTCCTCGGCCGGCTGGAAGATCAGCCGTACGCCGACGGGCAGCTCGCCGCGCGCGTGCAGCCGGGCCAGGAAGAGCCCGGCGCCGACGACACAGGTGATGTGCACGTCGTGCCCGCACGCGTGACAGACGTCGGGAAGCGTCGAGCGGTATGGCACGTCCTTCGCGTCCGCGACCGGCAGCGCGTCGAGGTCCGCGCGCAGCCCGACCGTCGCCGGCAGCGGCCCGATGTCGCAGATCACGCCGGTGCCGCCGGGCAACACGCGCGGGCTGAGGCCGGCCGCGGTGAGCGCGGCGGCGACGCGCTCCGTCGTACGGAACTCCTGGCGACCGAGTTCGGGGAACGCGTGCAGGTCGCGGCGGAACTCGACCAAGCGACCGTGTTGCTCGGCGAGGAACTCGTGCAGTGTCACGTTGCGGCGACCGGGCGCATCGGGGTCGGGCGCATCGGGGCGTTGCTGCGCATCTCCGCCATGAGCGCGTCGACCACCGCGACCAGGTCGTCGCCGTTCGCCGCGGCGACCGCACGCTGCCGCGCGTACGACGGGCCGATGTCGAGGATCTCGTTGATCCTGCACAGTTGTTCGGTGCAGCCGAGGCGTTCGGCGATCGGCGTGAGGTCGTGCACGAGCTCGCCGAGCGCGTCCCGCAACGGCGCGGTCCGGCCGGTCTCGTCCACGATGATCTCGGCGTCGACGCCGTAGCGCGCGGCGCGCCATTTGTTCTCGCGCACCGTCCAGCCCTTGGGCATCGGCAACGTGTAGCCCTTGTCGAGCTGGCCGTTGAACAGCTCGACCAGGCACTGCGACAGCGCAGCGGCCCACCCGATCTCGTAGAGCGTCGGCAGCCCGTCGCAGATCCGCAGCTCGACGGTGCCGAACTGCGGGTGCGGCCGCACGTCCCACCACACCTCGCGAATGGTCGAGATCGTCTGCGCGGAGATCAGCGTCTCCATGAACCGCTCGAAGTCGTCCCAGCCCGAGAGTTGATACGGCAGCCCCGCGGTCGGCAGCCCCTCGAACACCTTGCTGCGCGCGGACGCGAGCCCGGTGTCGGTGCCCATCCAGTACGGCGACGACGCGGACAGCGCAAGGAAGTGCGGGATGTAGGCCGTGAGCGCGTTGACGATCGGGATCGCCTTGTCCGGCGAGCGCACGCCGACGTGCACGTGCACGCCGAAGATCTGCAGCCGCCGGGCCAGCCACTGCATGTCCTCGATCAGCTTGGCGTACCGCGGGTTCGGGCTGATCTCCTGCGTGGCCCAGTCGGTGAACGGGTGCGTGCCCGAGCACATGAGGCCCAGGCCGCGCCGCTCCGCCGCGGCGCGCACCTCGTCAACGGTGCCGGCGAGGTCGGCGACCGCCTCGTCCACGGTCGTGCAGACACCGGTGATGACCTCGATGCACGATTCGAGCAGCTCGTGCTTGGCCTTCGGATGCTCGCCGTCATGCGGCGCGCCGAGCTCGGCAAGGATGTCGCTGGCGGCGCGCCCGCGCGCGAGCTCGCGGGTCTCGACGTCGACCAGCTCGAGCTCCCACTCGACGCCGAGGCTGGACCGCGGCGACGACGTGAACGGGATCTGCACGCCGGAAGGGTACCCAGCCGGGCGGTGACTCAGGCGTCGGAGCGCTCGCGCTCCTCGCGCGCGGCCCGCTGCTCGCCGAGAACCGGCCGGGTCACGCCCGCTCGGGCCCACCCGGTGGTGATGCCGCGAGCGCGATGGAAGCGTTCGACATCGTTGAACTGCCGCCGCCGGCCGAGCGCGAGCGCTCCCGACCCCAGGAGGACGGCGGCGGTGGCGACGAGGAAGACGACGACCAGCACGGAGCCCACGCAACCGGACGAAACGGAATGCGTCAAATCGCGACACGCTGTGTCGACGTACGTTCACGTCCTGTTAGCGCTGCCCGCTCAAATGGCGTCGCGCGGCGTGTAGACGCCCCAGACGCCGCGCAGCGCGTGGCAGACCTCGCCGACGGTGGCGCGCGCGGCCAGCGCCTCGCGCATCGGGTAGAGCACGTTGTCACCGTTGCCGGATGCAGGGCCTTCGGCCGCGCGGCGGAGCGCGTCGAGGCCGCGGCGCACGTCGTCGCCGGATCGATCCGCGCGCAACTGCGCGAGCCGCTTGGCCTGCTCCTCCTCGATCGCCGGGTCGACCCGCAGCGGCTCGTAGCGCTCGTCCGCCGGCGTGACGTAGCGGTTGAGGCCGACGACGACCCGCTCGCCGCTCTCGATCTGCTGCGCGGTGCGGTACGCCGCCTGCTCGATCTCCGACTTCTGAAAGCCGCGCTCGATCGCCGCGACCGCGCCGCCCATGTCCTCGACGCGCTGCATCAGCTCGCGCGCGGCGGCCTCGACCTCGTCGGTCATCGCCTCGACGGCGTAAGACCCGGCGAACGGATCGACGGTCGCGGTGAGGTCGGTCTCGTGCGCGAGGACCTGCTGCGTGCGTACGGCGAGCCGCGCGGCCTTCTCCGTCGGCAGCGCGATCGCTTCGTCGAACGAGTTGGTGTGCAACGACTGCGTGCCGCCGAAGATCGCGGCCATCGCCTGTGTCGTCACGCGGATGAGGTTGACCTCGGGCTGCTGCGCGGTGAGCTGTACGCCGGCGGTCTGCGTGTGGAAGCGGAGCATCTGCGACTTCGGGTTATTCGCGCCGAACTCGTCGCGCATCACCTGCGCCCAGATGCGCCGCGCGGCACGGAACTTCGCGACCTCTTCGAGCAACGTCGTCCGCGCGACGAAGAAGAACGCGAGCCGCGGCGCGAAGTCATCGACGTCCTGGCCGCTCGCGACCGCGGCGCGCACGTACTCGATGCCGTCGGCGAGCGTGAACGCGATCTCCTGCGCGGGCGTCGCACCGGCCTCGGCCATGTGGTAGCCGGAGATCGAGATCGTGTTCCACTTCGGAATCTCTTTGCGGCAGTAGCGGAACACATCGGTGACGAGACGCAGCGACGGCTGCGGCGGGAAGATGTAGGTGCCGCGGGCGATGTACTCCTTGAGGATGTCGTTCTGGATCGTGCCGGTGAGCGCCGACGGCGCGACGCCCTGCTCCTCGCCGACGAGTTGATAGAGCAGCAACAACAGAGCCGCGGGCGCGTTGATCGTCATCGACGTCGAGACCTGGTCGAGCGGGATGCCGTCGAAGAGCAGCCGCATGTCGTCGATCGAGTCGATCGCGACGCCGACCTTGCCGACCTCGCCGTGCGCGATCGTCTCGTCGGAGTCGTGCCCCATCTGCGTCGGCAGGTCGAACGCGACCGACAAGCCCGTCGACCCCGCTTCGACCAGGCGGTGGTAGCGCTCGTTGGACTCGCGCGCCGTGCCGAAGCCGGCGTACTGGCGGATCGTCCACGGCCGGCCGGTGTACATCGACGGGTAGACGCCGCGGGTGTACGGGAACTCCCCCGGCGCGCCGAGCCGCTCGGCCGGATCGAAGCCGTCGAGGTCGGCGGCGTCGTACGTCGGGCGGATCGGGAAGCCCGACTCCGACTCCCGCCCCTCGTCGCTTGCCATGGCAGCGATGCTAGTTGGCGTGAAGCTCGTGTTGGATCTGCACGACATCTACAACCGCGGCAGCGACATCGACCGGGCGCTGCGCGGCATCATCGACGAAGCGATCGCGAAGAAGGCGAAGCTGGTCGAGATCATCCCGGGCAAGGGATCCGGTCAGTTGAAGAAGCGGGTGCTGCGCTTCCTCGACCAGAAGGAGATCAAGGCGCTCTACCACCGGGTGGAGAAGGACTCGGACAACTTCGGCCGCGTCATCGTGCACTTCAGATGGAAGTAGCGTCGCCGCCAAGCGTCGCCACCATCGCGGCGACACCGGCGTCCATCATCGCGGCGATGGCCGGGCCCATCTCGTCGGGCAGCAGGTCGACGGACCACACGAGGGTCGCCTGCTCGCCGTCGCCGCGGACCTCGACGGTTGCGTGATGGTGGGAAGTGCGGCCACCGGTGGCGCTGTAAGCGAGCCGGCGCAGGTCGTCGTCGAGGCTGACGATCCGCTCCTGCGCCGTGATCCCGTTGGCGAACGTGACCGTCCGCACCCCGTCGGCCAGCGTGCAGTCGGTGACGAACCCACGGACGAGCCGGGTGTGCACGTTGCCGACGTCACGCATCGCGTCCCAGGCAGCGTCGGGTGAGCAGTCGACGGTGAACTCGCGGCGAATGAACACGGCGCGACTGTAATCGAGCGGCACGACGGTTTCGATCGTCCGCTGCGTTCACGACAGACGCGGGCGATCCGGATCGATGACGGAGGCTACGTCGAAGAACTGCGCCAGCGCCGCGCGCTCGCCCGCGAACGCATAGCCGTCGATGTGCCGGCGGCTCATCACGACGACGCCGTCGACCGTATGGCGCCGCGCGACGACGTCGATGTCGAACTGCACGGTGAAGCCGGCGTCGCGCAGCAGCGCACGGCCGGCGGCGCTCGGCCGCGCACCGAACGGGTAGATGAGCAGGTCGGTCGGCGGGATCAGGCCCTGCGTGAGCCCCTTCCACCGCGCCGTGTCGTGGCCGACGGCATACAGCGAGTCCTTCGTCAGATCGATGTGCCCGTAGGTGTGGCTCGCGATCAGCCACCCGGTCGCGCGCAGCCGCGCGACGAGTGCGCGGACCCGGTTGCGCGCCGCCGGATCGGTCAGGTCGTGCTCGCCGAACAACCCCTCGTAGCCGGTGACCCCGAGCACACCCTTTGCACCGTCGGCGGAGAACTCCGGATGCGCCGCGACCTCCTCATCGACCAGCGGTACGACGTCTGCATCGGTGAGCGCGCCGTCGTACTCCGCCTTGACGTTGCCGGCCGGGTCGAGGACGAGCCGGGCAGCGAGGCCGCGGCCGGCGAAGTAGTCGTAGTAGTTGACGTCGTCCTCGGACAGCACCAGCGGCTTGCGCCCGACCGGCACCCGCACGGTCCCGGCGGCGGCGCGGTGCGCGTCCACGAGGGTCCACCCGTTGCGCCACAGCCCGTCGAGGATCGCCTTGAACTCGTGCACCGTGACGAAGTAGTCGGCGAAGCCGCGGCCCAGCTTGTCGTCGGTGAACGCAAGCCGCGGCGCGATCACGAGCGGGTGGAAGAAGAGGTTCTCCACCGGCCCGCGCCACCGCACCGTCGGCACCGGGGCCACTGTGGTCGTGGCGGGGGGCGACGCCGACGGGGACGCGGGCGGCGAGTGGGTGATGGTTGGCCGCGGCGCCGGGGACGGGGGCCGGCGGACGGCGACGACCTGCACCCCGCCGTAGTGAAGCTTGACGAGGACCCCGCCGGTCGCCCCGACCGCGACGAGCGCGACGACGACCAGCGCCCTGACCAGCCACCGACGCCGCATGTCGTACCGACGCACAGCCCCCGCCGCCGGTTGCCCTGCCTACGAAGCGGCCGGCTCGGGCGGGGCCTCCGGTGCCGCCGCGGCGGCCGGCGCGTCCGGTGTGGCGGGCCCGGGCGACGTCCCCGCGATGAGCTGGTCGAACTCGGTTCGCCAGTAGCGGTGGATGTTGAGCCGGGTCGGCTTCTCCGAGCCGGCGAACTGCACGTAGGCGGCGCTCCACACCTTGGCGCGCTTCACGCCCGAGATCGGGAAGGCGTCGCGCGGCCAGGAGCCGACGACGTCGCCCGGCCGGTTGGTGAACCGGTTCGCGGAGTTCAGCACGACGTGCTGGCTGGTCAAGGTGAAGAAGTAGTAGCGCCGCGTGATCGCGATGATCAGCCCGACGAGCGGGATCTCGCCGAGCGCCGCGGCGAGCCAGGGGCTGATACCAGTCTCGCAGTGCACGCAGGCCTCGAACGTCTCGCCGGGCGGCGCCACCGCCCGCAGCTTCTCGATGACCTGCTGCTTCTGCTTCGCTCGTCTGATGGCCACGGGCGACACCCTAACCGCGCGAGTCGCCCGCGCCGGTCCGAAAAGCCGGTAACCTCCTTCGAAAGATGCGGACTCCTTTCGTTGCCGCGCTCACTGCCGGCCTGATGATCGCCGCCCCGATGACCTCGGTCGCGGCTGCTTCCGCGTCCCTTCCGCAGGGCCCGGCTCACGCCCGGGCGCCGCACGACGACGGCTCCACCGGCCCGATCGGCGGCCCGCAGCTGGGGTCGAGCGGCGTCATCGTGCAGCGGCTCCCCGGCGCCCCGGCCCTGCCGGGCGGCCTCGACATGGGCTCGTGGGTCGTCGCCGACGCCGACACCGGCGAGGTGCTCGCGGCCAAGGCACCGCACGAGCGCTTCCTGCCCGCCAGCACGCTGAAGACCCTCACCGCGGTCACCCTGCTCCCGCGGCTGTCACCCACGCAGGTGCAGAAGGCGTCGTACGCCGACGTCGCCGTCGACGGCAGCAAGGTCGGGCTGGTCAACGGCTACGGCTACACCGTCGACACGCTGTTCACCGCGATGCTGGTCGTGTCCGGCAACGACGCGGCCGGCGCACTCGCGGAGGCCGCGGGCGGCATCCCGCGCACGGTCGCGCTGATGAACGCCGAGGCCAAGCACCTGCAGGCCGACGACACCGTCGCGCGCACGCCGAGCGGCCTCGACGCGCCGGGCGAGACATCGTCGGCGTACGACCTCGCACTGATCGCGCGCGAGGGCCTGTCGATGCCGGCGTTCCGGCACTACGTGACCATCGTGCACGCCACCGTCCCGGCGCCGCGGCGGGCGCACTTCGAGATCTACACGCACAACCGGCTGCTCACGAGCTACCGCGGCGACATCGGCGTCAAGAACGGCTACACGGTCAGGGCCGGCGGCACTTACGTCGGTGCCGCGACCCGCGGCGGCCACACCATCATCGTCACGTTGATGCACGCGAACCCCAACTTCTGGGAGCAGGCGCGCGAGCTGCTCGACTGGGGCTTCGCCGCAGAGGGCAAGGTCGTGCCGGTCGGCACGCTCGTCGCGCCGATCGACCCGAATGCGCGGCCCAACCCGGTGGTCGAGAAGGTCCAGGCCAAGCCGGTCGTCGCGGCCGACCGTCCGGTGCCGACCCGCTCCGGTGTCGCGCCGTGGGAGATCGTGCTGCTCGCGGTCTCCGCGTCGACCGCCGTCATCGTGACGTTGCGGCGGATCCGGCGGCGGCCGCGGCTCAGCCTGCCGCCGCTCTGACCCTCCTCCGGCCGCTGTTCGCGAGCGCGCGAACGTCCATCCCCAAAACGCGATCTCTTGTGTAGGGTTCGCGCTGATATCCATCGGATCGAGCAACCTGGGGTAGTTGTGGCACAAGGCACGGTGAAGTGGTTCAACTCCGAGAAGGGCTACGGCTTCATCGCCGTCGACGGCGGTAGTGACGTCTTCGTCCACTACAGCGCGATCCAGAGCGACGGCTACAAGTCCCTCGAAGAAGGCCAGCGCGTCGAGTTCGAGGTGACCCAAGGCCAGAAGGGCCCGCAGGCAGACCAGGTGCGCGCCGTCTGATCAACGCGCTCTAGTCGCCGCTGCTCGACTTCTCACTCGCGTTCCCGTCGAAGCGGGCGTCGACCTCTTCGTCCTCGCGGTACTGCTCGCGTTCGGCGTACGCCTCGTACGCCCGGTAGTCCGCGTCGGTCGCCGCCGGGTCGCGCAATGCCCGCGGCCACAGCCGGTACTGCCGTACGACGTTGACCTCGGCCGCGAGCAACACCACCTGCGCCTGCAGGTAGAACCACGACAGCAGTACGACGACCGTGCCGAAGTTCTTCCCGTACGTCGATGATGCGCCCTTGAGCTTGTGGTCGATGAACGCCGTCGCGGCGAGCTGCAGCGCCTGCAACGCGGCGGCGGAGATGATGGCGCCGGGCAACGCGTGCCGCCACGGCACCCGGCGTACGGTGAGCCAGCGGAACAGCAGCAGGAACAGTGCGGTGTTGAGCGCGACCGCGATCGCGATGCCGGCGATGCGCAAGCCCGGACCGAGGCCGAAGCCACCGATCGATCCGGCACTCGTGACGGCGGTCGACAGCGCGGTCGTGACGATCAGGCCGACGCCGCCGACGACGACAAGCCCGAGCGCGCGCAGCGTCGACGTGAGGAAGTTCGGCCGCTCGTTCTTCGGCACGAGGTAGACGGTGTTGAACGCGGTCTGCGCGGTCTTGCCGACACCGAGGCCGGACCACAACGCCAGCAGCAGCCCGACGACGAGCGCGACGACGCTGCCGTGCAGCGGCGCGGGCTGGTCCTTGCTGCCGATGAGCGGCAACTGCGCGAACGCGGAGTGCTCGACACTGTGCTGCCAACCGGGATGGCCGTGCAGCACGAACCCGAGGATCGTCGAGAACGCGAGCAGCAGCGGGAACACCGAGAAGAACGCGTAGTAGGCGATCAGGGCGGCGAGGTTGCCGGCCTGATCCTCGCCGAACTTCTTGACGACGGCGAAGGGAAACGACGCCCACGTGCGCCGTTGCTGGAACCGGTCGAGCCGTGCGAGCAATCCGTCCACCTCGATCACCTACCCGCCGCCGGGGGCGGCCAACTCCTCATCCCTCATCAAGGAGTTTGGCTCGCGCTCGGTGACGGTGACGCGGACGGGGTGGCCGAGTCGCTCGGCGTCGGGCTCGCGCTCGCGGAGGCCGACGTGGACGACTCCGGCGACGCCGACTGTGTCGGTACGTTCGTCGCCGACTCGCTCGGTGACGGCGCGGCCGAGCCGGTCGCCCCGGCGGACGGTGTCGGCGTCGCCGTCGGAGCGAGTGCGGCCGGCTTGACGATCGCGAGGATCTCACGCTCGAACGTGATCAGCACGGCCTGGATCTGGTTGAACGTCAGGTGCCCGAGTTGCGTGCTCAGCGCCGAGATCTTGGCCCACAGCGCCAGCAGCGCGGTCTTCTGCGCGGGCGTCAACGCGTCGACCGAGATGACGAGCTGGGTGGCGAGCGCCTGTGTCACGCACGCGACGCAGTGGTAGCCGACCGCGGCGGCGATGTTCTGCGGCGCGACGACGTGAACGTCACCGACGAGCAGCACCACCTGGAACGCCACCGCGACCGCCTTGCACCCGGTGCAGCTCGCGAACGCGTAGGCCTCGTTGCGGTTGAGCGCGGTGTCCGACGTGACCCACACGAGTGCGAACGCGACGTTGTACACGACACCGCCGTCGCGCGTCACGACCGCCATCGCCTGGTTGCCGCCAGGGCCGGCCGGCGCGGGCTTGTTGAACGGGAAGACCCAGGTCGGACCCGAGCCGCTCTTCGGCGTCATCACGACCGCGACGACCGGGTGGTCCGCGGTGGGCAGCGCGCCGCCGTCGCCGGCCCAGATCGTCGTCGCCGTGGCGGTGCGGCCCGGCTCGAGCCCCGACGACGCCGCGATGGGCAGCGCGTCGGTGACGGTGCCGCGCTCCCACGGCTCGATCGGGCGGTAGTTGCCGTGCGGCCACCATGCATACGCGAGGCCGCAGAGCATCGCGAGCGCCGCGACGACGGCGACGGCGCGGTGGCGCGGCCGTCCCGCCGTACGCCGCCAGACGCGGGTGCCGTAACCGCGGACGGCCCGCACGAGCATGAAGACGACGCCGCCCGCCGGGATCAGCAGCGCGAGGATCGCGAGCGCCTTGACCGCCGCGCCGGCCGCGTCGCCGTGGCCGGCAAGCGTTGAGAACCGGTGGCTCTGCGCCGAGACGCTGCTTGCGGTCGTCGCGATGATGCGCGGCAACGCGATGACCGTGACGACGAGCGAGACGAGCAGCAGCGGTACGACGAGGAGCACCCAGAGCGCGACGATCACGCGCACCCACGGACGCAGCGCACGCGACTCCGAGTGCCGCCAGCGTCGCGGCAGGAAGCTGCGCAACGTCGGGCCGATGCGGTGGAACAGGTCGGGCACACCGGTGACGTCGGCCAGCAGGTGGTAGCCGTCGAAGCGGACGAGCGGCGGCAGTTGCCGGATCATCTGCAGGATCTGCGCGGCGATGACGAGCAGCAGGCCGTCCCAGCGCACGGCCTCCCAGACCCCGAACATCGCGAGCGCGACGATCGCGTTGAAGTACAGCCCGCCGAGGTCGACGCGAATCCGCGCAGCGCGGGACAGCCGGTAGCTGTCCGAGACCTCGGTGTAGAACGCCGGCCATATCAGGTAGAGGCCGGCGCCCATCGCACCCGGCGTACCGCCACCGCGGCGCAACGCCGCCGCGTGACCGAACTCGTGGAACCCCGCCGAGATCACCGTGATGACGAAGACCGCGAGCAGCAGCCCCGGCTGGTGGAAGGCCTCGTACGCCGCCGACGCAAGGCCCTTGCGGAACAACACCCAGAACGCCACGGCGGCGAACGCGACCGTGACCGGGATGACGAGCGCGGGATGGAACAGCCAGGCGAACGGCGCGGTGATGCGTCGGGTCAGCGCCGGTGACGACACGACCACGCGCGGGCGCAACGCGAGCAGCGGACTGGCGCGGCGCAACTCCGGCATGCTGCCGTCGGCACCGAGCACCAATCCGGCCGGCCGGAGCCGCTGGTCGACCAGCGCGCGGACATGGTCCGCCGACAGCGTCCGGCCCGTGGTGCGCGCGACCTCCGCGGCGATGCCGTCGTAGTTCCGGACTCCGTCGACCGCGCCGAGGATGGCGTGGACGAACGGCGTCAGCTGGAAGACCTGCCCGTCGCCGCGGCGGACGAGGGCGGGCGGATCGACGTACCCGGACCCCAGTTGCGGACCGAGCACCTCCGTCCCGGGTGCCGCGACGGGAACGTCTGAGCGCGCGGCACCCGGAACGGCACGCAGGACCTGCGTGTCGCCTTCGGGACCGCCGGTGACGGCGGTCATCGGTTACGGCGTGGAGGTCTGGGTGATGCCGGACGTCTGGTCGCCGACCGCGTTGGCGTTGCCGTCGATCGACTGGTCGATCGACACGTCCTGGTGCGCGACCGAGACCGCCTCGGACAGCGGCGAGCCGATGTTCGCGGAGACCGCGGCGTCGATCGGCGCGGCCGCGTTGGCGTTGGCCGCCACGGCGCCATCGATCGGTGCCGCGAGGTGCAGGTCGCCGTTGAGGTTGACGTTGACGTCGAGCAGGTTGCCGTCGGTACCGATCGTGCCGCCGGTCGCGGTGCCGCCGGTGTCGGTGGTCGACGGCGGCGCGCCCTGGCTGATCGAGCTGCCCTGGATCGCAGACGCGTTGGCGTCGCCGACGATCCCCTGGTGGATGCCGCCGCTCTGCTCGGCATCAGCAAGGGTCGCCGCACCGGGCGAGAGGACGTTCGCGCCGACCGCGGCGTCGATCGGCGCGGCGATGTTGGCGTTGGCGCCGATGGCGAGGTCGATCGGAGCCGCCGCGTCGAGCGCGAGGTCGAGGTTGGCGTTGAGGTCGAGCAGCGAGAGAACTTCCTTCTCCGGCAGCGCGACGATGCCTTCGGCGGCGAGCTCTTCGGGTGTGACCGGGTTACGCGAGAGATCTGACACGGTCGTCCTCCGGGTGAGTCGGCTCTGTCGAGTTCGCCCGTACCCCTGTCATCGCGAGGCAGAACCTGCTTCGCTGCCAGATCTCACTACCAGCCGTCGTCGCCTTCGCGCGGTCCAGGACCGGGCGCGCCGACGGTGCCGAACACGAAGTCGCGCTGCGGCCGCCACGTGCCGTCGAAGTCCTGCTCGAACAACGTGTAGCCCCACACCCGGAACGTCGCCTCGTAGCCGCGCAACGCGTCGAACGCGCGATCGAGCGCGTCGGGCGGCAGGTCGTGCGCGACCGTGACGTGCGGGTGGTACGGGAAGCGCACGTCGCGCCCGAGCGGCCCGGAACGCACCCGCGCCTCCAGCCGCTCGCATTCGCTGATGCCTTGCACCAGCGGCACGAACACCACCGGCGACACCGGCAGGAACGTCGCGGTGCCGCGCAAGCGGATGTCGAACGGCGACTCCGCCGCGGCGATCCGGCGCAGGTGCTCCTCGATCCGTTCGAGCGCTCCGGTCATCACCTCCGTCGGCGGCAGCAGTGTCACGTGCGGAACGATCCGCTTCGCGTTCGGATCGCCGAGTTGTTCGCGCCAGCCTTGCAACTCCCGGCCGTACGGCTCCGGGATCCCGATCGCCACGCCGATGTTGCGGGCCGGCTCGGTCATCGCTCGGGCGTCATTCGCGCGGCTGGAGGAATCCGACGGCGTCGTACACCTGGGCCAACGTCTCGGCCGCGACCTTGCGCGCGTGCGCCGCGCCTTCGGCGAGCACCTCGTCGAGCCGGCCCGCGTCGTCCAGCCACGCGAGCGTGCGCTCGCGCAGCGGCGTCGTGAACTCGACCACGACATCGGCGAGGTCGCCCTTCAGCGCGCCGTACCCCTTGCCGTCGTACGCCGCTTCGAGCTCTGCGACCGGCGTGCCGGTGAGGGCGGAGTAGATCGTGAGCAGGTTGGACACGCCCGGCTTCGTCTCGAGGTCGAAACGGATCGACGTGTCGGTGTCGGTGACCGCGCGCTTGATCTTCTTGACGATGACCGCCGGCTCGTCCAGCAGGTCGACGACGCCGGCCTGCGACTCGCTCGACTTGCTCATCTTCGCCGTCGGGTCCTGCAGGTCCACGATCTTTCCGGTCGCCTTGAGGATGTAGGGCTCGGGTACGACGAGGATGTCGCCGAAACGGTGGTTGAAGCGCTGCGCGAGGTCGCGAGTCAGCTCGACGTGCTGGCGCTGGTCCTCGCCGACCGGCACCTGGTCGGCGGCGTAGACGAGGATGTCGGCGGCCTGGAGGATCGGATAGGTGAACATGCCCACGCCGATGCGCTCCGCGCCGTAGCGCGCTACCCGGTCCTTGTACTGCGTCATCCGGCTGGCCTCGCCCATGCCGGTCAGACAGGTCAGCACCCACGACAGCTGCGTGTGCTCGGGCACGTGGCTCTGCGCGAACAGCGTGCACCGATCCGGGTCGAGGCCCGCGGCGAGCAGTTGCGCGGCCGCGAGCCGGGACCGCCGCCGCAGCTCCTCGGGATTCCAGTCGCCGTTGGTCAGCGCGTGCAGGTCGACCACGCAGTAGAACGCGTCGTGCGTGTCCTGCAACGCGATCCACTGCCGGACCGCCCCGATGTAGTTGCCGAGGTGGAACGAGTCGGCCGTCGGCTGGATGCCGGACAGCACACGAGGGCGAGCAGCGGGCATAGCGGTCATTCTCCCGTACCGTCGCCGGCGCCCGGCCCCGCCTCCGCCGACCCCTGCGCCGACCCCGAATCATCGAGCACCGTCACGCGCACCCGCGCCACCCGGCGGCCGTCCATCTTCGTGACCTTCAACCGCATCGTCGCGACCTCGACCGCGTCGCCCTGGCGCGGGAGCCGTCCGAGCTGCGACATGAGGCAACCGGCGACGGTCTCGTACGGCCCCTCGGGAAGCTCGTGCCCGGTCTCGTCCGCGAAGTCGTCGAGATTGAGCAGCCCGTCGACCTCGATGTCGCCGCCGCGGAGCCGCTTGGCGTCGTCCTCCTCCACGTCGTACTCGTCGCGGATCTCGCCGATCAGTTCCTCGATGAGGTCTTCGAGCGTCACGATGCCGGCGGTCCCGCCGTACTCGTCCACGACGACGGCGAGATGGTCGCCGGAGCGGCGCATCTCCGACAACGCGGGCAGCACGCGCTTGGTCGACGGCAGCATCAGCACTTCGCGGGCGAGGTCGCCGACCTTGACGCCGCGCCGGGCCATGCCGGCCGGGCTGTAGAGGTCGCGCAGGTGCACGAAGCCGACGACCTCGTCGTGCGAGCCGCGCACGATCGGGAACCGCGAGTGCGGCATCGCCGCGGCGAGCTTGACCGCGCGGGTCACGCTCCACCCGGCGTCGAGGAACTCGACCTCGGTCCGCGGCACCATCACCTCGCGCAGCTGCCGTTCGCCGGCCTCGAACACCTCGTCGATGAGCCGCCGCTCCTCGCGGCTCAGCGCTTCGTGCGCGGTGACGAGGTCGCGCAACTCTTCTTCGGTGATCCGCTCGCGGTTGACGTTCGGGTCGCCACCGAGGAGGCGTACGACGACATCCGTGGAGACGCTGAGCAGCCAGATGACCGGGCGCATCATGCGGGCGAACCGGTCGAGGGTCGGCCCGACCGCGGAGGCCGTGCTCTCGGCGCGCTGCAGCGCGACCCGTTTCGGCGCGAGCTCGCCGACGACCAATGTGATGTAGGCGATGATCAGCGTGACGACCAGGAACCCCAGCACCTTCGCGAGGTCGTGGCCGAGCCCGGAGTCCTCGAAGGCCCGGGCGAGCGAGTCCGACAAGGTGATGGCGCCGAACGCCGACGACAGCAATGCCGTCGTCGTCACACCGATCTGCACCGCGGACAGGAACCGGTTGGGGTCCTCGACCAGCCGCGCGACCTTCGCGCCACGTCGGCCCTTCTCGGCCAGCGCGCGCACCTGCCCTTCGCGCAATGTCACGAGGGCCATCTCGCTCGCGACGAACACCGCCTCTACGACGATGAGGGCCACGACGACGAGGGCGCTGCCCCAGACCGGCATCAGCGCGTCACCCCGCCGGTCGACTGCGACCCAACGGTTGACTGCGACCCAACGGTTGACTGCGACATTGTGTGTCGATGAAGGGGGTCCGACTGACACACAACGTCACACTCAACGAGGACAGGGACTAGAGGTTGGCGACGTCGGCCTGCTTGCTGCGCACGGCCTCAGCGGCCTCACGCAGCCCGGCGAGCTCGGTCTCGGAGAGGTCACGCTCGACCACCTTCTTCACGCCGCCCGCACCGAGCTCGGCCTCGACGCCGAGGTAGACGCCGGAGATGCCGTACTCGCCGTCGACCCACGTGCAGACCGGCATGACCGCACCGCTGTCCTCGGCGACGGCCTTCGCCATCCGCGCGGCCGCGGCCGACGGCGCGTAGTAGGCGGATCCAGTCTTGAGCAGCGCG
>Ga0157369_10001223_pt1 | contig 31980 bp, 30 predicted proteins | sample C25metaG_FD_113461 | JGI IMG/M metagenome (GOLD analysis project Ga0157369, IMG submission 113461) | Corn rhizosphere microbial communities from Kellogg Biological Station, Michigan, USA - C2-5 metaG | ecosystem: Host-associated > Plants > Roots > Rhizosphere > Soil | place: USA: Michigan... | reverse complement strand
GCGATTCGCCCACTTCTCTGTTCAAAACGATCATTACCAAATTCTCCGCTGCGTTGAGCGGCCTAATCTATTAGGTGGAGAATTTGCGTCCATGAGAAAGAATTTCAGGCATTTAAAGCCCTGTTTGAAACGACGTTTGCAGTCACCTGAAAACAACTTTTACATGACAAAAACACCGGTTTTTTCCGGTTTCCATCGATAAACCGTCGAAAAAAAACCCCGAACCAGTCGGGGTTTTTCTCATGTTTCTTACACTTGATCAGGCAATCAGAAGATGTTGATCGGGTAGTCCACGAATACGCGCAGTTCGTTACCGCTGACGTTGTACTCGCTGGATTTCTGCGAAACACGCAGGATCGAGCTGCGCAGTTTCACGCTCAGGTCTTTGGCCGGGCCGCTTTGCACGACGTACTTGAACTGGTTGAAGATCTCGCGCTCGGTGCCACCTTCGCTGGTGGAGGTGGTGATGTTGTCGCCACGCACGTAAGCGAAGTTGTAGCTCAAGCCCGGTACGCCGAATGCGCCGAAGTCGAGGCCGTAGCCCAACTGCCAGCTGCGTTCGTCTTCAGCGTTGAAGTCTGACCAGTAGGAGTTGGCCAGGTAGATGGTGTTACCGCCGTCGCCGACACGACCCTGTTCTTTCTGGTAGCCGCCGTAGGCGTAGCCCAGGTTGCTGTCGCCAGTGGAACGCTGGTGCGCCACGGTGAACGAGTGCGGGCCAGTGGCGAATGTCGCGGCCAGGCTCCAGATCTTGTTGTCGCGACCGGTCACGATGCTTTCGCCCGGAACGGTGTTTTCGCGCACGTACGAGCTGTCCAGCTTGGTGCGGTAACCGTTGAAGTCCAGAGTCAGCGACTGATCCTTGTTGAACGGCAACACGTAGTTTGCGTTCACGTATTGTTTCTTCAATACGTCTTCGACGTCGGAAGCGTACAACGCGCCTTTGAAGTTCTCGGTGAACTGGTAGCTACCGCCCAATACGTTGATCGACTTCAGACCACCGCTGTCACGGCCTTCCGCGCTCTTGCGCGATTCGGCGGTGAAACGACCGGCGTTCAGCTCAAGGCCTTTGATCTCTTTGGACGTGATCAACGTACCGGTGTAGCTTTCCGGCAGCAGACGCACGTTGTCGTAGCTCAGCACTGGCAGCGCCGGCATCTGGTCGCCGTAGGTCAGCACCGTATTGGAAATACGGAATTTGACGGCTGCACCGCCCTTGGACAGGTCATTGGCCGCTTTATCACTGCCGCCTGGCGCGTGATCAGCTTGCTTGAAAAAGTCGATACCTTGCGCGCCGGTACGGCCTTCACCACCGTCCAGACGCAGTGCGTACAGACCGAAAGCGTCCACACCGACACCCACGGTGCCTTGGGTGAAACCGGACGAGAACGTACCGATGGCCGCTTGGCCCCACTCGGCTTTGTCCGGACGACCATCTTTGTAATCACGATTGATGTAGGCATTGCGCAGCAGCACTTTGAGGCTGCTGTCTTCAACAAAACCCTTGGACTCGGCCTGGTCGTTAGCCATGGCCTGAGTGGCGCTCAACATCCCCAATGCGATCAGACTGATTCGCTTGTTCAACATTTTGTTTTCCTTATTACGGGTTGAAACGCGCTGTGTCGAACGGCGGAAACGGCGCTTTTGCACTCTTTTATTCACCCCGAAACAAAACGGCCCGCCCACGAAAATGTGATGGCGGGCCTGCTCCTTATTTTGAGTCATGGCGGTTGGCCACAGGCGTTGGGCCGAATCGTAGCCGTGCGCTGAACAATGTGTCAATTTCAAGAATCGTCTTTAAATAGGTAAAAATCGTCTAAGAAACGTAAATTTTGCGCTGACTCATTGCTGGGAAATGCAAACAACCAGTGAATCCAGTGCGTATCAAGCGCAGCCATCGATAGCACAAAGTGCAGAAGCTTTGCTTGGCTGGTCGAGGACGATGGCCTGTTGCAACCAATCGGCAAATGCCTGCGGCTTGCCCAGCCAGGGACTGATGTCGATCAATTGGAATGTCCCATTCTGCTCCAGAGCAATCGTTGGGAAACCCTGGCCGCCCAATTCAGCTAAAAACTGGCGACTGGCTTTTATATGCCCCTCGCTATCAACGGACTCAAACGCAACGTGGAAATCTTCCTGCGCATAGCCCATCTGTGTCGCCAACTCCAACAGCACGACTGAATCGGCAATGCGTCGCCCTTCCACGTAATGCGCAGTCTGCAACCGCCCCAACATGCGCAAACCGCCTCCGTCGATGGCTTCGGCCGCCATGACCGCAGCAATCGGTGGCGTTGAATCGAACACCGCTGAGTGATCGCGCAGCAAACCCTCGAAATACGCTTCGCCGAAAGGCTGTCCGGTGTACTCGGCAATGCGTCGGTCGTGGGGCATGACGTAATTGCGCAGTTGCGAGGAAACCGGCTGGCGGTTGGCGCCACTCATCATGCCCCCAGCATGGGCGAGCACCGGCAGCACCTGTTGTGCGGCTTCAATCAGCGGCTTGGCGCCATAGCACCAGCCGCACAACGGGTCGTAGATGTAATGAAGAATCATGGGGAAGCTCCGGCAGCAAGTCAGGAAAATCGATGGCGGCAGATTAGTCCTCGCACCCGTGCAGAAAAACGCCGGAATGGCTTTCAGTCTGTTTCGCGAATCGGTCGAATTGTCTGGTCGGTCAGATTGTGTCGAACAGGACACAAATTGAAACAATCAGACAAGGGAACTTATAAGGAATAATTAACGGAAGCAAATGCAAAGCATTACCATTCGCGCGATCGAATTCTTCCACCCTCTCGGATGCGCTTTTCAATGCCTGCCCCGTTCCGTCTCACGCCTGTCACTCTTGGGCTTTCTGCTTTTCTGTCCAGTGGTTTTGCCTATTCGGCGACCGAATTACCCGCCACCGCGATCAGTGCCGAAGCGCAAGCCGATGACCCTCGGGTAAAGCTCAGCAGCACGGCGACCCGCACCTCGACACCGGTGCGTTATGTGCCGCAGGCGATCGATTCGATCAAGACCGCCAACGTCGCCAACTACGGCACCAATGATATTGCTGACGCCTTGAGCGGCATGCCCAACGTCAGCAGCAGCGCCGACACCCGCTTCGACAGCCTGCGCATTCGCGGTTTCGATGCCAGCAACGATTTCTATCTCGACGGCATCCGCGACGACAGCCAATACAAGCGCGACCTGCATAACATCGAACGCGTCGAAGTGCTCAAAGGCCCGGCCGCCGTGCTGTATGGCCGCGGCAGTCAGGGCGGGATCGTCAACCGCGTGAGCAAAATGCCCGAGTTCGGCCGCCGCTCGACCATCGAAGCCCAGGCTGGCAGCGAAGATTTGCGCAGTCTTTACGCCGACCTCAGCACCGACCCGAGCGAAAACATCAGCCTGCGCCTGAACATGGGCAACATGGATGAAAACAGCTTCCGCGACGGCGTCAGTGGCAACCGCCAACTGTTCGCACCGTCGATGAGCTGGCAACTGACGCCGGATCTGAACTGGCTGGTGCAGTACGAATACAGCCGTTACAACCGCACCCCGGATCGCGGCATCCCCGGCGTCAACGGACGCCCGGCGGATGTCGGTCGTGACACCACCTATGGCAACGATCACGACTTCATCGACGACAAGTCGCAATCGCTGCGCTCGAAACTCACTTACGAAATCAACGATAACTGGCAACTGCGCCAGACCCTCGGCGTGTTCAAGCTCGACAGCGATTTCGACAACACCTACCTCACCGGTTACACCCCGGCGACCAACAAGGTCACGCGCCAGCACTGGCAGCAGGATCTGACCACCCGCAACGTCTATAACAACGTTGAACTCGAGGGCGGATTCGATACCTTCGGCCTAGAACATCGCCTGCTCACCGGCATCGAGATCGGCAGCCAGCGCCGCGATCCAAAGTTGTACAACGCCGCCACTGGCAGAACCCCGGGCGCGCAGCCCGTGCCGTCGCTCGACCTCTACAGCCCGAATCGCGATCTGCGACACACCGGCAGCATGCAAGTCTCCAGCAGCAGCCACACTGAAGTCGAAAGTCGCGCGGTGTACGTCCAGGACCAACTGCGCCTGAACGACCAATGGCAAGTGCTCGCCGGTCTGCGCTACGACACTTTCGATATCGAGTCGACCAACAAGCTGCGCAACATTTCTGAAGATCGCGACAGCCACAGCACCAGCCCACGCGTGGGTCTGGTCTGGACGCCGCTGCAGAACCATTCGTTCTACGCCTCATGGTCCAAAACGTTTTCGCCAGTGGGCGGCGGCTTGATCGGCATCACCCCAGGCGCGGCCGGCAACACCAACGACCTCAGTCCCGAGCTGACCAAGCAGAAAGAGATCGGCGTGAAGAGCGACTGGTTCGATGACCGTTTGAGCACCACGCTGGCGATCTATGACCTGGAACTCTACAACCGCCGCACCACCGATCCAAACGACCCGACCCTGACCGTAATGTCCGGTCTGCAACGTTCGCGCGGGATCGAGTTGACGGCCACCGGCAACATTGTCGGCAACTGGTACATGCGCGGTGGCGTTGGTATGCAGGATGCGAAGATCGAGAAGGACAACAACGGCCTGGAAGGCAAACGCATCAATAACGTCGCCAAGCACAACGGCAGCCTGTTCCTGACCTGGAAACCAGAGATGGGCTGGTACGGCGAAACCGGTCTGACCCTGGTCGGCCAACGCTATGCCGATAACGCCAACACCACTGTGTTGCCGGGTTATGGTCGCTGGGATGCGTTGGTCGGTTACCGCTTCAAGGATTGGGATTTGCGTGGGGCGCTGAACAACATTACCGATCGCGAGTATTACGCGTCGGCGACCAGCCAGTATCAGATTCAACCGGGTGCGCCACGTAGCGTCGTCATGACCGGCACCTACAGTTTCTGATTTCACACAAATCCCTGTAGGAGCGAGCCTGCTCGCGAAAGCGTCGGGTCAGTCGACATCGTCGTAACCTGATCCACTGCCTTCGCGAGCAGGCTCGCTCCCACATTGAATGGTTTGCACAAAATAATCGGGCATAAAAAAGCGCCGCCATCCCGGCAGCGCTTTTACCAATCCCTGTTGTTTTTCTTATCCTTCCATTACAGCCCACAATGCATCCAGTTCGGCCTCGCTGAACAGGCCAGCGGGGTAACGCTCGATCATCATCCGGCGCGGATCAGGTTCCCTGATCTGACGCGTTCCATTGGACTTCAACCAGTGCGCGACAATCTGGAGCGATTCGCCGTTAACGGCCATGGGATGCAACGTCCGCTCGCTGACTACGTTCACTTCGGCGTTCATTTCAGCGCTCTCTCCCCGTTCGTGAGCGGCTACGTTATCCAAGGTTTATGACAGAACTGTTGAAGTTCTCCCCCCTCCCTAGTGCACGGGTGATGAATACAAGAGCTATGCCAAGGTTTCGCATTTGTCGACAAGCGGATACAAAGAAGCCCGCAATCCAACCGGGCTGCGGGCTTCTTCGCATGCATAGCGAGCTATTCATTGCTCGGCTGATTTATTAATCAACTCAAGCTGTTACGACTCAACTCATTCTTTGTGCGGCGCGGGTTGCTGTTGGGTAAGGCAGTGGATATTGCCGCCACCCAGTAACAGTTCGCGGCCCGGCACCATGACTACTTCGTGCTGCGGGAACAGCTTCTGCAGAATTTCCTTGGCCGGCGCGTCCATTGGATCGTCGAAGCTCGGCGCGATGATGCCGCCATTGACGATCAGGAAGTTCACGTAGGAACCGGCCAGGCGCACGGACGGATTACGCTCTTGCGTGCCGTCCACCGGATCGACACCTGCGCACTCTTCTTCAGTCGCGTAGAGCGGCCCCGGAATCGGCATTTTGTGCACCGTGAACGGGCGACCCTTGGCGTCGGTGCTGCTTTGCAGGACTTTCATCGCAGCCTGGCAGCGCGGGTAGTTCGGATCCTGCGGATCGTCAGTCCACGCCAGCAATACTTCACCCGGACGCACGTAGCAGCAGAAGTTATCCACATGGCCGTCGGTTTCGTCGTTGAACAAACCGTCCGGCAGCCAGATGATTTTATCCACAGCCAGATTGGCGCTGAGCACCGCTTCGATTTCTTCGCGGCCCAGATGCGGGTTGCGATTGCGGTTGAGCAGGCATTCTTCGGTGGTGATCAGTGTGCCTTCGCCGTCGACGTGAATCGAACCGCCTTCGAGCACAAAACCTTCAGTGCGATAACGCGGGCTGCGCTCGATCTCGAGGATCTTGCCGCCGACCTGCGAGTCGCGATTCCACGGCGAGTACAGGCCGCCGTCGAAACCGCCCCAGGCGTTGAAGTCCCAGTTCACACCGCGCACTTCGCCGCTGTTGTTGATGACGAAGGTCGGGCCGCTGTCGCGTACCCAGGCGTCATCGCTGGACATCTCGACCACGCGGATATTCGGCACGTCGAGGCGTGCACGTGCGTTTTCATATTGGCCGGCGGACACGGCCACGGTTACCGGTTCAAAACGCGCAATGGCTTTGGCCACTGCCGCGTGTGCGGCTTGCGCCGGTTTGCCGCCCAAACGCCAGTTGTCCGGGCGCTCGGGCCAGATCATCCAGGTCTGCGTTTGCGGCGCCCACTCGGCCGGCATATGAAAGCCGTCGGCGCGCGGGGTACTTTTCAATGTGGTCATCGGGATCAGGACTCCAGGGAACCGTCGAGGGTTTTCAACGCACCGTACAGGTTCGGACGGCGGTCACGGAATGAACCCCACGCGCTGCGAATGTGTTCGAGCTCGTCGAGGTTGAAAGTGTGCACAAGAATACCTTCTTCGGTTTTATTCAGCTCCTGCACTTTTTCGCCGAACTGGTTGGCGATGAACGAAGAGCCGTAGAACGTGATGTCGTAGCCGTCCTGCTCCTCGTTGCCGATGCGGTTGCTGGCGATCAGCGGCATCAGGTTGGCGCCGGCATGGCCCTGTTGTACACGCTGCCAGTGATCGCGCGAGGAGATGGTCTTGTCGTGCGGCTCGCTGCCGATTGCGGTTGGGTAGAAGAGGATTTCCGCGCCTTGCAGCGCCATGCTGCGCGCCGCTTCCGGAAACCACTGATCCCAGCAGATGCCCACGCCGATCTTCGCGTAACGGGTGTTCCATACCTTGAAACCGGTGTCGCCCGGGTTGAAGTAATACTTCTCGTGGTAGCCCGGGCCGTCCGGGATGTGGCTTTTACGATAAATCCCGAGGTTGCTGCCGTCGGCGTCGATGATCGCAATGCTGTTGAAGCGCGCACGGCCGGCCAGTTCGTAGAAGCTGATTGGCAGCACCACTTGCAGCTCTCTGGCGATTTTCTGGAAATGCTTGATCGCGACGTTCTCTTCAACCGTCGTCGCCAGTTGCAGGTAGTCCGGGTTCGGCTTCTGGCAGAAGTACGGCGCCTCGAACAGCTCCTGAATCAGGATGATCTGCGCGCCTTTGGCGGCGGCTTCGCGCACCAGCCTTTCAGCGATTTCGAGGTTGGCTTGCAGATCCCAGGAACAGGCCATCTGAGTGGCGGCAACGGTAACGATACGGCTCATGAATCATCTCCGGGCAGGTGCTTTGACGGTCGACAATTCGACCGAAAAGAAAAAAGCGCGCGCCGGACATGAGATCGCCATGCCGGAGCAATAGCGACTTTATAGCCGATAAATATCGGCTTTAGAAGCTTGTTAAATGCCTTTCGTCTAAATAAACTCAACAAAAGCCGATACAAATCGAATTAGAAACCGAAAACAAATGTGGGAGCGAGCCTGCTCGCGAAGGCGATTGATCAATCAACACAGTTGTTGAATGAGAAACCGCTTTCGCGAGCAAGCTCGCTCCCACAGGGGGCAGTGTGCGTGCTTACAGACCTTCGCTGAGGACTCGATCGAGCATATCGACGAAGAAATCCACACTCTGAGGCGACGTCACCATCGGCGGTTTGATCTTGAGAATGTTCAGATCATCACCGGTCGGCTGCATGAAAATCCCCAGCTCACGCAAGCGATCGCAGAGCAACGCAGTTTCTTCGGTCGCCGGCTCCAGCGTTTCGCGATTGCGGATCAACTCAAGCCCGAGATAGAAGCCGGAACCGTGCACCGCGCCCACCAGCGGATGTTTATCGATCAACGCTTCGAGCCGCGCCTTGAAGTGGCCACCGACTACTTGCGCGTTCTCCCAAAGTTTTTCTTCTTCCATGACATCGAGCACCGCCATGCCGATCTGACAACTCACCGGACTGCCGCCCGCCGAGGAGAAAAAGTAACCCTCGGCCTCCAGCGCCTCGGCAATTTCCCGGCGAGTAATGACCGCGCCCAGCGGTTGACCATTGCCCATGCCCTTGGCCATGCAGATGATGTCCGGCACCACGCCCTGATCTTCAAAACCCCAGAAGAAGTGGCCCATGCGCCCGTAACCGACCTGCACTTCGTCGGCGATACACACACCGCCCTGCGCACGCACCAAGGCGTAAACCTGCTTCAGATACCCCGGTGGCAGCGAGATGCCACCGGCGTTGCCATACACCGGCTCGCAGATGAACCCGGCCAGTTGGCGCTTCTGCTCGGCGAGTTTTGCCAGGTGATGTTCAACGCTGCGCACGTAATCCGGCGCCGAATCGAGGCCACGGAATTCACCGCGATAGGTGTTTGGCGCAGGCACCGGATGCACCCAGTCCGGGCGACTTTCAAGGGCTTTCGGGTTGTCGGCAATTGACGTCGATACCGCATCGGCGCCGACCGTCCAGCCGTGATAGGCCTCAAGCACGCTGATCATGTCGCGACCGCCGCTATAGGCCCACGCCAGACGAATCGCCAAGTCATTGGCCTCGCTGCCGCTGTTGACCAGAAACACCCGATCCATGCCTTCCGGCGCCAATTTCAGCAAACGCTCGGAAAACTCCGCCACCGCCGCATAGTTGAAACGCGAGTTGGTGTTGAGCAACGACCACTGGCGAGCGGCGACCGCGGCCATGCGCGGGTGACCATGACCGAGCACCGCCACGTTGTTGAGCATGTCCAGATAGGAGCGGCCCTGCATGTCGATCAGATGATTGCGCCAGCCGCGTTCGATACGCGGCGGGTCAACGTAGTAGTGTTTTTGCGTGCGGGCGAAACTGGCATCGCGGCGTTCGAGTAACGTTTTCGCGTCCAGCTCCGGCTCGGCATCGCAGGCCAGCCCCAACAATGCGGCCGGCGATGGGCACAGCGCCTGCCAAGCCACGGCATGCGCTGGGGTGCAAAACAGCGGCGCATTGAGCTGCGCGCCCCGACACAACTGCACCCGCAGCGGGCCGCTGACCGCGCCCAGCACCTGCCCTTTGACCAGCGCCGCGCCGCTGTGCAGCGAAGGCGTCACGCCCCACAGGCGCACGCTGAGTTGCGGGCCATCCAGTTGCAGCACACCGTCAGTTGCCTGATGCACGACGCCTGCGAACGGCGCCTCCACGGCGGTGCCATCGGGCACGCGCAATTCCACATGCAGCGGGAAAGTGTCCGGTTCAACGGCACTGTCGGGACGCGTGCGCGACAAACGGTACTGACCATAACGGCTCGCCGCCAAACCATGGGCCGCCGCCGCTTCGTTCAACAGGTGCTGATCGATACCCTCCTGCTCCCAGTTGCCGGCCTCGAAGTGCGGACTCAGGACACCGAGATCGATCAGCGCAAACTCGCGGCCGACCAGACCGGGCAGCAAGGGCGCAAACCCTTCGCTGTCGATCGCCGGCAATGCGTGACCGACGGCCGTGAGGATCGCCGCTTCCATCAGCGCCTGTGGCACCGATATCGCCACCCTGAAGATTTCCCACTCATGGCTGAGGTTGTCGCGGCTGTAAGTATTCGCCGGGTCGATGCTGACCTGTTGTTCGCCACTGAGTACCAACACCACCGCGCGCGCGACGATCAATGGCCACAGCGCTTGCAGCTCCTCATGTTGCAGCGGATTGACCGCGTGGTAGGCCTGCACCGCCGGCAGGATGACAAACGGATCGCCAGCGGCGTGATGCAGCAACGCCGCACAGGTCACCGACAGATCGGTGATGCGCCAGGTGCGCACCAGATCGCCAAAGTCGATAACGCCCTGCAACTGCCAGTGACGCTGGGCATCGCGCGCCCAAACGGCGTTGTCATCGGTGATGTCCATATGAATCGCCTGCACCGGCAGCTTGCCCCGCAACGGCTGCAAACGGCGCTCGGCCTGTTCGGCGGCATCGGCGATCAATGTCCGTTGTTGCTCATCCTTGATCACCGGCAGCAGATGGCTGATCAGGGCACTGGCGTGGCGGGCATCCCACTGCAACGTGCGCTCAAGGCCCGGATGGTCGAACCCGGCCAGCGCCAGATCCATCTCACCGCAGAGCCGGCCAAAACCCGCCACCACATCACGACCCAAGTGATCGAGATGCGTGAGCGGCTGGCCTTCGATGTAATCCAGCAGTCGTACATGTATCGATTCGCCGCCGGCCTCCAGTGACAGCAGATCGGCGCCGTTATTGGCGGTGATCACTCGTGGCACCTTCACCGCGGAGTACTCGGCCAGGTACTTGAGGCCGGCATGCTGGGCTTGCAGCTCCACCAGAGCGTAATCGCCACGGCAGATTTTCAGTACGAATCGCCCGCGCGGACTGTCGACGCGAAAATTCAGATCCTGCTGGCTACCAAGGGGCTGCAACGTGCCGCTGAGTCCGTAATGCTCCGCCAGCCATTGCCGGGCCTGCTCTGCAGATACCTGCGGGCTGGGCAAACTGGCGCGATGAATCAACGTGGCGAGCGGCATGGAACGACCCCTGAAATTTTATTAGGCGCCTATATCGCCATTGCTTCGCAGGATCCGCAACCCCTAACCGCGAAAGGCATCCGGGCTATTTGTCTTCCAGCACTCGCACCCTTAGGCACTTTGCGCAAGAATGTTGGCCATTCACACCTGCCTATGAAAATCATCATGAATGTAATCACCACCGACCTGCCCGGTGTTCTGATCATCGAACCGAAGGTGTTTGGTGACGAGCGCGGTTTTTTCTACGAGAGCTTCAATGCCAAAGCGTTTCAGGACGCCACTGGTCTGGACACACAATTCGTGCAGGACAACCACTCGCGCTCGCAAAAAGGCGTGTTGCGTGGTCTGCATTACCAGTTGCAAAACACTCAGGGCAAACTGGTCCGTGTGACGGTTGGCGAAGTATTGGATGTGGCCGTGGACATCCGCCGCAGCTCGCCGCATTTCGGCAAATCCGTGGCGGTACGTCTGTCTGCCGACAATCATCGTCAACTGTGGGTACCGGAAGGTTTCGCCCACGGCTTCGTGGTGCTGAGCGAGTTCGCCGAATTCCTCTACAAGACCACCAACTACTACGATCCATCGTCCGAGCGCAGCATTCGTTGGGATGACCCGGCTCTGGGCATCGACTGGCAGCTGGACGAAGCGCCGAAGCTGTCCGCCAAGGATCAGGCTGCCGCCCTGCTCAAGGACGCTGACGTCTTCGCCTGAGCCTAGGCATAATGCGCTTGTCACCTCAGGCGCATCCGGCTCATGAAACCAACCCTTCCTCGCAGACCTCGCTGGCGCAGCCTCGCCCTGCTGGCCCTGTGTCTGGCGCCGCTGTTGTGGCCGCTGGAACATCTTGCAGAGCGCTATTACCGCAGCGAACTGGCCGGGCAGAACCGCCAGACCCTCGACCTGTACGTCGCCAACCTGCTGGGCACGCTGCACCGCTATGAAGTGTTGCCACAAATCCTCGGCGACCTGCCAGCGCTGCGTGCGGTACTCGGCGCGCCGGACGACGGCGTCACTCAAGGCAATGCCAATCGCTTGCTGAAGAACATCGCCGTGCAGACCGGCGCCGAAGTCATGTACCTGATGGACACCAGCGGCCAGACCTTGGCAGCGTCGAACTGGGACAAGCACGACAGTTTTGTCGGCCGCAATTTTTCGTTTCGGCCGTATTTCAGCGAAGCCATGGCCGGACGTCTCGGGCGTTTCTTCGGGCTCGGCACCACCTCGGCAAAGCGCGGTTACTTCTTCGCCGCCGCCGTGCGTAACGGCGAAAAAATCATCGGCGTGCTGGTGATCAAGGTCGACCTCGACCACACCGAAAGCCTGTGGGGCAAAACCCCGGAGCAACTGTTGGTGACCGACCACAACGGCGTGGTCATCCTCACCTCGCGTCCGGAATGGCGCTTTCGCTCGACCCGTAAATTGAGCGATGGCGAACGCTCAGCGATCACCGCGATTCAGCCCTACCCGACCCGCGAACCGCGACCGCTGAACCTCAGCCCCAGCGCGTGGCTGACCCAGACCCATGACATCGCCGAAACCGGCTGGGCCGTCAGCATCCTCGCCCCGCGCACGCTGATCGACCGCCCGGTGCGCACCGTAGTGGCCATCGGCGGCGCCACGCTGTTGGTGGTGATGTTGTTGCTCGGTCTGATGATGCAGCGCCGTCGGCATTATCTGGAGCGCATCGCCTTCGAGGCCAAGGCACGCCGCGAACTGGAAGGCCGCGTCGCCGAGCGCACCAGCGACCTCGAAGGCCTCAACCGGCGATTGAAAGAGGAAGTGCTGGAGCGTGAACAGGCCCAGCAGGAACTGGTGCGCGCCCAGGACGATCTGGTCCAGGCCGGTAAGTTGTCGGCGCTGGGCACCATGTCAGCGAGCATCAGCCACGAACTCAATCAGCCGCTGGCGGCGATCCGCAGCTACGCAGAGAACGCTGAAGTGCTGCTCGATCATCAGCGCACCGACGACGCCCGTGGCAACCTCAAACTGATCAGCGAACTGACCGGGCGCATGGCCTCGATCATCGCCCACCTGCGCGCCTTTGCCCGCCGTGATCGCCACGCTCCGGAAAGCGTCGCCCTGCAACCGGCGCTCGACGATGCGCTGGCCCTGCTGGCCAAACGTCGGCGCAGCATGGAAGTCGAACTGATCCGCGATCTGCCGGCCGCGACACTGTGGGTCGAGGCGGGAGAAACGCGTCTGCGCCAAGTGCTCGGCAACCTGCTCGCCAATGCTCTCGATGCCCTCACCGAAAAAGGTCCGCCACGCAAACTGTGGTTGAGTGCCGAATCCACCGCCGAGGGCGTCAATCTGTACATTCGCGACAACGGCCCGGGGTTCTGCATGGAAGCCCTCGGCCGCGCCAGCGAGCCCTTCTACACCACCAAGACCCGCACTCAGGGCTTGGGTTTGGGGCTGGCAATCTGTGAAACGCTGATGCGCGCCTTCGGCGGTGAACTGTCGTTTGCCAACCACAAGCAAGGTGGCGCCTTGATTACCCTGCGACTGCGCGCCGGTGCGCCCGGGGTCAGCCTGCAACCGTCCGAGGATCGAAGTGCATGACCATCGACAATCGCATTCAGGTGGTGTTGATCGACGATGATCCGCACCTGCGTCAGGCCCTCGGCCAGACACTGGATCTGGCCGGTCTGAAAATTCTGCCGCTGTCCGAGGCCAAGGGCCTGGCCGCACAACTGGAGCGTGACTGGCCGGGCGTGGTGGTCAGCGACATTCGCATGCCGGGCATGGACGGACTGGAATTGCTCAGTGAATTGCACGCGCAGGATCCGGAGTTACCCGTGTTGCTGATCACAGGGCACGGCGACGTGCCGCTGGCGGTGCAAGCCATGCGTGCCGGCGCTTATGACTTTCTTGAGAAACCCTTCGCCAGCGACGCGCTGCTCGACAGCGTGCGCCGTGCCCTCGCCCTGCGCCGGCTGGTGCTGGACAACCGCAGCTTGCGTCTGGCTCTGAGCGACCGCAATGAACTGAGCGCGCGACTGGTTGGCCACTCAACGCCGATGCTGCGCCTGCGAGAGCAGATCGGCGCGCTGGCCGCGACCAAGGCTGATGTGCTGATCCTCGGCGAAACCGGCGCCGGCAAAGAAGTCGTCGCCCGCGCACTGCACGATTTATCCAGCCGCCGTAACGGCCCGTTTGTGGCGATCAACGCCGGTGCACTGGCCGAGTCGGTGGTGGAAAGCGAACTGTTCGGCCACGAGCCCGGCGCTTTTACCGGTGCGCAAAAACGCCGCATCGGTAAATTCGAATTCGCCAACGGCGGCACGCTGTTTCTCGATGAAATCGAGAGCATGAGCATGGACGTGCAGGTGAAGCTGCTGCGCATGCTGCAGGAGCGCGTGGTCGAGAGGCTGGGTGGCAATCAACTGATCCCGCTGGACATCCGCGTGATCGCCGCAACCAAGGAAGACCTGCGCCAGGCCGCCGATCAGGGCCGCTTCCGCGCCGACTTGTATTACCGCCTCAACGTTGCGCCACTGCGTATTCCGCCGCTGCGCGAACGCGGCGAAGATGCGCTGGTGCTGTTCCAGCATTACGCCGATGAAGCCAGCGCCCGCCACGGTTTGCCGCCCCACGAGTTACAACCGGCGCAACGCGCCTTGCTGCTGCGCCACACTTGGCCGGGCAATGTGCGCGAGCTGCAGAATGCCGCCGAACGCTTCGCCCTCGGTCTGGAACTGGCGCTGGATAACAGCGGCGCTGAAGGCACTGGTCACAGCACTGTCGAAGTCATCAACGGTGGCCTCAGCGAGCAAGTGGAAAACTTCGAAAAATCTTTGATCGCGGCCGAACTGGCGCGCTCCCACAGTTCGGTGCGCAGCCTCGCCGAAGCCTTGGGCATTCCGCGCAAGACCCTGCATGACAAATTGCGCAAGCATGGCCTCAACTTTGGCGACAGCAGCCATGGGGACGAGAACGAATGAGTACAGACAGTCGCTATCTGGAGTCGGTTCTGCATCACGACATTCCCTTGACTCGGGACATGGGGTTGAAGGTGCTCGACTGGCATGAACAGCAGTTGAGTCTGCATCTGCCACTCGATCCGAACGTCAATCACAAGAGCACCATGTTCGGTGGCAGCCTTTACTGCGGCGCGGTGCTGGCCGGTTGGGGCTGGTTGCATTTGCGTCTGAAAGAGGAAGGGATCGAGGACGGGCACATTGTGATTCAGGAGGGGCAGATCAGTTATCCGCTTCCGGTCACTGGAGATGCCGTGGCGATTTGCCCGGCGCCGGATTCAGCGGTGTGGAAGAAGTTTCTGGCGATGTATCGGCGTTATGGGCGGGCGCGGTTGACGCTCAACACACGGATCGTCAATGCGGATAGCGATGAGGATGCGGTGAGGTTTACCGGGCAGTACGTTTTGCACCGCTGAAAATCAAACGCCCCTCACCCTAACCCTCTCCCAGAGGGAGAGGGTTAGGGTGAGGTGTCTGGCGTTGTACATCGACCTGATAGATCGCAGCGATTATGGATTCAGCACAGCCCGACCAGGTCGGCGCTGCACTCAAATTTCCCTCGGTCGGCTCCCTCTCCTGGGGGAGAGGGCTGGGGTGAGGGCGATTGCCGATCAGCCCACTTAACCCCGGGCCAACTCCAACAGCCTCTCCCGCCAGGCCGCCTTCGCCGGCAACGCCAAGAAGAACTCATTGCGCAGCGATTCCCGCGCCGGATAACAGAACGCTTCCCCGCGCAGATCCAACACCTCACCGCCCGCACCTTCCAGCACGCCCTGCGCCGCCGCCGTGTCCCACTGCGAAGTCGGCGCCAGTCGCGGATAGCAATCCGCCGCGCCTTCCGCCACCAGGCAAAATTTCAGCGAGCTGCCAATATTCGCCAATTGCAACTCGCCCAGGCTCGCATTCAGCCCTGCCAGCAGACGCTCCTGCTCGGGACTCGAATGACGACGGCTGGCAACCACGGTAAACGCCTCGCCTGGCCCCGGCACATCGCGTACCTGAATCGCAACCGGCGTGCCGCCCTTGTCGCAGCGCCATGCGCCAAGCCCGGCACCGCCCACATAAAAGCGACCATTGGTCGGCATCGACACCACGCCAAACACAACTCGACCGTTTTCGATCAACGCGATGTTGACGGTGAACTCTTCACTGCCGCTGATGAACTCCTTGGTGCCATCCAACGGATCCACCAACCACCAGCGCTGCCAGCCGGCGCGTACGCTCTGGGGAATGTTGGCGCCCTCTTCCGACAGCACTGGAATGCTCGGATCCAGCGCCGTCAGCCCGGCGAGAATCAGGTGATGCGCGGCCAGATCCGCCGCCGTCACCGGAGAGTCATCGGACTTGGCCGTGACCTCAACGCCAACGCGCCAAAACGGCAAAATCGCCTCGCCAGCCTGCAATGCCAGCTCAACCACTGGCGCCATCAACGGGTGGGGAAAATTCATCGACACTTCACTCATGCTGGGAAGAACCCGCGCTGGGTCAGCAGATCGCGGGTCAAATACAGGGCGGCCAGGGCACGGCCTTCGGAAAATTGCGGATTGAGCGCCAGCGACGACAGTTCGCGCAGGTTCACTTTATCGACACGCATCGGCTCGGGCTCGTCGCCTTCCAGACGCTCTTCGTACAAATCAGTGGCCAGGACCACCTGAATCTTCTGGCTCATGTAACCGGGCGACAGCGACAGCTCGGTCAGATGTTCCAGTTGCCGCGCGCCAAAACCCGCCTCTTCCTTGAGTTCGCGCTCGGCCGCTGCCAATACATCCTCGCCGGGCTCGATCAGGCCTTTGGGCAGGGACAACTCATATTCGTCAGTACCGCCGCAATACTCTTCGATCAGCACCGCGTGCTCGGCGTCCAGCATCGCCACGATCATCACCGCGCCGTAGCCCGCACCTTTGCCGACCAGACGCTCGTAAGTGCGTTCCACGCCGTTGGAAAAGCGCAGCTTGAGTTCTTCGACGCAAAACAGACGGCTGGTGGCGACGATCTCGCGGGCAAGTACGGTGGGTTTCTGGCGCATGCAAAGCTCCTTGGCGTGAACGCGCTACTATAACGCGGCTTTCCCGATTGTTTACGTCGGATAACTTTCTACCGCTCGAGACGTTGCCATGCCTTCATTACCGTGGTCCGACATCGATACCGTTCTGCTGGACATGGACGGCACGCTGCTGGATCTGCACTTCGACAATCATTTCTGGCTGGAACACCTGCCGCAGCGTTACGCCGAACTGCACGGAGTCAGCCGGGCCATGGCCGAGATGGAATTGCAGCCGCTGTTCGAGCGCCACGCCGGCCAGTTGCAGTGGTATTGCCTGGACTTCTGGAGTACCGAACTGAAGTTGTCGGTGCGTGAATTGAAACTGGAAACCGCGCACCTGATAGCCCTGCGACCGGATGCCGACACGTTTCTGGCAGCGATCAAACGCGCCGGTAAACGGGTGATCATGATCACCAATGCGCACCGCGATTCATTGTCGCTGAAGCTGGAACGGATTGAGCTCGCACCGTACTTCGAGCGGCTGATCAGCTCCCACGATTATGGTTATCCCAAGGAGAACCCGCAGTTCTGGGATGCCTTACAGGCGGACATCGGCTTTGATCCGGCGCGTAGCCTGTTTATCGACGACACCTTGCCGATTCTGCGCAGTGCGCGGGAATTTGGTGTGGCGCATTTGTTGGCGGTGAAAGAGCCGGACAGCCGCAAGGGACCGAAGGACACCGCTGAGTTTGCGGCTGTTGAGGATTACCGCAGTTTGATTGCAGGACTTTGATCTTTGTAGGAGCTGCCGAAGGCTGCGATCTTTTGATCTTGTTTGGAAAAATCAAAATCAAAAGATCGCAGCCTGCGGCAGCTCCTACAGGGGTATTGTGTTACTCAGGAATACGCAGAGTCTGCCCCGGATAGATCTTGTCCGGATGAGACAGCAGCGGCTTGTTGGCCTCGAAGATCTTGTTGTACTGGTTGGCATTGCCATACACAGCGAGGGAAATCGCGCTGAGGGTATCGCCTTTTTTCACCACGACAAACTTTGCTGCAGCCACCACCGGGCCGCTCACGGTGATCTGGTCATCCACGCTGCCAACCCCGGCAATATTGCCCACCGCCAGCAAAATCTTCTCTTTCTCTTCCTGACTCGCGACTTCACCGGTGACGGTCACTTTGTCGCCATCCACCGTCGCCTGCACATTCGGATTGCCCAGGCCGACCTTGCTGATGTGTTCCTTCAACTGCTCACTGGCATTGGCGTTGCCCGGGGTCAGCAGATCGAGCAGCTTCTCACCGGCTTCTTTCACAAAGCTCAAAAGACTCATAGCACACACTCCTTGATTTGGGTTCCAGTCGTCCAAGCCTAGACCACCTCAGACAAACCCGGTTCCAAGCCGACCAATGACCCTGCCGCCGCGCAAGCGGTAGAATCGCCCACCCCTGCCAGCCCCCGGAGCGAAGATGGACATCAAGCAGCTGAAATTCCTCATCGCCCTCGACGAAACCCGCCACTTCGGCCAGGCCGCCGCGCGTTGCCACATTACCCAACCAACCCTGTCAATGCGCCTGCGCAGCCTCGAAGAAGAACTCGACCTGCCGCTGGTCAACCGTGGCCAGCGTTTCGAAGGCTTCACCGCGCCGGGCGAGCGCGTACTGGCGTGGGCGCGCTCGGTGATGGCGGCTTATGACGGTTTGCACGCGGAAGCGGCGGCGTGTCGCGGCAACCTCATCGGTACGCTGCGACTGGGCGTGGTGCCGCTGTCGAGTTTCGATCCGCTGCCGTTGATGCAACGCCTGCACAGCGCGCACCCGAATTTGCGCTTTGAAATGTCGGCGCTGAGTTCCGAGCAGATCCTCGAACATCTAGCGAACAACCGCATCGACCTCGGCGTGTCCTATCTGGATCGTCTGGATCACGAACGTTTCGAATCACTAGCCTTCAATGAAACCCGCATGGGCCTTTTGTACGATCAGCGCACCTTTACCTTCGGCGACGCACCACTGAGCTGGCAATCGCTGATCGAACTGCCGCTGGGCATGCTCACCAGCGGCATGCATTTTCGTCAGTCCATCGACCACAACTTCCACAGCCGCGGCCTGACCCCGCAACCGTTGCTGCAAACCGACGCTGTCCATCAATTGTTACAAGCCGTGCACGGCGGTTTTTGCTGCGCGATCATGCCGCTGGACGGTGGGCTGGAAAAACTCACCGATCACCTGCGTCTGCAACCCATCGAAAACGCCCAGACCCTCGCCCCGCTTGGCTTGATCATGCGCCGTGGCGCCCCGCGTTCAGCGCTGGCCGAGGCCTGTTTCGCGCTGTATCAGCAATCGCCAGATGCCTCATGATCGACGGTATCTATCGATAGATCGACACTAGCGATTAGACGCGACAACTTGCCGCGCCTAGTCTTAACGTTGATCAAACCGTCGGTGATGCCATGAACGCCAAGCGCCCAGCCTGCGCGGCGCCTGCACTTGAAACGCCCGCGCCTGCCGCCAGCCAGACCTACAGTTACAGCGATTTGCCCCGCGAGGAATCGGCCAGCACTGCGCTGGCCGAGGAAGTTGCGTTGGCCATCGCCTACAACGGCATCAGTCAGGCAGTGATGCTGGTGACGCCGACCGACCTTGAAGATTTCATCGTCGGCTTCAGCCTCGGCAGCGGCATCATCATCGATGCCACCGACATCTATGACCTTCAACTGACCGGCGCCGGCTCCGCGCAATATGCGCAAGTGACCATCGCCAATCGCGCGTTCTGGAACCTCAAGCAGCAACGCCGGCAATTGGCTGGCACCAGCGGCTGCGGGTTGTGCGGTGTTGAAGCGGTGGAGCAGGCATTGCCCGACTTGAAGGTACTGCCCGGCGCGCCGCTGCCACCGATCGAATGGCTCGACGGTTTGCGTCAGCGCATCAGTGCGTTTCAACCGCTCGGTCAGCATTGCGGTGCGGTGCACGCAGCGGTGTTCATGAACGCCAGCGGCGAATTGCTGCTCGGTCGCGAGGACATCGGCCGGCACAACGCCCTCGACAAGCTGATCGGCGGACTGATCCGCCAGAAGATATCCACAGACGGCGGACTGGCGATTGTCACCAGCCGCTGCAGCCTCGAATTGATCCAGAAAGTCTTACGCGCCGGCATCCAGACCCTGGTCAGCCTGTCCGCACCGACCGGCCTTGCCGTGCAATGGGCGCGTCGACACAACCTCAATCTCATCCACCTGCCGCAGAAAAGTGCGCCGCGGGTGTATAGCCCCGCGATGGAGAATCAAGCGTGAGCCAACATCATCAAGCCGACCAGAAACCTGTCCCGCGCTACAAGCCTTACAAAGGTGCCGCCGGCGGCTGGGGTGCCCTGATCAGTGTGGCCCAGGCCTGGTTGACCAGCGACAACGCCCTGAAAAACCTGCGCATGATGCTCAAGACCAACCAGAACGGCGGTTTCGACTGCCCAGGTTGCGCTTGGGGCGATTCGCCGGAAAGCGGCATGGTCAAGTTCTGCGAAAACGGCGCCAAAGCGGTGAACTGGGAAGCGACCAAGCGCCGCGTCGATGCCAAGTTCTTCGCCAAGCACAGCGTCACTTCGCTGTTGGAGCAGAGCGATTACTGGCTGGAGTATCAGGGCCGTCTGACCGAGCCGATGGTCTACGACGCCGAAACCGATCGCTACAAACCGATCAGTTGGGACGACGCCTACACGCTGATTGCCAAGCACCTGCAAAGTCTGCCGAGCCCGGACCTGGCCGAGTTCTACACCTCGGGTCGCGCCAGCAACGAGGCGGCGTACCTGTATCAGCTGTTCGTGCGCGCCTACGGCACCAACAACTTCCCTGACTGCTCGAACATGTGCCACGAGGCCAGCGGTGTGGCGTTGGCGCAAAGCGTCGGTGTCGGCAAAGGCACCGTAACTTTCGACGACTTCGAGCACGCCGATGCGATTTTTGTCTGGGGTCAGAATCCGGGCACCAACCACCCGCGCATGCTCGAACCGCTGCGTGAGGCGGTGAAACGCGGCGCTCAGGTGGTGTGCATCAACCCGTTGAAAGAACGTGGACTGGAGCGTTTTCAGCATCCGCAACACCCGATCGAAATGCTCACCAACGGCGACAAGCCGACCAACACCGCCTACTTCCGTCCAGCACTCGGTGGCGACATGGCGCTGCTGCGTGGCATGGCCAAGTTCCTCCTGCAGTGGGAGCGCGATGCGCAGAAGGCTGGCGAGCCTGCGGTGTTCGATCACGACTTCCTCAATGCTCACAGCGCTAACGTGCTGGAGTATCTCGGCGTGGTCGATGACACGCCGTGGGAACAGATCGTCGAGCAATCCGGCCTGACCCTCGTAGAAATCGAACAAGCCGCGCGCATGTACGCCAAAGGCAAGAACGTGATCATGTGCTGGGCAATGGGCATCACCCAGCATCGCCATTCGGTGCCGACCATTCAGGAAATCGCCAACCTGATGCTGCTGCGCGGCAACATCGGCAAACCGGGCGCCGGCCTGTGCCCGGTACGTGGTCACAGCAACGTGCAGGGCGACCGCACGATGGGTATCAACGAGCGTCCGCCGGTGGCGTTCCTCGACTCGCTGGAGCGTCGCTTCCAGTTCAAGGTGCCGCGCCACAACGGCCACAACGTGGTTGAAGCCATCCACGCAATGGCCGAGGGCCGCGCCAAAGTCTTTATCGGTCTGGGCGGTAACTTCGCCCAGGCCACGCCGGACAGCCCGCGTACGTTTGCCGCGCTGAGCAACTGCGACCTGACGGTGCAAATCAGCACCAAACTCAACCGCAGCCACCTGGCCCACGGTAAAGACGCGTTGATCCTGCCGTGCCTGGGTCGTACCGACATCGATATCCAGACCGAAGGCCCGCAAGCCGTCACCGTGGAAGACTCGTTCAGCATGGTTCACGCCTCCAACGGTCAGTTGCAGCCACTGTCGAACCAGATGCGCTCGGAGCCGTCGATCATCGCCGGTATCGCTGCCGCCACGCTGGGCAGCAAACCGGTGGACTGGAACTGGCTGGTGGCCGATTACGGACGCATTCGCGAGCTGATCGCCGACACCATTCCCAACTTCAAAGAGTTCAACGAGAAGATCAAGAACCCGGGCGGCTTCTACCTCGGCAACAGCGCTGGCGCACGCAAGTGGAACACGCCATCGGGCCGGGCCAATTTCCGCGCCAACATGCTACCGAAAGATCTGGTGCACGAACGCACCCGCGCCACCGGGCAGCTACCGGACCTGATCTTGCAATCGATGCGTTCCCACGATCAATACAACACCACGATTTATGGTCTCGACGACCGTTATCGCGGCGTGAAGGGCCAGCGTGATGTGCTGTTTGCCAACGAGGCCGACATCATTCGTCTGGGCTTCCGGCCGGGGCAGAAGGCTGACATCGTTTCGATATGGGACGATGGTCGTGAGCGTCGGGTGAAGGGCTTCACGCTGCTGGCATTTGATATTCCGGCCGGGCAAGCGGCGGCGTATTACCCGGAAGTGAATCCGTTGGTGCCATTGGAGAGCACCGGGGATGGCAGTCATACGCCGACGTCGAAGTTCATTGCGATTCGGTTGGAAGCGGCGAGTGAGACTGGGCTTATCATGGCCAAGTCCGCTTAAAGGCTGCGATCTTTTTGCTTTTGATCGTTCCCACGCTCCGCGTGGGAACGCAGACCGGGACGCTCCGCGTCCCAATAGCAGACGCAGAGCGTCCAAGGATGCATAACCACGCAGAGCATGGTTACGATCATCTCTTGTTTTTTGCGTTTCCATGGCCCACAAAAAAGGCCGCTTTTTCACAAAAGCGGCCTGTCCGAAGTAGCTAAAGACCTGCGAAAAACAGTTAAGTTCCGGTGATAAAACAGTAACTTGCAATATTGTATACAAGTCGTGTTATTCGTCGGATTTCGATTGTCACGCTCGTTACACAGCCTCAGGATCGGCGCCGTCATCCCTTTGAGGCTCCTCTATGAAGTTCTCCTCGATTCTCTTGTTGTCCCTTGGCCTGGTCAGTGGTTTTGCTTCCGCAGGCGGCACCACCGAAGCAGGTGTGGGCGGCGCATTGGGCGGGGTTCTTGGCTCGGTCGTCGGTCAGTCCTTAGGCGGCAATACAGGTTCCACCATCGGCGCGGCCCTGGGCGGCGCGGGTGGTAGTGCGGTCGGCGCCGACAAACGCAGCCGTGGCGAAGCCGCCATCGGTGGTGCGTTGGGCGCGGCAGGCGGTAACGTGGTTGGTCGCAGCATGGGCGGCACCACCGGCAGCCTGATCGGCTCCGCAGCAGGTGGCGGCGCCGGTGGCGCGCTGGGTAACTACATGGGCAACAAGAGTGATGACGACGATCGTCGTTACGACCGTCGCCATGATGATCGTCGCTACTACCGCGACGGCCACCCAGGTCGCGGCCATGCCTATGGCCACCGCAAGCATCACAAGCACTATCGCCACCGTTAAGGCGAATGCTTGAACAAAATCGCAGCCCGAGGGCTGCGATTTTTTTTGCCTTTTTCAAACCACAAGGTATTCCAGTGCCTGCCGCAGCTCGGCGGGAATCGGCACCGGCTGGTTGCTCGCCCGATCGACGAATACATGAACGAAGCGCCCGGACGCGCAGGCCTCGCTTTCGCCGACCTTGAACACTGCCAGTTCATATTGCACCGAACTGTTGCCCAACTTGCCGACTCGCAGACCGATCTCGATCAGATCCGGGAAGGCGATCGAGGCGAAGTAATCACACGCCGAACTCACCACGAATCCCACCACCTCACCGTCATGGATATCCAGACCACCAACCTGTATCAGGTAAGTGTTCACCGCCGTATCGAAGAAGCTGTAATAGGTGACGTTGTTGACGTGACCGTAGGCGTCGTTGTCGTGCCAGCGTGTGGTGATGGGCTGGAAGTGCGGGTAGTCGGTGCGCTGAGGGGTGGACATGGTTGAGCTGATTCTCCTGTTTTTCAGTGAGGCCGCTTGCCCTCACCCTAGCCCTCTCCCAAAGGTAGAGGGGACTGACCGAGGTGTTTTCTCGGAATACACCGACTGGATCCTCCGAGTCGGACTCAAGCGTTGAAACCCACGCAGATCGGCTCCCTTTCCCCTCGCCCCCTTTTGGGGGAGAGGGCTGGGGTGAGGGGGATCGATTCTGGCGGCGACATCACATTTGAGCAAACCCCTTCCCTTGCGCCGCCAACTCACCAATCAACCGCGCCGGTCTCCACTGATCGCCCTGCCGCGTCTCCAGCGCAAGCAAGCGCTGATGAATAGCCGCCAGCCCTTGCTGATCGGCCCAGGCCATCGGCCCGCCCTTCTCCGCCGGGAACCCGTAGCCGTTCAGATACACCAAATCGATGTCGTGGGCGGATCCGGCAATACCTTCCTGCAAAATCTTCGCGCCCTCATTGACCAACGCTAACAGGCAGCGCTCCAGAATCTCCTCCGGACCAATCTCGCGGCGCTGGAAGCCCAGCCCTTCGCTGACCCGCAATACCAGCGCATCGACCTCAGGATCATGCTCAGCCTGTCGACTGCCCGGCTCGTAATGGTAATAACCGTTGCCAGACTTCTGGCCAAACCGGCCCAGCTCGCACAGCCGGTTGTCCACCTGAACCTCCGGCGCATCCTGGCCCTTGCCGGCCAGTTCGCGGGCACGCCATTCCAGATCGATACCGACCACGTCGTACATGCGAAACGGTCCCATGGCAAAACCGAAACCTTGCAGCGCCGCGTCGACCTGCTGTGGATAAGCGCCTTCAAGCAACATCTTGCGCGCCTCCAGCACATACGGATGCAACATGCGATTGCCGATAAATCCGTGGCAGTTACCCGACACCACACTGACCTTGCCCATACGTTTGCCCAGCGTCAGCGCTGCTTCCAGAGCGGCCGGTGAAGTCTGCGCGCCGCGCACGATCTCCAGTAGTTTCATGATGTGTGCAGGGCTGAAGAAATGCAGGCCCAGCACTTGCTCCGGACGCCTTGTCGCGGCAGCAATCGCATCGATATCCAGCGCCGAGGTATTGCTCGCCAACAGTGCCTCAGGCTTGAGCAAGCCATCCAGCTCACGGAAGATCTTCTGCTTCAGCTCAAGATTTTCGTACACCGCCTCGATCACCAGATCGACATTGCGAATCGCCGCATAATCCGCCGCCGTACTCACCCGTGCGATACGCGCATCCGCCTCGGCCTGATCAATTCGCCCCTGGCGAACGCTATGTGCATAAGTCTCGGCCACGTTGACGAGTGCCTGTTCAAGCATCTGTGGGTTGTTATCCACCCACTGTACGCTCACGCCGGCATTCGCCAGGCACATGACAATGCCACGGCCCATGGTGCCCGCGCCGATTACGGCGGCCTGCTGAATATCGAAGGATGTCTGGCTCATGTTGTTCTCTTGTTGGCGATCCAAAGACTGGTCTCACCTTAGTCAGCCAACGACGGTTTTTGAAGTTTATTACCGTGATGATCGACATTCAGCGAATGGATACAGCCCCAGACTTGATGACACTTAATGTAGGAGCTGCCGAAGGCTGCGATCTTTTGACCTTGAACAAATCAACATCAAAAGATCGCAGCCTTCGGCAGCTCCTACAAGGATCAGAGGTGCTCTTGCGCCCAGCTGCGGACTTCGGCGTAGGGATATTCCTCCAATGCCGCAAACCCCGGAATCGCTCGCGCCTTTAGCTTGGTGAACAACGGCACGCTGATCCCGCACAAAAACCGTGTCAGCCGCTCCGCCGTAGGAATCACCGCGGTGTGCTGCTCATGCCTGTGGATAAAGTCGCCACACAGCGCCGCAAAGTTTTTATCCACAAGCGCGGGCAATTCTGGTGGTGCCGGCAATCGCGCAACCTGCCCGTGACACACCGAACAATGCCCACAGCACTCAGGTGCATTGAGATCACCGAAATACTCGGCCAAGCGATAGCCCAGACAACGCTCGGTGGCGAATACTTCAAGCATCGCGTGGATGCGTGCCACTTCGGCCTGCTCGTGCCGGGTGAAATATTCGTGCAACTCAGCGCTCAGGGCATCGGTGTCAAAGTCGCTGTTCAGCAGGCTGTAGACCTCGGTCATCTGCTTGCTTTCCAGCTCGACCCAGCCCTTTTCCTGAAAATAATCCAGCGCCTTCACTACCCGATTGCGCTCGGCGGAATACTGCGAGTACATCGCCTCGAAATTCACCGTGGCCCAGGTGCGCGCGCGCGCCGAGGTTTGAATGATCGCCGCGACGAAATCCCTGCGTTCACCTTCGAAACGCTCAAGCAGCGCTTCGGGTTCCAGCAGGTATTTGAAACGGTATTCGGCGTAATAGGCGTAGCGCGGCGCGATCAAACCGCGCAGTTCCATCTGCACCAGCAAAGTCTTCAGCGGCAGTGCGCGAATGTTGCTCTGATCCGCCAGCGGCCCGAGCAGAAACTCCCACTGCCCTTCCGGCGCCGAGGCCTTCAGTTCGTCGAGCACGTAGCGGATGCCGTCACGCTCCGGCGTATCGCCGTAGACGAAGTTTTCCAGCACATTGAGGCTGTCGCGATTGGCCAACACCAGGCAGTCCGACGGCTGCCCGTCACGCCCGGCGCGGCCGATTTCCTGACTGTAGTTTTCGATGGATTTGGGCAGATCGAAGTGCACGACGTTGCGGATATCACTCTTGTCGATGCCCATGCCGAACGCGATGGTTGCGACGATGCAATTGGATTGCCCGGCCATGAAGCGTTTCTGGATCGCTTCGCGTTTGTCGTGAGCTAAACCGGCGTGATACGCCTCGGCCTGAATGCCGTTGCGCTCAAGGTGTTCGGCGATATGTTCGGCGGTTTTCTGCAACGTCACATAGACGATGCTCGGCTGCCCCGCACGCTCACTCATCCATTCCACCAGACGCCGCCGTTTGTCCTGACCGCGCACCGGTTCGACCAGCAGATTGAGGTTGGGCCGGTAGAAGCCGGTGGTCACCACATCGTCAGCGGCGATAGCGAATTTGGCCTGCATGTCGGCGATGACTTTCGGCGTCGCGGTAGCCGTCAGCAGTAAGGTTTGCGGGATGTTGAACTGGCGTTGGTAATCCGGCAGCTTGAGGTAGTCAGGGCGGAAATTGTGGCCCCATTCCGAGATGCAATGCGCCTCGTCCACCACCAACAGCGAGATCGGTACCTGCTGCAAAAAATTGCGGAAACGCTCGTTCTTCAAGCGTTCCACCGAGATCATCAAAATCTTCAATTCACCCGAACGGGCGCGGGCCATCACGTCATTGGCGTCATCGCGGCTCTGCGCCGAATCGATGCTGCCGGCCGAAATACCGTGTCGCTGCAAGAAGGCCAGTTGATCCTGCATTAACGCCAGTAACGGCGAGACCACCAACGTCAGGTGCGGCAGCATCAGTGCCGGCAATTGATAACAAATCGACTTGCCGGAACCTGTGGGAAAAATCGCCGCCGCCGAGCGCCCGGCCAGCACCGCGCTGATCGCGGTTTCTTGCCCGGGTCGAAACTGTGGAAAACCAAAAACCTGTTCCAGGGTGTTGTGCATTCGCTGTCACTCCGTTGACTGCTGCCATGCCAACAGCCTAGCGGGCGATCGCAGCGAGTCGAGAAAAGGTCGGGGCCAAATCGATTCGGAATGATACAGCGATTACTTGAACGCCACGGTCCCTGTGGGAGCGAGCCTGCTCGCGAAGAGGCCGGTCAGAACAACGCAAAATCCTGAAGTTCAGGGACGCAACACCGCCACCCGCAACTGCTCGTTCAGCATTTGCTCATGCACGCCTTGGCTCTTGCTCGCCCACAGCGCATGGGCCGGGCTGATGTCGCCAGTGAACGCTGCCGCCAACTGACGCAGATCAGCGACGCTGCGCACACGCGGGCAGAAAGGTTGCTCATCACAGTTCTGACTGGCATTGCGATAGGTAGTCAGCAAACCCTCCCAGAGGCCGTCGCGCACGTGGCGAATCGACTTCAGTTGCACGTGCGGTACACCGAGTCGCTGCTCAAGCCCTTCCTCATCCAGTGCTTCGCTGGCCAACAGAGCTTTGGCGAACATCAACACCTCACCGCGCGACGCCGTGTCCATGCTCGCCTGGCTGATCAGTGCCTCCGGCCAATCGGTGCGATCGAGACGGTCCAGCACCCATGCATTGCCAATGTCAGAGGCCATGGCCAAACGGCAAGTGCCCAGCCCGAGCAATAAAATTGCGGCCATTCGTAGCCAGTGCATACCTAATTCCCTTTAAGCGCGTGTCAGACGTTTGGAAACGCCCTACAGATTCTGGCGCGCACGATACAGCGGTTTACCGCGAATCGCCTGACAATCACGTAGGAATTATTACGCCTAAGGGTTTTGGCCTGAAAAAGCTGCGAAAACACGTAGGGCATTTCCTCAAAACACGGAAAAACCCCTACGAATACTGTCCATTGCGGCTGTCTTGTCCCACCGCGAAACGCCCTTCTATAGTGGCCGGCGCGGCTGCAAACCCGTTGCCGGCCCGCCCCAGCGCTTTCGAACAGGACACGCCTGACAATGATCAACCGCTATCGCCCCCTCAAGACCTGCTACAGCGAAAACCCGGTACTGCTTATCGACAGCCACTCCAGCCAGACGGATTTGATCAATGCCGCCGACCAGCGTCTGCGCGCAGCCGGTGATTTACTGGAAACGCTCTACTGCTTATGTTTCAAACAGGCTGACGTGAAAGATATTCCCAACATCGTTAACGCTCTTTATTTACTGGTACAGGATGGTTGCAACTTGCTTGAAGTTGCCAAACAAAAACCACCACAAACAACATACAACTAAGCCGCATTACAAATGCGGAAACACCACCACGCTTTATTTATGCATGCAACTAACACTAACTTGTCCGCTCTTACAACTAAACGAGAGCAACACCATGACAGTGTTAACTATATTTTTTTGCGGCACCGGTTCCAACAAGTTCGATACCGCCCATGAAAACTTCTGGGACGGCGAACTGATTTCTACGCTGGCTGCCAACCATACCGGCCGTGAGTTCGCCGAATGGATCGTCGTTGACGGGCCGGGCAGCGGCAACCTGCAAGCCGACGACCTGTTCACCAAGACCAAGGAGTACGGCCTGACCGGCACGTTGTTCGGCAAAGGCTGGGAGGAAAACGTGCAGCATGCCGTCAATGTCATCAAGGGCAAATGCGACTGGCAGCGCGAGCAACTGACCGAGGCTGAATACAACCGCCTTAAAGCCGCAGGGATTCCTATTGAGGATGTAAAGGTCGAAGGCTCGTGGTTCTGGCGCAAATATAACTACGGTGATCGCAGCGTGACCCAACAGAAGTTACAGGAGCAGATCATCAAGACGTTTCGCAAGGACGGTGTCATTCCCACCCAAGTCAATCTGGTGGGCTGGAGTCGCGGCGGGATAAGTTGCCATATGCTGGCCAATGCGATGTTAAATGATCCTCAACTTAACAATATCCCGGTGAATATATTCGCCCTTGATCCAGTCCCGGGAATCGGCAACTTCCAGGATCAGCGCGTCAAACTCGGCGCCAACGTCAAAGAATATGTCGCCTTCTATGCCCGCGATGAACGCTCCAAAGGTTTCAGTTGCGTCATTCCACAAACTGCCACCGACACCAAAACCTGCGTCTACCCGATGGCCGGCCGTCACGCGACCATGGCCGGTAACGCCACCGCTGCCGGCGGCGTACCCACCCACAGCGACGACCTGAAAACGCTGATCGAGCCTGGCCGCATCGTTCGCCACCTCGCCGAAACCTGCCTCAAGCGCTGGGGCGTGCAACTGAACAAAACCCTGAACCTGAGCGAAACAGATCTGCTGCGCCTGACGGGCGCCATCGTCGCCGACGAAGCGCGCTACGAACGGATGCACAGCGTTTCCTACACCTACTTCACCGAACTGGATGAAGGTGAGCGCTATGTTTCGCTGGGTAGCAAAGGGGTGCCGTTTTCGGCGGTGAAAGGCACGATCTACGCGCCTGCGACGGGGCTAACGACGAGTGTGCTGGATGTGGCGGCGTATCGCGTTATTGGTTGAGGCGGAGCGGCGACCGATAGGTTGTTAACCAAGAAGGAAATAGAACGATGAACAGTACGAGCGATGAATCGGAACAGGCTAGCGAAGAGGAAACCTACGAGGCATGGGTCATCAGGCAGGTCCAAGCCAGCATTGATGATCCTCGGCCAAGCATTTCCGATGAAGTAAGCAGGAAACTGATGGCAGATAAACGCGCACGTTTAAGACGTCTGAAGGATTGTCAGCAATGACCTATTTAATCTACGTCCTGTTCCTACGAGGACAGACTCCTTGTCTTCTATCGCCGTCGTGTAGCTCGTCTCTATAGTCGTAACTGTCGCTGCCAAATCAGCGGCTCGGGCTTGGTCACCCGTATTAGATGCGCATTCACAGTCGTTGTATGCTGCTGGCGTTTTTTTGTGTCAGCACGCTTTATGGCGGCTGTGTTCGGGACACCTTCGGGTGTGCCGGTTGTGAATGCCTCATCGGTTGACCAACCCGAACGCAGTCCGCCACCTATCGCTTGGTCACGGTGGGTGCGGATTCTCATGACGCATAACGAGGCAAAAAATAATGAAATCATGGAATCAATTCACCACCGATCGCTACCGCCCACTCGAATCCAACCTCACCGACACCAAGCCCCTGATCATCGACACAACGGCCAATCCACAAGACATCCTCGAATGCGCCGTCCAGCGCCTGCGCGCTTCAAGCGACCTGCTAAAAACCCTCTACTGCCTCAGCTTCAAACAAGCCGACGTCGAAGACATCCCCCACATCACCCACGCTCTCTATCTGCTGACGCAGGATGGCAGTGACCTGCTGCAAGTCGCACAGCAGCAGATGCTCAACTGGAAGGCTCCAGCCTGAAATCAAGTGATCGTATCGCTCTTTTGCACTCTGTAAGAGCGATCAAAAAAACGGTAATCAACCATGGGAGCAACCATGAGCAAATTCTTTGATGAGCTGATGGAAAGCGTGCGAGAAATGGACGAAATTCTGCGTGGTGAATGTGCACCATCGCGTACATCCAAGGCTGGCAGAATGATTCAAAAAAACCAACAGACTCTCGATGAACAGCCTCGCTTTAAGGATCGAAAATCCAGACCTATCACTCCACACGATTGCGCTACACTGGAGTCCTGCACCAAGAGGCCTATGAAATGAGCGAATTGACGTTCCAGCAGAAGCAGGCTTATTACGACAAAGTACGCCGGTCAAACTATCTGGCGAGCTTACGTCTGGAAGGTTTCGATACCAGCCGTGCCGATGCCGAGAAACCGCTTCCATCAAGGGAATCGGTCATTGAAAAATATCGTCAGACTGCACGTTAATGACGGACAAATATGGGGTCGGACAAGACCCCTATTGCTACCCTCATAGTGATGTTCTGCGTAACTTGCTCGACATCCACTCTGAGGAAGAACTGCAAAAAGCAGAGCGAGAGCTCTCGGAAATCGCGATCAGTCGATTTCGTCTTCTCCCCCCTCCTTATGATTTAAGTGTCCTGCAGCACGCCCATAAAACTCTTTTTTGCGATGTTTACGATTGGGCCGGGCAGTTGCGTACCGTTAACATCAAAAAGGGACAAACATTTTTCTGTACTGCAGAGCGAATTCTTCCAGAAGCGCAAAAAATCTTTAGCGTGATGGAGCGCTCGGCGTGGTTCGCGGGAATGGGCAAACCAGAACTTGTGGTGAACATCGCTGAGGCTTATGGCGATTTGAATGTCATCCATCCTTTTCGCGAAGGTAATGGCCGAGCGCAACGCCTATTATTTGAACAAATCATTATTAACGCAGGCTTCCCAGTCGATTGGTGGCTCGTTAAAGATGACGCTTGGGTCCCAGCAAACATTGATGCTGTGTCATGTGATTATCGGGGGCTAGTGGCGATCTTTGACCGCTGCATTGGCGAAAAGCTGGCTTTTTAAGTGGCAGTATTCTGGTAGTTAAGGCCATTTTCTGCGGGAATATTGCCAGTTAGTCTTGTTTTCGCCCACAAAAAAGCCGCCCCTAAAGGGCGGCTTTTTCATTCACTACAAACCAAGTCTTACAACTTCGGCCCTGCAGCCTTGATCGCGTCGCTCACTTCGAACTTCTTGAAGTTCTCGATGAACAGACCGGCCAGTGCTTTCGCTGCCTCGTCGTATGCAGCCTTGTCAGCCCAGGTGTTGCGTGGGTTGAGCAGGTTGGTTTCAACGCCCGGTACGGCCAGTGGCACGTCGAGGTTGATGGTGTC
>Ga0157369_10001221_pt1 | contig 31984 bp, 32 predicted proteins | sample C25metaG_FD_113461 | JGI IMG/M metagenome (GOLD analysis project Ga0157369, IMG submission 113461) | Corn rhizosphere microbial communities from Kellogg Biological Station, Michigan, USA - C2-5 metaG | ecosystem: Host-associated > Plants > Roots > Rhizosphere > Soil | place: USA: Michigan... | reverse complement strand
GGCCCAATTCTCTGCGCTGCGCGCCGGGGCCCATATCCCTGCGCACTGCGGCGTCTCAAACGCATTCCTCACCGCCCATCTCGGCCTGATCGTACCCGAAGGCTGCCGCATTCGGGTGGGGAATGAAGAACGCCAATGGAGTGAGGGGCGCGGCTTGGTCTTTGACGACTCCTTCGAGCATGAAGTGTGGAACGAGGGCGACTCGAGACGCATTGTGTTCATCGCGCGGTTCTATCATCCGGCGCTTACCGAATCCGAAATCGAAGCACTCGGCATGCTGCATGAGCGTGTTCGCGCGCTCGTCGGCGAGAATACAGCGACCCAGCGGGAATTGCTTCGCAGCCTGCGAAGGAGCAGTTGAATAATAAAGAGGACGAAGATGCCGATATTACCACTTGAAGAACGGGCTGCACTCGATCCAGAGGATTTTTCCCAGACTTTTCTTCTGCAGAATCGACCTGTCATCATGCGTCGCGCGATCGCACACTGGCCCGCGGTCCAGAAGTGGTCTCCAGAGTATCTGCGGACGATGGTGGAAGGAGCGAAAGTAGTAATCCAATCAAAGTCTGATTATGGCCTGAGTGGATCGAAGCGGCATTTTGAAGAGAGTAAGGAAGTTGACTTCGCAAAAGTCGTAGACATGATGACGCTCGATGATGCGCCTGACATGTCCTATGTCCGGCAGACACAAGTATGGAAAGACATTGCAGCGCTTGTGGATGATATTCAGCCTCTCAGATATGGGCCGGCAAACCTTGCCACGACTGGCGGCAATCTGTGGATCGGGCCTGCGGGAACAATTGCCCAGATGCACTGGGACCTAGGGCACAACCTGTTTGCCCAGATTCGCGGGGAGAAGAAGTGGATACTGGTGCCACCGTCAGAGTCGCACATGACCTACGGTAATAAATTTTCATTGTCAGAAATAGTTCTGGATCCCCTCATCCGCGAGAGATTTCCGGTTGCCTTAGTTGAAAATATGGAGAAAACTATGACCTCATCCGCAAACCTTGAGGACTTGGTCAACAGTGGTTTTAACGGTTCAGAACGCCGTCTTCTATATAGCTGGCTTGCGCAAATGAATAATTGCGACGTAAATGCAGAAGAGCCTGATCCGGAGAAGACGCCTCTTTTCCTCGCCGCCCATCGGTATATAGGAACACTATCAGCAGGGGACCTGATGTTCATTCCGTTTGGCTGGAGACATTACGTCCGTTCCATGAGCGCCAGCATATCGATGAACTGGTTCTTCGTTCCTCAACAGAGTTTGCCGCCTGAGTTAAATATCAACAGAACTTTGCTTGAGCACCTCGTCCACGCAGCGTGAGATCGGAGCTGAGCGCATCTACTTCATTGCTCATTTCCCATTATGGAACCAAAATCCGCAGCGAGTGCAAAGCCAAGCTGGATTTTGCTTGACGCTACCATGTTGCGGGCAGAACATGTTTTTGTCAGGCCCTTCTGCCAGAAATGAAAAGGAGATCGCTATGGAAGATACTATTCACTCCTTAACGGAAACGCCGCTGGCGGCTTCAATAAGCAACCTTGATATTGTCCGTTCCTGGAAAGATCCCAGGTATCGGCGCAATCTCTCCGCTCAGCAGTTACAAAAATTGCCCGAACATCCTGCCGGCGCCGCCATGCTGACTGATCGAGAACTGAAAGCAGCCAGCGGATTGGTCGATGGTGAAGATGAGTTCGGGGTATTGACTACATCGTTCGACTGCACCTCGCCTACTTTCCTCAATTCGCGAATGTGTGGCTGCAAATAAATAGCGGCAAGGTCGGCCAGACACAGAGTTTCTATCAGACAAAGGAGATCGCAATGGAAGGCACTATTCACTCGTCAATGGAAACGCCGGTCGCGGCTTCAATGAACAACCTTGATATTGTCCGTTCCTGGAAGGATCCCAAATATCGCCGCACTCTCTCTGTCCAGCAGCTGCAAACATTGCCGCAGCATCCCGCCGGGTCCGCGACACTGACCGATCAGGAATTGAAGGCGGCCAGCGGACTGATGCTCGCAGAGGATGAATTTACGGCAATAACCACCTCGATCTTTTGCACAACGACGACATTCAACCATTGGAAGTCATGTGGTTGCCCATAGCCACAGAGTCTGGCGCATACTAAAGAAAGGAGATCGCGATGGAAGGCACAGTTCACTCTTCACCGGAAACGCCGGTTCCAATGACCAATCTCGACGTTGTCCGCTCGTGGAAGGACCCGAGATATCGCCGCAGTCTCTCTGCGCGGCAGCTTCAGGCATTGCCGGGGCATCCCTCCGGCGCCGCGATGCTGACTGATCAAGAGCTGAAGGTGGCCAGCGGACTGAGCTTCGAGGAGGAAGAATTTGCGGTATTAACTACCTCGAGACTTTGTACAACCACAACATTCAACCATTGGCATGCATGTGGCTGCCCTTGATGTTGAAACATGAGCCGTGGACTCTGATACCCGTACAGGTCCTGGCTCTCCTCTAAATTTACAATGCAAGTTTATGGCTTGATGGGTCCGCTCTCCCGGCGGACCCCCAGGCATAATCCTGTAGCCTATTCGTCCTCTTGTGCCTGCAAACGACACCACACCTGCAAAAGACATCACGATAAGCCAAGCCATTCTCCATGATCCTGCGTGGCAGCGGGCATGGACGTTAAATGAGCGCCTCTCCAGATTCCGGCAGATCAAAACCCGGCTCGCAACGGACCGTGAGCTTGCGGCGGAAACTCTTGCCCTGTGGCGCGCCAGTTCACCTTTTGATAAAGGCACATACTTTGCCGACCGGCTCGCCATGGAAGGCATTACCGAAGATGAGTTCAGGCAGCTCCTTGGAATACCTGCTGAAGCACTAGGTGGGGATGATCCACCGCAGGCATGGGTACAGACGCTCGCCCGCGCCTACTCTCAATTAGCATCGTCGCCTGCCGGACATCAGGACTGGAATGGCGACGAAAGTTTTCCCCACGCTGGTTTTCTTGAACTGGTTGAGCCATTGATCGCAAATGCGCGGCTTCAACTCCAGGCAAAAGTGGAAGCGATCAAGCAAGCCCGTGCCACTGCGCCGTATGATCCCGTCTCCGCAGTGGACATCCTGTCCGCCAATCTGACCACACGCCTTCTGTCGCTGATTACCAAGACCATGGTTCTGGAATTAAACATAGCTCGGCTGGAAGGAAGGCTGGAGGGGACCACCGCGCGAGAGCGGTTCGTCCACTTCACGGAACATTTCTCCCGCCGGGAGACAGCATGCAAGCTTCTTTCCGAATACCCAGTATTGGCGCGCCAGCTTGTGTGCAGTGTTGAACACTGGATCGACTTCAGCGCGGAATTTCTCGAGCATCTGGCCGCTGATTGGGAAGCAATAGCAAAACTCTTTAACTGTGATCCAAAATCCGGGCGACTGGCAGAAGCCGTGGCGGGCGCAGGCGATACACACCGCCAGGGAAGGTCTGTGCTCATAGCCCGCTTTAAGGATGGCCTGAAGCTTGTGTACAAACCACGCTCCATCGCGGTCGATGTTCATTTTCAGCAATTCCTGCAGTGGGTGAATTCCAAAGGCGCAACTCCTCAACTGCGGACCTTGAAGCTGCTGAATCGGGAAGGCTATGGCTGGGTGGAGTTTGTCCAGACTGCCGGGTGCCAATCGAAGGAAGAAGTCGCCCGTTTTTATGAACGGCAGGGAGCGTACCTGGCTATCCTTTATATATTGGAAGCCACGGACTTTCATTTTGAAAATCTTCTGGCCTGCGGTGAACACCCAGTCCTGGTGGACCTGGAAGCACTCTTCCATCCCAGGCTCCGCGAATTCGATATCAACTTGCCCGATCTCCGCATGGCAGCCCGGGCCAAAAGCAGATCGGTTCTCAGGACAGGGCTGCTTCCCAAGAGAGTCGGCGCGCGGGCGGATTCCATTGGCATGGAGCTTAGCGGCCTTGGCTACGCAGGCGGCCAGGTTAAAGAAAACATCCTGCAATGGACGAGCGAAGGCACAGACGAAATGGCGGCGGTTCAGCTACCTTTTCTTACACCTGGCGGGCACAACCGGCCCAGCATGAATGGGGTGGGAATCGATGTCCGCGAATATCTCGAGCCCATCATTTCCGGTTTTACACGGACCTATGAACTGTTTCGGACCAATCAGGGCGAGTTACTTTCTCCAGGCGACGAGGGCCCGCTCAACCGCTTCGCCCAGGATGAAATACGCGTCGTTCCGCGCGCCACACAGGGTTATGGAATGCTGCTTGCCCAGATGCTTCATCCGGATTATCTGCGTGACGCGATGGATCGCGAACGATTGCTTGACCTGTTGTGGGCTGGCGTGGAAGAAAATGCCCACCTGCTGTCGTTGATCAGCGCTGAGAGGCGCGACCTGATGGAAGCCGACATTCCCATCTTCACCACCCGTCCTGACGCAACCAACATATTCACCAGCACTGGCGAAAAAATCGAGGACTTCCTTGAAAAAACAGGATTGTCTCTTTCCCGAAAAACGGTTGAGTCCCTTGGTCCCGAGGACCTCCAAAGGCAGATTTGGTTCATCCGCGCTTCCATCGCAACTCTTGATCTTCAGAAGGACGAACTGACCCGGAAATATTACAAACCAGTGTGGCCGTCTTCCATTGTGGGCCGGAAGCAGCTCGCGCCACGATTGATCGAAGAGGCGCGCCGCGTCGGAACCCGGCTGCAGGAGCTTGCGCTCCAGGAAGAACATCACGCTACATGGATCGGCTTTGCCTATGTGAACAAGATCTGGTCGCTGGACCCGCTGTTTGAAGATCTCTACGGCGGCTCTTCAGGAATCATTCTGGCTTTGGCCTATCTGGGCTCATTCGGTTTCAGCGAATTCACCAGCCTGGCCCGCCGCGCCCTGAACACCCTGCGAACACGGCTGGAAAATAAGAATGAGCATATCCGGTCTATCGGCGCTTTTGATGGTTGGAGTGGGATCATCTACACGCTCTCGCATCTTGCGACGCTTTGGCAGGATGAGGAACTCCTCTCATATGCCGACAGCCTGCTTGACCACTTGCCTGGACTTCTGGATATGGACAAAAGCCTGGATATTATCGGCGGCTGCGCCGGCTGTATTGGTGCACTATCGGCATTCGAGCGAGTGTCAGGTTCGAACAAAGCTCTGACCGTGGCCATGCAATGTGGTGACCGGTTGCTTGCTCAGGCGCAACCCATGGAACATGGTGCTGCTTGGTTCAACAATATTGAAACCGCGAAGCCGATCACTGGATTTGCGCACGGAGCGGCGGGCATTGCCTGTGCCCTCCTGGAATTGTCCGCGCGTACCGGCAACCGGAAATATAAAGATGCGGCCATCCAGGCCATCGAATACGAACATACCCGGTACTCCGTTGCGGCGGGGAATTGGACTGACGCCGCCACGGACGAAGTGAAAGATGCGAAAGACGAAGTGGGCCCTTCCATCGCATGGTGCCATGGCGCTCCCGGCATCGGTCTGGCCAGACTGGCAGCCCTGAAACATATCGATCATCCCTTCATTCACCAGGACCTTCAGCGGGCAATCCAGGCCACGTTGAACTACGGACCTGGCGCGAACCACTGTCTGTGCCATGGCGATCTCGGCAACCTCGATTTTCTGTTCCAGGCCTCTCAGACCACAAACAACCCGGATCTGGCCGAAAAGGTTGATCAATGGACGAATCAAGTTTTGGCCAGCATGAGCAAATACGGATGGCTGTGCGGCGTTCCTTTGGCGGTCGAATCGCCTTCGCTGATGAACGGGCTGGCCGGAATCTGCCTGGGACTTCTGAGAATCGCAGCGCCGGATCGGGTACCTTCCATTCTCACGCTCTCCCCGGCTGCCATATGAAACGGAAGTAAGAAATCCACGATCCACTGCCCCGATGCAAACTCAGCGGTTCACAGGTGGTGGATAACCTCTCCGCTTCCCAGGTGCAAACCCAGAGGGTCTAGCTGTGAGCGAGCCTGCTAAACTCTCTAAATTGAATGGAAATTGAAGTCGGCCAAGCGCTCCGAACGGCGATTGTAATCGAATTTTGTAGCTGTCAAAGCCTCGCGTTTCAACAGCCTTCAACACCCCGAAATTTTCCGATGCTGAATCCAAAGGATTTCCACGAGGAGCGCCAGGTGGAGCACCTGGTTCCGAACCAGATTCCAGGCCCTTATTGAAACCTGTTGAAATTTGTTGCTCTTAAGTGATTGATATTGAACCTGTTGCACGCCGCTCGTTGAAAGCTGGTGCGATTTATTGAAGTCGGAGGCTTTCACCGTCACAAATTTGCCTACAACAGCTTGTAGTCCAAATGGTTTGTCGATGTGAGCGATTCGAGCCTTTTCTCATGTTCAGCTGCCGCGCACTAAAATAATGATGTTCCAAAAACACTTCACACTTCTCGCGGGGTGCCAATTCCACATGGCCTTGGAACTCGCAAGTAGAGTGGCGACTGCGCGAGACACCTAGGATACAAGAGAACATATGTGCCATCCACTTTTTTCATCTGCGGCGGTCTTTTTGGCAAATGCGGACGGGGAATGCTGTGGATCGAGACTTAAGCATGTTCAAGACCACTCGCGGTTACAACGATAAAGGCTAAAGATGTGGACAGCTTGCGTCTTCTTTTCCCAATGCTCGGGTCACAAGGGCGTTCTGAAGGAGCTCTGCAAAGAGATCGTAATAGCCGGTGTAGCTCCTCAGGATGTTTGTAATTTCCCGTTTCTGTGCGGCAACAACGACGCCAGGATCATCCGACGGAACTAATGGATCCCAAGAGTCAAGCGGTACGAGGTGGACAGAAGAGCTGCTCATTTTGCAGATATTCTACATAGGCATCGGGGAGTTAACTACATCTGTTGATGTTTAGCAGCAATTAAGCCGGATTGCTGGAGCCACATAATTGCTGATGCACCGGGCGAACTCCTGAATGCAGCTCTCCTTGGAAATCTAGAAATGCATGACCGTCACAAAATCGTCTACAGCGCTGTAGACGGCATACCGGAAATCAATTGTAAGTGGTTGAAAGAATGGTCGGCCTTAGCAGACGATTTTCGAACTTTTAACGGAAAAGCGCTGCGGATTGTTGCGTGGCAGCGAAGACATCTGGGCACGGGATTCTATCTGGAACATTCCAACCGTATCCGCTTTGCGGATGGTGTCATACACGTTGGGCTGATCCGCTGGAATGTGCGATCAACCTCTTCGTGATAGTGGTCCTTGATTAAGTCAATCGACTCGCGGAGCGCTGCCATCATCCCCAAACCCAGAAGATCATATCCTCTTTTTATGGCCACATCCGGCCCAATGTAGGAAAAAGCAGGTGTGAAAAGACAGCGGCCGTGAAGAGGGAGGAGATGCAAGTTCCAAAAAGGTGTCAGCAAGTATCCGAAAGAGTTCCGGCTGATGGCCATGGAACGGTATTACCGAAATCGAGCGGCTGTGCCTCGAACAGCCAACTTTCCGTCCAAGCTCTGAATCTGGTGAGTTGTCATAGCTGCTCGCGCATTTAGTTATGGGCGGCCGTGACGAATCCCAAGAACGAGGTACGTCACATGCAACGCATGCTGAAAGCTATAGTATTCGCTGTCGTCCTGGCCGGAGCTTCCTATGGCCAGATTTGTGTCAACTGCATAAAAATCCGTGTTGGGCGCCCATGGCTGATTCGAACTCCAGATCCTTCAAACAGAATCGCTGACAACTATTTCAACGAAGTGGCGCTGAGCGGTGGCGGATATCGCGGCTTCAGCGCAAACGGCGTCACGATGTCAATGGATGGAGTGCACACATGGGACATGGGAGGCGCGTTGACACAGGTGCTGTCCAGAGGGGCAACCGGCAGCTTCGATGAATGCGGCCGATGGTTGAACGACAACTATCAATCGGGAGCAACGCTCTTCGGCTTTTACCACGCGGAACATACCTGCCCTTATCCGCAGACGCATAAATCCATGGCGCTGGCTACATCCACCGACCAGGGGCACAACTGGACAATTCAGGGGCAAATCCTCGACCGCAATGACAGCGGCAGCGGCGAGACGGGAATGGGCGACTGTACTGCCACCTATGACAGCTCATTTCATTACCTGTACTGCTTGCGCGGCAGCGATCACCAGACCATCATCGCGCGCGCCCCGCTCGGTAATCCCTATCCGGGCAACTGGGTGAAGTATTTCAATGGGCTGTGGAACGGATCAGCGTTCAGCACGCAGGATACCGGCATCGGTTATATCGGATCCGGCATCTCCCTGTGGACGAGCCCGGGATACCAGGTGCTGCTGCAGTCGGAGGACACCAGCTTCCACGGCGTGAAGATGTCGCTCGCCTCGGACTGGGTCAACTTCACCAGGATCAATGAGCCCATCGTTTACCAGGACGCCTACATATGGGGCAGCTCACCCAACGAATTGTTGGCGTATCCTTCGGCCATCGACTCCACCGACGGGAACCGCCGCTGGTCAACTGGGTTCCAGCTGTGGTTCACCTGGGTCCCACCCAACGGCACGCTGAGCAGCAACCGCTATCTCGGCGCAAGGGACGTCTCGGTTACGCTGATGACTTCACCGCAGTCGCCGCAGGTGGGAGTCGAAGTCAGCCGCTGGCTCAATTCGTCGGCCGGGGAACGCTGGTCCACGACCGGACCGGTGCCGGGAAATTTCTCGTCGTTCTCATATCAGGGCGGATTCGGCTACCTGATGACCAAACAGCTCGACGCGTCATGGATCAAAATCATCGATTGCCAGAGCGACACCAACTGGGCCGGGCATCCGGACCACATCCTGACGTCCGGTTCCTGCGATACGGCCTATCACCAGGTGCGCACTGCTGGCTGGGCTTATCCGAATGGCACCCCACCCGCGAACACCTTGCCTTTGTACCGCTGTTATGACAGCACATTGCAATCACACTTCGCGTCCAACCTTTCTAACTGCGAAGGGCTGGGAGCGATGGAATCCCAGATCGGTTACGTTCTGGCCAACTGAAACTAACTTTTGAAACGGCGAGCCGGCCCCACCAGTGCGCCAGATCCGATGGGCCCCCGCTCGCGCCTTCGCAGGAAAGACAGGGAGGGTAGGTCGCATGAGCAATCGTTGTGAGAGTAAGAGTGAGTTGTTAAAAGCAGAATGATCGAAACCACTCGTCCTGGAGATCCGGCACGAGAGTTGGAACGATCCAGAGATACTAGGCAGGCTTGCCGAAGAAGGAGTGGGCTTCTGCAATATTGATCAACCACGATTGGGAAAATCACTGCGCGGAACGGCGCACGTGACGGCGCCAGTCGGTTACGTCCGCCTGCATGGACGCAACTACAAAGAGTGGTTTCAGGCCGACAACCGCAATGACCGTTGCAACTATCTGTACAAGCCGAAAGAGTTGGAAGGCTGGATAGAAAAGATCGACCATATCAGCCGTGAGACCGAAAAAACTTTTGTTGTCGCCAACAATCACTTCAAAGGCCAGGCGGCTGTAAATGCCCCGGAGTTAAAGAACATGCTCTCAGGCACCTTTGCACCTCGTCGCTACGTACATGCAAGGCTTCCGCCAGACTGTAAACCGTGAACCAGTCGCGACCTCTTTGCGCACTCTCGCCCAGGCGATGCAGCATGGCGCGAATGGAGTGTGGCGAGCGTTGCATGATCTTGGAAACTTCTTCTACTGGGCAGACTTCGATCAGATCAAAAAGCCGCTGCTGTTCGGGCTTTGTCCAGGGTCGCCACGCACGCTTTTGTGTTACGCCATGCTGACGTAAAAATCGAAAACAGGCGTCCCGCGGATTTCCCGACAATTCGACGAGGCGTGTTGCCAGGGTTGCCAACGCATTCCGTCCATGACTCTGGCCCATTTTTGCGGATCCCAAATAATTCCGGACCAGTTGCGTCGCTTCTTCCGGCCAGTCGAAAACCCGGCGCTTCCTGCGACTATCTCGTTCGCGCATACTGCAACCTCTGAAAGACGACGCGATTAATTCCACGCCGCAATCTCCGCAGGGCCTGGCCGCGCTTCCAGAGTACCTCCTTACTTATCTATGTCAGCCAGGAAGAGATTTGTGACAGGAAAATATTGTCCGGGATTTGGGACAAACTTTTGACGAAACGATTACATTCCAGTCGCTGCCAATTCTTGAACAGAGAGTTCTAATCTAGAGAAGGTAAGTAGAAGCATTTTGGCTGCCCTCCCCCCGGCGATCTGCTTTCGCTTACTGTTTGAGACCGGCTGGTCGCTGGTTATATATCCGGCCAAGACGTTCTCGCACTACCAATGCTTTTGATTTTTCACACTTGTTGCGAGGTGCCACTGGTGTCTTTATGAATACTCTTTCTGGTAAAAATCCCGTCTGGTGGGACCAGGAACTGGATCCCACGGGCAAGCCCATTCGGCTGGATGTGCGCTCTGCCGCTCGTGAAGTCTGGAACGATGCCTGTACTCGGGCTCGAGCACTGCTCGGCGAGCCATACGAGGCCGCAGGGCTCATAGAGAGGTCGGTTGCGCAGATTTCGCGCTATCTCAACCGCCGCGGAGTGGCCACTTTTTCGCAGGACACAAAGAACCTACTGATGTGCGCGTTCTGTCGAGCTCTTCGCCGACATGTAGTCAAGCTGCGTCGTATCGAACTAGCGCCCGATCTAAGCGACGCTTCAGCGCGACCTCCTACTCGATCCTGCACGACCGAGGAAGACTGCCGGTTGGATGCCGAGAAAGCCGCTCGCCAGTTGAGCGCGCGAGGCCGTCAGATGTACAAGCTTCGCCACGCAGGATTTGAATGGAGAGAGATCGCCCAAATACTCAAGACTACTGACGTTGCCGCGCGAGCCGAGTTCTCGCGCGAACTCAGACGGGCGAAATTGAAAATGAAGAACGAACGTGCTAACAAGAGTCGCCTCGCGCGATCAGAAGGGGTTCAGAATATTGATTGAGCGTCGTTTTCTGAAGTCTTCAATCGAGGGGCGCCGTCTCTATGGTTTTATTGAGCCACGATGGTAGTGACGATCACGGGCCGCTTTACAATCTTGCCGCCTTCAGACACACCCATGATTACCGTTGTTTTGGTTACGTCGAACTGGCTTGAGGCGATCGGGAACTCGAACCGAACCGCAGCATCGTCCTGAGTGTTTAGCAATTTGTTCGATATAGCATTAGGTGAATTTTGTCTCTTTGCTAGAGTCTCTCTTTTCCTGCGCGCTTTGGTGGCTGCGTGAGAGAAGAACTCTTTCGGATCGGGAGCATTGGCAACAACAATGTTTTGCTTGTCATCTGGTTCCATGACGAGCCATACCGAAGGGGCGACGGTCGCCGTTATCGTAAGTGAACTGTGCGCCGATGAGCCGGACTGCCCGGGCCGTCCTTGTGATTGACCATCCGCGCAGGAGAATAAGAACAGGATGAAGACGAAAACGACTTTCATCTAGGAATGATCATTCAACTTCGCATCAAATCGGCATGTGGCAGTTTTTCTTTACGAAATCACAAATAAGTGTTTTTTAACTTGCCCGCATTCCGTTTTAAAAATTGCTCTCGCGCCTCACTGCAGCATTGCGATTGCGCATTTCAGGTGAGGCATCGTCCCGGCGCGAGCGGAATCCTAGTACCAATGCTGCTGCTGGGACCTGCCGTACAAGCCTGAAGTCGAAGCTAAATCAGGGCTCACGCGGAGGGGCGTAGACGAAATGGCGTGGGAGCGTGTGCTGGGTGACAGCCCGGGGCACCTCTTTGCCCGTGTTTAGAAGACGAACAACTGATTGCGAATGTGGATCAATCCGCGCTCCCATGTGACTGAATTTGACAGCATAGGATGGGGATGGACGGAAGACATATGCAATGAATGTATGACAGGGTTGTTTTGCGACGACACAAATAAGATTTTGCTTAACCTGTCCACGTTCCGTTGTGTGGGAGCAGCTTTTCACTTGGATCAGAATGGCTCCACAAGGCGACGTGAGTGTAATTCCTAACATTCGCCGTTGAAGATAAGTTTCTTTTTAAGAAGCAGCCTCTGCGTCGTGTTACGATATGCCCAACGCCGAGCTGCCCCAGGCTCGCCCCCTAACAATGCTGGTCGCTGCATCTTTCCGCAATGACGATCTTGTTCCAGCAAGCGGAATATATGAAGTGCGCCATGCTCTGCACACTCTTCCAAAGGAAGTAGCTCTTTTCAAGGGCGAGTGTTTTCCCAGCTGCAGCAATTGCCATTCGGCAGTGTTCTTCACCATGATCCGCCCCATTCCTGCTGTAGATTTCATCACGAACCTGCAAATCAGGGTGTCACTCCCGCGACTGCCATCTCTAGATAAAACACCGCATGAATCTTCGTGGGTTATCGAACCGATTGGTCGTGACCGTTACCGGCCGTTCTTCGGTCTTGCCGTCTTCGCATGCATCCATCGTGAGGTCTATTGAGTCACCTCGAACTGCCTTGAGACGTTCGGGAAGTTGAACTCGACCGCAGTGTCGTCCTCATTGCGTTAGTGACTCTCGCGATATGGCAGCTGGCCCGAAATCGGTCGCCGTTGTTTTACACAATGAATTTCTTCAGTTCTTTAAACAGCACTGCCGAATCGATTGGCTTTGCGATATAGCTGTTAAACCCTGCCCTGAGCACTCGCTCACGGTCTTCCTTCATGGCATACGCGGTAACCGCAAGGACAGGCACCCGATGAAAGGTGGGGTGCTCTCTTATGATTCGGATTGCAGCAAATCCGTCCATAACAGGCATATTGATGTCGAGCAGGACCAAATCAGGTTTCACTTCGTCTATTTTGGCAAGCGCTTCTTTCCCGTCGCGGGCTTCGGCAACACGGTAGTTCCTGGCCTCCAGCATTTCCCGCAGAAGCTCACGATTTACGAAGTTATCCTCAGCTATCAGTATTGTGCTCATCATCTCCTCGCAAGATTCTCTGGGTTGCGGTCGCTTATGACTTTTTCAAGAGTGGCCATCAATCCTTCTTTCCATGCACCATCCTTTTGTAAGAGTGCATGGGCCTGACGCTTGAGAAGTTCAGCATCTTCTTCGGTCAAACTTTTTGCCGTCAAGATGATGACGGGGATGTCCTTTAGAGCGGCATCGTGCTTCATATGCTTAAGCACTTCAAATCCATCCATTTCTGGCATCACCAAATCGAGTAATATTCCGTTGACGCACGTATGAGCCAGGGTGGCGAGTGCTGCTTTGCCGCTGAGCGCAGTCTGAGTTTTATATCCTGCGGAATGGAGTGTTGTTTCCAGCAGATCGAGGGTCGAGGGATCATCATCTACAACCAGGATGAGGCTTTCCGCAATCGTAAGTGGCTGCGTATATTTGCGAATCGTCTGCAAGAGCCGTCCCTTGTCAACGGGCTTGATAAGGTAATCTGCGGCGCCCAGCGCGAACCCCATTTTTTGTTGGTCAACTATCGACACTACGATGATTGGGATATTTGCGGTGTTGGACTCGCTCTTAAGGCTCAACAGGGTGTCAAAGCCATTTGAGTTGGGCATCAGAATATCCAATGTGATCGCGTCCGGCTGTAACTCGCGTGCCTTTGCAAGCGCTTCCGCTGCCGAACAGGCAATTTCAACTCTGAAGCCCTCTGGTTCCAGATAACTCGCCAGAATCTCTCGTGCCGACACCTCGTCGTCCACTATCAGGACCAGGGGCATTTTGCCTGAGCGGGGGTTTGACGAAGGCTGAATTCGCGGACCTAGGTCAGGAGTTGCATGGGACTGTGCCGATGCTGCAGGCAGGGTAAAGCTGAAGCGAGTTCCTTTGCCGAATTCGCTCTCCAGCCAGATATTGCCGCCCTGCTGTTCTACGAGCCTTTTGGTGATGGCCAGACCCAGGCCGGTTCCTTCGTGCGCTCCATCGCCGTCGATCTGCCGGAATTCTTCAAAAATAACCTCCTGGTCCTCAGCGCGAATGCCAATCCCGGTATCTGCCACGGCAATGCAGATGAGTTCACCCTGTTCTGCATATTGAATTGATACGTGACCACCCTCCGGGGTGAACTTGACTGCATTGCTTAAGAGGTTGTAAAGGATTTGTTTGAACCTGACTCGGTCCGCGTAAATGGAATACGAAGCCGCCAGGTCGTGATGTACCTGGATATTTTTTGCCATTGCCAGGGGCCGGATCGTGGACAGGACTTCCGGTAATGCATCTTTCATCTCAAACTCTTCGCAGTGAATTTCGAGTTGCCCGGCTTCGATCTTGGATAAATCGAGTATGTCATTGATGAGCTGTAATAGATGATGGGCGCCATCTTTAATATGGGTGACAAAGCGCTTTTGCTTATCATTCGTTGCCCCGGCTGTCCCATCAGCCAGGAGTCCGGAAAAGCCCACAATAGCGTTCAACGGAGTTCGCAATTCATGGCTCATGCTCGCCAGGAACCTGCTCTTGAGTTTCGTGGCCTGCTCAACCTCGCGATTGCGAAGTTCCAATTGCCGGTTGGCCGCGGCCAGAGTGTCAATGAATTTTGTCGCTTCGGCTTCAGCGCGCTTCTTCTGGCTAATGTCTACAGCTACAACTACTTCAGCCGGCCGCCCTGCAAAAGTTAGCGCGTAGGAAGTGATTTCAACGTCGATGATTGAACCGTCCTTAAGACGGTGTTTCCAATCGCTTACTCTTTCATTTCCATCCCTAATATGGGCCACGCTCTCCAGCAGGGAAGGAATCTCCTCAGTCGAGCGAATGTCTTTTATGGTCATTGTCATGAACTCGGACGAAGCATAGCCATATTTGCGGACTGCTGCGCTGTTCACAGCAAGAAAGCGCAGCGTCTCACGGTCAAAGACCCAGGTGGGATGAGGGTTGTTGTCGAAAAGCATGCGGTGGCGTTCTTCGCTCTTGTGCAGCCGTTCTTCAGCGCCCTTACGCTCAGTAATGTCTCGTGTAATCTTGGAAAATCCTCGAAGTGTGCCGCTTTCATCTTTCAAAGGAGTGATCACTACATTTGCCCAAAAACGCAGCCCATCCTTGCGCACCCGCCATCCTTCTTCCTCGCAACGCCCCGCCAATAAGGCCGTTTGGAGTTCGTGCTCGGGAAAGCCGCTGGCGAGATTTTCCGGAGTATAAAAGCACGAGAAATGTCGTCCGATAATTTCATCTTGCTTGTATCCCTTGATACGCTCGGCGCCCTGATTCCAACTGGCCACATGACCCGTGGGAGTCAGCCTGAAAATGGCGTAATCCGTGATTCCATCCACCAGGATTCGAAACCGCTCTTCGCTCTCCCGCAGCGCAACTTCTGTACGCTTGCGTTGCGTGATGTCTTTACGCACCACGTAATAGATCAGCAAAAGCATTATGATCTCGAACACAATAACTGAAGCAAACCCGATTACGGTCCGATGAGTGCTGGCTTCAAGTATTCTCTCCCTGACGCCTAATAGTTGCTCCTCTTCACCCCGCATTGTCGCAATCGTCGCCCGGATGACGGCCGTTTCAGGTCTTCCCCGGCCAACCAACACATCCTGTTGCGCCGCCACGAGCCCCTTCTCATGCCTGGAGTTGACCGTTTGGTCCAGAACTCTAAACAAGGTCATTGATTGGGAACTCAGGTCGGCAGCCCGCGCACTTTGCGGCGCATTGTCTGCGGTCAATGTTTTCAGGCGATCAATGTGATCCTCAACAGAGGAAAAGTAATCCCGAGACGACCTAAGGTATGAACTTTCGCCAGTTAGTAGATACTCGTGTACTGCATTTTGCCAATCGTCAACCGCTGACTGGGCCGCATTCAATTCTGCGATTACCTCGCGTGTATGCGTTACCCATCTGCTGTTTTCAAGCGATGCTCTGGAATTGTGATAAGCCAGGATCGAAACCAGCACCAGGAGCATGCCGACCAGACCAAGGCCCAATGCGGTTTTACGCTCGATTGACAAGTTCATAGAATTGCTCCAGCCGATGCGAAGGAGTGGGGGATCCGGATCAGAAAGCACTCGTTTGAAAACGCTGTAAGGGCAGTCTCTCCGATTCAGCGATCAGTTTTTCGAATTCAGAGAAGACGTTGATATCCCACCATCCTCGGCGTACTTCTTGCGCCATGATCTCCAGCGCTTCGCCGCTTGACAGTGCCCGCTTATAAGGCCGAGCGGTGGTTAGCGCATCGTAGACATCAACAATTTGCAGGACGCGCGCTGTAAGTGGGATTTCTTCGCCCTTCAGGCCGTCAGGATATCCAGTACCATCCAGTTTCTCGTGGTGGTGCCGAATGATGGGTAAAACCAGTCGGAACGATTTGAGGGGGGCACAAATGCGTTCACCAACTACTGGATGCTCTCGCATGATTGTCCATTCTTCCTCGGTCAATCGACCAGGTTTCAGCAGAATGGCGTCCGGCACCGCAACTTTTCCGATGTCGTGGACTATTCCGGCACGATGTAAAGCAGTCAACTGCTCAGGTGGAAGGCCGAAACGCTGACCCAAACGAGATGCGTAATCTGACAGGCGCGCGCAATGGTCCTGGGTGTAAGGGTCCTTGCCTTCGATGCTGCGGGCGAGCGCGAAAAGCACAGATTCGGCACGCTCCAATTCGTCTGTGTGCGCCTTCAATTTCAACAAGGACCGTACCCGGGCAAGCAACTCACTGCGATCTACAGGCTTGGTCAGAAAATCATCAGCTCCGGCGGTGATGCCTCTTACGCGATCCTCTGTATTGGAAAGGGCTGTAACTAGGATGACGGGAGTAAGAAAAGTGTCCTTATTCGACTTAATTCGCTGACAAACTTCAAATCCGTGCGGATGCGGCATCATCACGTCGAGCAACAGGAGGTCAGGTTTGGCAGATTCAAACATCCGAAGAGCCGACGCTCCGTCGGAAGCGGTAAACACGCTGAAACCTGCAGCGGTCAGCATCTCCTCTAACAACAGACGATTCGGCCCATGATCATCGGCGACAAGGATCGTTCCACTTATCTCTTCAGCTTGCAAAATCATAATACTGTAATAGTGTCGCACTCCGTACTAATCGTCGCTATGTTACTGTGGTACCAAGGCTCGCTTGTGGCGACATATCGAGGTGCAATTCGTCCCAACTAAACACAACTAAACAAATAAGTCTCGGAATATTAAGAACCACTTATATTCCGGCCGGCCTTACCCTGCGAGTGTGTCTTATAAATATAATGAAAAAGTGTCTACGATAGATTCTCATTAGTTATGTGGCTCAGCGTCGAAGTGGCGCAACAATCCTGTTTTCGAAACAAGCTGCGATAAAAGGGTTTCGAAAAAAGCAGCTTCCCCTTAAACTGTATTGTGAGTTTGCCCTATCCGTCATTCGATGGCGCGGTGCCGATATGAAGACAAGGCATTAGAGATTAACCGACTTACTTAGACCGGAACTTTGCCATAGTGATGACGCAGAAAACTACAAATACTCTCATTACCCTCCTCGCGATTGATGACGAACCACATGTTCTTGAATTGATTTCAGAGGCCCTACAGCAAGAAGGACTGGAAATCCTAACTGCCAATGAACCTGAAGCCGGCCTAAAGCTATTTTTTGAGCGCCGACCGCAAGTGGTTATCACTGACTTCATGATGCCAAAACTGAACGGCATGGAGATCCTGCAAAAGATCGTAGCGGCCGATCCAGGCGTCGAGGTCATTCTGATGACCGCGAATTACTCGACCGATCTGGCGGTAGAGGCGATTCAAAAGGGCGCTTGCGACTTTGTAACTAAGCCTCTTGATGTGCAGAGGTTGCGAAGCCGTGTCAAGCAACTGCTAGCGGATGCCGAAGTCCGTCGCCGGGCGCTGCAACTGGACCATGAACTCTTGGCCAATTATGAAGTAGAAGGAATGATTGGGCGAAGTCCTCTGGTGCTGGACATGACAGCCAAACTTCGCCGGATAGCGCCGCATTTTCGAAGCGTGTTGCTTATAGGACAGACAGGTACCGGCAAAGAGCTTGCCGCCAAGGCCCTGCACCGTTTCAGCCCAGGAGCTTCTAAGCAATTTGCGGTATGCAACTGTTCTGCAATTGTGGACACGTTGTTTGAAAGCGAGCTGTTTGGATATGTCCGCGGGGCATTCACCGGCGCGATGCAGGATAAGATCGGCCTTTTCGAGTTCGCCAATGGCGGAACTGTATTTCTGGATGAAATAGGCGAGCTTCCTTTAGGCGCTCAGGCTAAATTGTTGCGCGTACTCCAGAACCAGGAGGTGCAGCGAGTCGGATCGCCTGCAACAAGAAAAATTGATGTCCGCGTGGTGGCGGCGACGAACAGAGATTTGAGGGCGATGGCGGCGGAAAAGCGCTTTCGGGATGATCTTTATTATAGGCTGGCAATGGTCGAGGTTACATTGCCGCGCTTGGCCGATAGAAAGGAAGACCTACCCCTTCTTCAGCGCCACTTCGTGGAACGATTCGCTGCACAGTACAACAAGGAGATTTCAGGAATTACTCGCCGAGGCCAGGCTCTGCTTGCCAGATACCATTGGCCGGGAAATGTGCGCGAGCTGGAAAATGTGATTGGCAGCGCGTGCATGCTCGCGCAGGGCCCGGCCATTGATATCAACGACCTTCCCGAGCACATCCGCACTGCAATCGCGGCTGACCCTGATAATGACGATATGGCCAGCCTGGAGGCAGTTGAGCACCGGCACGTTTTGCGCGTCTTGGCGGCAGCCGAGGGCAACAAGAACCGTGCAGCTGAGATCCTTGGAATCAGCCGTGCGACTCTTTATAACATCCTGGCAAAAATTGGGACTAAACAAAAGTCTTCAACGGCTGTGACGGGCTCAGCATGAGAAATGTCAGTTGTGACTAGATCGATTCGGTTGTACTAGCCGTGAATGTCGGTGAAAAGGACCACTTCTGGAGAAGCGCGGCTGGACTGTATCATTTGGAACTCCTGTTATGAGTACCAGCACCAACAGCGGAGCCTGCCCGTGTCGATCTGGGTTGCGCGTCGTTTTTGATGGCCACTTGGCCAACGGAGCGCTGCAGCATGCCGGATTGGAACGAAAATGTGCTTAGCGAATCAGGAGCATTGGCCACAATTAGGATCCATCTTCCATCTGTGCCCTGCACCCAGGTAGCGGAGGTCTGAACAACCGCCGTAACTGCCAACGTCCCCTTTGCCTGGCCCCAGGCTGAAACAGTACCACTAAGGAGTATCAACAAAAGCCAGAATGTCCGAACAGTTCTGCGTTCCATGCATTGCTAGATTGCATGAGCCAGGCCAATGTTGTATTCCGCACGCGTTCTGTCCACGCCCGTTTGTAATCACTGACATACAGCATTCAAATCAAGCGCTAAATAGGCTGGGCAGCATTCATTGCTGTTTAATCCCTAACAGAGTGTCCAGAATCTGAACATTATTCGAAGTTGGCGAGGAGCGCTGAAACCCAGTTTCAATGTATGCGGGTTTGATCCAAGGTGATGAGAGACATCGATCGGGGAACTCAACAAATTCCTTAGTTCTCTCCAAGGAACAGCTCCGCTTTAATTCTGGAACATGTACAAATTTAAGACCACGAGGATGCAGCATCGGAAAATTCGGATCCAGCTAAACAACTCATTGCCCACTAGTTAGCGCCAGCCCAACAGATGGCTCTCGCCGTGCAATTTCCATTGCCGTTACAGCGAATTCATTGGACGAGGTGATCTCATGACTAAATCAGCGCGACACATTGCAATCATTGCCATACTGCTCAGCACACTCTCCGGACTAGCCTCTGCACAGAGACGGGCAAATACCATTACCACCCAGGCGAATCTACACATCCAAGTCAACGTGGTCCAAGTGGTTATGACGGAGCAGAACCCAACGCCTACACCACAAACAGCAGTTAGCTATTCCATTTCTGCGGTCCAACCGCGCACGACCGTCACGAAGGAAATGCGGCAGATGCAGACCACTAAAGGAAAGAACCCCAGAATGGTGGAGACTACGACCATCGTTGTGGAATAGCTTTCGCAAAAGGTCATTCGATGATCCCTGGAAGTGATTCGACTGGTGGAATCCCGAATGTCGTTTGACTGGCAGCGATGCCACTCGCTCAATCGTCGAATTGATAGAGGTCCGCGATATGAGAGCCCGGCCGTAGCGATGGTTGTAGGCAGAGTACCGGAAAAGTAACATGTCCTACGGCCGAAAAGTGATTGTTACCAAAGTCATTGCAATGCGTTCGGTATCGCTCATACGCTGAGTGCATCTCAGGCTAAAGTTCCCATGAATGAGGTAGAACGAGCGCGATGACTAACATCCCCGAAAACCTGACCCATGAGATCGAGCAACTGACGTCAGAATTAAGGCGTGTGGAGCATCGACTTAAAACAGAAGCCGCACCGGAAACCGTTGCTCTGAACGAGTTTCGTCATGGTGTCGACAACGTGCGCCTGACCGCCTGGAGCGTCAGCGAACTCATTAACGCAGAGCACACCAGGAAAAACCCGGAAACTGTGTTGGCCTTCTTAGCCGCGGAACGATTGCGCCGGTTCGATCAGATGGTACGAAACTTGTGCGGGGATATTGAACGCCGAATAGTCACGTTCCAAACCAACGGTATGCACTCGCTCATTGACTCCGTAAACACGCTTCAGCGCTTGACGCAGCGATTCAGTGATCGGGAACCACAAAAATACAAGGTCAAGGACGCAGCGAGTTGAGACATTACCCGGAACCACGCACGGTTGTCACCTCACGACGCATAAGCCCTTCCGAAAATGGCAAGAAATGCCGCCAAATAAACATGCAGGTCAGCTTCAAACCCAGAAACTCCTTGCCCTAAAACCGCAGCCTAAACGGGCCACTGACACGGGAAGATCCAAAGTTTTTTTTCATCATAGCCCTATTTGTTTGGGGCCTCTTCTGCATCGCGACCTCCGGAACGAGGCCGCGTGGTTTTCCATTTATTTCCACCGGTAAAATAATGCCTGCCAGAGCAATGCACTTCGGTTGCCCGCTTTGAGAAGCGCACCCATACGTACAGGGACAAGAGAAAACTTGGTGAGAATCGCAACCTTCAACATTAACAATATCAACAAGCGCCTTGATAACCTCTTGGCATGGCTAGCCAAAACTGAGCCGGACGTGGTCAGTCTCCAAGAGCTCAAGGCGGAGCAGGGAGCTTTTCCTGTGAATGCTTTTCGAACTCTCGGGTACGAAGCAGTCTGGCAAGGGGAGCGTTCCTGGAACGGTGTGGCCATTCTCGCGCGAAACCATGTTCCCGTGCTGACCTGCGCAAGGTTGCCGGGAAATCCTGAAGATCACCAGGCTCGCTACCTCGAAGCGGCTGTTCAGGGAGTCCTGATCACTTCCATCTACCTCCCCAATGGGAATCCCCAGCCTGGACCGAAATTCAAATACAAGTTGGCCTGGTTTGAGCGCCTCATTGCCCGTGCTGCGGAACTCATTGCGAGCGGCGCCCCTGTGGTGCTGGCCGGTGACTACAACGTCGTGCCGACACCGCAGGACATCTATCCGACTCGATCATTGGATAACAACGCGTTGATCCAACCCGAAAGCCGCCAAGCCTTTGCGCGTTTGCTGGCTCAAGGCTGGACCGACGCGATGCGGAAACTACATCCGGACGGGCCGCTCTGGACTTTCTGGGATTACAAATACGAACGGTGGCCGAAGGACAAAGGCATGCGACTCGATCACTTTCTGCTCTCGCCGAAGTTGTCGGACCGCCTCGCGGCCGGTGGTGTAGACCGATGGGCGCGTGGGCAGATAAACGCCAGCGACCACGCGCCAACGTGGATATTGCTCGATTTAGATTAGGCAATGCCAGGGGCAGGGAATTCTCAGGCATCGTTGCAGGATTGGCAATCCTAGCTGATGAAAAGAGTAGATAAACAGCTGGAAAGATAGCTTACCTTTCCGGCAAAGAGACAAATTACCAAGGAGACAATTCCTATGAAACTGACATGGCTCGACCATTCCGCATTTCGCATCGAGGCGGGCGCGGCCAAGATTTTGATCGATCCGTTTCTGTCCGATAATCCGTCCTGGGACAAATGGTGGAGAGGCTACCTTACAGGCAAGAACTCGACACAGGGAGACGACCGATGAAGGCGATTGTGGTGACCGATCAGGCTGCGGGAACGGCCGGAGCGAAACTGGTAGAGCGGCCCGAGCCGCAGGCGGCGATAAACGACGTCGTTGTTCAGATTCATGCGTCGGGATTCACAGGGGATGAGCTGTCATGGCCCTCGACCTGGACCGATCGCACCGGCCGTGACCGGACACCTTCAATCCCTGGACACGAAGTGGCCGGAGTGGTCACCGCTCTCGGCTATGGCACGACGGGGCTGTCGATTGGACAGCGGGTGTTCGGCCTCACAGACTGGTATCGTGACGGCACGCTGGCGGAGTACGTGGCCGTCGAGGCACGCAACCTCACACCGCTGCCGGGCGACGTCGACTTCACCGTGGGCGCGGCCCTCGTGATGCCGGGCCTGACCGCGTGGCAGGGGCTGTTCGATCACGGCCGCCTTCGCGCGGGGCAGAGAGTCCTCGTGCACGGCGCAGCCGGCGTTGTCGGTTCGATGGCGAGCCAGCTCGCACGTCAGGCCGGCGCGTATATTATCGGCACCGGGCGCGCCGACGCCCGTCAGACCGCTCTCGACTTCGGCGCACAGGAGTTCGTCGACCTCGATAGCGACGCACTTGAAGACGTCGGCGCAGTCGATCTGGTCTTCGATGTCATCGGGGGCGACATCGCGAAGCGGTCTGCGGGCCTGATTCGCGCCGGAGGAACGCTGGTCACCGTCACCGGCCCGATCGAGGCGCGGCCCTCTCGCGGCGTGACTATTGACTTCGTCGTCCTAGCCGATCGCGCGCAATTGAGTGAACTCGTCCAGCGGGTGCGGGATGGTCGACTGCGGACGAACATCGGCAACGTCTCGACTCTCGACGATGCGGTCGCCGCCTTCAACCAGACCGGGCAACGCAAGGGAAAGACGATCATCCACGTTCATCCGTGAGGACTCGGGGATTGCCTAACGCTCACAAAGGTGCAATTGACGCGCCGAAAAGGAGACTTTAGATGTCGAACACGATTACGCCGGCCAGCCGGGAGGTCTCGGCGTAATCAAATGCCTGATCAGTATTCCACCCGCCATAAAGCCCATCATGCTGCGCGCTTGAGACTCCGAGGAGATCGAGCGGTTGGTATGGTCAGGGGAGCCATTCTTCCATTCGCGAGACTCACAAATCCGCCGTGATGCGTGATCTCGCCGTGCCGAAAGAGTCGCGCCAGCATCGCGAGAGCCTGATATGCGAGCGTTTGATTGATGAACGGCTCCTGCCGCTCAAGCGCTTCAACGGCACTGCACGCTGGAAGGTTGTCTGTATTGTCGAGAAGAGGCGTGACGATCTCAGGGAACAATTCCGCAACGGTGGGAAGCCTGCAAGGCGTTTTGAGGTTGCGGCCGTTTTTGGGCTGCCCGAGCACAAATTGCCCACCCTCCGCGGTGTTGCCGAGATCCAGCCAATAGACACATTCCTTAAAAAGCGGTGACTTTGTAATCTCGAGCCGCGCGGCACGCGTATCCACACAAGAGATGATGATATCCGCCTTACCTTGAGTTTTCGCGGTCACGTACTCTGTCGAGGCGTGCCAGTTCAATCCCCAAAACAAGTTCAGCCGATTGACAAGCACGACCGACTTGTACAGGCCTATCTCAGATTCAGAGAAGGGTTGCCGCACGCAGTTCGTCGCAGTCACCTTATCGCCATCGGCGACGATGACGTGGACCCCTGGATACCCAGCGGCTAAGAGTGCCTGGTGCAGAAACGGCAGCCCACCAATTACGGCCGATCCCGTTCCGCCGCAGCCCACCACGACGACACGATGGACAACGCGCGAGCGGTTGAGCTTGTGAACAGTTCGCGGCATATATTTCATCGTTCCTCGATAAATTGCAGCAATGTTTGCCGGCATTCAACGAGATATGGAGTGGGAAACTGAGCCTTGCCCGCTAACTCGGCCCAGAGACCGATGAAGCCTCCGGAGTGCACAGTTAGCTTTCCAATACCACTCGGGTGAGTGAACCGACTGTTGAAGAATCCTTCTTCCCACTCAAGCATATTAGTGAGGTCGGTTTCTTGGGGTCGCGGCATATCGCCCTCACATACATCGCCACGAGTGGCTTCGGTATTCCAGTAGGGCGCGACCATCAACCTGGTTTCAGCTTTTGGCCGAGCCGGATCACAAATCGCTCGCAGGAAGAGACATCCACGCTGAACTTTCCAAACCAAGGCAGGATGCGGGCAAATCGCGCCGTTGATCGCTTGCCGGTCTTCGGCACCGCCTGAAAAGAACATGCGGTGCTGGCGAGGCGGCGTCCACCAGACCAAAAGATCCGAAGTATAAGCGAGCACATTTTCCGGCAAGAGCATCGCGCGTGGCGCCCGTTGCAGACCGTGGTTGAGCCGATCGAGAAAGCTGGTTGTGAGCAGGGTTCCGGGTTCCAGCGACGCTTGCTGGTCTGGCCCTTGCGAGGTCACCTGGTGAACAGTTGCGAACTTCTCGCGTTGCGAAACCTGGTCCTCATAAATCAGGATCGCCTGCTTCAGTTGAAAATCCCGGCTCCTCCCGATCTGTGTAACGACTTGCATTTTCCAACTCCTCGGCGAAGCGTACCCATTCACTCAGAGCGGCGACTGTGCGGGCCATCCGAGGAAGGACTCTCATGATTTTCGTGAAGAACTCAGTGTCGTTTGGTCGGAAGCACAGGATGATCGGCGCTCGGGTACTCGTACCGGACTCGAATTGATCGCGGCAGAACTCATCAAACCAGGCCACGATGGGGTCATCGCGCCAATGGCTGATCCCTAAACCAGGTAGAGGAGAACCATCCATGTAATAAGCCGCGTCATCAATTAACTGATGACACGCCTTTGACATCACCGGCAATCGAATGGTCCGTGAGCCCAAATACATGGTGTGGGCCTTTTGAAACGCGGACCGCAATTTAATGTCAGTAATCGACGCGATCGCCGCACTAACATCGGCGGCTCTCAGCCTCAATTTGTCAGACTCGCGGATGTAGGTGGCAACTTTCGCTGGATCCGCGCTTTCCACCTCGCCCTCCAGGTCAACATCTTCGCCCGCCTCACGGTTCGAAATATATGCATCGCGCCGCCATTGATAGATATGTTCCGCCTCAGGAAATCCAAACGCGTCAAACACTCGTGATGCCGTTCGGTAAAGCCACTGATAGAGACTAGCCATGAGGTTTTCTCTACGCGGGTTCCCGTCGAGGCGCTCATAGATCGGGCGGAGAGGAATGTACCGTGGATCGGAGGTGTTGTTCCAGACGAAGAAGATCACTTCCTTCTCTGGCTTTCTATACTCATCCAGTCCATCGGCGATCCCGAGTTCGATCGAAAACTGGTCGAGGCCGTCTCCAAATGCACGGTAGACAACTTCGGTGAGCGCCGCCTGTATAGCACCCGCCGGCGAGGTGGCTTTCCCGAGGTGTTTCTCCACGAGCAAGCCTTGGTTGATGAGTAATTGCGCTAGCGGCAGTACGGCCTCCGTTCCGGTGGAGAACTGAACCCGAGTGCGGACGCCTTCCAGAGTGGGTAATCGAAGCGAGTGTGGCGGGGCGATTAGACGAGCGGATGAATCCAGCTTGCATCTGGGCATATGCGATTGTCGCGCTCGGCCATGTGAGCGGAATGGGCAAGCGCGTCGGCCAATATGCTCGTGGCCTTTGATGAATCGGGGCATTTTTGTATCTCCCTTAGCATCTTGCGGTCGCACGCCTGCCCCGCTTTCGCAACGGTACGGAGCATTTGCAGCAAACGCTCCTTGGGTCCGTGCCTTGGGCGGCGCATGTTACCCCTTTGCGCCGATCGCGCGGCTGAAGGTGTATCGCATCTTGCCATCGACCGGTTCCGGTCCGGTTACGGTTGCGGTCGTGATCTCCGGATGCGCGGGAATATACATCTCGCGCACTTGCTCAACCGCCATGTCAGGATTTGGATCGGGCAGTGTCTTGCCGTCAAAGACGAATTCACGCTCGAGTTTTTCCACCTTGATCGTCATTGTTGGGTCACCTCGGAACTTTGGGTTAAAAGCGTTTGTGAGGAAGGGCTCGCGGTATCCACTACGGCCGTTGGCGCGGGTTGTGGCTTCGTACCAGGGGCCGCGGCGGCCTTGTCCGTCCACCATAGAGGAAGTGTTTCGTCTGCCTTTGGCTTCGGTTCTTCACTTTTGCTCTTCTCTTCTTTCTTGACCGTCTTGGCATTGCCCTTGGACTTGTTCCGCTCGTCGATTGCTTTCACCGCCTCAGCGATCTCGCTGCTGGCGCGATCAAGCGTTTCCTGAAGCTCGACGTGGGATTCCACATACTCACAGAGAATGGCCGGAAACTTCGCGTCAATCTCTTCGGCGGTTCCCGTAATCGAGATCGGCGTGGTTAAGGCTTTAATAGCTTCTTCTGGAACCGACGCGACTTCGCTTTTGTTTGAATACTTGATCTGTTCGTTGACCTTACTGTCCGCAAGGCGGGCATGAGGCACAACATTGACTCTGATTTGCTCGTCATCGAGCACCGCAACGGTGATCGTCAGTGAGCGCTTGGCAATTAGTTTCTTGAGTTCTGTAAACATGTTGTCTCCTGGGGCCAAAGGCTTCGGCCGATATGGTCAATTGTGTTAGGGAGGAATGGGCGACTGTAACTTCCGGATTGCCCGTGATCCAGGAGCGATGCGGAAATCACGCTCGATCACCACTCATGGCGCGCACTCAAGTTTTACCATTGACACGGAATCGATTAGTTAGTATAAACTTACCGTAAGTCATGGCGAACGCTTCGATGGCGCTACAAGCACTAGGGGATCCAACCCGCCGGCAGATATTCGAGTACCTGGCAAGACGGCCGCTGGCGGTGACAGATCTGGCGAACGCCCTTCCTGTATCCCGGCCGGCCGTGTCACAACACCTCCGTGTGTTAAAAGACGCTGGCCTCGTGATTATGCGCCAGGACGGTACCCGCCACGTTTATCAGGTGGACCCCAAAGGAGTGGAAATGATGCGCCAGTATTTAGATCGTATGTGGGATAGGGCCCTGGCATCGTTCAAGGGGTTCGCCGAAGGGAAAAACCAATAATCGTAAGGGGGAGAACAGCATGATCGAGAAAATAAACGATGTCGTTCGCAAAGAGCTGATGATCAACGCCTCACAACGGCGTGCCTTTCAGGCATTCACCGAACAAATGGACCTGTGGTGGCCCAGGTCACATCATATCGGCAAATCAGAGATGAAAGAAGTCGTCCTCGAAATAAAGCCAGGTGGAAGGTGGTACGAAGTCGGAGTCGACGGCACGGAGTGCAATTGGGGAAAGGTTCTGGTTTGGAATCCTCCGCACAAGCTTGTTCTGGCTTGGCAGATCACTGCGGAGTGGCAGTACCACCCGAACTTTCTGACGGAGGTAGAAGTGAATTTCATCGAGAAGGGGCCAAAGCTTACGAGCTTGACCCTTGAGCATCGGAATATTGAAAAGTTTGGCGCCCAGGCTCAACAAATCTGGAGCGCGTTCGACTCCGAGGGTGGTTGGACGGGCACGCTCAAGAGGTTCGCGACAATCGCGGAAACCGAGGCAACGGGCCGAGAGTAGCCGTGCTGGGGCGCCGGAGTTATCCGCGTGGCAGGTGACGAGGAAGTCAACGCAGTGCGCGGTGCCGGTCTATTCCGGTTTTGGCTTCCGACGCTATCTCTGGAGGCAAGAATGAAAGCATCCATGTTTTATCGAACCGCTGCTGTTCTTCTACTGCTTTTCGCGATAGGGCACACGCTCGGCTTTCGCCAGTCCGATCCCACATGGGGAGTTGATGCCCTGCTTAGATCAATGCGGTCAATTCACTTTGACGTTCAGGGGGCCAACCGCACGTATTGGGACCTCTTTGTGGCGGCCGGATTCTGTCTCGACGTGTTTTATCTATTCGCGGCGATATTGGCATGGCAGCTAGGTGGCTTTCCGGCAGCGACTTTGGTTCTCATGCGCGGCACCGCGTGGGCGTTCGCCCTTTGCTTTGCCGCTATCACGGTTGTGAGTTGGAGATACCTCTTTATCCTACCCATCGCTTTCTCAATCGTGATTACCTTATGTTTGACTGTGGCGGCATGGCTTTCAGCGAAACCAATCTGAAGCCGTTCGTTCGGATCTGTTCGAGCCGCCTGGTGAACCGCACAGTACCCAGCTCTCTGGCGGGTCCGGTCCCATTGCTGGTGGATGGTCGGCAAACCGGAAGTTATCGGCTAGAGATTGCCTGGGGAAGACCCACTTCGTGGCCCATTCCTGCTTAAGTCAGTGCTTATGAAAGGGCATTGCCCTGGGCAATGCCCTGAAGCACCCTCGATGAACATGGTCCGTGGGAGCGTTAGGCCGGCAACTGGTTGAGAAATTCGCCCAGCTTGGCCGTGGCTTTGAACTGTGGAACAGGATCGAGCTTCTTGAACGCGCTGGTAAACGCGTTAGACAAGCTCCACATCGTTCGAGGTGAGAATTCGTCGTACTGCGGCTCAAAATACAGCCTGTGGACGTCGGACAACAGACTCCTCGGTGCGTCCAGCTTGCCGTCGACGAATGCGGCATAGAAGATCAACTTGGCCCGCTCATCGGTGATCTGTGTTTGCCGCCAGTGTTCGACTTGGCGCTGCATGGGCTCGAAGTTGCGCTGGATCCTGTCAACTCCAACCGCAAGAGTGTCAATCAGATTGAAACTCTTACTGTGCTTGGCCAGCACCGGCGTGAAGTCGCCGCTGAAGGCCATGTTCGAGCACACGAAGACCCGCAGGCCCGCAGTCAGGCCGAGGCGAAGCGATTTGTCGTGCGAGTTGCGAATGCCGATCGAGAAGCGGCATCCCTCCATTTGCGTCTCAAGATCGAGAACGCCAAACATCTTCATGCCGTCGTTGGACGCGGCATATTCTTCATTCACCACCGCGATGTGGCGAAAGCTCAAGGTTTCGACCAGAGCCTCAACGATCTCGTGATGAGGGACGGGCCTGTGGGTTGCGGTTGCTTGTGGAACGGGAATTTGTGCCAACTCCGTTCGCCCAATTTTGGACAACGGGCCGGCGACAAGTGTGCCAGTAGACATGGTGGGTGTTCCTTTCTTGATTTACGTGGATGAAATGTCTGCGTAAGTTAGGCCAAAAGTCGGGGTTTGGCCGCGCTGAACTGAAATGATTTGCTCGCGTTGAGAGCAAACTTATGTTGTTGGATTGAACGAGAGTAGACTTGTTGTGCTCGGATTAGGCCAATGGTTGCCCACATCCTCCAAATTGCGTATTACACAACGCTGCGGGAAACACGCGCTCGAATGCTTCAAGCGGCCGGCTATCGAGTTACTTCTGTAGTGGGGAACGATGAAGCTATGCGGCTGGATAAGGCGGCAATTGCCTCCGTCGATTTAGTGGTCATAGGTTTTTGTGCTCTGCAAACTGTTCGAACAACGATGGTTCAATGGTTGAAAGCACGCTATCCCAACATTGTGGTTGTCGTCCTGCAGTTCCATAACTGGGAGAAATTTCCCGAAGCCGATGCGGCCACTCTTTCTGACGACCCAACAGTTTGGCTTGCGACCATTGCCACTCTCCTGAAAGCCTAAGTCCTCAAAACACTGATTTTCTTGGCTTCCGCCATGTCTGTTCAGCCGAAAAGGGACGGCTGTTCGGGAAGCGGCTGCCGCGCGCGCCGCCGAGTAGACTTCAGTGACTCAGGCCCTTGGCCGAACACCAGGACCGGTTGCATATTGACAGCGGAGTCGATGAGACTCTGCGGGTCGTCCATCTCCACCGGCAATTGTTCTGCCGCTGCAATCTCGCTTGTCTGGATGCTGGGAGCGAAGAGTTTTTCGTGCTCTTGATGAAGCGTCTTCCAAATAGCGTCTGCGGAGTCTCCGATGCCATTCTTCTCAACCAACTCGCGAGCCATAGCCGCCAACATGTCATCATCGTCATCGATACTCTGCAGGCCCTCTCCGGCAAACTTGCCTTCCATAGTCAGAGCGACCAGCAGCTTTTTACCCATGAGGCGCAGACACGAGGTTTGCATCGTGCTTTCGTAGCACATGAACTTCACTCGCACACGCCGCTTCTGGCCAATTCGCCAGGAGCGTCGCGCGGCCTGCCGCAGGGTATGTAACGAGTAGCCGGATTCGTAGAAAAGAATGGTAGGAAAGTCGAGCAGATCCAGGCCGGTTTCGACAAGCTTCGGGTGCGCGATCACCACCTGAACGCCTTCTTTTACCTTCTTGGCATACCAGGCCTCGCGCTTATCGGTGGGCACGTTTCGCCGGAGTACGGCGGTGCGAATGCCTTCCCGGGCCAGAATCTGTTCCAGCCGCTCCGTCACATCCCGCTTCTGCGTGTAGACAACGTAAACCTGACAGCGTCTGCCCGCGGCCAGCTCGTTCTTAATCTCCTCAATCAACCGCCGCTCTTTGGCGTACAGCGTGTTTTGCGGCAGGTCCTGCGTCTCCGCGATGACAAACTTGACCTTGCGCCCAAGCTCGGGATCAAACTCTGTGCCATAAATTGTGCCGAGACCATAAGGATGATCGGGATACAGCAACAACGCATTCAGCATGTTGCTGAGAACGGAGCGATTGCCTTTGTGCTCTTTCAGGGCTGCGCGGATATCTTCTTCGAGTGCCTGATAAGCAATGCGCAAGCGTTCGTCCATCGGCACGCTGACGAAGGACTCCTCGTACGGAGGCAACTCGGCCGAAATGTCCTCCAGGAATACGAAGGCGCAGAGCTGCATGAGGAACTCGCCAAACAGGAGCGGCGACGCGCCGGGCTTACGCCGAACAGTGACTGTTGTCTTTGCTTTCGAACAAGCGTTGTCAGCGGGGTCGATGCGCGTGACCGTTTCGAGGACGCCATAGTCCTGAATGAATGCCGTTCGTCCGGGAGACCCCCATTCATATCCGCGCTCCTTCATCTTGCGGGCTTCGAGACGGTAGAGCGTGTTGAACAGGTCATCGGCATAGCCGCCGAATAGTGTCCCAGTCAGTCCGACAATCTTGTCGGTGCAGGGAGCAAGAGTGCCGAGCGCGTTCCCCTGAGCTGTATCTCCGGCAAGCTGATGGATCTCGTCACAGATGGCATAGTCGAACCAGTGCCGCATATGGCGCCCGATGAACTCGACTGGCGCCATGCGGCGGATCTTCTCTTTGTCCGCTTGCCACAATGCGCTGTGAAAAGTATGGCAACTCTTGTCGCCGCGCGTCTCAATTGTTTCCGCAAGTTTGACCTGCTTGAAATCCGCCGAGGTGAGGCGTTGTTCAGCGATGATTACAGGCTTTCCGGTTTCCGGGTTGACGAGGCATCCTGCGTTCGGACCAGAACGCGCAAAGATATAAGAGTGCCGCCAAAAGTAGCCGAGCTTGGCTTTCTCTCGCCCGACAATAAACAATGCTGGCTGGTCGCACAAGGCAAACCAGCGTTCCCTCGCACTGCGATGCTGCTTCCGTAAGCGCAGATCGCTCAAGGTGGTACGCAGTCCTTCACGCACAATCTCGCCACGCCTTAGTCGCACTTCATTGACACCGTGTGGCGCTTTCTCGTCGCCGCCGTTCCGCATGTCGTCAATCAGGAAGACACGAAGACCCGGAACAGTAAGCAAGGCTTCGCGCGCCCATTTAGCTACCAGATGTGGTGGGACCATGGCCAACGCGGTGTACGGCTTCCCTTGGCTGTGCACGTGGATGGCGCTAAGCGATATCAGCGTTTTGCCGGTGCCGCACTCGGCCACGATGAGCGCCGTGCGAAACTTCTCCCATCTCTTGGCCACGGACATGATGGCAATGTTTTGCGCCGGAAACGGCCGTCGCAGAAGTGTGTCAAGTCGCGGTGAAACAGGATCTTCGAAACTCTGGAGCGCGGGATATTCCTCCAGGATGCGTTCGCCGAGTTGGGCCGAGAACTCCCGCATGTATGAGTAAATGGTTTCCAGTTCGGCCACGAAAGACCTCTCGATTGCTAAATTGGTTTGTCATGAAGAATTGGCTGGTCGTTTCTCGGATCGCTATTCGCGCGGCCAAACAAGCAG